>Ga0164243_10004687_pt1 | contig 21278 bp, 17 predicted proteins | sample OricompcompostOP_FD_108781 | JGI IMG/M metagenome (GOLD analysis project Ga0164243, IMG submission 108781) | Organic Plus compost microbial communities from Emeryville, California, USA - Original compost - Organic plus compost (OP) | ecosystem: Engineered > Solid waste > Mixed feedstock >...
ACCATGATGATCGCGGTCCGCGGCTTCTGCAGCGCGGCGGCGAACTCCTCATAGGAATAGGCGGGCGTGAAGCCGGCCTCGGGGTGCTCGGCGATCAGCTCGTCGGTCTTCTCGCGGCTGCGGTTGTAGATCGCCACCGAGTTGCCCTCGCGGCTCGCGAGGTTGCGGGCGAGGTTGGACCCCATGACCGCGAGTCCGACGACTCCGATGTTGGCTGCGGCCTCGGGCACTTCTGCTTCGGACACGATGTGTGCTCCTGATCTCCTGGGTGACGGAATCAGCGTAGCGCCGCGCCATGACGGCGCTCGTCGAAGGGCGGGTTCGGCCCGCGGGCGAGCCTCAGTCCTTCCGGTAGCCGGAGCGGCCCATGCTGAACATGGCGCCGAAGCCGAGCACGACGCCGGCGAGCGTCATGGCACCGATCAGCCAGAAGAGGACATGGGAAAGGAAGGCGCCATCGAGCATGCCTTCACCCTACCGGGTCTTCGGGTAGCATGGAGGGGTTCCTCGGCGAGGGATGGCGTGCGTCTGCGCCCATCCGTGATCGACGCGGCGAAGCGGGCCCCGGTGCTCTCCTCCTCGTGTCGTGCCCGGGAGGACACGACCAGACCCCCGCACGGACCCGCCGCCGTGCGCATGAAGGAGAGCATCATGACCGAAGACAACAAGGTCCAGACCGAGATCCGCACGAACTTCGGCAAGGGCTTCGCCCGCCGTCTGCGTGCCGCCGGCCAGATCCCCGCCGTGCTGTACGGCCACGGCACCGACCCCGTGCACCTCGCCCTCCCGGGTCACCAGGTGTCGCTGATCGTCCGCCGTGCGAACGCGTTGCTCGAGCTCGTCATCGAGGGCAAGGAGCAGCTCGCGCTCGTCAAGGACGTGCAGAAGGACCCGGTGCACCAGGTCATCGAGCACATCGACCTGCTCGTGGTCAAGAAGGGCGAGAAGGTCACGGTCGAGGTGCCGGTCGTCGTCACCGGCGAGTCCTTCTCCGGCACGATCGTCACGGTCGACGTCGCGACCATCAAGCTCGAGGTCGAGGCGACCCACATCCCCGAGCACGTCGAGGTGAGCGTGGAGGGCCTCCAGGAGGGCGCCCGCATCACCGCCGGCGATGTGACGCTGCCCAAGGGCGCGACGCTTGCCGACGAGGCCGACCTGCTGCTCCTGACCGTGTCGGTCCCGGCGGCCGAGGTCGCCGAGGAGGCCGCGGCCGAGGAGGCACCGGCCGAGGAGGCCGCGGAGTAATCCGCCCGGGGCATGCCCCGCAACGACTCCGAAGGGGGTGCGACCGCGCGTCGCGCCCCCTTCACCGTTCCGGAAGGATGAGGTCATGGCACACACATGGCTCGTGGTCGGCCTGGGGAACCCTGGCCCACGCTACGCGCCGACGCGGCACAACGTGGGCCAGATGGTCGTGGACGAGCTGGCGGCGCGCCGGGGAGAGTCGTTCCGCGACCACTCGGTCCGAGGACGGTCCAGCGGGGCTCGCGTGGCGGAGACCTGGCTTCGCCCGGGGGGCGACAAGATCGTCCTCGCCAAGCCCACCACCTTCATGAACGTGTCGGGTCCGCCCGTCGCGACCCTCGCCCGGTTCTATTCGGTGCCGCCGGAGCGGATGGTCTTGGTGCACGACGAGCTGGACATCCCGTTCGACACGATCAGGCTGAAGAGCGGCGGCGGACACGGCGGGCACAACGGCATCCGCGACGTGGCCCGGGTGCTGGGCACCCCGGACTTCCTCCGCGTCCGCGTGGGGATCGGCCGCCCGCCCGGTCGGCAGGACCCGGCCGACTGGGTTCTGGCGCCCTTCGGGAGCGCCGAGCAGCCGAACCTCCCGATCCTCGTCTCGGACGCGGCCGACGCCGTGGAGCAGCTGATCGACGAGGGGCTGCTCGCCGCGCAGCAGAAGCACCATGCCCCCCGCTCCTGAACGGCCGTCGCGGCCCTCCGAGCACGGTTTTCGCCAACCTGGGAGTGTGCTCAGCGAGACTCCCCATAGTATTGTTACGTTTTGATCACACACTCCGCGTCCCGAGGAGCCCATCATCAGTTCGTCAATGCCCGAAACCGCGCCCACTCCTGCTCGGCCGACGGGCTCGGCGACTCCGGACGCGGAAGCGGCCCCGGTGCGTCTGCGCCGTGACCTCCGGCGTGAGCGGGCGCAGCGGACGGGCGAGGCGCCGCAGGGAGCGGTGCCCTCCGCATCCGCTGCCGAGGTCTCGGACGAGCGCCCGCTTCCGGCCGACGCCTTCTTGCTGCCTGCCGAATCCGCGCCGTCTGCGCCGTCCGACGGCAAGACCGCGCTCCCGGCACGCGCCGGCGACGCGGGGGAACCGGCCGGATCGGAGCAGGCCGACGAGACGGCTCTCTTCGATACGGCCCAGGCCGACGACGTTCCCCAGGCCGACGACATGGCCCAGGCTGACGAGGCGACGCAGGGCGACGAGGCGACGCAGCCCGGTGACGCGACGGCACGGAAGAACGCGACGGCCGGGAAGGCCGCATCGTCGAAGGCGCGGAGGGGGCGTCGCCGCGCGTCCCGTGCCGTTCCTCCCGTTCCCCGTCCGGGCTCCCGGTCGTCGGCGGCTCCTGCCCGCCCTGCGGCCGATGCCGCGCGCCCACGCAGCGGAGCCGGCCGCACCACGACGGTCGGCGCCGCCTTCGCCATCGTCGCGCTGGTCTGCGGGACGACCCTGCCGGTGTCCGCCGCCCTGGTGCACGCCGACGACAAGGGAAACACCACCACCGCAGCCGCCGCCGACATCCGTGCGCAGTCCTTCACCGCCGACGGAGAGATCCTCCCCGAGGTCCGCATCTCCGGCAGCTACACGGCGACCACTCCCGAAGAGCTCCGCGACATCCGTGCCGCCGAGGCGGCGATGGCCAAGAGCGGCGTCGCCTCGATCGCGAAGCCGGGTCAGGTCATCCAGCCCCTGACGGCCGGCAGCTACACGCTGACCGACGGCTTCGGCGCCGCACGGTCGGGACGCTCCCACATGGGGCAGGACTACGCGGCCGCCATCGGCACCCCGATCTACGCGGTCGCCGACGGCGTGGTCTCGCTCTCGCAGGAGAGCTACCAGGGCTACGGCGTCACGGTCCAGATCGAGCACCCGGGGCTGGGGGGCGGCCAGGCCGTCTCCACCCTGTACTCGCACATGCAGTACGGCAGCAGGGCCGTCGAGGTCGGCGATCGCGTGACCGCCGGCCAGTTCCTCGGCTACGTCGGCAACACGGGATGGATCGTCGGCTCCTGCCTGCACCTCGAGGTGCACATCAACGGCACCGCGATCGACCCGCTGCCATGGATGGAAGCCAACGTCCGCTGACCCACGACGTCCGCTGACCCACGACGTTCGCTGATCCGCGGGGTGCGCTGACCCCGGTCGGCGAGCCTGCCGACAGGCGTCCTGTCGCCTTTCGCCGACGTCTCCGCAGCCGCCCGGACCGTTCCCCGTCGGCCGAGCAGTCTGGCGCCCCGATGCAGGGCACGGCGGCAGGTGACCGGGGGCCGCCCGGGGCGGACGTCAGCCGCCGACGGCTCCGGTCGCGGCGCCGAGGGGCAGGAGCATCGACACGATCACCCCGAAGACGACCGGCCCGATGGCGGCCAGCACGATCGCCGCGATCGCCATGGGGCGCCCGTTGCGCCGGACGGTGGCGACGATGCCGAGCACGAACGCGGTGATCCCGAGCAGGGTGCCGGCCCAGAACGAGATCTCGGCCCACAGCACGATGTCGCGCACCGGCGAGAGCATGCGCAGCAGCGAGCCGTCGATCGAGCTCAGACGGTCGACGTCCACGACCCCGCGCCCGATCTCGAACGCGGCCCAGCCGCCCGCCAGCGAGGCCCCCACCGTCGCCAGGAGCGCCAGGATCAGGGCCGCGAGCCCGAGACCGGAGGACGCCGGCGTCGCGGTCGCGTCGGGCGCGAAGGGAGCCGCGTATCCGCCGGCCGGGCTGTGAGAGGCGCCGGGCGGCGCCTGAGGCACAGGGGCCGCCGGCGTCGTCGGCGAGGCGGCCGCGGGGGCGAGCGGAGGCAGAGCCGGCCCGGCGGCGGGAGCCGGCGCGCCCGGAGCCGGGGCGCCGGGAGCCGGCGCGGTCGGAGCCGATGCCCCCGGAGTCGGCGCGGCGGGAGGCGGGAAGGCCGGGGGCGGGAAGCCCTGCGGCGGGGTCGCCCCCGGATCGGACGTCTGCTGCGGATCGCTCACGCGTTCATCCTAGACGCGGAGGGAGGGCGGCCGACGGCGGCCGTCCGTCACGGTCGGCATCCGATCGTCCGGGCGAGAGGCCGCGTGTCCGGGGCCCCGCGTAGACTCTTCCGGTGACTGTGCAGGGGATCATTCGCGCCTTGGAGCAGGAGGCGTCGTCGTTTCGCGACGCCCTGACGTGGGCTCAGACCGACGCCGATCTGCTCGCGGCGGGCGGTCTGGACGCGCCGATGCTCGCCGGCCTCCTCTCCCGCCGGGCCGGATCGGGACGGCCGGCCGCGCTGCTGGCGGTGACGCCGACGGGCCGCAGGGCCGAGACCCTCGCGGCCGCGCTGACGTCGTTCCTTCCCGATGCCGAGGTGCTCACGTTCCCGGCCTGGGAGACCCTGCCGCACGAGCGCCTGAGCCCGAGCCCCGACACGGTGGGCCGCCGGCTCGACGTGCTGCGCCGCATGAGCGTCTGGGACGGGGAGCGTCCGCTCGTCGTCGTGGCCTCGGTGCGGGCCGCGCTGCAGCCGATCGCCGCCGGTCTCGGCGCGGTCGCTCCGCTGGAGCTGCGCCAGGGGTCGCGCGGTCACGATCTCGACGCGGTGGCCCGCGCGCTGGTCGAGCGGGCGTATTCGCGCGTCGACATGGTGTCGCGACGGGGCGAGTTCGCCGTCCGCGGGGGCATCCTCGACGTCTTCCCGCCGACGGCCGAGCACCCCGCCCGGGTGGAGTTCTTCGGCGACGAGGTGGATCAGATCCGCCTGTTCTCGGTGGCCGACCAGAGGTCGCTGCCCGGCGCCGTCGAGAGCGTGTCGCTCCCCGCCAGCCGGGAGCTGCTGCTGACCCCCGAGGTCCGTGAGCGCTCGCGCGACCTGGCGGCGTCCTTCCCCGGCATCGCCGGGATGCTCCAGAAGATGTCCGAGGGGATCCCGGTCGAGGGAATGGAGTCCCTCCTCCCCGTCGTCGCGGGTCCCGTCGTCCCGCTGTCGGACTACCTCCCGGAGGGCGCGGCGGTGGCGCTCGTCGACCCCGAGCGCTCCGGCGCCCGTGCGGCCAGCCTCGGCGACACCAACCGCGAGTTCCTGGAGGCGGCCTGGAGCGCGGCGACCGCCGGGGCGTCGGCGCCGATCGACCTGCAGCAGGGGGACTTCCTCTCGATCGCTGACCTCCGTTCCGCCGTGCACGAGCGGGACGGGGTCTGGTGGCGCCTCAGCGCCTTCGACCCCGGTTCCGAGGACGCCTCGGCGGAGCAGGGGACGGACGGGCCGGCCGCGGCCGCGATCCCCTCGTTCCACGGGAACGTCGACGGCGCGATCGAGTTCGTCGCCGGGCGCGTCGCCGACGGCTGGAGGGTGGTGCTCGTCGCCTCCGGCACGGGACTGGTCGAGCGGGCGCGGGACGTGCTGTCGGATCGCGGTGTGGCGGCGCGGGTCGTGGACGGGCTCGCCGCGGTCCCCGACCCCGGCGTCGCCACGCTCGTCGTCGGGTCCGTGGAGGCCGGCTTCCAGGTCGCGGACGCGAAGATCGCGGTGCTGACCGAGAACGAGTTCTACGGGCGGACCATCGGCGGAGACCAGCGCGTGGTGAAGAAGCTCGCCTCGCGCCGCAAGAACGTCGTCGACCCGATGCAGCTGAAGGCGGGCGACTACGTCGTGCACCAGACGCACGGCATCGCCAGGTTCGTCGAGATGACGCAGCGCGAGGTGTCGTCGGGCGGACGGAACGCGGTCAAGACGACCCGCGACTACCTGGTCCTGGAGTATGCGCCGTCCAAGCGCGGATACCCGGGTGACAAGCTCTACGTGCCCACGGATCAGCTCGACCTGCTCTCGAAGTACGTCGGCGGAGAGGCTCCCGCCCTGTCGAAGATGGGCGGCAGCGACTGGGCCGCCGCCAAGGGCAGGGCGCGCCGCGCGGTCAGAGACATCGCGGTCGAGCTCGTCAAGCTCTACTCCGCGCGCATGGCGGCCAAGGGACACGCCTTCGGCCCCGACACGCCGTGGCAGCGCGAGCTGGAGGAGGCGTTCCCCTTCGCTGAGACGCCCGATCAGCTGCAGACGATCGACGAGATCAAGGCCGACATGGAACGGCCGATCCCGATGGACCGTCTCCTGTCGGGCGACGTCGGCTTCGGGAAGACCGAGGTGGCCGTGCGTGCGGCCTTCAAGGCGATCCAGGACGGCAAGCAGGTCGCGATGCTGGTGCCGACGACCCTGCTCGTCAAACAGCATCTGGAGACCTTCGCGGAGCGCTTCGCCGGGTTCCCGGTCAAGGTGCGCCCCCTGTCCCGCTTCCAGACCGACAAGGAGGCGCGCCAGGTCGTGGAGGGGCTGCTGGACGGCTCGATCGACATGGTCATCGGCACGCACCGCATTCTCACCGAGAAGGTGCAGTTCAAGGACCTGGGCCTCCTGATCATCGACGAGGAGCAGCGCTTCGGCGTCGAGCACAAGGACGCGCTGAAGAAGCTGAAGACCAACGTCGACATCCTCGCCATGAGTGCGACGCCGATCCCGCGGACGCTCGAGATGGCGGTCACCGGGATCCGCGAGATGTCCACGCTCGCGACGCCGCCCGAGGACCGCCATCCGATCCTCTCGTTCGTGGGACCCAAGAGCGACAAGCAGGTCGCCGCGGCGATCCGGCGGGAGATCCTCCGCGAAGGCCAGGTCTTCTACGTGCACAATCGCGTGCAGTCGATCCAGCGGGTCGCGTCCGAGATCGCCGAGCTCGTCCCCGAGGCGAGGATCGCGGTGGCGCACGGCCAGATGGGAGAGCATCAGCTGGAGCAGGTCGTCGACGACTTCTGGGAGCGCAAGTTCGACGTGCTCGTGTCGACCACGATCATCGAGACCGGTCTCGACATCTCCAACGCCAACACGATCATCATCGACCGTGCCGACCGCTACGGGCTGTCGCAGCTGCACCAGCTTCGGGGACGGGTGGGACGAGGACGCGAGCGCGCCTACGCCTACTTCCTCTACGACGACACGAAGCCGCTGTCCGAGACCGCCGCCGACCGGCTGCAGACGATCGCGGTGAACAACGACCTCGGGTCGGGCATGCAGGTCGCGCTCAAGGACCTCGAGCTGCGCGGGGCGGGCAACCTCCTCGGCGCGGAGCAGGCGGGGCACATCGCCGGCGTCGGCTTCGACCTCTATCTGCGCATGATCGGCGAGGCGGTGGCGACCTTCCGTGGCGAGGAGACCGAGACCGGCGCCGAGCTCCGCCTGGAGCTGCCCGTCGAGGCCCGCATCCCCGACTTCTACATCGACAGCGAGCGGCTGCGCCTGGAGGCGTATCAGAAGCTCTCCTCCGCGGCCACGGCCACGGCGCCCGCCGACGCGATCGACCAGGTCGTCGAGGAGCTCGTCGACCGGTACGGCGCGCTTCCCGACGAGGTGGAGGGCCTCGTCGCCGTCGCCCGGCTCCGCCGGCGCGCCGCACGGGCAGGGCTCCTCGACGTGGTCGCGATGGGCTCCAACCTGCGTGTGGCCCCGGCGCGGCTGGAGGACTCGACGAAGGTGCGGCTGCAGCGTCTCTACCCGCAGGCCAAGCTCGTCGGCGGGGGAGAGGCGCTGGTGGTGCCGCTGCCACGGCCCTCGGGCGAGGCGCCGGCCGACGCCGTCCTGCTGGAGTGGGTCGGTCAGCTGCTCACCGCGTTGTTCCCTGAGCCCGCGGGAGAGGAGCCCGCGGGAGGGGACGCTGCGGCGGAGGGCGCTGCGGCGCCGCAGAAGAAGGCCGGCGCGCGGGCGTAGGCTGTCAGTGCTCGACCTCGCCGACGCCGAGCACTGACGCCGGTCACCGGCGCCGGTCAGCCCTCGGCAGGGGACGGCACGCCGAGGTCGTCCTCGTAGTCGTGGTCCTTCGTCTCGGGCGTGAGGAGGAGGGCGACGAAGGTCAGCACCGCCATCGCCGAGAGGTAGAGGCCGACGAGCCAGGGCGACCCGCCGCCGATGCGCCAGAGCTCGACCGCGATGAGCGGCGCCACGGCCGCGCCGAGGATCGAGGAGAGGTTGTAGGCGATGGCGGACCCGGAGTAGCGCACGTTCGTCGGGAACAGCTCGGGGAGCAGGGCCCCCATCGGGCCGAAGGTCAGGCCCATGAGGAGGAAGCCAAGGATGAGGAACGCCTGCGTGTACACGGTCGTCAGCTCGGGCCTCGCCTGCGGGAGGAGGAAGAAGGCGAAGGTGAACCCGAACAGGACGATCGCGCCCGTGACCCAGAGGAGCAGCGTGCGGCGCCCGATCCGGTCCGCCCAGGGGCCGGAGACCAGGGTGAAGATCCCGAAGAACACGACGCCGACGATCTGCATGACGACGAACGGCGTGTACCCGAAGCCCTGACCGGGGTAGAACTGCGCGGCGAAGGCGGCCGCGTCGAACGGCTTCCCTGCGGCCTCCGCTGCCGCGCTGGCGGCGGCCGAGGCGGTCTCGAGCGAGGCGGGCTTGGTGCCGTATGCCAGGGTGAAGTTCGTCATCAGGTAGAACAGCACGTAGGTGGCGAGCATGATGAACGTGCCGAGGACGAGCTGCTTCCCATGGTGCCGGAAGACGGTCGCGAGCGGGAGCTTGCGGATGCGGCCGGTGTCGGCCGCGCGGGTGAAGGTCTCGGACTCGACCAGGCGCAGCCGCACCCAGAGGCCGATGACCACCATCACGGCCGAGAACAGGAAGGGGACACGCCACCCCCAGCCGAGGAACGCCTCGGACGTGAGCGCAGGGTTCGTCTCGTGGGGCAACAGCGCGTTGATCGTGAGGAAGACGCCGTTCGCGATGATGAAGCCGAGCGGGGCTCCGAGCTGCGGGAACGACCCGTACCACGCGCGCTTCCCGGCGGGGGCGTTCTCGGTGGCGACGAGCGCTGCGCCCGACCATTCGCCGCCGAGGGCGAAGCCCTGGGCGAGGCGGAGGATCAGAAGCAGCAGCGCCGCCCACCAGCTGATCGCCTGATAGGTGGGGAGGAGTCCGATGAGGAAGGTCGCGATCCCCATCGTCAGGAGTGAGGCGACGAGGGTGGCCTTGCGCCCGAAGCGGTCCCCGAAATGCCCGAAGACGATCGCGCCGATCGGGCGCGCGATCATCGCGGCCCCGAAGACCGCGAAGGACGACAGCAGGGCGGTCGTGTCGTCGCCGGTGGGGAAGAAGGGCACGGGGAAGGCGAGGACCGCCGCGGTCGCGTACACGTAGAAGTCATAGAACTCGATGGTCGTGCCGATGAGGCTCGCCATGATGACGCGTGATCGCGGGTTGGCGGGAGCGGCGACGGTGCTCATGGATCCTCCGGTCTCGTGCTCGCCTCCCCCTCGAGGCGGCTCCGGACCCCCGGAGCACGCAGGAGTCTACGCGCCCGACAGGCGGGGACCGCAGAAACGACACGCGCCCGGGGAGCCGGGCGCGTGCGGAGAGCAGCGGAGGGTCAGAACCCGTGGGCGCGCAGTGCCTGTGGAGGGCCAGTGCCCGTGGACGGTCAGTGCTCGCGACCGGTGCCGGCCGATCAGCGCCAGAGGACGGCGAGGCCGGCGTTCACGAGCGTCAGCACCCCGACGCCCCAGAAGAGGACGGAGGGGACGGCGCCGTCCTTGCGCTGACGGGCCGAGCCGATGCCCAGGAACGCGCCGATCACGAGGAGCACGACCAGCTTGGTGCCGATCTTGGCGTAGTTCATCGTCGCGCCCTCGGCCAGCCCCCAGGGAGCGGCGAGGACGAGGCCGGCGATCGCGGCGATCGTCATGCCGACGCTCATCAGCCGCGTGACCTGCCTGCGGCCGCCGAACGCCTCCACGGCCCAGGCGCCGAACAGCGTGGCGAAACCGACGAGGTGGACGAACACGACGACGTGACGCAGGATCTCCATGGCCTCACGCTACGCCGCCGTGCTCCGGCACCGCTAGGAAGGCAGGCCTCACCCCGCAGCCGGCCGGATCCCGCGGCCGGCCGGATCGGTCAGGCCCCGCCGCGGAGCTCGCGGATCACGAGCGCGGTGCGGAGGGCGGCGTCGGCCGCCTCGGCTCCCTTGTCCTCCTTCGAGCCGGGCAGCCCCGCCCGGTCGAGCCCCTGCCGTTCGTCGTCGAGGGTGAGCAGCCCGAAGCCGACCGGCCGGCCCGCGTCGAGCGAGACCCGGGTCAGCCCGTCGGTCGCCGCCGCCGACACGTACTCGAAGTGCGGGGTGCCGCCGCGGATGATCACGCCGAGGGCGACGACCGCGTCCGCGCCGCCGGCGAAGGCGGCCTGGGCCGCGACGGCGAGCTCGAACGAGCCCGGCACGCGCACGAGCCGGTGCGAGGCGCCGGCCTCGTCGAGAACGCGTCGCGCGCCGGCGATGAGCCCGTCGGTGATCGTCTCGTGCCAGGTCCCCGCGACGACGACCACGGTCAGTCCGCTCGCGTCGATCCCGCCGGTCCGAGGTGCTCCTGCGCCGCTCATGCGTTCTCCTTCTCGTTCGTGTCCGTCGTGCCGGCCAGGGCGGCGGCGAGCTCCGCCTCCCCGATGATGTGGCCCATCCGGTCGCGCTTGGTCGCCAGGTACTGGTGGTTGTTGGGACCGACGCCCACGATCAGCGGCACCTGCTCGACGACGTCGAGGCCCAGCTCGCGCAGCTGCGAGACCTTGTCGGTGTTGTTGGTCAGAAGCCGCACCTTCGAGACGCCGAGGTCGGCGAGGATGCCCGCCGCTGCGGCGTAGTCGCGGGCGTCGGCCGGCAGCCCGAGGGCGAGGTTGGCGTCGACCGTGTCGAGGCCGTCCTCCTGGAGGCTGTAGGCCCGGAGCTTGTTGATGAGGCCGATGCCGCGCCCCTCGTGTCCCCGCATGTAGATGACGACCCCGCCCTCCTGCTCGATCGCGTCGAGCGCGGCGTCGAGCTGCGGGCCGCACTCGCACTTGAGCGAGCCGAACGCCTCGCCGGTCAGGCACTCGGAGTGCACCCGGACCAGGGCCGTCTCGCTCAGCTCGCCCGAGACGACCGCGACGTGGTCGGTGCCGGTGTTGCGGTCCTTGTACGCGAGGAACCGGAAGACGCCGTGCGCGGTCGGCACCGTGGCGCTCGCGCGCAGGCTGACCCGGCGACGGGCCGCGGCCGCCGACGGGCCGCCCGCCGCGCGCGGCTCGTGCTCGTCGAGGTAGGCGATGAGCTGCTCGATCGTGATCACCGGGATGCCGTTCTCCGCGCCGAGCTCGAGGAGGCCGGGCATGCGCATCATGCTCCCGTCCTCGGCGACGACCTCGGCGATCGCGCCGACCGGGCGCAGGCCCGCCAGCCGCATCAGCTCGACGGCCGCCTCGGTGTGGCCCCCGCGCTCGCGCACCCCGCCGTCCACCGCTCGCAGCGGCAGGACGTGCCCGGGGCGGATCACGCTCGTGGCCGTCGAGTCCGGGTCGGCGAGAACGTTCAGCGTCCGCGCGCGATCGGCGGCGCTGATGCCGGTGGTCACGCCGCTCGCCGCGTCGACCGTGACCGTGTAGGCGGTGGACCTGGCGTCCTCGTTGACCTCGACCATCGGCGGGAGGTTCAGCTGGTCCGCGATGTCGGCCGTCATCGGCGCGCACACGAGGCCGGACGACCAGCGGACCGTCCAGGCGACCCATTCGGGCGTCGCGAGCTCGGCGGAGAGGATCACGTCGCCCTCGTTCTCGCGGTTCTCGTCGTCGGCGACGATGACGGGGCGGCCCGCGCGGAGGGCGTCGAGGGCTTCGGGGATCGTGCCAAGGCTCATCGTGAGCCTCCTTCCGGTCGGGCGCGGAGGGCGCCGGGAGCGTCGGCGCGGAACGCGAGCAGGCGTTCGACGTGCCGGGCGAGGATGTCGGTCTCGAGGTTCACGCGGTCACCCTCGACGAGGGCCCCCAGGGTGGTGGCGGCGAGGGTCTCGGGGATCAGGGACACCTCGAACCAGTGCTCCTCGGCGTCGGCGTCGCTCACCGCGCTGACGGTGAGGGAGGTGCCGTCGACCGAGATGGACCCCTTGTCGACGACGAGCGGCGCGGCGTCCCGGGGGAGCGAGATCCGCAGCACGCGCCATTGCGCACCGGGCCGGACCTGGAGGACGGTGCCGACGCCGTCGACGTGACCCTGGACGATATGGCCGCCCAGCCGTGCGCCGACCGGCATCGCCTTCTCGATGTTCACGCGGGAGCCCACGGTCGCCTCCGCGATCGCGGAGACGTCGAGGGTCTGCTTCATCACGTCCGCGTCGAACGTGCTCTCCGTCGATCCGACGACCGTGAGGCAGACGCCGCCGACGGCGATCGACTCCCCGTGCACGGCGTCCGCGGCGGCGCGCGGCGCGCGCACGGTCAGACGCCAGCCGTCGCCCGACGGGGCGATGGCGGTGATCTCGCCGATCTCCTCGATGATCCCGGTGAACATCAGGAACCTCCTTCTCCTGGGCCTTCCCAGGACGTCTTGTCCTCGCCGGGCGAGGGGGCGCTTGCGACGGAGAGCAGATCGGGCCCGAGGGTGACCCACTCGTCGACGCGCAGGCGCAGGGCCTGGTCGATCCCCTCGACGCCGATGTCGCCGATGGCCGTCCGCGGGCCGCCGAGGAGCACCGGGGCGATGTAGGCGAGGACGGTGTCGGCGAGCCCTTCGGCGAGGAACGCGCTCGCGAGCGTGGGGCCGCCCTCGACGAACACCCGCTGCACCCCGCGGTCGCGGAGGTCGGCGAGCACGGTGCGCAGGTCATGGTCGGCGTAGTGCGTCAGCGGCTCGGGATGACGGCGCACGGCGGCGTCATCCGGGACCGGGCGGCGCCCGATCACCACCGGCCGCGGCTGGCGGGGAAGGAGTGCGTCGCCGTCGCGGGCGGTGAGGGCGGGATCGTCGGCGAGGAGCGTGCCGGTGCCGACGACGATCGCGTCGGCGGCGGCCCGACGGCGGTGCACGTCCGCCCTGGCCTCGGGGCCGGTGATCCACTGGCTGGACCCGTCGGCCGCGGCGGCGCGTCCGTCGAGGCTCTGCGCCCACTTCACCGTCACGTGTGGCCGGCCGAGACGCTGGACGGTCAGCCAGTCGCCGATGAGGGCGCGGGCCTCGTCGGCGAGAAGGCCGGCCTCGACCTCGACGCCGGCGGCGCGGAGGCGCTCGGCGCCGCCGCCGGACGTGGCGCCGGGGTCGTCGAGCGCGTAGACGACGCGCGAGACGCCCGCCTCGATCAGGGCCAGGGAGCATGGACCGGTTCGCCCGGTGTGGTTGCAGGGCTCCAGCGTGACCACGGCGGTGGCGCCGGCCGCCTGGCCGGGGTCGAGGCGCGAGAGCGCGTCGACCTCCGCATGCGGGGTGCCGGCACCCTGGTGCCATCCCTCGGCGAGCACCTTCCCGCCGGGGGAGAGGAGGACGGCGCCGACCTGCGGGTTGACGCCCCGGGGACCGCGTCGCGCGAGCTCGAGCGCGCGCGTCATCGCGTCGCGCTCCGCCGTCGTCGCAGCCATGTGGTCCCTGTCTCTCCGTGGTCTCACGGCTTCGGGGGTCGGCGAGCACGACAAGCGTGCGTGCTGCCTCCCATCCGGACTGACGAGGCGTGTGCCTCGCATCACCGTCGGTCCCGGAATTCCACCGGGTCGACCTCGGTCGCGTCCTTCGACGCGGCCTCGGCTCGCGGACTGTCACCGCCGGTTCGGATTCTCACCGACCCCGGAGCACGTTGATGCTCTCAGCCTACCCAACGCACGGACGGTGATTTCATTCCCCGTCGTCCGGCGTCATCGTCGCGGTCACTTCAGCAGGCGCGACAGCCGGCGGTCGGCCAGGGGCTTTCCGCCCGTCTGGCAGGTGGGGCAGTACTCCAGCGAGCGGTCGGCGAAGAAGACGCTGAGCACGGTGTCGCCGCAGACGGGACAGGCCTCGCCGCGCCGGCCGTGCACCCGCATCCCACGGCGCTTGGCGTCTTTGAGGTCGGCCGGCGGCTTTCCCGACGCCTCGGTCACCGCCTCCCGCAGCGTGGTCTGCATGGCGTCGTAGAGCCGCGTGATCCCTTCGTCGTCCAGCCCGCCGGCGGGGGCGTACGGCGACATGCGGGCGGCGTGCAGGATCTCGTCCGAGTAGGCGTTGCCGATCCCGGCGATCACGCCCTGATCGCGCAGCAGTCCCTTGATCTGCGTCCGGCGCCCGGCGAGGAGGGCGGCGAAGGCGTCGCGGGTGAAGGACGGGTCGAGGGGGTCGGGCCCGAGCCGCGCGATCCCGGGCACCTCGGCGGGGTCGCGGACGACGTACACGGCCAGCGACTTCTTGGTGCCCGCCTCGGTGAGGTCGAACCCGCTGGCGTCGTCGAAGGCCACGCGCAGCGCGATCGGGGACTTCCCCGGTCGCACGGGCGCGGTGGGGGCCTCGTCGTACCAGCGCAGCCAGCCCGCCTTGGCGAGGTGGAAGATCAGGTGGACCGGGTCGCCGGACGTCCGCAGCGCCAGGTCGACGAACTTGCCGTGCCGACGGACCTCGCTCACCTCGCCGCCCGCGAGCGCGGAGAGCGGCGGGTCGAAGGTCTTCAGGGCGGAGATCGCCGAGACCGCCGCTCTGGCGACGGTCTGGCCCGTCGTCCTCGTGGCGAGGAAGTCGACGAGCCCCTGTACCTCCGGCATCTCGGGCATGGGCCTATCCTGACATCCGCGGCCGACATCGGACAGGTCCGGGGCCGGCCGCCGAGCGCGGACGGAGGGACCGCGTCCTCTCGTCAGACGCGGCGGAGCAGCCCGACCTTGTCGTAGACGTCGGCGAGGGTCGCATCGGCGACCTCGTCGGCGCGTGCCGCGTTCGCCGCGAGGATGCGGTCGAGCTCGGCGGGGTCGGCCAGCAGCTCGAGCACGCGCTCGCGCACGGGACCGAACTCCTCGGTGACCACCTCGGCCAGGCCCTTCTTGAAATCGCCGTAGCCGCGTCCCGCGTACTCGTCCTCGATCTCGGCGACCGGGCGGCCGGTCAGCGCCGAGTAGATCGTGAGCAGGTTCGAGACGCCGGGCTTGCTCTCGCGGTCGTAGCGGACCGATCCCTCGGTGTCGGTGACCGCCCGCATGATCTTCTTCGCCGAGGCCGAGGGCTCGTCGAGCAGCCACAGCACGCCGGCGTCGCTCTCGGCCGACTTCGACATCTTGGAGGTGGGGTTCTGCAGGTCGTAGATGCGGGCGGTGTCCTTCTGGATCACCGGTTCCGGGACGGTGAAGGTCTGGCCGAACCGGGAGTTGAACCGCTCGGCGAGGTCGCGCGTCAGCTCGACGTGCTGCTTCTGGTCGTCGCCGACCGGGACGATCTCGGTCTGGTACAGCAGGATGTCGGCGGCCATCAGGACCGGATAGGTGAACAGGCCCACCGAGGTCGCGTCGGCGCCGTAGCGCTGGGACTTGTCCTTGAACTGGGTCATGCGCCCGGCCTCGCCGAAGCCGGTGATGGTGCTGAGGATCCAGGCGAGCTCGGCATGGGCGCGCACGTGCGACTGCACGTACAGCGTGGACTGCGAGGGCTCGATGCCCGCGGCGATGTACTGCGCGGCGGTGCGACGGGTCTTCTCACGCAGCTCGGCGGGGTCCTGCGCCACCGTGAGGGCGTGCAGGTCGACCACCGAGAAGAAGGCGTCGTAGGAGTCTTGCAGGCCGCGCCACTGCAGGAGCGCCCCGATGTAGTTGCCGGCCTGGAGGGAGTCGGCGGAGGGCTGCATTCCTGAGTAGAGGCGGGGCTTGGTCACAGGACAATCCTAGGGCCCGGGGCCGGACGTCTTCTGCGCGGACCCGGACGCCGCCCGCGCCGGTGCGCCTGCGCTCGGCACCTGCGGCGCTCGATACGCGCAGCGCTCAATACGTGTAGTCGACGATGACGGGGGAGTGGTCGCTCCACCGCTCCGCATAGCTGGCGGCGCGCGCCACCCGGTAGCCCGTCGCCCGGGCCGCGAGCGGCGGCGTGGCGAGGTGGTAGTCGATGCGCCAGCCGCTGTCGTTGTCGAACGCCTGCCCGCGCATGGTCCACCAGGTGTAGGGACCGTCGACCTCGCCGTGCGCGGCACGGCCCACGTCGATCCAGCCCAGGCCCGGCCCGACAGAGCCGTCGACGCCGGTGACCAGCTGACCCGCGGGGCCGAGGAACCGGTCGAAGTAGCCGCGCTCACGGGGGAGGAAGCCCGCCTTGGTGCGGTTGCCCCGCCAGTTCTTGATGTCGAGCTCACGGTGTCCGACGTTGAGGTCGCCCGTGACGAGGGCGAGGGCGTCGTCGGCCGAGAGCTCGGCCATCCGCGCCGTCATCGCGTCGAGGAACTTCCACTTCTCGACCTGCTTCGGAGTGTCGGCCTCGCCCGAGTGGACGTAGGCGCTCACGATCGTCAGCGGGGTGTCGCCGAGCAGGAAGTCGGCCTCGAGCCAGCGGCCCTTGGAGTCGAAGTCGTCGGCGCCGAACGTGGTCCGCGAGGCGAGGGCGGGGACGCGGCTGAGCACCGCCACGCCGGCTCGTCCCTTCGCGGTGGCCTCGTCGTGCAGGATCGACCAGCCGGGGAACGCGGCCTCCAGGTGCTCGTCCTGCGCACGGACCTCTTGCAGGGTGAGGACGTCGACCTCGGCGGAGTCGAGCCAGCCGTGCATCCCGTTGCGGACCGCGGCCCGGATCCCGTTGACGTTGACAGTGGCGACACGCAGATGAGGCATGTCTCCAGCGTATCGACGGCCTCCGACATCCGGCGCCCCTCCGCCCCTCGGCCCCCTTCCGCCCGCTCGTCCGCCCGTTCACGGCGGGAGGCGGAAGCCACGCCCGGCGTGGACGACGTCAGCGAGGGGTGTCGTCGGTGAGGGCCGCCAGCGCGTCCCAGGCCTCGCGCGTCTCACGGCGGAGCCGGGCCCGGCGCCACCAGGGCGCGGTGCGCTGGGCCTCCACGGCGTCGCGGAGCCGGCGGCGAGCGTCCTCGATCTCGGACCGGAGGCGCTCGGCCCTGAGCTCGTCGGCGGTGGGCGGTACCAGGCGCTCGTCGTCGTCGCGCGCGGCGACCGCGACCCACGACGAGGCCACCAGCAGCACGATGCCGACCAGGCGGAACCACAGCAGCAGCCCGATGAAGATCGCGAACGTCGCCAGCAGCGGGTTGGCCGGCGTGTAGCTCAGCAGCCATCCCGCGCCCAGCTGGAGGACGGTGAGCGCCCCGCCGCCGATCGCCGCGCCGGGGAGGATCCGCCGCACGGGAAGCGCGATCCCGACGAGGAAGCGCATCATCACGCCGACGGCGACGGAGAACACGCCGAACGAGATGGCGATCGATCCGAGACGGACAGCGAGCGTGTACCACCCCGAGGCGGTGTCCCAGGAGAAGAGGCCGAAGACCAGCCCGATGGCCCACGTCCCCGTCGAGGCGAGCGTCGAACCGACCAGGAGGAGCACGGCGAAGACGAGGGCGGCCACGAAGTCGCGGGCCTTCAGCAGCAGGTAGTTCCGCCGGTCCGGCGGGACGGCGAAGATGTCGCGCACCGCGCGGCGCGCGAAGGTGATGAAGCCGATCGCCGTCCAGACCGCGGCGAGCAGCGCCGCCACACCCGTCACGGCCAGGACCCCGACGCTCTGCTGCGCGATCTGCGTGACCTGCGCCGTCGTGAACAGCCCGCCGTCGTCGGCGATCAGGCCGGGGAGGTAGCCGTTGATGACCTGGATCAGCCGCTCGACCGCCGTCGCGCTCCCGCCGAGCCAGAGCCCGGCGCCGGCGAAGGCGACGTAGATCAGCGCGAACATGCTGAACAGCGCCTGGTAGCTGACGCCGGCGGCGAGGAGGAACCCGTTGTTCTGCAGGAAGTGACGCCAGACCCGGATCGGGAACCAGCCGAGGGTACGACGGGTGATCCGGACGGCGCGGTCGATCGGCTCCCAGGTCTCCGCGGCCGCGCGAAGGCGCGACGGCAGGGTCGCCGCGTCCTCGGCCCCGGAGCGCTCCGAGAGCCCCGCGTCCGCTGGTGGCTCCGGGTTCTCGGTCGACGACCTCGGGCCCTCCGGAGGCTCAGGGACCTCCGTGCTCTCGCCGCGGCTCCGTCCGGTGCCCCCGGGGCGGGCGGAGACGGTCGAGGGCGTGCGAGGGGTCACCCGGCCAGCGTAGCGATTCGCGGCCCCGTGGCAGCGGGCTGCCCGGTGGTGGCGGGCGCGACGGGCGCCGGCGTCCGCGAACCTGGCCCGGGATGGAGACGGGTGAGCCCGGGATGGAGACGAGTGAGGCGGCCGCGCAGATCGCGCGACCGCCTCACCGGTGACGGGACGGTCAGCGACCGCCGCGCAGCACCGCCTGCTTGACCTCGGCGATGGCCTTGGTGACCTCGATGCCGCGGGGGCACGCCTCGGAGCAGTTGAAGGTCGTCCGGCAGCGCCAGACGCCCTCCTTGTCGTTGAGGATGTCGAGACGGACGTCGGCGGCGTCGTCGCGCGAGTCGAAGATGAACCGGTGGGCGTTCACGATCGCGGCGGGGCCGAAGTACTGTCCGTCGGTCCAGAACACGGGGCAGGACGAGGTGCACGCGGCGCAGAGGATGCACTTGGTGGTGTCGTCGAAGCGCTCGCGGTCGGTGATCGACTGCGTGCGCTCCTTGCCCTTCTCCGGCGTGGAGCTCGCGATGAGGAACGGCTGGACCTCGCGGTAGGAGGCGAAGAACGGCTCCATGTCGACGATGAGGTCCTTCTCCAGCGGAAGGCCCTTGATGGCCTCGACGTAGATCGGCTTGGAGATGTCGAGGTCCTTGATCAGCGTCTTGCAGGCGAGACGGTTGCGCCCGTTGATGCGCATCGCGTCCGACCCGCAGATGCCGTGCGCGCAGGAGCGCCGGAAGCTCAGCGAGCCGTCGACCTCCCACTTGATCTTGTGCAGCGCGTCGAGCACACGGTCGGTCGAGTACATCTCGACGTCGTAGTCCACCCAGTGCGGCTCCGCATCGACCTCCGGATCGAACCGGCGGATGATGAAGGTGACCAGGTACGACTGCACGCCCGTGTCGTCGGCGGCTTCGAGGTCGGCGACGGCCTCCGGATCCACGAGGGCGGTGGACATCAGTACTTCCTCTCCATCGGCTGGTAGTTCGTCACGACGACCGGTTTCCAGTCCAGCTTGATGTGGTCTTCCGCGTCGGAGGAGTGCGGGTCGCCGACCAGATAGGCCATCGTGTGCTTCATGTAGTTCTCGTCGTCGCGCTTGGGGTAGTCGTCGCGCATGTGGCCGCCGCGGCTCTCCTTGCGGTTGCGCGCGGCGTAGACGACGACCTCGGCGATGTCGAGCAGGAACCCGAGCTCCACCGCCTCGAGGAGGTCGGTGTTGTAGCGGTGCCCCTTGTCGTCGACGTGCACGTTCTTGTAGCGCTCGCGGAGCTCCTCGATGACGCCGAGGACGTGGGTCAGCGACTCCTCGGTGCGGAACACCTGGGCGCCGCGGTCCATCTCCTCCTGGAGCTTCTTGCGGAGCACGGCGATGCGCTCGGTGCCGGCGTTGTTGCGCAGGCCCTCCAGCATCTCGCGGACGTCCTTGGCGGGATCCTCCGGCAGCGGCAGGAACTCGGCGGTCTTGACGTACTCGACCGCGTTGCGGCCCGAGCGCTTGCCGAAGACGTTGATGTCCAGGAGCGAGTTGGTGCCGAGGCGGTTCGCCCCGTGCACCGAGACGCACGCGCACTCCCCGGCGGCGTAGAGGCCGGGGACGACGGTGGTGTTGTCGGCGAGGACCTCGCCGTCGTTGTTCGTCGGGATGCCGCCCATCGCGTAGTGCGCCGTGGGCATGACCGGGACCGGCTCGACCACGGGGTCGACGCCGAGGTAGGTGCGGGCGAACTCGGTGATGTCGGGGAGCTTGGTCTCCAGAACCTCGGCGCCGAGGTGCGTGCAGTCCAGCAGCACGTAGTCCTTGTGGGGGCCGGCGCCGCGGCCCTCCGCGACCTCCTGCACCATGCAGCGGGCGACGATGTCACGGGGCGCGAGGTCCTTGATCGTGGGGGCGTAGCGCTCCATGAAGCGCTCGCCCGAGGCGTTGCGCAGGATCGCCCCCTCGCCGCGCGCCCCCTCGGTGAGGAGGATGCCGAGCCCGGCGAGACCGGTCGGGTGGAACTGGAAGAACTCCAGGTCCTCCAGGGGGAGGCCCTTGCGCCAGACGATGCCGACGCCGTCGCCGGTGAGCGTGTGCGCGTTGGAGGTGGTCTTGAAGACCTTGCCGAACCCGCCGGTGGCGAAGATCACGGCCTTGGCGTGGAACACGTGCAGGTCGCCGGTGGCGAGCTCGTACGCGACGACGCCCGCGATGCCGGTCTTGCCCTCGTCGTTCTTCACGGTGATGAGGTCGAGCACGTAGAACTCGTTGAAGAAGTTGATGCCGAGCTTCACGCAGTTCTGGAACAGCGTCTGCAGGATCATGTGGCCGGTGCGGTCGGCCGCGTAACAGGCGCGGCGGACCGGCGTCTTGCCGTGCTCGGCGGTGTGGCCGCCGAAGCGGCGCTGGTCGATCTTCCCCTCGGGCGTGCGGTTGAAGGGCAGGCCCATGTTCTCGAGGTCGATGACCGCGTCGATGGCCTCCTTGGCCAGGATCTCAGCCGCGTCCTGGTCGACGAGGTAGTCGCCGCCCTTGACGGTGTCGAAGGTGTGCCACTCCCAGCTGTCCTCCTCCACGTTCGCGAGCGCGGCGGCCATGCCGCCCTGCGCCGCTCCCGTGTGCGAGCGCGTGGGGTAGAGCTTGGAGATCACGGCGGTCTTCGCACCGGGGCCCGCCTCGATCGCCGCGCGCATCCCCGCGCCGCCGGCTCCGACGATGACGATGTCGAACTGGTGGTGGTGCACGCCGTTCTTGACGACGGAATCCTGAGTCTGCGTGGTCACTCTCGTTTGCCTTCTTCTGTGTCTCGGTGCGCTCAGTTGCCGATGGCCTGGCAGGTGGCCCACATGGTCCCGTCCTCGAACACGCCGTTGCAGGGGTCGAAGGTGAACACCACGAGGGTGCCGAGGACGATCAGCAGCGCGGCGGCGAGCCCGAGGGCCCAGACCAGGGCCTTGCGGAGAGCGGGGCGGGTCACGTAGTCGTTCACGATCGTGCGCATGCCGTTGGCGCCGTGGATCAGCGCGAGCCACAGCATGATGACGTCCCACCACTGCCAGAACGGCGTGGCGAACTTG
>Ga0164243_10004688_pt1 | contig 21278 bp, 34 predicted proteins | sample OricompcompostOP_FD_108781 | JGI IMG/M metagenome (GOLD analysis project Ga0164243, IMG submission 108781) | Organic Plus compost microbial communities from Emeryville, California, USA - Original compost - Organic plus compost (OP) | ecosystem: Engineered > Solid waste > Mixed feedstock >...
GGGGCGGGGGTCGCAGAGCGCTTGGCTTGCATAGGGATGACCCGGCGACGCATGCCCGTATCGGGCGGTGTAGCCCGGACTCGCGTAGAGCCAGGGCAGCGGGTCGTGGTTGAGGTCGCGGGGTGTCTTGCTCGCGTACATGGTCATGCCTCCTCCTCCTCACCGGTCTGGAGTACGTGCCGGTACACCGCCAGCGCCTCGCCCCAGGTCTTCCCGCTATCCTGCTCCCTCTGCGCCGCGCGTGCCGCCACCCGGAGGAGGTAGTCCGTCACCCCTGCGTCACGGAGAACGGAGGTCGCCGGAGCAACCGTGTCCCACTCGGGGACCAGCGCCGGGTCGATCTTGTGCAGGGCGAGTCCGATGATGCAGGCAGGCGTCCCGTCCGGAGTCGAGTAGACGCACGCCCCCCAGTTACCCGAGTGCCAGTCATCCGCCTGGAATCCCGCATACCCGGGCGTCTTCGGCGTCGGCTCGGGGTAGGTCCAGTCCGCGCCACGCTCCGCTACTGCCGCCTCCATCGCCGCCGTGAACGTCTCTCGTGTGATCTCGGCCATGTCAGTTCCCCCACTCGATGTCGATGATGGTGCGCTCGGGCACCTCGTAGGAGATCGCGCGGACATCCGCCTCGTGGTCCGCCAGGTCGTCGGCGTACGTCCCCTGGTCGATCATCAGATACAGTTCGGCGTCCGGGACCTCCTCCTCGTACGTGACTTCCACCGTCGTAGTCCACTTCACTCGTGCCATGTCAGTTGCTCCTCTCGAAGAATGCTTCACCGTTGCTTGCAGTACCGATTTTACGCATGTCCCCGAACAAAGTCAAGAACTTTTCAGAGATCTGCTTCCGCCAGGTCTCGCCCAGCCCTCCCGTCGGCTCCGGGTCGCGCCAGTACGTGTCCCGGTCGTAGCGCGGTGCCAGCATCACCGCCACGGTACCGCCGAACTCGGCCACCGCGACGATGCTGTGCTCATTCTGAGCGATGACGTGGATCTCTTGGTCGATCCACTCGTCGGCCTCGTTGAACGACGGAAACCGCCTCATCACGTCCTCCCGGAGGGTCAGCAGGTAATTCTGCCACTCCGACTCCGAGTCCCAGGTGTTCCACCGGTCCCACATCCAGTCCTCGAAGTCGTCCGCCTCCGGGTCCAGCCAGCCCTCCTCCACATACTCGCGGTAGCCCTCGCGGTAGTAGTCCTCGTCCGGCTCGTGCCGCGTGTAGGCGACCGCCGTGGCGTCCGAGAGCGTCATCACCGAGCGGCCCATCAGGCACGCACCCAGTACGTCGTGCCGAAGAACTCCACGTCGGCGTAGTCCTGTCGGATGTTGTCCGCCGTCGCATCCCAGTCAATGACGATGTACCCCGGAACCTCGCGGGGAAGGTCTCCGATCTCCGAGACCAGTTCCTCCACGTACTCCGTGAAGTACCGGTCCGCGATGAACGTCATTCCGTCCTCGAAGTCCCGCGCGTCGAAGTCGTCCCGCAGGCTCCGCAGGGCCTCCAGCGTCTTCGCCTCCTTCCCGTAAGCGTTGAGAGCATCCACGATGAGTTGTGCGCTCTCGCGCTTTGCGTCCTTCATCCGCTCATTGTCGAGCGTCGGCACGTTCCGGTGGACAATGACCGCCATTTCTTCGCCGTCGTCAGTGATCGTCAGGATCTCCTTGTCGGCAATCTGGTCGGTGCTTTCGTCCTGCTCGAAGTCGTGCCAGGCGTAGCGCAGTTCGGCCTCCCGGTTCTCCAGGTCCGCGATCAACTCCAGCACGTCGCGCGAGTCGAAAACGTCGTCCGAACCGTCCAGCAGTGTGTGAGACATCAGAGCACCTCTTTCCGCTGTGCGCGGTCGGCGTTGATCGCGGCAACCATGTACGGCACGTAGTGCTCATAGCCGATTCCGGCGAGGGCATCCGCACCGAGAGTCTCTCGCGCGATCTCCTCAGGGGTCTTAAGTGTCTTGTCCATCAGAACTCTCCTTCTCGTTGGGGTGATGTGTCTATTCTCTCCCGGAACGCCCCAGGTTGTCAAGCCCTGGAGCGAACCGGCAGGTAACAGATTTGTTACGAACGGAACGCCACGTACCGATCCCGGTTCTCGCCCTGGCGGGTCAGGAAGTGCTCTCCCTTGGCCAGGTGGTTCTTCGTCGCGTACGCCTCGCACCGCTCCCCGTTTTCCGGGTGCGTAGCCGTGCATCGGGTGATAGCCATTTCCGACCCCTCTCTCGGATTCGTTACTACTAGTCTGCCACGTCTCGGGGCATTTGTCAAGCCCTGATTTGTAACAGATTTGTTACGACCTCCGGGGCCGCGAGAACGGCCTAGCCCGGGATGAACTCGCCGTCATGCGCCCCGGGCTGGCTGTAGAACTCGCTCGGGGAGAAGTGGAAGCGGACCCGCCCGTACTCAGGCACGATGACCTCCACGCGCGCACCTGAGGCGATGAGGTCTCGGTGCTCCACGAGAGCCTGCCGCTTCACCTCCTGCTCCCCCCAGCGCGGACGCTCGGGGAAGTTGTTGATAGCCCCGCCGAGCACGCTTTTTGGGTCGGGCATCACCGTCCTCACCTGGCGCCACTCAGCCATTTTCGGCCTCCGGATCCAGGATCGAACCGTCATCAATCCGGCGCTGAATCTCGGCATCCAGCATTTTCAGGTAGCCGTTATCGTCCCGCATGGCCTCCCGCTCCTCCTCCGTCAGATCCCCGTTGGACCCCACGGGATCCGGCCACCAGTTGCCCTTAGCGGTCCGGCGCAGGGTACTCATGTCGTAGACAATGGGCCTGATGTCCTCGCCGCGTGAGTTCTTCGTGAACGTGAGCGTGGAGTAATCCTCCGCCCACTCGACCCCGGATGCCTTCGCGGCCTCAGCATTTTTGCGGCTCGCGATTTTCACGCGCTCCGGCTCGATTTTGGCGAGATCCCGCCAGTACACCCAGCGGTCCCACGAATTTGTGCGGAGCACTTCTCGGCGGATGACCGCCTGAGGAATCCCGGAGTCCACCGCCTTCGCCAGTTCTCGGGCAAATGCGGCTTCCACTTCCTCGGTGCGCTCGGCAATGCGGATCTTCGCCGCCTGGAGCGCCTTGTGCTCCTCCTCGGCCTTGATCTGTTTCTTGGCCTGAGACATGCGGAAACGCGCGTCCACCAGTGCGGCCACTTCGTATGTGTAGTCGGTCAATCGTCCTCCTCGGTTGTCGGTGATCTCACTCTATCACTCAATCATGGGTGATCCCTAGTTGGAGTGATTCTTTCAGGTAACTCTCAGACTATCTCTAACGTGGGAGTGTTAGCAAACTATTTTTTTCCAGCCTGCGCGGGCTTGAGTGTAGCAGGCTAGCGGGGGGAAAATGGGGACGATCCGGGGTGGATTTGGGAGGTCTGGGAGTTGTTGGACCCGGTACAACCCTTGAAAATACTGGGATCGCATGAGGGGGGACCCCCTTATAACGCGAATACTTTATAACTCAATCATTCTTTCTATTAGTATTATTGTTCTATGTGTTAGTTGAGAGTGTAAGGGGGGGCGCTTCATGGGTTCCGCGTAATTCCGGGGTTTTCGCATTTTCTTAGCACCGGAGTGTGAAAACGGGCGGACTCGGCTATCGGGCTGGAGCGCGTCCCGTCGGCGGAACCTAGCGACGGTGCGGGGTCATCAGCGCCGGGTCGCAAGAGGGGGGACCCTCCCCCGCATTGACATAGGGCTGAGAGGCCACAGGATCGTTTCTGAGGGCCTATCGGGGCGACTAGGTAGGGTGATACCTCCAGGCCGATTCTGTCGCGTCACAGAGGCGTATAGCGCCCGGACAGACGAAGACCCCCCGGGGGATCCCAGGGGGTCAGTCGCGATAGGTGGTCAGGGGAGGGACAGTCGGCCAGTCTCCAGACCCTTACGGTAGCGGGCGATCCGTCGCTCGGCGTCGCGGATCCTCTTAGCCTCGCGGCGGTCACGGTGAAGGTCGCGGCGAATGTCTGAATAGTGCTTGCGAGACATGATGATTCCTCTCGTTGTGATTAGTGCCTAGGTGACACTCTCCCCCCTACGGACCCGTAAACATTCCGTAGGGGAGAGGCTATCGCCTAGAACAGGGGGGAGTCAGGGATGGATACGTTCACTCCGGCTCGCGAGTTGGCGTATTCGACGGCCTCCATAGCGGCCTCGTCGGAGATCCAGCCCTCGATGTTGAAATGGTGCTCGGAGAGGAACTCGCGGAAGTCCGTTTCCCAGTCCGCCCGGTAGCGGTCCGCGACGGCCTCCAGCGCCTCACTGGCCACAGAGTCGGACAGTGTGGAGTCCACTCCCCTCTCCCAGATCTGCCACTCCAATTCGGAATAGTCCTGCTCGTCGTAGAGGGGATAGTCATTCTCCAGCCCTAGGCTGATGCTGTAGAGGTCCGCGTATGCCGGGGTGATCTCCCCATCATCCGTGCACACTCGCACCTTGATAGCGACGAATCGCGAATAGGTCCAGTGTCCGAACGATGCCGCCTCCACGTCCTCAGGGTAGGCGTCGATAGCGTCGCGGAGAACACTCCGATAGTTCGAGTGGCCGATAGTGTATTCGTCCGTTAGGTCCGGGTCCGGAGTGGCAAACATGAGAGTATGAGTCGTCCACATATCCTCGTCTCTCCAGGCGGAGTCTGAGGGCTGAGTTAGGGCATCGTGGGCGGCCTGAATGATGTCGTCCTCGTCCAGGGTGAGTGTGTCCAGGATCGTCTCTCGCGTCCGGTCCGTAACGTGCAGATTCATTATCGTTTCCTCTCTTAGGTGTCCCCATTTTAGGGCCACTCCCCCGCCCCCCTGGGAAACTCCAGAGAGGCGAGAGGCTGGCACTAGCGGACCGGTTCCACCGTGGCGTCGGACGTGACCAGATAGGCTACGTCCGGACCCTTGACATCAGGCACGAAACTCCAGCCCTGAGGGTGACCGTCCCCCCCCGGGGTCTGCGGGGCGAGACTGGCAATCGTCCGGTTCCCTGTTACCCTCCATTCTGTGGAGACTCGAAAGCGCGCCGTGCTGGCCATAGAGGAATCCCCTTCATACGGGGTCGCCTGCCGAGACACCAGGATAGCCGCATTCCCAGTGATGGCCGCCATTGCGTAGGCGATTCGCTGTGCGGTCGCATCGTTCGGGATGTCCGCCCGGATGACGGCGACGGGTTCAACCTCACCCTCCCAGACTCCCCACTCCTCGCGGACGTTGAACAGTGAGTAATCCCCGATACGGCGGGGGAGTGCCGTGCGGACCCGCTCCACGTCAGTGTGAGCGTGATGTGCCGGAGTGGTGCCTACGTAGAACGAGAAGAGCATTTTCAGAGTCCAATCTGGGAGGTGACTAGGTGAAGGTACAGAATCGCGGAGAACGCGACGAGAGACATGATAGCAACGATGCTGGACCGTCGCAACTCACTCCCCTCCGCCCGCGTAGGCCCGGTTGGCCGGACACTGGGGACCGTGCGCGTATGTCTCACTGAAGTGTCCGCATGACGGCCAGTAGAGGGGACCGTCATCCAGCGACTCCCCGCGCGGCTGAGATCCCCCGCCCGATTCCGTACGCGCGTAGCGGCTCTTGAACGTCGAATCGGACCCCATAGGCCCCGACTTGTCTACGATGTCGGACGCGGCGAGAGTGGACGGTAGAACGGTACGCGCGATAGCGGCCCATGCCTCACGCCCGGACGTATCCTGTACGCGGATGTCTCGCGCGGCGATAGGGTTGTAGGTAGTCATGGTGTCAGGCTCCAATCTGTGCGAGTTGCGCGACGGTATCCCAGTTGCCCTGGCGCGCGGCGTCGTGACCGCCCGGCGTGGCGATGAGGGTCCACGATCCATCGCGTTGCTGTACGGCCTCATATCCCTCGAAGCCGATGATCTGGCGCCCGTCGTATGTCTGGCCGCTGTATGCCTGTCGGCGGGGGAATGTGTCCGCGTAGGCGCGTGTCATGGTCATTCTCTCTCTCTCCTCTGTTAGCGGGCGACAATCGGCGTATTGCCGCTGTGGGACACGTTACGGTGCAAGCGCTCGGCGGCGTCGATAGCGGCCAGCGACTTACGGACGACAACATATCCGTGCTCGTTGCAGACATAGCGGAATGCAAGTTTGCCGTTCATCATGCGAATCTTCGAGACTGCCATTCTCTCTCTCCTCTGTGTTGTAGCGGAATCTAGTTCCACTCCCCCCGGTCCCTCACCCTGTACGCGGCGAGAGACCGGAGAGACTGGGACTAGTGCGAGTAGTTCCGGAGGAGTCGGGCGATACCAGCCTGATACCCGACCCCCTGCGCGGTCCATGACAGTCCGTCGCGGGACCGGTTGACGCGCGTTTCCGGGGCGTCCTCGATGACGTACGCGGCGCGCTCCTCCTCAGTGTAGGCGTGATCCCATACCGGCCACTCGCCTACGTAGCGGGCGGGCGCGTGTCCCGTGCTGAGGTCCACAGTCTGGAGCGGCTTTACCCACACCGTTTTCCCTGAGGGACTCACGCGGGTGATTACGTAGGGATAGCGGTCCTGCGGGTAAACAGCGGTCATGCCGTCGCCTACTGCGGGGGCGTAGTCACGCGCGGCGCGGAGTGCGGTGAGGTGGTCACGCATGCGGGCGGCGCTGGAGAACGAACGGTAGCGGAAAGTCTCGGCCAGACCCTCGGCCTCCGCCTCCGCGAGGATGGCGGCGCGCTCCTCGCGTACGTGAGCAATGGCGGTGTCGATGTCGGCGTGACTCCACTCACCATCCTCGGCAGTGTCGTACCACTCGCCGTCCGTCGTGAAGTAGGCGCGGCTTTGGCCGTCCGTGCTGATGAGTCGGGCGGTAAAGGTGTGAGGCTCCCCCATGACGGGGCGAGTGATGCGGATGACGGCGCCGTCATCGTACGCGGCAGAGATCTCGGCGGGGGTGATGGTGAGCATGGCTTGTCTCCAGTCTAGGTCGATAGGTGGGTAGGGGGGTGAGGGGTCCGCGGGTCAGCGGGTGCGAGTGTAGAACCCAGGAGCCGGGCGGCGGACCGTGCTACGGATCGCCTCAGCACGCGCGATGCCCTCAGCGTAGCGGGCGGCGCGGCGAGCACGCTCACGCGCGAAAAGCGGGCGGGCAATGGTCTCGATGATCTGGGTAAACATGGTGTTCCTCTCTCCGTGTCGGTCCCCTAAGTCTACTCCCCGGGGGCGCTCACCGCTACCTCTGCACGCCGCAGAACATAACGATTGTGTAACAGAAAAGTTCTCAGATTTGACCGCGCGCGGGGGGCGAGAGTACGATGGGGTAGTACCGCACCTAGGTTGCTCCCCCAAAATCCGATGGAGAGCGGCTCCGCTACCAAAATTTTTCACTTTCGCAGAATTCCGCATAGGGCCTCGGTGGTAAACTGGAAGTATGTCCCCAACCGCGCTCCGATCCATCTGGACTCGCTTCATTGCCGTAGTCCACATGCTCGCGGCGCTCTCGATCTGGCACCCGGAGTCGATCCCGCCAGAAGAGTTCAAGTACCGGAACCTGAAGCGCATCTGGCTCCCGGTCTACGACTTCCTTGCGATCTGGGCGGGGGTGGAGGCCGCTCTGGTGGGGTCACCTCTGCTGAACCGGATCTTCCCGGGGGATTTCGTGGATGGCGCCGGGGCGACCTTCACCGTGGTGGCTTCGCTGTGTCTGGTCTCGGTGGCCTTCCCTCGGCTGTGGAGGTTGGAGTTGGTGGGCAAAGTCGTCCTTGTCGGTATGATTGCGGCGTACGCGGCGTGCATTCTGTTGTACTCCCCGAACCCGGATCCGAATCATTTCGTGGTGCTCGTGCTTGCTTTCTCGCTCCCCCTTCCTCTGTTCCGGTTGAATCTTCTAGGGGAGGAGATAAAGGAGCGCCGCGCCGTCCGCCAAGCCGACGCTCGATCCGCTGAGGGGGCGTAGTGGACGCCCAGGCTGTTATCGGGGTGATCGCCGCGGTCGCTTCGGTTCTCGCCGCGATTCTGGCGTTCGTGGGGACCCGGGGCAAGACGAAGTCGGATGCGAAGACGGCGATGGACCAGCGCATCGACGCGAAGATGGCGACGTACGTCGAGAAGTTGGAGGAGCGGCTCGACTCGGCGGATCAGAGGTTCATCGAACTGCGGGCGGTGGTGCGTGCGCAGGAGGAGGAGATCCAGAACCAGGCGAACACCATCGACGCCCATGAGCACACGATCCGGAACCTTCGCGAGCACGCCAAGCGGTCGAACCGGCGCGAGAAGTTGATGATCCAGTACGTGCGGGAACTGCGCGACCACATCCTCAACCAACTGCCGCCGCCTCCGCCTCTGCCGCCTGCGGAGATCGAGGAACTTCTGGATCTGCCGGACGAGGACACCGAACCCGCCTGATTCCCAGGCTTTTCCCAGCCTTTTTCGCCAAGATCGCCTGAAACGGGGTGTAGGCTTGAACGAGAGAGGAAGGAGGGGCCTATGAAACTGGACGAGCAGGAGACGGTCGTCGTGTGGGGCCGTACGGACGAAGTGGTGCGAATCTACAGCACCGTTCCGGCCCATATTCGGAAGATCGCCGGGAATCAGTTCACAACCGTTGTTAAAAACGACGGGGAGAGCATCGAGGCGGTCGTACCCAAGGAGCATTTCAACCCGATGCGGGGCTTTAAGCCCAAGAAGCGGGAGATGACCCCGGAACAGCGAGAGGCGGCCACGCGGCGACTGCGCGAGGCGCGAGAGAGGAAGGCGGAGGCATGAGCAAGGCGATCTGGAAGTACCCGGTGCCGAGGGAGCGGGAGTTCACGCTGGACATGCCCGTGGACCGGGTTCTGCTCACGGTGGACCATGATGCGCTCGGGGAACTCTCGATGTGGTGGGAGGTGGTCCCGGACAGCGAGCGCGAGGACGTTCACTTCATCGCCCGGATGACCGGGGAGGAGGTGTCGGACGAGGAGTCCTACAAGCAGTGGTACCTCGGCACCTTCCTGGACAGCGGGTTCGTCCTGCACCTGCACGAGAAGTGGGGGGACTCGGATGACTGACCTCTACCTGGATGTCGAGGAGATTGCGTCGGGTATCGCCTCGTACAACGGCGACACGAGTACCAAGGCGAAGCAGGCTCTCCGCAAGTACGTCGCGGGGGTTACCGCGCTCCAGATCGAGCGGGACACGTTCGAGGCCATCCTGCGGGAGCAGGCGGAGGAGATCGCGCAACTGAAGGCGGAACTGCACCGGGCGACGAGCGCGGCTCAGGATCGGGGGGTTCGCCTGGCTCCGGACTCGCTGAGGGACATCGCGGACGCCGTTCGGTACGAACTCGGGGACTTTTTCGTACGCGAGGAATCCGATAAGGAATCGGGTGTTAAGATCCCCGCGGCCTACGAGACTCCGGAGGCGTTCCAGGACGCATTCATCACGGTAGATCACAACTCGTACGAGTACCGGGTGGAGTGCGCGGGGTGCGGCTACGTGACGACCGCCCCCAGCCAGAACGTCGCGGACGTGGCGGCGTACGATCACGCGGAGGAGCATGTGAACGAGGCGAAGGAGGCGGCGAATGGCTGAGACATTGCGCGTGGGTGACAAGGTGCGCCTGACCGGAGAGAACTGGGGTGAGGGCGACTACCCCCCTGCGGGTACAGTAGTGACCGTGACAGAGGTGAACGAGGCGGGCGTGTGGGCGGGCGAGGCGGGAGTCATCCAGTACGCGCACGACCCTTCCGAGCACATCCCCGGGTACGAGTGGGAGAGGGTGAGCCTAGGGGAGCAACTGGGGATCAGCCCCGGCTGGTCAGAGGAGTTCGAGCAGGCCCTGAAGAAGTTCGAGGTGAGCGCAGTCGATCCGGACCACTACAAGTTCGGGGGCGCGGAGGTCATCGACCTCACCCGGCACCTCGGTTTCCTGGAGGGGAACGTCGTGAAGTACGTGGCCCGAGCGGGTCGCAAGGGCGATAGACTCGAAGACCTGAAGAAGGCACGACGGTACCTGGACTGGGCCATCGAGGACGCAGAGAAGGAGAATGCATGACGACGATTCTGGCGGCGAAGACCGACAAGGGGAAGATCCACTTCGCGTGGGACACGCAGACGACGGCGGGCCACAAGGCGATCAACGGTGGTGACAAGGTGTTCGTCAACGGCGGAGTCGTGTTCGGCGTCTCGGGCACGGTCCGGACGGCGGACGTGCTCCAGTACATGAAGGTCCCGAAGCGGACCAAGGCGGACGGCGACACCCGGAAGTGGATCATCACGAAGTTGGTCCCTGCTATCATCTCGGAGATGAAGCGCGTGGACGCGGCGTACATGGAGAACGGACAGGCGAACACCGAGTCCAGCACCATCATCGCGGTGGATGACGTGATCGGCTACCTCGGCTCGGACCTCTCGTTCGTGGAGGACGCGCTGGGCCTGTACGGTGTCGGCTCGGGGTCGAGTTTCGCGATGGGAGCGTTCCTCGGCGGGGCGAGCCTGACGGAGGCGGTGCAGGTTGCGGGTATACTGGATGTCTACACGAACATGGATGTCCGGACCGCGAAGGCGAGCAAACTGGTGAAGGCGGCAAGCAAGGGTGAGTAAGAGTCGGAAGTTCCTGGAAGTCACGCATGAGGGCGGACTGGAGGGGATCATCGCGGTCGAGGTGGACGGATTCGCAACTGTCCACCAGGAGTGGCTGAAGCGGCTGATTCTGGAGTCTGGCCGTACGTACGAGGAAGTGGGGGACCGATGAGCGGAGCAATGGATCTGGCGCAGGTCGAGAAGGAGATCTACGACACCTATCAGTGGTTTGCCCGTGAGGCACCCGGGGTGGTCGTTCAGGAGCAGGGCCACCTGGCCCGGCTGTGGAGCGTGGCGGACGCGCTCTACGCAGAGGAGGGGGACTGACATGGCGGGGGCAGGGGTCATCACCTCCCGGGTTACCGTGGAACTGAATGAGTACGACCGGGACCTGATCCAGCGGGCCGTCAACCAGGTGGCCGATTTCCGAGAGTCCGGGTGGCAGTTGTCTGAGGGCGAGGTCGAGCGGGTCGCGGACGCGGTTCTGCGGAAGATCCTCCCGTACCTGAACCAGCCCGCCCTTACTCCACCTCCGGCCCGGTGGACCCCGAACACTCCCGTGGGGCCGGTGTGGTGCGGTGTTGTGGCCTACGATGACACGGTGAAGACCGAGGTGTGGAATGGCTGAGCCGCAGGAAGTGACCGTGACGGTCCAGGAGCGAGCCCCCGTCTACGTCACCGGTTCGGATGGGACCCGGACGGAGGTGGGCTGGGCCGAGGACTTCGACCCCGAGACCGGGGAGGCGACCGTGACCCTATTCGAGCGCTACGTCTACCTGTTCGAGCAGGACATCGAGTTCAGCATCTTCGTGTGATACGATAGAAGTACCTCCTTCCAATAGAACCCCCTGGGACGCCCATCCGGCACCCGGGGGGTTCTTCTTGATAGAATGGTACATATGAGCGAGGGAACTGTAGCCACGACCGACGAACGGATCGACCGGATCCTCTGGGCGAGCGCGGGCATCAAGAGCGCCCGGGAGGTCGCGAAGGAACTCGGCATGAAGCCCGAGGAGGTCCTCCGGCGTCGCAAGGAACTGATCGAGGGCGTGGACGACCTCACCATCCAGCAGACCCGGCAGAAGTTGCTCATCGACCTGAAGGACATCGCCCGGCGCACGCAGGAGGACTACGACGAGGCACCGTTCGAGTTCAAGGCCGGTCTGATGAACTCCAGCATCGCGGCGATGAAGGCCGTGCTGGTCGAACTGAACCGGGCCGACGACAAGGACCAGGAGAAGGTCGATCACTTGAACGCCCTCCGGGTCCGTGAACTCGTCAACCTCATCCGGGAGGTCGTGGAGATCTCGGTGGACGAACTGGTCGAGAAGTACGACCTGGAGCGTGACGAGGTGTACGCGATTTTCGATGCCAACATGCAGAAGGCCGCGCGCATGAGGGACGCGCTCACGGCATGAACCTCGGCGGAGTCGTCGCGGCGGCGATGGGGGAGATGACCAACCGCCGCCTTCAGAACCTGTACCAGAACGACTTCGTGGCGTGGCGCGCCGACGTGCTCGGCTACCGCTCGTACGAGAAGATGAACACCATCTGTGAGACGGCCCTGTTCGGGGAGATCCCGCGCACGGCGATCAAGTCCTCGAACGGTACCTCGAAGTCGCATGAGGTCGCGAACATGGTGCTGTGGACCGGCGCGGTGTTCGACCTCGGCCAGACCATCTCCATCGTCTCGGCACCGTCGCTCGACCAGATCGAGAAGTCCGTCTTCAAGTACGTGAAGTCCGCGAAGGCCCGGGCGGCAGAGCGCGGGTTCATCATCCCGGGCATCATCAACGAGGACCTGGAGTGGCACGCCCCGGGTCCCGAGGGCAAGATCTTCATCGCGTACGGCAAGAAGCCGCCATCGGGCAAGGAAGTCAACGTCTTCCAGGGTGTCCGATCCGAGTACGGCATGACGTACGTGTTCTTCGATGAGGCCGGGGGTCTCTCCAAGGGTATGTGGACGGCGGCTGAGGCCGTCCTGACCGGTGCGGATGCGCGCCTGATCGCCATCGGGAACCCCGACGACGTGGGCACCGAGTGGCACCGCATCTTCACTGAGAAGAAGTACGACGGCGAGTTCAACCGGTTCTCCATCTCCTCGCTGGAACTGCCGACATTCACGGGTGAGATCGTCTATCCCGAAGACCCGGTGATGCAGGAGCGCATGATGAAGGCGCTCACGCAGAAGGACTGGGTGGAGCACAAGAGGCGAATCTGGGGCGAGAAGGACGCCCGGTTCCGCTCGAAGGTCATGGGCGAGTTCCCCGAGGACGGCGGCAACGGCTTCTTCTCGACGGCGGTCATCAACCGCGCCTACGACACTGATATTCCCGAGGATATGAGCCAACCGCTTATCCTCGGGGTGGACATCGCCCGCTGGGGTCTCGATGAGTCCGTGATCGCCTCCAACCGCGGAGGTCGCGTCCGGGTGGAGGAGACCTGGGCGAAGTGTGACACGGTGGACTCGGCACGCCGGATCCACAAGTTCGCGAACGAGCACGGTGCCGCAGAGGTCCGGATCGACGTGGGCGGTGTCGGTGGCCCGGTTTACGACATGCTCGACCGCCTGGAGGAGTTCCAGAACAAGACGTACATACTGGTCGGCTTCGACAACGGCACGTCCTCCCCGGACATCAAGCAGTGGGACCGGATGCGCTCGTACGCACACGATTCGCTCCGGACCCAGATGGCCAACGGGGAGATCGACCTCGACTACGATGACGACGAACTCCGCGAGCAGTTGAACATCGTCACGTTCAAGTTCACGAACCGAGGTGGCATCCAGATCACGCCCAAGGACGAGATGAAGAACGAGATGGGCGGCTCCCCGGACCGTCTCGATGCGGTCATCATGGCCGCGTGTGACATGAGTCCGTGGCTGGGCAACCCGTACAACCACCTCCCGGTGGGTTCGGTGATCGCGAAGGAGCCGGAAGAGGTGCTCGACATCGGTCTGCACGACTACGTGGACGAACTCCAGCCTCTCCGCTTCAAAGGCTTCTCACGACGACCCTGGTAGAATGGACAGAGAAGACTTTCGCCGAATAAAGGGTATTTAGCACATGGTTGATTGGGACGCCGCGACGTACGAGGCTCTCCAGGAGGACGCTAAGCCCCGGACGGTGCTCCCCAGCGAGCAGGTACTCAGCGAACTGACCGCCCTTCGCGGCGAGAATGCCAGCCTGCGGGAGTCGCTGGACGAGGTTCGGGCGATGATTAAGTTGGAGGACCGGGGCTGGACCCTGATCGGGGACATCTCCAGCGGGGATCGCCTGGAGGGACTCGACCTGGATGAGGTCCAGGAGATCTCCAACGTCATCCGCCCGCAGGTGGTCGGAGACGGCCTCGCCAAGCGCGGCGTGGACCTGCACACCGGGTACGTCTGGAGCAAGGGCGTCAACATCGAGGGTTCGGAGCGCTCCGGCAAGCGAGGTCGCCCGACAGCCATCGAGACATTCTGTTCCAACCCGGTCAACCAGCAGAACCTCCTGTCCACGACGGCTCGCGAGGAACTTCAGAAGGCCCGGTACGCGGACGGCAACATCCTCCTGGCCTGCGACACCTCGAAGAAGGAAGTTCGCCGCATCCCGTTCAACCAGATCGTCTCCCTGCGCGTGAACCCGGAGTACCCCGAGGAGGTCTGGGCGTACCTGCGGAAGTGGAACCCCCAGGACCGCAAGGACTCCAAGGAGATCAAGCGCTGGTACTACACCAAGGCGTACACCGGCCCCAAGCAGAAGTCCTTCACCCAGAACGGCGACACCATCGCCATCAACCCGGACACGATCATCGTGGACGGTCGGTTCAACCGGCAGGTGGGCTGGCCGCTGGGCATCCCGGACGCCGTTGCGGCTATGCCGTGGATCGCGGCGTACGAGGAGATCATCCAGTACGGTCGCGTGGTGAACGAGTCCCTGGCGAAGATTCTCTACAAGGTCATCTCTAAGACCAAGACCGGTGCCCAGAACGCGGCGGTCAAGATCGCGGGCATGTCCGGGTTCGGCAACGCGGCGAGCATGGTCGAGGGCCAGGACATCGCGGCGTTCCAGCACGCGGGCAAGGGCTACGACTTCGCGACGGCCCGCCCGGTTGCGGCGATGGCGGCGACAGCGCTCAACGTCCCGAACATCGAACTCCTGGCGGACTCCTCTGCGGCGGGATCCTCGTACGGCGCCGCCCAGACGCTCTCCCCGTCCACCAAGAACGCGATGCGGATCATGCAGGGGGCGTGGGTGGAGATCTTCCAGAGCGTCTTCGAGGTCCTGGGCATGGACGTTCCGCGTGTCTGGTTCGAGTCGCTGGAGGACCTGGACCCGTACCGCGAGGCGCAGGGACTCAAGTTGCTCTCCGACGCTCTGAACGACGAGGAGTACCGGGGCAAGGTGCTCGACCTTCTGGACATCCCGGGGGACCCGAACGACGTGCCGGAGATCCTGAAGACGCGCACAGCGACGGCGAAGGTGCAGGCCAGCCCGGACCAGGGCAAGTCCAACGGGACGGGCGGCACGGACTCCTCGCTGGCGAACGACCAGCGCACGGACACGCAGACCACTGAGAGCCTTCTTCAGCGGATGCAGAATGAGGACTTCCTGCGAGAACTTACCTCCCTTGTGGAGCGGATGGAAGCCGTACGTTCGTAACTACTTTCCATCGTGATAAGATGGAATAAGACATGAGCACGACGACCACTAAGCACCTGTTCGAGGCGGCGAGCCTCGTAAGCGAATCCGCGTCCGATGACGGTACGTGGGTCGTCAAGTTGATCTCCGAAGGCAAGGGGTCGTCCGGAACCTACCCGGCTGAACTCCTGGAGAACCACCACCACGCTTTCGATGGCGTCCTGTCGTTCAAGAACCACCCGATGTGGTACGAAGGCCCCGAGACCCGGGACTTCACCATGCTGGCTGGCCAGGTCGTAGGTGAGACCTGGGTGGACTTCGACAAGACCGGGAAGCGTGCAGTTTTCGCGAACTACCTGCCGGACCCCGAGTACAGGGACAAGTTGGAGCGCTACCGCGACAAGTTGGGCCTGTCGATCTACATCGAGGGATCGGGCTACGAGGACGAGGAGACCGGGGAGTTCATCGTTGACTGGTTCAACCCCGAGGACCCCTACGCCAGCGTCGATGTCGTGATCGCCCCCGGGGCGCGCGGCAAACTGACGGAGGCGATGAAAGCGACTTACTCCCGGAACCGGGAGGGCAAGCCTGATGCCGAAGCCTCGGCGCAGGAAAACAAGGAAAGGAAACTACGAATGGATGAGGAGACTCAGAAGGCGTTCGCAGATGTCAATGCGGCACTTGCGAAGGTCAGCGAGGCCCTTACCGCTCTGGTGACCGATAAGCAGGCCAAGGAGTCCGAGAAGGCTCAGGCGGAGGCCAACGACGCTGAGGTGAAGGAGCGGGTCGAGAAGATCGCCGCCGCTCTGGATGCCGTTGAGGCGGCTCGTGAGGACCTTCTCCCTTCGCAGGTGGAGAGCCTGCGCGCCGAGGCCAAGACGGGCGCCGATGTCGCCCCGCTTATCGAGAGTGCGAAGCAGATCGCCGCGGAGGCCCGCGCCGAGTTTGCCGACAACGTTCGCCTGGGCGAGGGCCGTATCTTCGGTGACCGCGAGTCGGTCAAGTCGGCAGTCGAACTCGGAAAGGTGTTCTAATGGCTGAGAACATGTACAAGAAGTACACGGAGGGCAAGACCCGTGAGTGGGACGTGGTGGCTTCGCGCCTCCCGGTCTCGACGGACCCGGTTCCTGCCGGTACGCTCATCAAGCACGTCGTCTCGGGCGAGATCGGCGTCACGCTGACCGCCTCGGGCAACTCGACGCGCTCCGCTGGCATCCCCGGCGTCACGGGCGGCACGGTCCCGAACCCGGGTGTCGGCAACAAGTCCAACGGCGCGGTCGTTGCCACGGACGGCACCTGGCTGTTCGAGGTCGCCGGTGTTGACGACGGCGACACGACGCTCCCCTCGGGCGCGACCGGTCGCGGTACCCCCTCGGGCACGGCGGTCTACCAGCACAACACGTCGGGTGATCTCACGCTCACCTCTACCTCGGCCACCAAGGTCGGTGTCATTGACGATGGTGTCATCGTTGATGGCGTCGCCCCGGTCCTGATTGGAGTCTAAGAAATGGTTCTCGATCTGACAGCAGGCGGGCGCCTCAACGTCAGCCCCTTCGTCAACGAGCGCAAACTCAACGCGATGGCCGAGATGGTCGCCGCCGCGAAACTCGGCGGCTATGCCGGTGAGCGTGCTCGCACGGACCTGAAGGAGACGCTGACCACTTCGGACGGCCCGCACTCGTTCACGCACCTCGTGAACCTGCGCAACCTCCCCCAGTACGATGAGGTCACGCCTGACTTCGACCCCATCGTGCAGACCGAGGTCGTTCCGGACTTCAACCCGATCCAGTTCTTCGCCCTGAAGACCAACTTCAAGAACCTGGAGCACGGTAAGGACAACGACGGCAAGCGGATCGCCCCGCTCGTCGCTGAGACTGACACCTACCAGTACGCCTTCGGCTACACTCAGGTGGACACCAGCCTCGCGGTCGAGAAGCGCGGTTTCAAGGTCGGCTGGTCGCTGGAGCGCGGTGTGAACGACCCCTACGGTCTCATCAACCGCTTCCCGGGCGACATGCTCCGAGTCGGCCTCCGTACCGACGACTACGTGGTCATCCGCGCCCTCACGCAGGGTGTGACCTCCGCCTCGCAGATTCAGGCCGGTGTGGACCCGATCACGGGTGACACGATCCCGGTGAACGCCCCCATCTCGGGTGCGGCTCTCCGTGCGGCTATCCGCCAGATCGGTCAGCGTACCGACGCCGAGGGCAACAAGGTCCCGGTCCCGCGCGCCTTCCGCGTGGTGGTCCCGGTCGGCACGGCTGAGGACGTGGAACTCTCCATCGCCCTCGCCCGTGGCCTCGCGACCGTCCAGGACGGCAACTTCACGTACAACGCGGCGGCTCTCCGCCCGTTCGACTCGCTGGGTCGCATCCGCGGCATCATCGAGTCCGAGGACGTGGCTGACGGCTACTGGTACCTCGTTCCCGAGGCTAGCGCCGTCGAGATCCCGGCCATCGTGCGGGTGCAACTGGCTGGCTACACCTCCCCCGAGGTGTACGTCTCCAACTGGAACGGTTCGCCCGTCGCGGGTGGCGCTTCCAACAGCCCGTTCCAGGCGTACTCGTTCGACAACGACACCATCGACCTGAAGTTCCGCCAGTTCACGAACGCGGCCCTCTTCAACGAGGACGCTATCGTCTGGTCTGACGGCTCGGGCGAGTAAGGAGTCGAGCATGAACCCGGTCCCCATCACCCTGACGCAGGCGGACACCTGGGACGGCAAGTTCGCCCCCCAGCCGTACGTCGTCATCGGTGACGTGCCCTCGACCGGCCCGGACTTCGAGCCGCAGGAGGCCCCGGAGATCGACGCAGAACCGGCTGATGTGGACGCCCTCGCGGCCCAGGTCATCGAACTGCGCGACGCTCTCGTGGCTGGTGGCTTCCTGACCGAGGCGTAATCCAACTACCGGAACAGCCCCCTTGCACCTTCGGGTGTAGGGGGGCTTTCCCATGTTGCCCTGGTAAAATGGAGGGAGACCCGAACAGAGGAATAGCCCTTGCCTAACATCAGCCTTCCCACACCCGGTGGAGATCAGAACGTCTGGGCCACCAAACTCAACCTGGCCATCAACAAGATCAACGACGACGTGGATGCGCAGGGTTCGGCCCTGCCCCTCAAACTCGACGTATCGGAGGCGCCGGAGTTGATCTTCGAGACCCTCTCCGAGATGCTGGTGGAGGGGTCCAACGTCACCCTGGACTTCGATCCGGAGGAGCAGACGATCACGATCTCGGCCACGGGGGGTGGCTCGGGCGGCACCGTCGAGTGGGACGACATCCAGGACAAGCCGACGTTCGCCACGGTGGCCACGTCGGGGTCGTACACCGACCTCTCGGACAAGCCGACGATCCCGGATGTCTCGGGCCTGGTCCCGGAGACGCGCGAGGTCAACGGGCACGCCCTGAGCACCGATGTCACTCTGGACCACGAGGACGTGGGTGCGGCGGCAACCGTCCACACGCACGAGATCTCGGACGTGACGGGCCTCCAGGACGCGCTCAACGACAAGTTGGAGTCGGTCACCATCTCCGACATCGAGGCGACCGGTACGCCCTCCGCCACGACGTTCCTCAGCGGCTCGGGCACCTGGGCGACTCCCTCCGGAGGCGAGGGGGGTCCGACACAGTGGGGCCTCATCGAGGGGGACATCGAGGACCAGGGGGACCTCGTGGCGGCGCTGGGTGCCAAGCAGGACGCGATCACCGACTCCGACGACATCACTGAGGGCGAGACGCACCTCTTCCTGACGAGCGCGGAGCGCACCAAGTTGGGCGGCATCGAGGAGGGAGCCGAGGTCAACGCGGTGGACAGCGTGAACGGCCAGACCGGGGCCGTCGAACTGGACATCCCCGACCCGGAGGACTTCGCCACCGCGGCTCAGGGCCTCCTTGCGGACACTGCGGTCCAGCCCACCGACCTCGCTACCGTGGCCACGACAGGGGCGTACTCTGACCTGTCGGGCACGCCTACGATCCCCGACCCGGCAGACTTTGCCACTGCGGAGCAGGGTGAACTGGCCGATACCGCCGTCCAGCCCGGTGACCTTGCGACGGTCGCCACCACCGGTTCGTACAACGACCTGAGCGACAAGCCCACGATCCCGAGCGTCAGCGGCCTCGTTCCTAACACTCGGACGGTAAACGGACAGCCTCTCTCGGCGGATGTCGTCCTGGATGCGGAGGACGTGGGGGCGCTCCCGGACGACTACGTGCCCCCGGCACCGACCCTCCAGGAGGTACTGGACGAGGGGGACAACTCCGCGGTTGAGGTGGACGGTGTTCTCGGTCTGTCTGCGGCAACAATGGCCCTCGGGGCGTCGGGCAACGCCTTCCTCATTGGGGGTAGCACCGCCGCCGTGGGCGTGGATAGCGGCGAGACGGGCGTGCTGGCGCACAAGCCGGGCGGTGTCGATACAGTTTCGGTCGCGGTGGACAACACCTTCGCTATCCAGGCGACTGTCAACGGGGTCACCGTCTCGAAGGATACGACCTTCACGGGGGAGGTCAGCGTTCCCGACGACACGTTCACCGTCGCCAAGACGGACGGCCTTCAGGAGGCACTGGACGAGAAGTTCGATGACGCGGACGTGGCCGACGACTTCTACGTGACGGGTCTGCTTCGGGGGCAGTTCATCGAGAACGGCGGAGTCGTCAGCGGCAACCCGGGTGACTTCGCTATCATCATCGAGGCGGCGTAATGGCCGTCCCCGTCCGGGTAGGCACCCCCACTGTCAACGGGGGGAGCGGAACGTCGCTGTCCATCGACAAGCCGACGAGCGGCGTGACAGTCCAGAACGATGACGCGCTGGTCGTGTTCGTGCGCGGGCAGGCGACTGCCACCGGCACTACCCCAGCCTCCATCACCGGCTTCACGGCAGGCCATAACCAGGCCCTCACTGACCGGGTTCACATGATCCTCTACAAGCGGGTCACGGATGCGGGTGCCGAGCCGAGTTCCTACACGATCAATAGCAACGCCGGATCCGGGCGCCTCGTGGCGGCGATGGAGGTCTGGCGTGGCGTGGACTGGACCAACCCCATCGCGGGCACCCAGGCGTACTCGGCCCTCGCGGCTTCGACCACCCAGACACTCACGTCCTGGAGCCTGGACGACACGGGCGATGCTGTCGCCCTGATCCTGTTCTCCGATGAGCGTACGTCGGGCCAGTCACACGTCCCGACCTCGACACCCTCCGGGTGGACGACCGAGGTCAACGTGCAGAGCAGTCTGGACGACTCCACGTCCGGCTCGCGCACGTTCATCTGGGCGGGGTCCCGGGCGTTCTCCGGCACCACGACCGTCCCTGACGCCACCCTGGTCATGCCGACGGGCTTCACCACCCCTCGCGGCTCGGGCATCGCCCTGCGGGGTAAGACGGACGCTCCAACCCCCATCGGCGTCGAGGTCACCCTGGGGGACGGATCCCCGGCGTACCTGTCGTACATCAACGAGGAGGGCGACCGGGTGGCCCCGTCTGCCGTCCGCATCTGGTACCCGGGCTTCCCGACCGTGGACGATCTCCTGGCCCGCACCGACACCCCCACCTCTGCGCATCGCGGCGGATCCGGGGTCTGGCCGGAGTTCAGCGAGTACGCCTACGACCACGCGGTGACGGCGGGCTTCGGCATCCTGGAGTTCTCCTGCGGCTGGACGAGCGACAACGTACCGTTCGGGCTGGGCGACGAGACGCTGGACCGGGCGGCGGGACTCGCCAACGGGACCAACCTCAACCCGCAGTCGATCTCCTGGGCCACGCTCTCCTCGACGTACGAGAACAAGTTGCGGCCCGTGAAGACCGGCGTGTTCCAGCCGTTCTACCGACTGGAGGACTTCCTGGCCAAGTACCACCGGACGCATGTTCTTCTCGTGGACCCCAAGTACGGCTTCGACAACCTGACCAAGTTGGGCGTCATGCTCGACATGTGCGACCAGTACGGAGGCCCGGACAAGATCATCATCAAGTTCGACTCGCCCACCGGGACCATCAACCTCCAGAACGCGGCGCACGCGCGGGGCTACCTGTGCATGAACTACTGGAACGAGGACATGACGGCCCTGGCATCCCAGCAGGCGACGTGGGACATCCTGGGACTGAACTACCAGGCATCGTCGGCCAACTGGAGCACGCTCCTGTCATACGGGAAGCCGACGTGGGGCGCGATCATCCCGA
>Ga0164243_10004690_pt1 | contig 21273 bp, 19 predicted proteins | sample OricompcompostOP_FD_108781 | JGI IMG/M metagenome (GOLD analysis project Ga0164243, IMG submission 108781) | Organic Plus compost microbial communities from Emeryville, California, USA - Original compost - Organic plus compost (OP) | ecosystem: Engineered > Solid waste > Mixed feedstock >...
CACTCGCCACTCGTGACAGGAGGACAACGATCATGACCCTGGAGAACCGCACCGAATCCGGCGCCACCGAACCCGACGCCACCGCACCCACGGCCGGCGGGGACTCGCCCGCGGCCGGCGGACGGAACCTGCGCCGTATCGCGGGCATCGTCATCAGCGTCCTCGTCGGCGCCTTTCTCGCCTTCGACGTGGTCGGGAAGCTGACGCGTCCGCAGGCGGTCGTCGACGGCACCGCGGAACTGGGCTTTCCCGGTTACCAGGCCGTCGTCATGGGGGTCGTGCTGCTGACCTGTCTGGTCGTCTACGCGATCCCGCGGACCGCGGTGCTCGGGGCGCTCGGGATCACCGCATATCTGGGCGGCGCCGTCACCGCGAACATGCGCATCGAGGCGCCGTTGTTCAGCTCCATCCTGTTCGCCGTCTACCTCGGCGTGTTGATGTGGATCGGCCTGGTGCTCCGGCGGCCGGAGTTGCTGAAGGTCGCGGGGCTGAGCCGCTGACCTGCGGCGACATCCACCTGCTCGACGCCCCGCGCCCGTTACCGACTTGGGATCGGACGGGTGCGGGGTCGTTGCGTGAGAATCCTAATGTTTCCTGAGTGTCTGATGTTGCCAGAGTGAAACGGAGGATGGTGGCCGTCGCGACGATCGCGGCGGCAGCTCTCGGTGGTGTGGCCGTCGGTTGCCTTCCCGCGGAGAGCTCGCGTGTGGTGACGACGGCGAGTGCGGTCGACCCGGCGGGGCTGTACAACGAAGCCCAGTCGAGATTCGCCGCCGGCGACGTCGCCGGAGGACTCGCCGCCCTGCGACAGGCGCTGACGCTGGCGCCGACGGACACCGACGCCCTCGCGCTGCAGGCGATCTGGGCCGACCAGGCGGAGGACGCGGCGGCGCGCAGCGCGGCTCTCGGACGCCTCGGTGTGCTCGACCCGCGGCTCGCGACCACCGCCCGCAACGTGATCGCCGGCGTCGCGACCGCCGCCGGGCTCGTTCCCGACACGAACCCGAAGCCGGTCACGGGGCGTTCTGCGATCGTCATCCTCGGACATGGGCTCAACGCCGACGGGAGGATGCCTCCCGAGCTGGTGAACCGGGTCTCTGCCGGCCGGGCGCAGGCAGAGTTCACCCCGACGGCACCGGTCGTCGTGACCGGGGGCGTTCCCAAGAACGGGGTCACCGAGGCGGCCGCGATGCGAACGTGGTTGGTCGACAACGGCATCGACGCCTCCCGCATCATCACCGAGGACAAGTCGACCTCCACCGTCGCCAACGCGCAGAACACCTCGGAGATCCTGCGTGCGAGAGGGATCCGCGACATCGTCCTGGTGACCTCGCCGAGTCACCTCCGGCGCGGCGCCGCCGATTTCGGGGCAACCGGCCTGCGCGTCGTCGGGGCCGTCACCACCGCCACCGAACTCGACAAGTACCTCGCCCCGCTGAGCAAGGACCGGCAGACCGGGATCCGGCTCGAGGCGACGCGTGCGGCGCGTATCCCCGCGACGCGCGAACCCGGCCTGCCGGGGAATCTGCCCGACGCGGGCACCGGATTGCTCGGCGAGATCGGCGGGGAGGTGCTGCGGAAGCTGCTCGACGCAGGGTCGTCGGCGATCGGATCGGGCGCGGGCTGACGCGCGACGCGAGGCGAAGGCCTTCGGCTAGAACATCACCGAGCGGAAGTGGGTGACGAGGCGTCCCTGGTCGTAGACATGGAAGGCGATGCCCGGCGGCTGCCCGCGGTTGATCACGTCGCGGCCCTCGAAGGGCAGGTTCAGCGTCGACGCCACACCCGGTGCGACGCAGAGGGGGCGGTCGGCGAACCGGGTCACCGCCGGGGTGTGCGCATGCCCGCACAAGAACGCGACGATGTTCGGATGCGTCTCGACCAGGGGGACGAGGCGTTCCTCGCCCGTCTGCCGGATCGAGTCCATGAACGGCATGTGCAGATCCACCGGCGGGTGATGGAACGCGACGAAGACGGGGGTCTGCGGATCCTCCGCGGCGAGGCGTTCCGACATCCAGGCGAGTGTCTCGTCGTCGATGTGGCCGTCGTTGCGGCCGGGGATCGAACTGTCGACCACCAGGAACAGGACGTCGCCGACCTTGCGGGCCTGGTTGATCGGTCCGGAGGTCTCGGCACCCAGCAGGGTCGAACTCAACGGCTCGCGGACGTCGTGGTTGCCGGCGGTGATGAGCATCGGCAACGGACTCTCGAGGACGCCGTAGGCCTCCTGGTACTCGCTCGGAGTGCCCTCGTCGGCGAGGTCGCCGGTGATCAGGAGGACGTCGATGCCGGCCGCGCGCGCGTTGACATAACTCAACGTCGACTGGATGCGGTTCCGGTTGAACCGCGTCCCGTTGAAATGCAGGTCGCTGATGTGGGCGACGACGAACACGAAAAGGCTCCTGTCACGGTCACTGACTCTCACGAGGCTAGTCCTCGGGCCCGGTGAAACGTGCATTGCCGGGCCGCGGGGAGTCGTAACACACGTCGGTCCCGACATTGTGTTTCAGCCCGCCTGCCGCTTCCGATCCGGGGCGGCATCCAGGGTGTCGCGGCCTGGTCGAGGCGCGGGTCCCCGACGCCTCCGGCCCCTGTCAGGGATGCAGCGTGCGGCGGAACAGGGACTCGAGCTCGGCGAAGTGATGCTCGCACGCCTCGTGGTGATAGGCGGGGATGTCGGACATCGTGTAGCCGTGCGCGGCGCCCGGATGGACCGTCGTCGAGTGCGTGACGCCCGTCGAGGTCAGGGCGTGCTCGAACTTTGCGATCGCCTCGGGCGGTAGCGAGCGGTCGTTGTCGGCGTGGATGGCCAGCACGAAGGCGTCGATCCCGACGAGGTGCAGGTGCGGGCTGTCCGGCGAGTCGGTGACCAGACCGCCGGTGTGGAACATGCCCACCGCCGCGACGTCGTGGGGGCGGGCCGCGGCGACGTCGAGCGCGAACCGGCCGCCCATGCAGTAGCCCGTCACCCCGATCGGCCCGCCCGCGACGCCCGGAAGTGCGCGCAGCGCGTCGACGTAGGACTCGAGGTCGGCGCGGGCGCGCTCGCGCGTCAGCGATCGCGCCTTCGGCAGCGCCGAGGCGAAGAACGCCCCGAGCGAGTCCGGGTCGGCCAGATCCTCGGCCGGCGGGACCCACTCGTCGGCGGTGCCGTGGCGATAGAACAGGTGCGGCACCGCGACGACGTACCCCCACGACGCGATGCGATCGGCCATCGCGCGGGTCCGGGGCCGCAGGCCGATCAGGTCGGTGAGGAACAGGACCCCGGGCAGCGGCGTGCCGTCGGACGGGTCGGGGCGGGCGACGTACATCTCGGTGTCGCCGTCGGGGGCGGTGATGGTGAGGGTCTCGCCGGTCATCTCATGCCTCTCGGGGGATTGCGTATCGTCCTGGGCCTGGGGTCGTCGTCGCCGTTCAGAGGTCGCCGGGCAGCTTGTCGCGGCGGATTCCGCGCCAGCTGGGGTGCCGGAGGTGACCGTCCATCGTCCAGTCCATGAATCGGACCTCGCCGACGATCTTCGGCAGCACCCACACCGCGTTCGACGCGATGGGGCGGTCGAGCTTGTCGAGGAACGGCGACCGCGAGATCTTCAACGGTTCGAGTTCCTCGGCGAGCGCGCGGAGCTGGGCCTCGGTGAAACCGGTGCCGACGCGGCCCACATATCGCAGCCCGGTCTCCTCCGGCAGGCCGAGCAGCAGGGAGCCGATGGTGTTCGCGCGGTTGCCGCGCCCGGGCCGGTATCCGCCGACGACGACCTCGATGTCGCTCCAGTTCTTGTGTTTGAGCCACTTCGTGGAGCGGCGCCCCTGCTGGTAGATCGAGTCGCGGCGCTTGGCCACGACGCCTTCGAGGTTGTGCTCGCGGCTGTACTCGATCGCCGCGCTCGCCGGTGTCGGCAGCAATGGCGGGACGTCGACATGGGCGGTGTGGCGGAACGCGGGTGCGAGCTCCTCGAGCAGCTTGCGTCTCACCGACCACGGCTTGCGCAGCAGCGACGTCCCGTTGAGGTAGAGGATGTCGAACAGGTGGAGTCGGAGGCTGTACGGCTCGGTGGTGTGCTTGCGCGAGGTGAAGAGCGTGAAGTTGGTGCGGCCCGACGAGTCGATCGCGACCGCCTCGCCGTCGAGCACCACATCCATGAGGCCGAGCGCGTCGACGATCTCGGCGAACTCGGGGAAGTCTGCGGTCATGTCGACACCCGAGCGCGACGTGAGCCGGAACTCCTCGCCGACCTTGCGGACGAGGAGGCGGTAGCCGTCCCACTTGCCCTCGAAGGCCCAGTCCTTGTCGTCGAGTTCGTCGATCGGCTCGTCGGTGGCCAACATCGGGCGCGGGCTGGTGAGACTGTCGGGCAGGATCGGGCGCGGCTCGTCGGTCATGAGGTGGGCCAGCCAGTTCTTCTCGCCCGTGCGGATCAGCGCGTACCGGCCCTGCACGCGTTCGCCGTGCAGCCGGACGATGACCTCCTTCTCGCGCCACTTCTCGAGCTCGTAGGTGCCCTTGTCCCAGATGGACACGTGCCCGCCGCCGTACTCGCCCGCCGGGATATCGCCCTCGAAGTCGGCGTAGTCCATCGGGTGGTCCTCGGTCTGGACGGCCAGGCGGTTCTGGTCCGGGTCGGTGGGCAGGTTCTTGGGGATCGCCCACGAGACCAGCACGCCGTCGTGCTCGAGCCGGAAGTCGTAGTGCAGCCGACGCGCGTGGTGCTCCTGGATCACGAAGATCGGTGCGTGGGGGCCCGTTTCGCCGTCGGCGTCGTCGGGTTCGGCGACCTCCCGCCGGCGCGCGCGGTGGTTCTCGTCGCCGAACGGTTCCGGCGTCTTCGCACGGTTGCGCTTGCGGACGTACTCGCTCAGGTCGATGACCTGGCCGGTCCCCCCGTCGGAGTCCTGCGCGTTCTTCGGCGACGAATCCGGTGCGTCGTCGGTGATGTTCTCCCGCAACGCCTCCGCCACCTCGCCGACGTCGTCGTCGTCGGGCGCGGCATTGGTGACCTCCGTCTCGCGCGAGTCGGCCGCGTCGTGCTCGACTGCGTCCTCGTCGTACGGGTCGTCGAGTCCTTCCAGGAGATCGCCGATCTCGTCGATCCGCTCGAGCACCTCGGTGAACAACAGTTGGGACAGTTCGGGATCCGCGATCTCCTCCCACGTGCGGGGCGCGGCGACCCAGGGCTTCTCGCGGCCGCGCAGGGAGTAGGGGGAGAGCGTGGTCTTCGACGCGTTGTTCTGACTCCAGTCGATGAAGACCTTGTCGTCACGGATCTTCTTCGACATGTTGGCGGTGATGAAATCGCTGTGCTGGCGGGCGAATTCGTTGGCCACCTCCCGGGCGACCTTGCGGGCGGCCTCGGAACTCACCGGCTTGGGCAGGCGCGCGTAGATGTGGATGCCCTTGCCGCCGCTGGTGACGGGATAAGTGGTGGTGCCGGCCAGCCAGTCGCGGATCTGGAGTGCGACCTGGGCGGTCTCGTGGAGGGGGACGCGGGGACCCGGGTCGAGGTCGAAGACGATGCGGTTGGCCATCCGCTGCCCGCCGGGGCCGAGCGGGAGTCGCCACTGGGGAACGTGGATCTCCAGCGCCGCCATCTGGGCCAGCCACACGAGCGTCGCCCGGTCCTCGGCGAGGACGTACTCGATGACGCGCTCGCTGTGCTGGATCCCGAAGCGCTTCACCCACTCGGGTGCGCTGTCGGGCAGGTCCTTCTCGAAGAACGGGGTGGATTCGACGCCGTTCGGCCACCGCTTCCGGGTCACGATCCGGTCGCGCAGGTGCGGCAACATGACATCGGCGATACGCGAGTAGTAGTCGATGACCTCGAATTTGCGGGTCCCGGTCGCCGGATAGAGCACCTTGGAGAGATTGGTGATCGAGATCCGGCGGCCGTCGACCTCCAGGATCTCGCCGCCTGTCATCCCTCCATTGTCCACATCGTCGGTCCGTGCCGTCGGGTCATGGCGATCGTGCGCAGACGACGACACCGCCGCGTGACACCTGGCACAATGGCGGACATGCGCTCGATATGGAAGGGCGACCTGAGCTTTGGCCTGGTCAACGTGCCGGTCAAGGTCTACTCCGCGACGGAGAGCCACGATCGCAAGTCGTATCAGGTGGACTCCTCCGACGGGACCCGCATCCGATATCGGCGCGTGCGTGAGGGTACCGACAAGGAGGTCGACTACTCCGACATCGCCAATGCCTACGAGACGGATTCGGGCGAGACGGTGATCCTCACCAAGGACGATCTCGCAACCCTGCCGTCGCAGAAGAGCCCGGAGATCTCGATCCTGGAGTTCGTCCCGGCCGAACAGGTCGACCCGATCTACTTCGACAAGCCCTACTACCTCGAACCGTCGTCGAAGTCGCCGAAGGCCTATGTCCTCCTCGCCCGGGCGCTGGAGGAGACCGACCGCCTGGCCATCGCGCTGTTCACCCTGCGCAACCGCACGCGTATCGCGGCCCTGCGGGTGGTCGACGGAGTGATCACGCTGCAAACCCTGTTGTGGCCGGACGAAATCCGCAAACCCGACTTCGGCTTCCTCGATGACGACGTCGAGATCCGCGACCAGGAACTGAAGATGGCGGCGTCTCTCATCGAGTCGATGGCGGCCGACTTCGATCCGTCGGAATTCGAGGACACCTACCAGAACGAACTGGCCAAGCTCATCGAGGCGAAGGCCGAGGGCGGCGAGGCATTCCCCGAGTCCGACGAGGAGAAGTCGGAGGACGAGGATTCCGAGGTCGCGGATTTGCTTGCCGCACTGCGCGCTTCGGTGAAGGATCGCGGAACGGCGTCCTCCGACGACGAGTCCGGGGACGAGGACTCGGAGAAGAAGGCGCCCGCCAAGAAGGCGGCGAAGAAGGCGCCCGCCAAGAAGACCGCCACCAAGACCGCCGCCAAGAAGACGACGGCCAAGAAGACCGCGACCACGAAGTCGACCGCGAAGAAGACCGGGTCGAGTTCGTCGGGATCGAAGTCGACGGCGAAGAAGGCCCCCGCGAAGAAGTCCTCGCGCAAGGCGAGCTGATCTCCCCCGGGGCCCGGCCGCGGATATTCGCTGGCCCGGCATCGCGCGGATCGGGCAAGCTCGAAGGGTGAACACCAGTGTCGACACCCGGTTGCCGCGCGCCCTCATGCCCTTGGCGCGACGACAGTATCGGCTGTTGGCATCCGGGTTGATCCTGGCGATGTTCGGCGACGGGATATGGACCGTCGCGGTGATCTGGCAGGTCATCGCCCTCGGCGGCGGACCGGGACAGGTCTCGCTCGCCACCGGCGTCGCGGCGGTCGGCATGCTCGTGTCGACCCTCGCCGGCGGGGTCCTGGCCGACCGGATCTCGCAACGCCACATCATGATCGGGCTCGAAATCACCAAGATGGCGGCCTTCGGCGCGGTGGGACTCGCGTCGGTGTTCGGCGTGGTCGACCTCTGGATGGTCGTGGTGGCCTCGTTGCTCGCCGGCGTCACCATGGGCATGTACTACCCGGCCTACTCGGCCCTGCTGCCGGGCGTCGTCTCGGCGTCGGAACTTCAGGCCGCCAACGGGATCGAGGGATTCTTCCGTCCCGTCGTCTTCCAGGCGGTGGGACCGATGATCGCCGGCGCGGTCATCGCCGCCAGCGCCCCGGGCCAGGCGGTGGTGCTGGCCGCGGTCGCGTCCATCGCGTCGGGTGTCTGCTACCTGGCGATGACCCCGGTGACCTCACGCCGGCTGGGGGAGTCCGACCACCCGGAATCGGAGGAGGTGCGCGTCGGGCGCGGAGGCGTCGGGGGCGTCGTCGTCGACCTCGCGGAGGGCTTCGTCTACATGATCCGCACCCCGTGGCTGTGGGGGACGCTGTTCTTCGCCTGCGTCCTGGTGCTGGCGACGATGGGTCCCATCGAGGTGCTCGTGCCCTTCGCCCTGCGGGAGCGCGTCGACGGCGGCGCCTCCCAGCACGCGTGGGTGCTCGCCGGGTTCGGCGCGGGGGCGGCCACCGCGTCGCTGGTCTTCGCCTCGCTGCCGATGCCGCGGCGATACCTGACGGTCATGTTCGGGCTGTGGGGGTTCTCCAGCGTGCCGTTGGTGCTGATGGGCGTCGCCGACTCGACGTGGATGTTCGTCGCCGCCGGCTTCGCCATGGGCGTCCTGTTCGACGGTCCGATGGTCCTGTGGGGGACGCTCCTGCAGCGTCGCGTGCCGCCGGCGCTGCTCGGCCGGATCGCGAGCCTGGACTTCTTCGTGTCGATCGCGCTGATGCCGGTGTCGATGGCCATCGCGGCGCCGGTCTCGTCGGCGATCGGCCTGACCGCGACCTTCGTCCTGGCCGGGCTGCTGCCGGTGCCGATCGCGTGGGCGTTCTACGCCGCGGCCCGCATGTGGCGCGACGAGATCGACCACCCGCTCGCCGACGACGCCGCGCCGGCGCTTCAGCCCGTGGGCGACTGAGTCCGCTCGACCGCGATCCCACGGGTGCGGGTCATCTGAGCACTGCGGCGGCACCGGCGATCACCAGCTCGGTGAGGTGCTGCAGCAGAGGGGAACTCAGCTTCCAGTACTGCCAGTAGAGCGGCACGTCCAGGTGGTGATCGGCGATCATCCGGACGCGACCGTCGTCGAGCGCCTTCTGGATCTGCACGTCGGGGACGGCGCCCCAGCCGATCCCCAGGGTCACCGCGCGGTGGTACTCGGTCGACGCGGGGATGTATGCGGCGGGCGGGTCGACGGCCCGGCCGGCCAGTGCCGCGACCATGTCGCGCTGGAGGTGGTCGTTGCGATCGAACTGGACCATCGGAGCCCGTGCCAGCACGTCGGCGTCCGGGCCGTCGCGCAACCAGGTGTCGATGAACTCCGGGGTCGCCACGGGCAGGTAGCGCATGCTGCCCAGCGAGTGCAACGCACACCCGCGCACCGCGAGCGGCTCGGAGGTGACCGCGGCGAGTGCATCGCCCGAACGCAGCAGGGCGCTGCTGCGCGTCTCGTCGTCGCGGAGAACCTCGACGGCCACCGGATGCTCCCGGTGGAAACGGGCGAGCACAGGCAGCAGCCAGGTGGCGAGAGAATCCGCGTTCGACGCGATCGGCAGGTGGACCCGCGGCTGCGCGGCGACCGGGACGGCGGCGTCGGCGGGCTCGCCGACCAGGGCCGCGCGTGTCTCGGCGAGCAGGAGGTCCCATTGGCGCGCCAGCCGGACGAGCACCTCGCCGTCGGGCGTCGCGGAGACCGGCTTGGTCCGGCGCAGCACCACCCGGCCCACCGCGGCCTCGAGCGCCTTGATCCGCTGGCTCACCGCGGACGGCGTGATGTGCAGGGAGGCCGCCGCGGCGTCGAATGTCCCCTCTCTGAGCACTGCTGCCAGCGTGCGCAATCCCTCCTGGGTGATGTCCACGCCACCAGGCTAGATGAAGTACAGCTAATGATTCATCAGAAACATTCGCTGTACTGATGAACGGGCGATCCCTAGCGTCGTCCGGGTGACCAGTTACCTCGTCCCCGCGCTCGCCGGCCTCCTCACCGGTGCCGGCCTGATCGTCGCCATCGGCCCCCAGAACGTCTTCGTCCTGCGGCAGGGCGTTGCGCGACGGCACACCGGGACGATCGTGGCCGTCTGCGCGATCTCCGACATCGTCCTGATCATCGCCGGGGTCGCCGGGCTCGGTGCGATCGTCGCCGCCCACCCCCAGGTGATCACCGTCGTGAAGATCGCCGGCGGTCTGTACGTCCTGGTCCTCGGGCTCCTCGCGGCCAGACGCTGCCTGCGCAGCGACGAGGCCATCGCCGCCAACGCCGACGAGGCGACCTCGGTCGGGCGCTGGGTGGCGGTCGGCACCGCGCTCGCCCTCACCTGGCTGAATCCGCACGTCTATCTCGACACCGTCCTGACCCTCGGGGCCATCGCGAACGGACACGGAAACGGCAAGTGGGCCTTTGCGATCGGGGCCTGCACGGCCAGTGTGCTGTGGTTCGGCGCCCTCGGCGGAGGGGCCCGGCGGCTCTCACGGTTCTTCGCCAGTCCGCGCGCCTGGAAGGTTCTCGACGCCGTGGTCGCGGCGATCATGATCGGGATGGCCATCGCGCTGTTCGCCTCGGTGTGAATCGTCGCCGGGGCACGTCGTCGGCGCGCCTGGTCCCATAAACGACGACTGGACCAGCCTGTTTCGGGTACTCAGGCGGCGTGAGCACCGATTCCGCCGCTTCCGTGTCGCCCGCAGTGACGGGGACGGCCCCCGCGACAGGGCGGGCCCTGCATGCCGCGCGCCGGCTCCTGACCGACACCCGGGAGATCCTGGCGCGCGGCGACCTCGCCGCGGCGGCGGCCACCCTGACCTACTACGCGGCGATCGCCGTCGTCCCGTGGGTGCTCCTCGCGATCTGGTCGACGACCTGGCTGCGGGGACGGGCCGCGGCCGAGAGCGAGTGGAACGACCTGGCGGTGCTGATCCCGCCCGACATGGGCGGGCGGGACGCCTTCTCCGAGGCGGTGTCGATCGGTGTCGGGCTCAGCGTCGTCGGCGCGCTGGTGCTGCTCTTCCCGGCGTCGTTCTACGGCGAGGGACTTCGTCGCGCCTGTCTGGGCATGCACACCGGCAAAGACCGGTTCACCGGCTGGCGGTCGCGCTTGTCGGTCCTGGTGCTGGTCCTGTTCGTGCCGCCGCTGGCCGCGGTGGCGGTGATCGTCGGATCGTCGATGACCACTCTCGCTCCCGACGGGGGCGGCGACGGCGGCCTCGCCGACCTGGCCGCCCGCGTGGTGATCGGCTTCGTGACGGTCTGGCTCACCGTCACCGTCCCGCTGACCTGGGTCTACCGGAAGGTGACCCCGGCCGGGCCGTCGTGGCCGATCGCGGCCGTCACCGCGCTGGGCACGGCGTCGTTCATCGCCGGGTTCGCGCAGGGATTCCTGTTGTTCCTGTCGCTGCCGATCGACGTCGGCATCCCGTACGGGGGTCTCCGCGTCATTGGCGGGGTGGTGGCGGCCGGACTCTGGCTGTACGTTCTGCACGTGCTGGTCATCGTCGGGTGGGCCGTCGGACAGGCTCTCGCGCGGTCCGCCGGAGGTGATCGTGTCGGGTGAGGCCCGTCGCGAGGAGGTGCTCGACGCCTGGTCGCGGTTGCACGGCGGCATAGATCCCCGGCAGTCGTTCTGGGTCCGGAACTGGGTCCTCGCCAGTCACGCCTGTGCGCGACCCCTCGTCCGACTCGGTGTCACCGCGAACACGATCACCGTCGTCGGGGCCGTGGTCACCGCGGTCGCCTTCGCCGTGACCTTCGCCGGCCGGGGCTGGTTCCCGGTGGCCGCGCTCATCGTCCTGATCGCCGCGTTGCTCGACGGGGTCGACGGCGCCCTCGCCGCGCAGACCGGTTCGGCGACCCAGTGGGGCCGGGTCCTCGACACGATGGCCGACCGATGCTCGGACCTGTTCCTCGCCGGGATCGTCGTCATGGCCGGTGCGCCGACGTGGCTCGGCGTCGGACTGGCCGTGCTCACCCTCCTCCTCGAGGGCACCCGGTCCACCGCGCAGGCCGCGGGCATGACCGGGCCGGGAACCGTCACCGTCTGGGAACGTCCGTCCCGGGTGATCCTCGCGGTCATCGCGTCGGTGTGGGCCGCCGCCGCGTGGTGGTGGGGCCTGTCCGACGACGCGACGCGGACCTGGCTCACGGTGATCGCCGGGATCGGGGTGCTTCTGGCGGCGACGGGGCTGATCCAGCTGCTGGTCGCGGTCGCCCGTCAGACGCGGGACCGTCCGGCATGAACCGGCCGGCCCGCAGTCCGACGACGGACCTGCTCGCCGGGCGGCGGGTCAGGCCGGGGCCGACGCCGGCGCCCGGCGCTGTCGTAGCGCGGCGAGACCGAGGAGCAGGGCGCCGACGGCGACCCAGCCCAGGAGAATCCAGACCGCGCCCGCGACCGGGGCATCGGGGAAGAACGCGACCGTCCGGGTAAGGGTGCCGCCCGCACCCGGGGGCAGCCACTGGCCGATCGCGCCCCACGGGGACGGCAGCAGATACGGCGAGGACGCCAGACCCGAGAGCGGGTTGGAGATCAGGACCATCAGGACCGCCCCGATCCCGACGCCCGGGGCGCCCAACAGGGCCCCGGCGCCGGCGATGAACCAGGAGATGGCCCCGATCATCAGCGAGAGGGCGAGGGCCACCGGCACGAAGCGTTCGTCGACGACGCCGAGCCACGACCACACGCCCGCGAACCCGAGGCCCGCGACGATCGGACCCAGCAGCACCACGGCGGCCTGCATCCGGATTCGGCCGGCCAGCGCGAGCGCGGCCGCCGCGCCCAGGGCCATCCCGGCGATGAGCAACGGCAACAGACCCGCGGCGAAGCCGGTGCCGCGGGCATCGCTCTCCGGCGGTGCGACGACCGACTCGGTGGCCACGGGAATGTTCTGGGCCGATCCGATCCCGGCGCCGACGCCGGCGATGACCTGCGCCAGAACCGGCGAGGCGGCCTCGGCCGTCAGCACGGTGACCCCGCCGGGACCGACAGCGAGCGCTCCGAGCACCTCACGGCGCTCGATCGCGGATCGCGCCGCGGCGGCGTCGGGGTAGGCGCGCAGGTCGAAGGCGTCGTCACCGGCGCGCGCAGACAACGCGGCCTCGATGTTCTGGGCCGCGGGCGGCGGCGCGACGAGTCCGAGCGGCACCTCGTGGGGTTCGGGATCGACGGCGAGCGAGACGAACATCGCGGCGAGGGCGGTGACCACGAGGGGAATCGCGACGATCATCCCGATCGCATCCCGCCAGGAGGGGCGTCGGGACGTCTCGCTCGGCCCGGGAGGCTCCGTCCGGCGTTGCGTGCGGGCGGTGTTCTCGGTGTAGGTACGCATGATGACACCCCTAAAAAGAACGAACTCTCGTTTTTCTGAGTGTGCGCCGGGCGGGAAGAGAAATCAAGAACGAATCTTCGTTTTATACTGCTCGGGTGCCGAAGATCAGCGAGGAACGCAAGCTCGAGCGAAGCCTGCAGATACTCGACGCGGCGCGCCGGTGCTTCGCCGAGAAGGGTTTCCACCGGGCGTCGATGGCCGATGTCATCCGCGAATCCGGGTTGAGCGCCGGCGCGGTGTACTCGTACTACTCGTCGAAGGAGGAGCTGGTCGCCGCCGTCGCGAAGTCGGTGTTCAGCGCCTACGAAGCGGGCTTCGAGGAGTTCGCCGACCGGCAGCACGGACCCGTGTCGCCGCAGCAGGCGGTTCGCCTCCTCGCCTCGCGGGCCATGACCGAGATCGCGCCGCTGACCGACGGCTTCCGGATGGTGATGACCATCTGGGGCGAGGCCGCCAACAACCCGGACCTGCGCGAGATCGTCCAGGAGATCATCCGCGGGCTCCGCTCGGTGTTCGAGGGCGTCCTGGCGCGTTGGCGCGACGCCGGTCACGAGTTGCCGGGGGACCCGGCGTCGCTCGCCGTCCTCATGGTGTCGGTGATGCAGGGCTTCGTCGTGCAGCAGTCCCTCGTCGGAGACGTCGACGTCGACGCCTACCTGGGGGTCTGGTGCCGGTTGCTGCAGGCCGCGGGTCTGGGCGACGAGGGCTGATCCGCCCCGACACGCCTACCATCGAGTCGAGCCCCGTCGAACCAGGACCTCCTGCCCTGCCCGGTCGCCCCGGCCGTCCCATCCGGTCGCGGTGCCGGTGACGAACAATGGGAGACACCTGCTCGACCTCGACCGTGATGAGGAACGAATGACCAACGACTCGGTGGTTCTCGCCGACGCCGACGGGCGCCCCTGTGGCACCGCCGACCGCGAGGGCGTACACGGGGTCGACACCCCGCTGCACTTCGCCTTCTCCTGTCACCTCGTCGACGACGACCGCATCCTGATGACCCGTCGCGCGCTGTCCAAGCGCAGTTGGCCGGGCGTGTGGACCAACTCCTTCTGCGGGCATCCGCGTCCGGGAGAGTCCGTCGTCGACGCCGTGCACCGCTATGCCCGTCGCGAACTGGGGATCGACGTGGCCGACGTCCGCTGCGTGCTGCCCGACTTCCGGTATCGCGCGGTCGACGCGAGCGGGATCGTGGAGAACGAGATCTGCCCGGTCTTCGTCGCGCGGCCCGTCGGCGAGCTCGAACCGAACCCGGACGAGGTCGCCGAGTACGCGTGGGCGCCGGTTGCCGACGTGTGGTCGCTGGTCGAGCGCACTCCGTGGGCCGTGAGCCCGTGGTTCGCCGATCAGGTCCGGCGGCTCCCGGGACCCCAGCCGCACGGCGCCGCGGCGGTGGCGGCCGGCGGGACCCATCCGGGAACCGCCCGGGCGTCGAATACATGACATCCAGGCCGGCGCCCTCATCGACGAGGTGGCCGTCGCCGAGGTCCTCTCATCCATCGAAGTTCAGGAGCATTCGGATGATGCATCTCCCAGGTCATACCGAAGTGGTCCCGCCACACCGCCGCTACGACGAGGTCGCCGAGGCGAGCGCCGCACTCGTGATCCGCTCCTACTCGACCTCGTTCGGGCTCGCCTCCCGTCTTCTCGCCCCGTCGCTGCGACGCGACGTGCGCAACATCTACGCGCTGGTGCGGGTCGCCGACGAGATCGTCGACGCACCCCGCCCCGACCAGGGTTCGGTCGACCGCCGCAACGAACTCGACCAGCTCGAGGAACAGACCTATGCCGCCATGGCCTCCGGGTCGAGCAGCAACCTGGTGGTGCACGCCTTCGCCCGCACCGCCCGGCGGGTCGGCATCGACCTGGACCTGGTCACCCCGTTCTTCGACTCGATGCGGTCCGACCTCACCCAGGTCCGGCACGACTTCGAGTCGCTCGCGGCCTACATCTACGGCTCAGCTGAGGTGGTCGGCCTGATGTGCCTGCGCGCGTTCCTCGCCGGCGAACCCAAGGCCGACGCCCGGTACGAACACCTGGCCCCGGGGGCCCGTCGCCTCGGAGCGGCCTTCCAGAAGATCAACTTCCTGCGCGACTTCGGCGACGACAGCGACGGACTGGGCCGGCGATACCTCGTCGGCCTCGACCCCGACGATCCGGACGAGGCGGCCTGGTCGTTGTGGCTCGACGACATCGACCTGGACCTCACCGCCGCCGCGGCCGTGATCCCGGAACTGCCGATGAGCTGTCGTGTCGCGGTGTGCGCGGCCCACGACCTGTTCGCCGAGCTGACCGAACGCCTGCGGCAGTCGTCGGCCGCCGAGGCGCGAATCCGCCGCGTGCGGGTTCCCAACGCGGGCAAGGCGAGAATCGCGGCCGCCGCCGTCGCCCGGCGGGGCATCCCCCGCACGGCACGAGGAGTGAACGCATGACCGGCCGCAAACACGTCGTCGTCATCGGCGGCGGCGTCGCCGGACTGGCCACCGCGGCGCTGCTCGCACACGACGGCCACGACGTCGAGATCGTCGAGAAGAACGACGAACTCGGCGGTCGCGCGGGGCTGTGGACGAACGAGGGCTTCCGCTTCGACACCGGGCCGTCCTGGTGGCTGATGCCCGAGGTCTTCGACCACTACTTCGAGATGCTCGGCACCTCCACCGCGGAACAACTCGACCTCGTCCGGCTGGACCCCGGGTATCGGGTCTTCTTCGGCGAGAAGGGCTCGGACGAGGAGCCGATCGACGTCCACAGCGACCAGAAGCGCAACCACGACCTGTTCGAGTCGATCGAGCCGGGCGCCGGGGCGGCACTCGACGAGTACCTGGAGACCGGCAAGAAGGCCTACGACCTGGCGGTGGATCGCTTCCTGTACACGAGTTTCGAGACGCCGCGGGCCTTCCTCAGCCCGACGGTGCTACGCAACTCGGGCACCCTGGTGTCGTTGTTGGTGCGGACGCTCGAGTCCTACATCGACGACCGGTTCCGAGACCGGCGACTGCAGCAGGTCCTCGGCTACCCGGCGGTGTTCCTGGGATCGTCGCCGGAACGGACCCCGGCCATGTACCACCTCATGAGCTGGATGGACCTCGCCGACGGGGTGAAATACCCCAACGGCGGCTTCACGACCCTCGTCGACGCGCTCGAACGCGTCGCCCGCGAACGAGGCGTGCGCATCCACACCTCCACCGCCGCGAGCGCCGTCCTCACCCGCCCGTCGGCGGGCAGGTTCCGCCGGCGCCGGGCCGAGGTCGTCGGAGTGCGGGTGCAGACCGCCGACGGTTCGACCCGCGACCTGCCGGCCGACGTCGTCGTCGGCGCGGCCGACCTCCATCACCTCGAGACGAAGCTCCTCCCGGAGGGCCTGCAGACCTTCCCGCAGCGCTACTGGGAGCGCGCGACCTCCGGGCCCGGTGCCGTGCTGGCCTACCTCGGCGTGCAAGGGGAACTCCCGGAGCTCACCCACCACTCGCTGTTCTTCACCGAGGACTGGAAGACCAACTTCGACGCGATCTTCGAAAGTCCCACGCGGATACCCGATCCCGCGTCGCTGTACGTCTGCAAGCCGTCGGCCACCGATGACTCGGTGGCGCCTGCCGGCCACGAGAACATCTTCATCCTGGTGCCGGTGCCCGCGGACCCGGGCCTCGGACACGGCGGCGTCGACGGAGCCGGGGACCCGGACGTCGAGAAGATCGCCGACCGTGCCATCGCGATGATCGCCGGCTGGGCCGGCGTGCCCGATCTCGCCGAGCGCATCGTCGTGCGACGGACCGTCGGCCCGGCGGACTTCGTCGACACCGTGAACTCGTGGTGCGGCGGAGCGCTCGGTCCCGCACACACGTTGCGGCAGAGCGCCTTCTTCCGCCCGACCAACCGGTCGCGCAAGGTCGAGGGCCTGTACTATGCGGGGTCGAGCACACGGCCGGGCATCGGCCTGCCGATGTGTCTGATCAGTGCGGAGTTGATCCGCAAGCGGCTCAAGGGAGATCACTCGGTGGGACCGACGCCGACGCGGTGACGACGCCCTCCGGAGGGACATGTGACGAAGGCCCGGCGATGATCTCGCCGGGCCTTCGTCATGTGCGTTGTCCGTCATGGCAATCGGCGCGCGTCCTTGCGCGTCCTGGGTCGAGGGGATCGCTGGGGGTGCCCTCAGCCCTCGCCGATCAGCCCCGCCACGATCTTCGCCGACAGCATCACCAACGGCAGGCCGCCGCCCGGATGCGACGATCCGCCCACCAGGTACAGGCCGGGCACCGGCGAGGTGTTCTTCGGCCGCAGGAACGCGGCGCGCGGACCGTTCGACGACGATCCGTAGATCGATCCGCCGGGCGTCATGGTCCGGCGTTCGAGGTCGGCCGGACTCACGATGATCCGGTGCCGGACCCGATCGCGCACGTCGAGACCGCGGTCGGCCATCACCTGCATGATCTGATCGGCATAGCCCTCCGCCAAACCCTCGGCGTCCCAGTCGACTCCGTGCCCGGGGTCGTGCCGGGGAGCATTGACGAGGACGAACCAGGAGCCGGTGCCCGGACCGGGGACGATCTCCGGGTCGTCGGGCGCCGAGATGTAGACGGTCGGACGCGCGACCGGTCGCGGCGGCCCGTTGAATCCGAAGACGGCGTCGAACTCCTCGTCGTAGTCCTCGGCGAAGAGCACGTGGTGGTGAGGCTGGTCCGCGGGCGGATCGTCGAGTGCGAGCAGCAGGACGAATCCGGACAACGACGGCGTCGACCGGCGCAGCAGGACGCGCGGCAGGCGCGCGGCGCGACGGGGGAGGATTCGGTCGTACACCTGGCGCGCATCGGCATTCGCGACGACGACATCCGCCGGTCGGGTGCTCCCGTCGGCCGTGACGACGCCGTCGACGCGACCGGTGCGATCGGTCGACACCCGCGCCACCTCGACCCCGAGCTCGACCGTGCCGCCGAGTTCGACGAACCGGTCGTGCATCGCGGTGGCGATCCGGCCGAGGCCGCCCCGGACATACCAGGAGCCCCAGGCCTGTTCGGCCCACGGCACCGAGGCGAGGGCGGCCGGGGCGCGGCGGGGGTCCGACCCGGTGTAGGTGGCGTAGCGGTCGAGCAACATCGCCAGGCGGGAGTCGCGCAGATGGTCCGAACCGAGCCCGCGCAGCGAACGCCACGGGGCGACGGCCCGCACGTCGCGGGGTGTGGCGATGCCGCCGATCATGGTCCGCACGCTCATCGGTGACTCGAGGAACGGGCCGTGGGTGACATCCCAGATCTGTTCCGCGCGCCGGAGAAAGGACGTCCACTGTGCGCCGCTGCCCGGCCCGAGCGCGCGGTCCAGCTCGGCGGGGATCGCGTCGATGGTGTCGGGCAGGTCGAGCACCGTGCCGTCGGGGAACCGGTAGCGCGCGGCGACGGGCAGTCGCTCCAGGTGCACCCGCTCATGGACCGGGGCACCGGTCTCGTCGAACAGCTCGGTGAGGACGTGCGGCATGGTGACCAGCGAGGGCCCGGTGTCGAAGACGAAGCCGTCGTGCTCGATGACGCCGAGTTTGCCTCCGACGCGGTCGAATTGCTCGAGCACGGTCACGTCGTGTCCGGCGTGCTGCAGGCGCATGGCGGCGGCGAGTCCGCCGACGCCCGCCCCGATCACGATGATCCGGCTCACCGGACGCCCTCCAGGACGCGCCCCTTCCAGCGCAGTTCGCCGTTGCGCTGGGCCAGCGAGGAATCCGCGGCGAGGGCGGCGAACAGCAGGACCGAGATCGGGTGGGCCAGCGCATCGGGCCACGCCCGGCCGCCGGTGCACCCGGCGGAGACCGCGCGCGAGGCGACCCCGGCGAGGTATCCCACCGCCCCGACGCGTGATCCGGCGAGTGCGGCCAGCGCAGGCAGCACGTACGTCAGGCACAGGCCGGCGGTGACGGCCCCGGTGCCCGCGGGCGACCCGAAGGCGGACCACAAGGACTTCCGGTATCCGGCGCGGACCTCGCGCCAGCCGTCGTACATCCGGCAGGTGGCGACCTCGCTGCCCTCGGCGACGATCCCTCGGCCGCCCGCGGCCTTGACCGCGCGCAGAAGTGCGATGTCCTCCAGGACGATGTCGCGGACGGCTTCGTGGCCACCGGCCTGCCGATACGTCACCGCGTCGACGAGCAGGAACTGCCCGTTCGCGGCGGACAGCGATGTCCGTGAGGAGTTCTCGGCGACACCGAGGGGGAGCGTGCTCAGCCACGACCACTGCAGCAGGGGTTGGAGGAGCCGCTCGGCGGCGCCGTTGGCGATCTGGCGCGGGTAGGGGCTGAGGAGGTCGAGGCCGACCGAGCGGAGCAGTGCCGCGGAGGAGGTGAACGCGTGCGGTTCGAGGACGACGTCCGCGTCGAGGAAGGCCAGGACCCCGTAGGGGAAAGCCGCGTCGGCCAGCTGCCGGCACGCCCAACTCTTGCCGAGCCACCCGGGTGGCGGGGGCGACCCCGCGATCACCTCGATACGCCGGTCGCGCCCGGCCATCTCCGCGACCAGTGCGCCGGTGCCGTCGTCGGACTCGTCGTCGAGCACGAGTACACGCACCGGCCCCGGCCACCGGTCGGCGGCCTCCAGCGCCGCGGTCAGGCAGCGGCTCGCGGTGGAAGCCTCGTTGCGCATCGGGATCAGCACCGACAGCGGTTCGGCCTCGGCGACGGACCCGCGGGAGGGCCGCCGGACCCGGAGCACGTTGTCGATGGTCAGGCCGAGTGAGGCGAGCGAGAGCGCCGTGCCCAGCGCGGTCGCGCGTCGGCCGAGGTCAGCGAGGCGCACGGTGCCTCCCGGGTACCGTGCCGGATCCGATTCTGTGAGAACGGTTGTGCCGCAGGACCGAGGCCAGCAGCGGCAGAGCGACCACCCCCATGAGCAGCGCGCCCACGACGGCGACCGTCGGGCGACCGAAGAAGACGGCGTGCGCCAGCACCGACGAGAAGTAGGTCCACAGGTAGGTCGCGATCGGGACTCCGTCGTCGGCCTGTGCGTCGGCCCGGACGAGGCGGTCGAGAACGCCGATCATGAGGAACGAGACGAGCAGCCACCCGGCGAAGTTGGTCAGCGGGATGTCGGCGACGCCGGGCAGGGACGGTGTGGGATGGCGCCAGGCCCAGTGACCCTGGTCGACCATCTGCGGGTCGAGGAAGACATCCCACGCGGTCAGGGCGTACGCGCCCACGAACGGTGTGACGACGCGGGCGCGCGCCGCGGACAATCGCGTCACCCGGAGGAGACGGCGCGTCACCGCCAGGGCGGGCCAGGCCATCATGATCCACGCCAACGGGACGAGAACCGGCACTCCGAGGATCTTCCAGCCGAGCGAGTCGGTGTAGAGATATGTGCCGAAGGGGAACCCGGTGCCGACGCCGATCGCCTCGGCAACGAGTCCGCCACCGCCGGCGACCACGACCAGTGCTGCCGCCGAGGCGATTCCGCGGGTCGCGACGAGATGGATGACCGATGCCGAGGCGAGGAGGGTGACGCTCGCGACGGTCAGGGGCAGGGTGCCGCCGCCGGTGAGGGGGAACGCTATCTGGACACCGACCGTCGCGACGAGCAGCGCCCAGGTCAGGGTGAGGAGGTGTCGCCGCCAGGGTGCGCGGGCGGCCCGGTCCTGCGCCTCCGGGGACCCGGTCCGTCGTCGGACGGGTCCGCGCGCGGAGGTCGTCGACGGATCGCGCGGCGTCGGATCGGCTGTCGTGATCGGACTCGATGTGGCCGTGCTCATGCGGTCTTCCCTTGATAGGTGCCGGAGATGTCGGTGACCGCGAACCGGGTGAACAGTTCCTCGGCGTACCACCGTGCGGGTTTGGTCCTCCGTACCGCGGACAGATGCGCGGGGGAGCGGTAGGCGAAGTCGGTGAGGTGCTGTGCGGAGTCCCAGACCGAGAAGGTCCCCTGCACCCCGACCGGTAGCTCGCCCACCCCGAGCGCCAGTCGGTTGCCCGGGGAGCGGCCGAGTTCGGCGGCGACGGGCGGCACGGCACGCCAGAACGACGCCATCGTCGTCGGGCGCAGCCGTGCACGGGTCAGCGCGGCCACCGGGCCGGACCACGGCGCCGGTCGTCCCGCGTTCGAGGACGCATCGGCGGGCCCGTCCGGCCCTGCGGAGGCGCCGAACGGATCGACCTTCGACCACCTGCCCTTCGACCGGATCGGCCGCATCACGACCCGCAGTTCCTCGGTCGCCGAGTCCTGCCACCGGCGCAGGACCGGCGAGTCCGCTCCTGCGAGTGCGGATCCCTCGTCATCCCAGACGGTGAGCGCCGCCCAGTGGCGCAGGTCCGCGCCGGACAGCGTGAACGTGTCCGCCGTGCCCGTGCCGAGCAGTTTGGCGAAGCGCAATCCGGGTGCGGCACGCAGGGATCGCCGCCCGGATGCCATCCGGCGCAGCGCCGGGAGGGCCCGATCGACTCCCCAGACGCGCAGTTCGACGGTCGGTGCCGCTCCGGCG
>Ga0164243_10004691_pt1 | contig 21269 bp, 15 predicted proteins | sample OricompcompostOP_FD_108781 | JGI IMG/M metagenome (GOLD analysis project Ga0164243, IMG submission 108781) | Organic Plus compost microbial communities from Emeryville, California, USA - Original compost - Organic plus compost (OP) | ecosystem: Engineered > Solid waste > Mixed feedstock >...
GAGCAACCTCGCGCCGTCCTGCACGATCTCGCGCGACATCCTGCAACTGCAATTCACCTCGCAACGAAGCTCGTGCGGCATTTCGTCGCGGACACGCCGCCGGAGGCTGCCGTCGCTCGCATTGCCAGGGTCTTTCGTGACTCGAACGGGAGTCTTGCGAAGGTGCACGAGGCATTGATCGATCTGCCGCAGGCCTGGTCGAGCGAATACGCAAAGCTCAAGACGCCGCACGAGTTCATCGTCTCGACCTATCGCATGACGGATTTCGCGCCCGAGCAGCCGCAACAGGCGATCGCGCCGTTCAATCTGCTCGGGCAGCGGCCGTATGCGCCGGGATCGCCGGCGGGCTGGCCCGATACCGCAGGCCACTGGGACGGGCCCGATGCGCTCCTGAATCGCATCGAATGGTCGTCGCAACTCGGCGCGCGCGTCGGCAAGCGCTTCGCGCCGCTCGAGCTTGCAGAGAATGCACTTGGCGATGCGCTCAGCGCCGGCACGCATGAGGCGATCGCGCGCGCCGAGAGCGCGGCGCAGGGCATCACGCTGCTGCTCGCAAGCCCCGACTTTCAGCGACGGTGAGCACGATGACAACGGAGATCACACGACGGCGTTTTCTGGCGGGCGCAGCGCTCAGCGGCATCGCCGCCTTCGCGCCACGACTGCTGCTCGCGAACGCGGCGACAGAATCGCGGCTCGTCGTCGTCATTCTGCGCGGCGCGCTCGACGGGCTCGCGGCGGTGCCGCCATACGCGGACGGCAACTACGCGCGTCAGCGCGGCGAACTTGGGATCACTGCGCCGAGCCTCAAGCTCGACGGCATGTTCGCGCTGCATCCCGCGCTCGAACGTCTGCACGATCGTTATCGCGCGCGCGAGCTGGCGGTGTTCCATGCGGTCGCTTCGCCCTATCGCGAGCGCTCGCATTTCGATGGTCAGGATCTGCTCGAGAACGGCACGACGCGGCCGCATGGGCGCGACGGCTGGCTGAATCGAGCGCTCGGTTCGATGTCGTCTAAACAGCCGAGCGATGCGCTTGCAGTTGCCATCGCGCAGAACGTTCCGCTCATGTTGCGGGGTGATGCACGCGTGAACTCGTGGGCCCCGTCGCGTCTGCCGGCCGCGGACGCGGACACGCTGCAGCGGATTGCTGATCTCTATGCCTCAGATCCCTACTTCGCCACACGCCTCCAGGCAGCGCTCGCGACGGATTCGCTCGCGGGCGGTTCCATGGGCGGCAAGCGTGATCCGCTCGGCGGGTTCGCGGCGCTCGCGAAATCAGCGGGGAAATTGCTGGCGGCCCCGGACGGACCGCGCATTGCCGTGCTCGAAGCAAGCGGCTGGGATACGCACGCGAATCAAGGTGCCGAGCGCGGCCAGCTTGCGAATCGATTGGGAAGTCTCGATGCCGCGCTCGAAGCGCTGCGTGTTGCGCTCGGCGAGGCGTGGCAGCAGACGGCCGCGATCGTCGTCACGGAGTTCGGGCGGACGGTCGCCGTGAATGGCACGCGCGGCACGGATCACGGCACGGCGACCTGTGCGTTTCTGGTCGGCGGCGCCGTCGCCGGCGGACGCGTGATCGCGGACTGGCCGGGTCTTGCGCCTGCGGCGCTGTATCAGTCGAGGGATCTCGCGCCCACGCTCGATCTGCGCTCGCTGTTCAAGGGCGTGCTTCGGGAGCATATGAACGTGAATGAAGCGGCGCTCGAGACGCGCGTCTTTCCGGACAGCCGCGGCGCGAAGCCGCTCGAAGGGCTCATCACCTCTCCCGTAGTGAGAGGTCGCGCGTAGCGCGGGTGAGGGAGTCTGCGCGCGCTTCCCTCACCCCAACCCTCTTCCTTCGGGAGAGGGGGCCTTCGAGCGAGGTCGCGCCATCGGCAACAGCATCGTGACCGACTCTCATCAATGTCGGCGCCACGACCCCGTGCACGTCTATCTATAATTCGCGCCGCCGGGAGCAACCAACGAGGACCTTGCGTGCAATCCATCATCTCCGTCTCGAACCTCGTCAAGACCTACAGCAGCGGCTTTCATGCCCTGAAGGGTGTCGATCTCGAGATTCGGCGCGGCGAGATCTTCGCGCTGCTCGGCCCGAACGGCGCGGGCAAGACGACGCTCATCAACATCATCTGCGGCATCGTCACTCCGACATCGGGCAAGGTCATCGCCGACGGACACGACATCCAGCGCGAGTTCCGCGCCGCCCGCATGAAGATCGGGCTCGTCCCTCAAGAGCTGTCCACCGATGCATTCGAAAGCGTCTGGGCGACGATGCAGTTCAGCCGCGGGCTGTTCGGCAAGCCGCCGAACGACGCCTATCTCGAAAAGGTGCTGCGCGACCTGTCGCTCTGGGACAAGAAGGACAGCAAGATCATGGCGCTCTCCGGCGGCATGAAACGCCGCGTGCTGATCGCGAAGGCGCTCTCGCATGAGCCGCAGATCCTGTTTCTCGACGAGCCGACCGCCGGCGTCGACGTCGAGCTGCGCCGGGGAATGTGGGACATGGTGCGTACGCTCCGCGCAAGCGGCGTGACCGTCATCCTCACGACGCACTACATCGAAGAAGCCGAGGAAATGGCCGACCGCATCGGCGTCATCAACAAGGGCGAGATCGTGCTCGTCGAGGACAAGACGACCTTGATGCGCAAGCTCGGCCGCAAGCAGCTCACGCTGCATCTGCAAACGCCGCTCGAGCGCGTGCCGCCGCAGCTCGCGAATCGGCAGCTCGAGCTCACGGCCGAGGGCACGCAGCTCGTCTATACCTTCGACACACAGACCGACTCGACGGGCATCGCGAGCCTGCTGCGGCAGCTGAACGAGCTCGGCATCGACTTCAAAGACCTGCACACCGAAGAGAGCTCGCTCGAGGAGATCTTCGTGACGCTCATCGGAGGCAAGCGATGAACACCTATGCCGTGCGCGCGATCTATCGGTTCGAAATGGCGCGCTGGTTTCGCACGCTCGTGCAGAGCGTGGCGTCGCCCGTGATCTCGACCTCTTTGTACTTCGTCGTGTTCGGCGCCGCGATCGGCTCGCGCATCGCGCAGGTCGAGGGCGTGAGCTACGGCGCCTTCATCGTGCCGGGCCTCATCATGCTGTCGATCCTGACGGAGAGCATCGCGAACGCATCGTTCGGCATCTACATGCCGCGGTATGCGGGCACGATCTATGAGGTGCTGTCGGCGCCGGTGTCGTTCGTCGAAATTCTGATCGGCTACGTCGGCGCCGCCGCCTCGAAGTCCATCATGCTCGGCCTCGTCATTCTCGCGACGGCGCGTGTGTTCGTGCCTTTCCACATCGAGCATCCGCTGTGGATGGTCGCGTTTCTGGTCTTGACGGCCACGACGTTCAGCCTGTTCGGCTTCATCATCGGCATCTGGGCGAGCGGCTGGGAGAAGCTGCAGATCATTCCGATTCTCGTGATCACGCCGCTCGCGTTCCTCGGCGGCAGCTTCTATTCGATCAGCATGCTGCCGCCGCTGTGGCAGAAGATCACGCTGTTCAATCCGGTCGTGTATCTGATCAGCGGCTTTCGCTGGAGCTTTTATGGCATTTCGGATGTGGGCGTCGGGATCAGCCTCGCGATGACGCTCATATTCATGGCGGTGTGTATCGCGGTGGTCGGCTGGATTTTCAAAACCGGGTATCGCCTGAAGGCATAACCCCGTCGTCCCGACGCAAGTCGGGACCGCATTCGGCACGCTGCCATCTTGCGATCCCGACCTTCGTCGGGATGACGGGAGGGGAGTGTCGGAAACCGAGCCCCGCCGCGCCGACATGACGACGAAGACACCGATTCCCCCGCACTAGCGCTCCTCGCGCGCAACCGACTTGCACTAAACTCGCCTAAATCGATTCCCCTGAGTCGATTCCCCTGAGTCGACGCCCTGAGCCGATACCAAGTGACCTGGAGCGAGTCATGCGAATTCTGATCGCGATTGCCGGTTTCCTGATGCCTGCCTTGATTCCCGCCGCCGTCTCTGCGCAACAGCCGCAGCAATGGGTGGAAGGCAAGCACTACTTCCTGCTGCGCCCCGCCGCGCCGACGGAGGTGCCGGCCGGCAAGATCGAAGTGGCCGAAGCGTTTTCGTACGGGTGCCCGGCCTGCTATGCCTTCCACCCGCTCGCGAAGCAGCTCCAGGCCACGCTGCCGAGCAACGCGCAATTCATCTATCACCACGCCTCCTTCAACAGCGCCGAAAGCTGGCCCCTGTTCCAGCGCGCCTTCCTCACCGCCGAAGCGCTCGGCATTCGCGAAAAGACTCACGATGAGATGCTCAAGGCCGTGTGGGAAACGGGCGAGCTCGGGGTCGTCGACCGCGCGACGAACCGCCTGAAGAACCCGCAGCCCAGCCTCGAGCAGGTCGCGAAGTTCTATGAGCGCACCGCGGGCGTGAAGGCGGCCGATTTCATGAACGCCGCGAAATCCTTCGGCGTCCAGACCGCGATCAATCGCACCGAAGCGTGGCTGCGCGCAGCCCGCATCGACTCGACGCCGACGCTCGTCATCAACGGCAAGTATCGGCTGACGGTGCAATCCGCCGGCGGCGTCGATCAGATGTTCGCGCTCGTGAACTATCTCGTCGCGAAGGAAGGCGGCGGCGTCAAGCGCTGACCCGCGAGGCCCGGCGCCATTGCGCGCCCTCCTCGCGCTTTCGTTCATCGCCTTCGTCAGCCTCGGGCTTCCCGACGGACTGCTCGGCGTCGCCTGGCCATCGATGCGGCAATCGTTCGGATTGCCGCTCGATGCGCTCGGCGCGCTGTTCGTCTCGAGCACGCTCGGCTACATGAGCGCGAGCTTCATGAGCGGCGCGATCCTGCGCCGGATCCGACTCGGCGACCTGCTCTCGCTCTCCTGTTTCGCGACCGCGGTCACGCTGATCGCCTATTCGCTCGCGCCGCGCTGGGAAGTGATCGTCGCCTTCGGCCTGCTCGGCGGCTTGGGCGCCGGAGCGATCGACAGCGGCTTGAACACGTTCGCGGCGCACACCTACTCCCCGCGCACCGTGAGCATGCTGCATGCCTTCTACGGACTCGGGACGACGATCGGTCCCGCGCTCATGACGGCGATGCTGGTCGGCCAGCAAGGTTGGCAGCGCGGCTACATCATCGTCGGCATCGCTCAAGTTGCGCTCGCGGTCGCGTTCCTCGCCACGCGCCGCCTCTGGCCGGTAAGCGGCAACGACGAACACAGCGACGCCGCACGCGCATCGCTCGGCGCGACATTGAAGTTGCCGGCAACGCTTCTGAGCGCATGCGTGTTCGTCTTGTACTGCGGCCTGGAGGCATCGACCGGAGCGTGGCTGTTCACGTTGCTGAGCGAAGGCCGCGCGGTGCCGACCGCGACGGCCGGTACGGCAGTCAGCGTGTATTGGGGATCGCTCATGGCAGCGCGCATCGTTTTCGGGCTCGTGCATCTGCGCGGCGCGTTGTCGCGCTGGCTGGCGGGATGTCTGACGGCGATTCTGCTCGCGGCGGTTGCGCTCAGCGCGAGCTCGCAGGCGAGCGTCGCGATGGCCGCTGGCGCAGTCATCGGCTTTGCGTGCGGCCCGGTCTTTCCGTGGCTCATTTCCCTCACGCCGCAGCGCCTGGGCGTTTCGCACGCAGCCAATGCGATCGGTGTTCAGATCGCCTCCGCGGCGATCGGGCTCACGCTGTTGCCGACGGCCGTCGGCATCGTCGGCACTTCCTTCGGTGTCGATGCGATGCCCGTCGCGATCACGGGGATCGCGATGGCATTGATCGTCGCGTATCTCGCATTGGAGGCGATCGGCCGACCTCACCGGTGAACGAGAGCCGCTGCCGCGCCTAACCGAGCACGATGCGCATCGTGCTGAGCTTCGTTCCGAGCAGCTTCCGAACCTGATCGAGCGCGACGCACGCCGCGCCTGCTCGATACGGGTTTGCCTCGCGAACGAACATCAGGCTCGCGCCGTTGAGCTCCACGGCAACGACGCCGCACCCGGCGCTCTGGATCTCATAGACGATCTCGAGCGGCTTGCCGAACAGCTCGAGCTCCACGCGCAGGCCGCTCAGCTCCCGCGGTATCACGGGATCGAGGCACAAGACCTCCGCCTCGAGATTCAAGCCGAGAAAGCGCCGCACGATCAGGCCGAGCGCAATTCCCGCGCCGCTCGAATACACGCGCCAGCCGCCGTCGAGCCCGACCTTGCCGAGCTTGATGCGCTCGTATTGCGCGCTCGCCTGATAGCGATCCTCGAACGCCGCATCCGAGCTCGAGTAATAGCAATTCGCCTGGCGCAGCGTCGCTTGCGGCACGAGGCTGCGAATGCCGATCGGATTCGCCTGGCACAACGCTTTGAAAAAGCGCTCCGCTGCGCCCATGCGCGCAAGCGCCTGCGCGTAACGCAAGTGCGCATGCATGTACATGAGGCCGATCTCGCGCCCGAAGAACGTGGCGCTCTCGGCGCGCTGAAAGAAGCGCTGCGGACCACCGCGATACGGCAGCGGACGATCGAACAGCCGAATGCCGTCAGGCCCGAGCAAGTGCTCATCGATCAGGCGCATGTGCTCGCGCACCTGCTCGGGCGTGAACAAATCCTCCGAGAGCGCGTGGATCATCGCGAGCGAGCTGTACTCGACGCCGCTCACGGCATCGCGCGGATGCAGGAGGTAACGAACGCCGCTGTCTTCGAACAGCGCATAGCCGGTGAGCACGCCGTCGACGATCAGCAAGCGCTGGAAATCCGCGCGCACTGCATCCGCCCAGCGCTCGAATCTTGGCGCATCGCTGTCGCGCCCGACGACACGCAGCGCGCGAGCGAGCGTCGTCAACACTTGATGATGCAGCGTGACCGTCCAGGCGCTGCACATGCGCTCGCGCATCGCCGGATCGGCCGGCTGCAACGCATCGTTCCAGTCGCCGTGACCGTAGGCAGCGAGCGCCGTGCCCGGAATGACGCGGCGTTCGATCAACGTGAGGGCACGGTCGGCGTGTTCCCAGACCGTCGCCTCGTCGCCTTCGAAAAACGCCACGCGCTCATCGAGAATGTCCGCCTCGCCCGAGGCGATCAGATATTGCGCCAGCGCGAGCACCGGCCAGAACACGATGTCGCCATGCGAATCGCCGGCGCGAATCGCGCGGTCGCGCTCGAAGAACATGAACCATTGCGGCCAGTCGCCATCGGCTCTTTGAGCACGCATCACGCGCAACAGCAGATCGCGAATCGGCGCGGTGTGGCCGGTGGACAGCAACAGCTCGACCGGCCCTTGCGTCACATCGCGCGTACCCCAGCCGCCGCCGGTGTACTGCTCGAGCCCGCGCGGGGAGAGATAGTGAATGAAGGCGTTGTGGGTGAACCAGGGCACGATATCCGCGATGCGCTCGAGCTGATCCGCGTGAGCGCTCGCCGCGGGCGGCATCATCAGAAGGCGATCGATTGCGCGCGTACCGTGTGCGCGCAACTGCGACGGCACATCCGGACTCTCGCGAACGAGCTGACCGATGATCCGGAGGCCGACCTGAGCCGCCCTCGCGGTCGTAAGACACACGAAAGGCTCATTGCGGGAGCATCGATCATCGAACAGCAGCTCATCGCCTCCGACCTCCTCGAGCTTCGTGCCGCCCTCCGGTTGAATGAGGAATCCGCCGCCAGCAAAGCGCTGCGCGAGCTCGCTGCCCGGTGCGGGCGCGATGAAGACTTCATCGCCGCGGCGTTCGAACCGCGCAGGTCCGCGCGCCGCACCGTCATCGCCGTTCAAGGCCACGTGATGCGTGATCAGGAATCTCACCGGATCGCCCACGAGCACTTTGAGCGCAAGCGAGATCGCATGCGGATCGCTGTGCGCCGATGCGCTGACTTCGATCAGCGCGTCGGCGAGCCGATAGATCCAGCGGCAGCGCTGCGGCTCGATCTCGAATGCGGAAGGCAAATCGAGCAGCTGCCAGCGGCCGTCGAGCTCGACGAACACGCGCTGGCCGTGCGAGCGAAACAAGCCGAGATAGCTGCGCGTCGTCGACAACAGCCGATTGAAGCTCACATGACCTTGGGTGAGCATGGAATTGAACACGCCGTTCATCCACACGGTCGAGGTGAGCGCGTGCTCATCGGGCGTCGCAAATCGGCCCGTGCGCAGCAGGTGCCCGTGCGGGCGCTCGACGTGCAGCTCCTTTGAACGCAGCACGACATGCGACTGCGGCCCCGAAAAGAACGACAGGCGTTTGCCGTTCGCATCGAGCTCATCGTGGCGGCGCGCGACGCCGAACAATGCTTGTTGCTCGTCCGTATCGAGATCAAGTGCGGCAACGCTCGGTGCAGTGACGAACAGTGATTGCCCGCCAGCCGACGCTGAAGAAGCAGACTGCGCCGATTTCGACGGCTGCGCTTCCGGCAGCGTGAGCGCGTGATCGACGTGACGAAGATCCGCTGCGTCCGTGGCCGCGGGATGATGCTCGAGCAACGCGCCGAAGAATCCGCTCGCAACGCTCGCGCCAGGCACGAGCTCCACGGCTTCATCCTGCAACACGACCATCGAATGTTCGTGCTGCAGGCGTCGGCCGCTGAGGCGATTCACGAGGCCGACCGGCGGCTGGCCCGCGCGCGTTGCGAGCCCATGGAACTGCAGCGCATCGGTCGCGTATGACACCGCCTTGCCGAGCGAGCCGATCGCACACCACGGATGCCGGCCATTCGCCGGAAGATTCTGGCGCGAGGCGATGACGATGCCGCGCTTCGCGTGCTCGAGCGGCGAGTGATCGACGTACTGGCTCACGTAGAACTCGTTCATGCGCACCATGCCGTACGGCGCCAGCGCCACGTCTTGTGCATACACGAGATCGATGCGCTCGCCGGCTTTCGATTCATTCGTCACACGCACGTGCCAGAACCACGCCGGCGCATCCGCGGCCAGCTTGAGCTCGATCTCGTAACGAAGCGCCTGCCAGCGGCCCGTACCGAGCACGCGCCGCGACGCAGGCTCCGCCTGGAACGTGGTCGCGCTGCGAGGACCGAGCAACGGTAAAAACCCCATGACCGCCGGACGACGCAGGTAAATGTTTGCCGGACCGCCTTCGATCTCATTACCCGGATACAGATTGACGAGCGTTGCGCCGAAATCGAGGCGCCTGAGCGATCCGTTCGCGTTCAGCTCGACACTGAGCCCGGCGGGGCTCGCGATGCGCAGGGGTCCGGCACTGGTTTGAATCATGGAGGTCAGGCTCGAGCTAGAGAGAGGTCAATGGCCGGCGGTGATTGTGCGGTCTGGGAAGGCAGCGGGCGATAGGCGATTTTTTCACGCCCCTGCCCGTTCGCTGGTAGCGTGTCGTGCACTTGAGGAGGGATCTTGCGATGTATGGGGACGTCAATTCACTCGATCTCGAAGCCTCCACGCGCGTCGAAGGCGGCAACGGGACGTATCACGCGCAGCTCTCGCGCGCATGGGAGATCTGGGGTCCGAACGGCGGCTATCTCGCCTCGCTCGCGCTGCGTGCCGCGAGCAAGGTTGCGCAGCTGCGCGAGCCCGCGAGCCTCTATTGCCATTTTCTGAGCTCGCCGAAATTCGCGGCCGTCGAGCTCACTGTCAAGATGCTCAAAGCGGGCCGCCGCTCGGAATCGCTTTCGGTCGAGATGTCACAGGAAGGCAAGCCCATCTTGCATGCGCTCGTGCGCACCGTGGCCGAGGCGCCGGGCTTCGAGCATCACCATGCCGTCATGCCCGACGTGCCGCGGCCAGAGGCGCTCAAGAGCTTTGCCGAGCTCTGGCCGGATCGGTCCGGACAGTTTCGATTCTGGTCCAATGTCGAGAGCCGACCTGTCGATCAGAGCGTCGTTCGCAAAGCTCAGCAAGGCCCGCGCCGCGACTGGACGCGCTTCATGCCGCAAGCATGCTTCGAAGACGTCTTCGTCGATGCCGCGCGCTCGCTCATTCTTCTCGACACGTTCGGCTGGCCCGCCGCGATCAATTCGCATCTCTCGCCCGAGTACATCGCGCCGAATCTCGATACGAGCGTCTGGTTTCACCAGTTCAGCCCGCGCTCGGAATGGCTCCTGATCGATCACGACTGCCCGGTCGCTTCGCGAGGATTGATGGGCGTGAGCGGCAAAGTGTGGGACGTGGAAGGCCGGCTGCTCGCGACCGGCAGCGCGCAGTTGTGTTGTTTGCCCGCGCAGCGTTGACGCAACGATCGAGCACGAAGGAGATGCACGCGGCGCACGCGCCGCAACAAGCTTGATTCTCGATCACGTCGCTCTCGCCCTCGCGCGCGGCGACTCGGATCGACGTTGCGATGATTCGATTCGTCGAGAACCGGCCGTCGCTGCGGGCGGCACTCAACAATCGTGGAAGCGGGCACTCACGTTTGCGCCGCTTACGCTCGTTCCTCGCAACCCTCGTCGCTAAATTGCAGCGACACCGCCAGCGAGGCCCCTACTGGCAAAGAAGGCTTGCGAAAAACCGTCGGCGCGAGGGAGACGAATATGGATCGTGCAATCGAGGCAGCAATTCATCGCAGCGCGTATCTGGGTCTGCAATTTCTGCGCGGCCGGCCCGTCGGACCTTACCTCCAGCAGCTGCAGCGATGGGAACGTCTGGACCGCGCGGAGTTCGTGCGTCTCACGGACGAGTTGCTCCGGCAGACGCTCGATTACGCATATGCGACGGTGCCGCTGTATTCGAGCGGACGATGGCTGCGCGCGCTGCGCGCAACGGACGGAAAGCAGCTTGCCGCGTGGCCGATTCTCGATCGACGCACCGTCAAACTTTGCGGACGTGATCTGCTCTCGACGCGCCGCTCGCCTGCGACGTTCTATCGCCACAGCTCCGCCTCGACCGGCGAGCCGCTGCGGGTCGCATGGAATCCGAACGGCGCCGGCTGGGGCTGGGCGACCGAGTATCGCTCGCTCTTGTGGTACGGCGTCGGTCCCGGCGATCGCACGCTGCTCATGTGGGGCACCGGTCATCCGCTGCAGGATTGGGTGAAGAACTGCCGCGTGTTTCGCACGAAGGAGCTGACGAGCCGGCATCTGGAGGAAGCCGCACGCTACCTGCTCGATCGCAAGCCGCGCCTGTGCATGGGACTGCCATCGGCTTTGACGCAGCTCGCGCGCCATGTGCGCGAGAACCATCCTAGGGCGCCGGCGTCGCTCGTGCCGGTCGCGAAGCTCGGCGGCGAGCAGGTCTATCCGTTTCAGCGCGATGAGCTGACCCGACACCTGGGCGCGCGGATCATGGAAACCTACGGCTGCACCGAGGTCGGGCCGATTGCGCAGCAATGCCCTGCGGGCTCGATGCATCTCATGGAGGAGAACGTGTGCGTCGAGATCTTCAAGAACGACGAGCCCGCGGCCCCCGGCGAGTTCGGCGACATCGTCGTCACTTCACTCACGAATCGCGCGATGCCGCTCGTCCGCTGCAAGATCGGCGACAGCGGCAGCATCTCGGATGAGGGCTGCTCCTGCGGCCGGCCGCATCGCATTCTCACGAAGCTCGTCGGGCGCGCCGCCGACGTCTTCCTCGCCGCGGACGGCACGCCCGTGCATGGCTCGACGCTCGGCTGGAATCTGCGCTCGTTCCTGGGCACTCAGCCGCTCGGGGCGATCCGCCAGCTCCTGTTTCAACAGATCGATCAATCGCATTGGAAGGTCCTGATCGAAAGCGAAACCGGCTTCGACGTCAAGATCGCGACTCAGCTCGAGCAGTTCGTGCGCGACACGTTCGGTCAGCAATGCGCGATCGACGTCGAACGCGTGCCCGTCGTGCCGCGCGAGCCGTCGGGGAAGTTTCGCTATTACCGTCCGGCGTATCTGCGGACGGACCCGTCGCACTGACGGGCGGCTGCCCTGCCGGCCGAAATCTCCCGCCCGCCAGAACTCTTGATGCATCTCCCCGGCAGATCGGGGAGACTTGCGGCTTCGTGGCGCGGCATCGAACCATGTTCGATGCCGGCGCCGAAGCCGCAGCGCCGATAGAAGAGACGACGTGTATCAAGCCTCGGGAGTCCTGAAACAGAACTTCATTCTCGCTTTGCGCCGGTGGCCGGCATGAATGGCGCGCTCATCGCGGACATGCTGCGCTTCGACGGTCAACCCGGCGTGACGATCACGAGCTCGGCGGAACGAATGGAGCTGCGCATCGCGCGCTCGGGGATGATCGTGTCGATCGTCGTGCCGCGCGCCGCATTGGAATTCTTCATCGAAGTTCGCAACGAGCGTGGCGTGCGCCTCATCGAGGATTGGCTCGACTACGCAGGGTTCGATGCGAGGCCTGAAGATCAGCTCGCCGAGGAAATGCGCGCCGAGGTGTTGCAGTTCGCAGAGCGGCTGATGAGCCGCAGCCTGCGGCTTGCGCCCGCCGACGGCAGCCTGGAATGGCAAAGCGGCGAGCGCTGGCTTCAGGCCGTTCCTTTCGTGCCGGATACGGAACGGCGCGGTGAATAAGAGCGCGGTCAACATCGCAGCAGTCTGTCGCTGCGCGGAGGCTTGAGCATGGAACTGGTTGCGACGACATCCGCAGACGAATCGGTGCTGCAGAATCTCTTGCAGCTCTACGCATATGACCTCAGCGAATCCGCGGGCCTGCATCTCGGCCGCGATGGCCGCTACGAGCTTCCGCCGCTCGCGCCCTACTGGACGGAGCCCAACCGCTCCGCGTTCCTGATCCGAGCGGATGGACAGCTCGGCGGATTTGCGCTGATCGCGCGCGGCTCGCGCATCAGCGGCGATCCGGATGTCTGGGACATCGCCGAGTTCTTCGTGCTGAAACGCTATCGCAGGCATGGCATCGGCGCGGCGGCCGCGAGCGAGATCTGGCGCCGCTTTCCAGGCCGCTGGGAAGTGCGCGTGCTCACGACCAATCAGCCGGCGCAGCGCTTCTGGCAAACTGCGATCAATGAGTTCACCGGCGCCGCGATCGATCCGGTTGCGCTCGAGCAAGGCGGCCGGCAGCGGCTCGTGTTCAGGTTCGAAGCATGAAGCGCGTCGAGCCGCATCATCTGCCCCGTTATGTCGCGAAGTACGCATGAATATCCTGTTCGATCTCGACGGCACGTTGACAGACTCCCGCCCCGGCATTCTTGCTTGCATCAAACACGCGCTCGAACGAATGGGTGAGCCCGCGCCCGCCGAAGAGGAGCTGCTGCGCTTCATCGGGCCGCCGCTGCGCGATGCATTCGCATACCTGCTGCGATCGCCTGCAGATGCCGAATGCGTGACCGCGGCGATCGCCGCCTATCGCGAGCGCTTCACGGCCACCGGCATGTTCGAGAATTCAGTGTACGAGCGTATTCCCGCGGTGCTCGATGCGTTGGCGGCGCGCGGCACACGTCTCTTCGTCGCGACAGCAAAGCCGCGCGTGTTTGCAGAGCGCATCCTCGAACACTTCGGCTTGGCCGCCCGCTTCGAAGCGATCTATGGCAGCGAGCTCGACGGCCGGCTGTGCGATAAAGGCGAGATCATCGCCCATGTTCTCGCGAGCTCGGCGCTGCGCGCGGACGAGACGGTGATGATCGGCGATCGGCATCACGACGTGATGGGCGCCATTCGCAACGATGTGTTCGCGGCCGGCGCGCTGTGGGGTTATGGATCGGAAGACGAGCTGCGCGAGGCCGGCGCGATGGCGCTGCTCGCGGCGCCGGAAGAGGCGCTGGCGTTGGCGCGCACCTGACCCCCGTCGTCCCGACGCAAGTCGGGACCGCCAGTGACAGGGTGCCGAATGCGGTCCCGGCTTGCGCCGGGACGACGGTGCACGATTGGGCATGGTGGCGAATGCGGTCCCCGGCGCCGCCGGGACGGCGGCGCTCGTTCATTCGCGGCATTCATGACATTCCATTCGAATTTTGCATTTGTCGCGGCGCACGCGCCGTCCCAACATCCTCGCCACGATCGAGCGAGCCGACGACCGGCGACGGAAAAAATGCGGCATCCAGTCAACGGCGTCGGCTCGACTTGATCAACGCCGCCCTCGCCTGACGCGCGGGGGCACGGATTCCCTGAAGCTGCGTGGCGCCGCCTTCCGCCTCTCCCTCGCACCGCCGTTCGCACGTAAGATAGCCCGCCCCGAGCGAAGACGGTTTGAGGCGATCATGAGCTTGTCCTTACGAGATCAGCTGCTGGCGGCGGGCCTGGGCACGAAGAAGCAGGCCAAGCGCGCGGAGCACGAGGAACGGCAACAACGTCACAAGGACAGATCCGGCGCGATCGCTGCCGAAAAGCAGCGTGCGGCGGAGCAGGCGCGGGCCGCCAAGGCCGCGCGCGACCTGGAGCTGAACCGTCAGCGCCAGATGGCCGCCGAGCAGAAAGAGCGGGCGGCGCAGGTCAAGCAGCTCGTCGAACAGCATCGGCTGCCGAAGCTCGAAACCGACGAATACTTCAATTTCATTCACAAGCAGAAGGTGCGGCGCATCTGCGTCGATGCGCCGCTGCGCGCCCGCATCCTGAACGGCGAAGTCGTGCTCGTGCGCTGCGAGGGCAAGTACGAGATGGTGACGGCAGAGATCGCGGCGAAGATCCGCGAGCGCAACGAGCGCGCGATCGTCGAGCTGCCGAAGGAAGAGGCGAAGATCGACGAGAACGATCCTTACAAGGATTTCGTGGTGCCGGACGATCTCAAGTGGTGACGAATCCGCCCTCTCCCGAAGGGAGAGGGCCGGGGTGAGGGGCGCGCAGAGCGCGCTTCTCTTTCACCCGTCTCCCTCACCCACGCTTCGCGCGACCTCTCCCTGCGGGAGAGGTGATTTCGCCCACCCAGGCGAGCTTTGCGGCTCGGTCGAGCTGCTTGAGTGCGTATTCCGCCTTGAGCGCTGCCGAGCGGCTCGGAAACGATTGGGCCGCGAGCATGCGGCGCGGCGGGTTGGCGCGCGTAAATTTCGCGCCCTTGCCGCTCACATGCAGCTCGAACCGGGCCTCCACGTCGAGCGCAATGCCCGCGTACAGGCGCCCGCCTCTGCAGTCGAGTAGATAAAGCCACCAGGTTTTTTCGGACGTCGACATGCGGCGGTATCGTGCCGACGTCGCCCGCGGCGGACAACTTTTCGATCGCGCGATTTACGAGCGCGCAAAGCAGAAGGCCCGAGGGCGCGTGCGCCCTCGGGCCACTGAAGCGACGACTTCCGAGCTGAAGTGAGCTGCGAATCGGTCGAACGAATCGAGCTTACGGCGTCGTGCTCGGCTGCTGGTCAGAAGGCGGCGGTGTCGTCGTGTCGGGCGGCGGTGTCGTCGTATCCGACGGCGGCGCAGTCGTGTCCTCTGGCGGCGGTGTCGGCGATGGCTGCGTCGTCGCGCCCGGGCTCGTCGTGTCGGCCGGGGGCGTCGAGGTATCCTGCGGCTGGTTCTTGTTGCAGCCCGCCATCAAGACCGCCGCGGCAAACAGTGCAAATAAGACTCGCATGAACGTCTCCTCCTTCAGTCTACGATGAACAGTGCGGCCGGCGATGGCGAGCTCAACGTCGTGGAATCACCGGCCGGCGTCGGCGTGGTGAATCCGTGAACGCACAACGCCATCTCGCTTGAAGCCGTCGTCTAAACGCTAACTTGGGATCGACCGGCAAGGTTCCCGCGCACCAAGGAACTGGCACATCGCGTGCGCAAAGCACGGATGGGCGGCGCGTCGGACGTTATTCGCTCGCAGCGGCGGAGGTCGTCGAACGCTGCGGGGCGTAATCGCTCAGCACTTTTGCGATCGCATCGGCACTGACGGGTTTGACGAGATGTAGATCGAAGCCCGCTTCGCGCGACCGAGCCATGTCCTCGCGCTGCCCCCAGCCGCTGAGCGCGATGAGCACGATGCTCTTGCCCCATGGCTCTGCGCGAATGCTGCGGGCCGTTGCATAGCCGTCCATCACGGGCATGCCGATGTCCAGAAAAATCAGCTCGGGGCGCCACTGTTGCGCCGCACGCAAGGCGGCGCCGCCATCCGCCGCCTTGCGCACCTCGTGTCCGTCGACTTCGAGCAGCAAGGCCAACGTATCGAGCGCATCTTGATTGTCGTCCGCGATGAGGATGCGGCGCGGCACCACCTCGCGCATGGGTTCCGGCGCGATGCGTACTTTCGGCGCCACCGCGCCCACCTGCGCGAGCGGCAATCGAACCGTGAAGGCGCTGCCGCGATTGGTGCCCGCGCTCGCGACGGACACGATGCCGCCATGCATCTCGACGAGCGTGCGCACGAGCGCAAGGCCGATGCCCAGACCGCCCGCCGTTCGATCTTCCGTGCCCTTCAGGCGCGAGAACAGATGGAACAGCTTCGACACCGAATCCTCGGGAATGCCGATGCCGTCATCGCGCACGCAGATCTCGATCCACTCGCCGCTGCGCTGCACCGTGAGCTCGATGTGCCCGCCCGGATTCGTGTACTTCACGGCATTGTTGAGCAGGTTGCCGAGCACCTGCGTGAGCCGCGTCATATCGCCGACGACGACGAGCGATTCGTCCGAGCAGTCGATCGTCAAGCGATGCTTGTATTCGGCAATGAGCGGCTGCAGCGCTTCGACCGCGCGCGCAACGACCGTGCCGATCGCCACCGGCTCCTTCGCGAGCTTGATGACGCCGCGCGTGATGCGCGAGATATCCAGCAGATCATCCACCAGCCTCGTGAGATGCATCGACTGCCGATCGATCACCTCGCGCGCCCAGTTCACCTGGGGATTCTCGACCGCAACCCGCGCCATGATCTCGACCGCGTTGCGAATCGGTGCAAGCGGATTGCGCAGCTCGTGCGCAAGAATCGCGAGGAATTCGTCCTTGCGCCGGTCGGCGTCCTTGAGCGCCACTTCGGCGCGGCGGCGCTCCGCGATCTCGCCTTGCAGGGCGTTGTTCGCTTGCGCGAGATCGCCGTTCGCGGCCTGCAGATCGCGGTTCAGCACCTCGAGCTCGCGGGTCTTCTCGACCTGCAGCGCCGCGTTCGCCCTCGACAGCGACTCGTTCAGCTCCTGCAGCTCGATGCGGTGCAGATGCAGCTCGACGAGCACGCTGACCTTGCTGCGCAGGATCTCGGGCACGATCGGAATCGACACGTAGTCGACGGCGCCGACCTTGTAGCCCTTCAGGCGATCGAACTCGGTGTCGTGCACGCCGGTGACGAAGATGATCGGCGTGCGCTCGAAGCGCGGATGATCATGAATCATCGCCGCGGTTTCGAAGCCGTCCATGCCCGGCATGCTGACGTCGAGCAGCACGAGCGCGAAATCGTCCTTCATCAGCCGCTCGAGCGCCTCGAGGCCGGAGCGCGCCGTGATCAGGTTCTGATTCAGCTCCTCGAGAATCGTCTGATACGAAAGCAGGCGAGCCGGCTGGTCGTCGACCAGCAGGATGTTCACCTTCTTGTGCGGACGCGCGGCCATTCTGGGAGCGTTGTTCAACGATGCAGCCACATTCGAACCAGCGACAACAGCTGTTCCGTATTCACCGGCTTCGCGACGTAATCGGACGCGCCCGCCTCCAGGCACTTCTCGCGGTCACCCTTCATCGCCTTCGCCGTCAGAGCGATGATCGGCAACAGACGGAACTTCGGATTGTTGCGGATGCGCCGCATCGTCTCGTAGCCGTCCATCTCGGGCATCATGATGTCCATCAGCACGAGCGCCAGGTCGTCCGTCTGCTCGAGCAGATTGATCGCATCCTGGCCGTTCGTCGCGCTGATCACTTCCATCTTGTGCCGCTCGAGCACGCTGTTCAGCGCGAAGATGTTGCGGATGTCGTCGTCGACGACCAGCACCTTGCGCGCCTGCAGCGGCTCATCGCTCTGATGCAGAGTTTCGATCATGCGCTGCTTGGCGACCGGGAGATCGGTCACAACTCGATGCAGGAACAGCGCCGTCTCATCGAGCAGCCGCTCCGGCGAGCGCACGCCCTTGAGCACGATGCTCTTCGCCTTCTGCCGCAGCTCGTTCTCCTCGTCCTCCGAAAGCTCGCGGCCCGTGAACACGACGATCGGCGTCTCGCGCAGCCGCGCGTCCTGCTGGATCTCGGTCAGAAGATCGAACCCGGAGATATCGGGCAGCCTGAGGTCGAGGACGACGCAGTCGAATGACTTCTCGCGCATCTTCTCCAGCGCCTCCGCGCCGCTGCCGACCGCGGTGATGCGAACATCGTCGAAGCCGATCAGCTCCGCGATGCTCATCTGCTCGGCAGGATCGTCCTCGACGACGAGCAGCTCGCGAATGCGGTGCACCGCGAACTTCTTGATGCGCTCCAGGGCGTCGGCGAGCTCCTCGGTCGTCGCCGGCTTGTTCATGAACGCGAACGCGCCGCGCTCGAGCCCGTACTGACGCTCCTCTTCGACCGTGAGGATCTGCACGGGGATGTGGCGCGTCGAGGGGTCGTGCTTCAGCTGATTGAGCACCGTCCAGCCGAGCATGTCGGGCAGGAACACATCGAGCGTGATCGCCGTCGGCCGGTACTTGCGCGCGAGCGACAGCGCCTCGCCGCCGTTCTTCGCGACGATGGCCTTGAAGCCGTTGTCGCGCGCGAGATTCAGCAGCACGCGCGAATAGTGAGGATCGTCATCCACGATGAGCAGCACGAGATCATCGGGCTGCAGGTTCTCGCGATCGTCCGCGAGCTCCTCGGTACGGACGATCGGCAATGCGATCGGCGGATACGGCGAGGCGGGCTTCGCGGATGAAACCGTCTGCGCCGGAGTGCGATACGCCGCGCCCATGTACGCAAGCGGCAGATACAACGTGAACGTGCTGCCGACGCCCGGCGTGCTCGTGAGCCTGAGCTCACCGCCCAGCAGATGCGCCAGCTCGCGGCTGATCGCAAGACCGAGGCCCGTGCCGCCGTATTTGCGCGCCGTGCCCGCGTCGGCCTGCTGGAAGGCTTCGAAGATGATCTTCTGTTTTTCCGGCGCGATGCCGATGCCGGTGTCCGATACCGCGAACTCGACGACGGCCGGCGCCTGGCTCAGCACCGGATGGTCCGGCGTCCAGCCGCCTTTCGCGAGCCCGACATGGAAGCGGATGCCGCCTTGCGCGGTGAACTTGAACGCGTTCGACAGCAGGTTCTTCAACACCTGCATCAGGCGCTTCGGGTCCGTATTCAGGTGACGGCCGAGCGCCGGGTCGAGGTGCGTCGTGAACTGCAGCGCGCGCGCCTCGGCCTCGTGGCGGAAGTTGCGCTCGATCGACTCCTTCAGATGCGAGAACAAGAGATCCTCGGACTCGACCGTGACCGTGCCGGATTCGATCTTCGACAGATCGAGAATGTCGCTGATGAGGTTCAGCAGGTCGGTGCCCGCGCCGTGAATGGTCTTCGCGAACTCGACCTGCCGCGGCGTCAGATTGCTGTCCGCGTTCTCCGCGAGCTGCTGCCCCAGGATCAGGATGCTGTTGAGAGGCGTGCGCAGCTCGTGCGACATGTTCGCGAGGAACTCGGACTTGTAGCGCGAGGTGAGCGCCAGCTCCGCGGCCTTCTCTTCCAGCGCGCGGCGCGCGAGCTCGATTTCCTGATTCTTGCGCTCCACTTCCGCGTTCTGTTCGGCGAGCAGCTGCGCCTTGTTCGCGAGCTCCTCGTTCGTCTGCTGCAGCTCGCGCTGCTGCGCCTGCAATTCGCCGGCCAGCTCCTGCGATTGCTTGAGCAGGCCTTCGGTGCGCATCGTCGCCTCGATCGTGTTGAGCACGACGCCGATCGAGCCGGTCAGCTGCTCGAGGAACGCGATGTGCGAGGCCGTGAATTCGAACATCGACGCCAGCTCGACGACTGCCTTCACCTGGCCTTCGAACAACACCGGCAAGGCGATCACGTTGCGCGCATGCGCCTCGATCAAGCCGCTGCGAACGTGCACGACGTCCGGGGGAATCTCGTTCAGGAGAATACGCCGGCCGTCTGCGGCGCACTGGCCGACGATGCCTTCGTGCAGCTGATAGCGGCGCGGCTCGCCCTTGTCCGACGCGTCGGCATAGCTTGCGAGCTGGATCAGGAACGGACCGCTCTCGTCCTCGTCGACCACATACATGATGCCTTGCTGCGCATTGACGAGCGGCGCGAGCTCCGCGAGCAGCATCTGGCCGACCGTCACGAGCTCGCGCTGGCCCTGCATCATGCGGCTGAATTTCGCGAGGTTCGTCTTCAGCCAGTCCTGTTCGGTGTTGCGGTCCGTCGTGACGCGCAGGTTGCCGATCATCGCGTTGATGTTGTCCTTCAGCTCGGACACCTCGCCGCGCGCATCGACCTGAATCGAACGGGTCAAGTCGCCCTTCGTCACGGCGGTGGCGACCTCGGCGATCGCGCGCACCTGCGTCGTGAGGTTCGCCGCGAGCAGGTTCACGTTCGCGGTCAGATCCTTCCAGGTGCCGGACGCACCCGGCACGTACGCCTGGCCGCCCAAGCGCCCTTCGACGCCCACCTCGCGCGCGACCGTCGTCACCTGATCCGCGAAGATCGCGAGCGTGTCCGTCATCGAATTGATCGTGTCGGCGAGCGCCGCGACCTCGCCCTTCGATTCCACCGTGAGGCGCTGGCGCAGGTCGCCGTTCGCGACCGCGGTCACGACCTTCACGATGCCGCGCACCTGGTTCGTGAGGTTGTTCGCCATCACGTTCACGTTGTCGGTGAGGTCCTTCCAGGTGCCGGCGACGCCGGGCACGACGGCCTGGCCACCGAGCTTGCCTTCGGTGCCGACCTCGCGCGCGACGCGCGTCACTTCGGCCGCGAAGCCGTTCAGCTGGTCGACCATCGTGTTGATGGTTTCCTTCAGCTGCAGAATTTCGCCCTTCACGTCCACCGTGATCTTGCGCGACAAGTCGCCGCGCGCGATCGCCGTCGAGACTTCCGCGATGTTGCGGACCTGGCCGGTGAGGTTCGAGGCCATCGAGTTCACGTTGTCGGTGAGATCCTTCCAGGTGCCCGCGACGCCCGGCACGATCGCCTGGCCGCCGAGCTTGCCTTCAGTGCCGACCTCGCGCGCGACGCGCGTCACTTCGGCCGCGAAGCCGTTCAGCTGGTCGACCATCGTGTTCATGGTTTCTTTCAGCTGCAGGATTTCGCCGCGCACGTCGACCGTGATCTTGCGCGTCAAGTCGCCGCGCGCGATCGCGGTGGCGACCTCGGCGATGTTGCGGACCTGGCCGGTGAGGTTCGAGGCCATCGAGTTCACGTTGTCGGTGAGGTCCTTCCACACCCCTGACACGTCTTTCACTTCGGCCTGACCGCCGAGCTTGCCTTCGGTGCCGACCTCGCGCGCGACGCGCGTCACTTCGGCGGCGAACGCGTTCAGCTGGTCGACCATCGTGTTGATGGTTTCCTTGAGCTCGAGAATTTCGCCCTTCACGTCGACCGTGATCTTGCGCGACAGGTCGCCGCGCGCGATCGCCGTCGAGAC
>Ga0164243_10004692_pt1 | contig 21269 bp, 17 predicted proteins | sample OricompcompostOP_FD_108781 | JGI IMG/M metagenome (GOLD analysis project Ga0164243, IMG submission 108781) | Organic Plus compost microbial communities from Emeryville, California, USA - Original compost - Organic plus compost (OP) | ecosystem: Engineered > Solid waste > Mixed feedstock >...
GCGGCAGATCGAGATGTACTCCCGGCTCATCCACACCGTCGACCACATCGAGGGCCGGCTGCGGCCCGGCTTCGACGCCCTCGACGCGTTCCTCACCCACACCTGGGCGGTCACCGTCACCGGCGCGCCGAAGAACTGGGCCATGCAGTTCATCGAGGACCACGAGGCCACCCCGCGCCGCTGGTACGGCGGCGCCGTCGGCGTCATCGGCTTCGACGGCTCCATGAACACCGGCCTGACGCTGCGCACCGCGCAGATCCGCGACGGCCTGGCCGCCGTGCGCGCCGGCGCCACGCTGCTGTACGACTCCGACCCCGAGGCCGAGGAACGCGAAACCTATCTGAAGGCCCGCGCCCTGCTTGAGACCCTCGCCGACACCAACGGGCCCACCGAGGCGACCGTCCCGGCCGCGGAGCCGGCGCGCGAGCCCGGACCGGGGACGGGCCTGAAGATCCTGCTCGTCGACCACCAGGACTCCTTCGTCAACACCCTCGCCGACTACTTCCGGCAGGCCGGCGCCGACGTCACCACCCTGCGGTACGGGTTCGCCCCGGCCGTCCTCGACGACCTCGCCCCCGACCTCGTCGTCCTGTCGCCCGGCCCCGGCCGCCCGTCCGACTTCGGCTGCGCCGCCCTGCTCGACGCGCTCGACGCCCGCGGCCTGCCCGTCTTCGGCGTCTGCCTCGGCCTGCAGGCGCTCGCCGAACACGCCGGCGGCAAGCTCGACCAGCTGCCCGAACCCAAGCACGGCAAGCCGGGCCGGGTCCGGGTGCTCGGCGGGCGGCTCCTCGACGGGGTGGGGGAGGAGTTCACCGCCGCCCGCTACCACTCCCTCGTCGCCGACGACTCGTCGCTTACGGGCGGATTTGCCGTCACGGCCCGCTCAGAAGACGGCGTCATCATGGCGATTGAGCACGCGGAAGCCGGTCGCTGGGCCGTACAGTTCCATCCTGAGTCGATCCTCACCGCCGCCGGTGACGCGGGGATGCGGATCGTGCACAACGTCATGGAGCTGACCCGCGAACGATCGGTGAGGAGCATCCCGTCCCGATGAACCCCACGCCTGGCGACCCCCTGACCGACCCCCTGACCGGCGGCGGCGCCGAGCCGCCCGAGGTGCTCGCCGCCGCGCTGCGCGCGCCGCTGGTCGATCAGCACGGGCACGGGGTCCGCCGGGCCGGCCTGGACCGGGCGGAGTTCGAGCAGGCCATGAGCGCCTGCCCGGCCCCGCCCGGCACCACCTGCTTCGACTCCCCGACCGGCGCGGCCATCCGCCGCTGGTGCGCGCCCGTCCTCGGCCTGGACGGCCACGCCGCGCCCGCCGCGTACCTGGAACGCCGTACGGAGCTGGGCGCGCAGGAGGCCAACCGGCTGCTGCTGCGCGCCGCCGGGGTGTCCGCGTTCTTCGTCGACGCCGGCGAGGCCCGCGCCGGGCGGCTCGGCGCCGCCGAGATGTCCCGCCTGGGCGGCGCCGGCGGCCACGAGATCGTCTGCCTGGAGCGGCTCGCCGCGGCCGTCGCCGCCCGCGAGCCCTCCGCGCACGCCTACGCAGACGAGCTCGCCGAGGAACTGGAGCTGCGCACCCGCCGCGCGGTGGCGCTGAAGTCCGTCATCGCCGGCCGCGAGGGCCTGGCCGTCGACCCCATGCCGCCCGAGCCCGGCGAGGTCACCGCGGCCGCGTCCCGCTGGATCCGCGAGGGCGGCCACGACCGCCTCGCCGACCCCGTCCTGCTCCGCCACGGCCTGTGGGCCGGCCTGGAGATCGCCCGCGAGCGCAAGATCCCGCTGCAGTTCCAGGTCGGCGCGGGCGACGTCGACGGCCCCACCGGCGACCTGCACCGCAGCGACCCGCTCGGACTCGCCCCGTTCCTGCGCGAGGCCCAGCCGTACGGCGTGCCGATCATCCTGGTCAACACGTTCCCGTTCGTCCGCCAGGCCGCCTGCCTGGCCGCCACGTTCCCGCACGTCTACCTCGACGTCGGCGCCGGCCTGGCCGCGTCGGCCGCCGGGTCCGCGGACATGCTGGCCGAGGCGCTGGCCACCGCGCCGTTCCACAAGCTCATGTTCGGCTCCGGCTGCCGCGGCCTCGCCGAACAGGCCCTGCTCGCCGCCGTCTACCACCGGCGCGGCCTCGCCCGCATCCTCACCGGCCGCGTCGAGTCCGGCGAATGGACGGCCGGCGACGCCGCCCACGTCGCCCGCCTCGTCGGCTCCGACAACGCCCGCCGCGTCTACCGGCTGGCCGGCTGAGCGCCCGCCGGGGCGCGGGTTTACACCCCATCGCCCCGGCTAGTCACCCCGGCATGGATTTCATACTCTGGATCATCGCCGTCATCCTCGTGATCGCCGGCGTCGTCGCGCTGCTGCGCCGCCAGCTCCTGTGGGGCATCGTCCTCATCATCGTCGGCTGCCTCGTCGGCCCCGGCGGCGTGAGCCTGTTCACCTAGGCCACGGCGGGTCCCCGCCCCCGCCACCCCCCGAAAGCTGGTTTCCTGGTACCCGTCATCCAGCGAACCGGCAGCACACATCATGGGGGGCGGTCCACGTGCGCAGCGTCGAACCCGAGGTCTACCTGATCAGCCGACCCGATCTCGACTACGACGAGATCGCCCGCTACCTCCGCGACGTCGGCGGCGAATCCTGGCTCGAACGCCTCGACCGCGGCGACCTCGAAGAGCCCCTCAACGACCCCCAGAACCTCGCCGAGTTCGCCGGCCGCCTGTGCTACCGCTCCTGGGAACCCGGCCTCAACCCCAACGTCACCCGCGTCCGCGCCGACCAGTCCAGCTACCTCCGCAACGTCCTGTCCAGCCTCCACGGCTCCGTCCTGGAACACGTCAGCTTCTCCTTCACCCTGCACAACATCTCCCGCGTGTGCTGCTACGACTCCGACACCGAGGTGCTGACCAGCGACGGCTGGATCCCCTGGCCGAAGATCGACGGCACCGAGACCTTCGCCACGGTCAACCCGGAGACCGGGGCGCTGGAGTACCAGAAGGCCACCGACGTCTACCACGGCGACTACCACGGCCGGATGTACCGGGTCCGCTCCGAGCAGGTCGACCTGCTCGTCACCCCCAATCACCGCATGTGGGTGCAGCGGCACGACACGCAGGCGGCCAGGCGGGGCGAGCAGCCGTACATGATCGAGACCGCCGAGGACATCCTGCACAAGCGCGTCCGCTACCAAAAGACCGCCCACTGGGACGTGGACGGCCCCGAGGAGATCCACATCCCGGGCACCACCCGCACCTTCACCCGTGCGGACACCGGCCGCGAGGTGACACGCACGTACGAGGGCGTGGCCTTCCCGGCCGAGGCGTTCGCCCGGTTCCTCGGCTTCTACCTCGCCGAGGGCAGCCTCAACGGCCACCAGATCGTCCTGTCCCAGAACCGCGGCGCCGGCCTGCGGCGCATGACGGACACGATCGAGCGGCTCGGGCTTCCCACGTACATCCCGGACACGGGAGGCGGCGCGGTACGCACGCAGTGCGCGCCGCTGCGCGACTTCCTCGCCGGCCTCGGCACCTCGCTCAACAAGCGGGTACCCGCCCTCGTGCAGGACTGGTCGGCCGACCTGATCCGCGAGCTGCTCGACGCGATGATCGAGGGCGACGGTACCGTCCACCCCACGACCGGCCACAAGGTCATTTACACGGTCAGCCCGGAGCTCGCCGACGACCTCCAGGTGCTGGCGATCAAGGCCGGGTGGAGCGCCAACGTCCGCGTCGACGACCGCGTCGGACTGGAACGCGTCATGCCGAGCGGCCAGCGGTTCACCAATACGCACCCCTGCTATGTCGTCTCGATCATCGAGAAGCGCAACAAGCCCCTCGTCAACCACCAGCGGCACGTCCCCAGCCGGTACTGGAACGCCGACGGCTACCACGACGGAATGGTGCCGTACGACGGAATGGTGCACTGCGTACAGGTCCCGAACGGCCTTCTCTTCGTTCGCCGAAACGGCAAGCCGTGCGTATCGGGCAACACCCATGAGCTGATCCGCCACCGCCCCGGCACCGCCATCTCCCAGGAGTCGCTGCGGTTCGTGCGGCTTGATGACCTGCCGTTCTGGTTTCCGGAGTGGGCGAAGGAGGATCCGGAGCTGATGAAGCGGGCCACCGGGCTGCTCACGCAGATGGAGGAGTTCCAGCAGTGGATGGCCGGGCACTTCGAGCTGGACGCCGAGGGGAAGAAGTTCGCGGAGAAGAAGCACCGGACGAGCTTCATGCGGCGGTTCGCGCCCGAAGGGGTCGCCACCGGGATGGTGTGGACGGCGAACGTGCGGACGCTGCGGCACACCATCGAGACGCGGACCGCGCCCGGCGCCGAGGAGGAGATCCGGCTGCTGTTCGGCCGCATCGGTGAGGTGATGCGCGCCGAAGCGCCCGACCTGTTCGGGGATTTCAGCGTGTCCGAGGACGGCGCCTGGGTGCCGCAGTGGCGCAAGGTCTGATTGGATCGGCGGAACGTCCCCCACGACGAGGTGACAGCCATGCCGGACATCACGTTCCCCACCCGCGTCGAGGTCGGCGGATACCTGGCCATCCCCGAGGGTGACGGGCCCTGGCCGGGCGTCGTCGTGCTCCCCGAGGTCTTCGGCCTCACCGACGACACCCGCGCCAACGCCGACCACCTGGCCCGCGCCGGCTACCTCGCGATCGCCCCGGCCATCTACTCCCTGCGCTGCGTCCGCCAGGCCATCCGCGACCTGCACGCCCGCAGCGGCACCACCTTCCGCGCCATCGACTACGTCCGCACCTGGCTCGCCGGGCGCGAGGACTGCACCGGCCGCGTCGGCGTCATCGGGTTCTGCCTCGGCGGCGGCTTCGCGCTGCTCGCCGCCCCCCGCGGCTTCGACGCGGCCTCCGTCAACTACGGCGAGGTCCCCAAGGAACCCGCCAAGGTCCTCGCCGGCGCCTGCCCCGTCATCGCCAGCTTCGGCGCCAAGGACCCCGCCCTGCGCGCCGACCCCGACGCCCCGCAGCGCCTGGAAGAGGCCCTCGCCGAACTCGGCGTCGCGCACGACGTCACGACCTACCCGCCGCCGGTCGGCCACAGCTTCCTCAACCGCGACGTGCCGGCGCCCCTCGAACGCATCGCCAAGATCGCCGGCTTCGGCTACGACGCCCCCGCCGCCGAAGACGCCTGGTCCCGCATCCAGGCCTTCTTCGCCGACCACCTCCGCGAAACCGGCTAACGGCGCAGGCTAGCCGCGCAGCACCGCCTGGGTCTGCGTCGTCTGCGCCACCAGCTTCCCCGCGTCGTCCCGCAGATCCGACTGCACCACCACCGTCGTACGGCCCGCATGCAGCGGCCGCGTCACCGCGTGCACCTGCCCCTGCCGTACGGCGCGGAAGAAGTTCGTCTTCGACTCGATCGTCGTCGTGCCCACCGCCCCCTCCGGCAGATTCAGGTACGCCGACAGCCCGCCCAGGCTGTCCGCGAAACCCATCAGCACGCCGCCGTGCAGCGCACCGCCGGACGTGCAGCGCTCCGCCGCCCACGCCATCCGGCCGCGCACCTCCTCCGGCTCGGCGCGGTCGATCTCGATGCCCAGCAGCACGGCGTACGGCATCAGCGCGTTCAGGTCGGCCAGGTCTGGGGTCATGCCGGTCATCATGACCCGCCGGCCCGCGGCGCGTCGATGACGTGACAGGTAATCGCCCCGCCGCACCCCACCCGGATACCGTCATTCCCGTGACCACGACCCCGGGCGGCGCCGGGCCGCTGCTGCGCCGGTGGCGGCAGCGGCGCCGGCTCAGCCAGCTCGACCTGAGCGTCGCCGCCGACGTCTCCACCCGCCACCTCAGCTTCCTGGAGACCGGCCGCGCCACCCCCAGCCGCGACATGGTGCTGCACCTCGCCGACCACCTCGACGTGCCGCTCCGCGAACGCAACGCGCTGCTGCTCGCCGCCGGCTACGCCCCCGTCTACCGGGAGAGCGGCCTGGACGGCCCCGCCATGGCGCCCACCATGGCCGCGCTGCGCGGCGTCCTCGCCGGCCACGAACCGTACCCGGCGCTGCTGGTGGACCGCCGCTGGAACCTCGTCGACGCCAACACCGCCGCCGCCGTCCTCACCGAAGGCATCGCCGCGCACCTGCTGGAACCCCCGGTCAACGTGCTGCGCGCCAGCCTGCACCCCGACGGCCTGGCCCCCCGCATCGTCAACCTCCGCGAATGGCGTGCCCACCTTTTGCACCGGCTGCGCCGCGAGGCCGACCTGCTCGGCCTCCCCGAACTCGACGCCCTGCACACCGAGCTCAGCGGCCCCCCGTACGGCGACGACACCGACCCCGTACGCCCCGAGGCCGGCGTCCCGGAGGTCGCCGTCCAGCTCCGCCTCCGGCACGGCGACGGCGAGCTGACCTTCCTGTCCCTGGTGTCCGCGTTCGGCACCCCCGTCGACGTCACCCTCGACGAGCTCGTCCTCGAAACGTTCCTCCCCGCCGACTCCGCCACCATGAAGGCCCTGGCCACCCACTGAACCCCGGCCGAGCTGCCGCTATCCGCCGTACGGATGGGCGGCCATCCGCCACCTGTGGGCGGAACCCCTGATCGCCGTCGTCGCCGCCGAGGGCGCCCGCCCGCAGTTCGAGACCGACCTGGCGTTCGTCCGCGCCGGGCTCACCCTGCCGCTGTACGGGGACGTCGAGGGCCGCCGTGTGGCCGCGTGGTGGCGGGCCGGGCCAACCGGCTCGCCGCCGCTGGGCGCCGTGCTCGACGCCCTCACCACCACCGCGCGGGACGGCTCTGATACCGTCGGTGCCGATCGCACCTAGGGTTCCGGCGCCGTCCGCCCCCACGACGTCCACAACGAGGACGGCGCGCCTGGTCCGAGCGGTGCCTGCCGGCCACCTCCCGGTGGCGGCACATCTGACGGGACAAAAGCCTGGAGGAACCTCAACGCCGACGCGTCCGCGCGTCCGTCGGAAGGTTCCCGGGTGCAGTCCCTCGCCACCGTCACCACCACAGCCGCCGCCGCCCGTTCGGGCATGCCGCCGCTCGCGGTCGCCGCCGTCCTGGCCGCCGCGCTCACCCACGCCGTCTGGAACGCCCTGGCCCACGCCGTCAGCGACAAGGTCACCATGGCCGCGCTGATGGGCGCCTGGTCGGCGCTCCTCGCCGTGCCGCTCGTCCTGCTCGCACCGCTCCCGGCCACCGCCGCCTGGCCGTACATCATCGCCTCCGCGCTGCTGCACGTCGGCTACAACGGCCTGCTCCTGCTGTCCTACCGGCTCGGCGAGTTCAGCCAGGTGTACCCGGTGGCGCGCGGCACCTCGCCCTGGCTGGTCGGCATCGCCGGCGCGCTCGTCGCCGGCGACCGGCTGTCCCCGCTCGGCTGGGCCGGGGTCGCGGTGGTCTCGGCCGGGCTGATGAGCCTGGTGTTCAGCGGCGGCTACCGGCCCACCCGCACCGACGTGCCCGCGCTCGCCGCCGCCCTCGGCACCGGCGTCGCCATCGCCTCCTACACCGTCGTCGACGGCCTCGGCGTACGGCAGGCCGGCGGCGCCCTGTCCTACGCCGCGTGGCTGTTCCTGCTGGAAGGCGGCCTGACGCTGCTGGCCGCCCTGCCGCTGCGGCGCGGCCACCTGCCCGTACGGGGCACGTGGCGGACCGGGGCGGCGTGCGCCGCGCTGTCGATCCTGGCGTACGGGCTGGTGCTGTGGGCGCAGACGCAGGGGGCGCTGGCGGCCGTGGCCGCGCTGCGGGAGACCGGCGTGATCGCCGGGGCGATCATCGGGGCGCTGTTCTTCCGCGAGTCGTTCGGCCGCGGCCGGGTGATCGGCGCCGTCGTGGTCGCCGCCGGCATCGGCCTGATCAACCTCGGCTGACCGGCCGGGCTAGGAGTCCCCGCCCTTGGGGCCGCGGCGCCGCAGGTACCGCTCGAACTCCCGCGCGATCGCCTCACCGGTCGCCTCGGGCAGCTCCGCGGCGTCCTTCTGCTCCTCCAGGGACCGTACGTAGTCGGCCACCTCGGAGTCCTGGGAGGCCAGCTCGTCCACGCCGTGCTCCCACGCCCGCGCCTGCTCCGGCAGGTCGCCCTGCGGCAGCGTGATGTCGAGGATGTCCTCCACGCCGCGCAGCAGCGCCAGGGTGCCCTTCGGGCACGGCGGCTGGGCCACGTAGTGCGGCACCGCGGCCCACAGCGAGATCGTGGTGATGCCGGCCGTGGCGCAGGCGTCGTGCAGCACGCCCATGATGCCGGTCGGGCCCTCGTACCGGGACGGCTCGATGCTGAACTGGCGGGCCGCGCCCGGGTCGGAGTACGAGGCGGTCACCGGGACGGGGCGGGTGTGCGGGGCGTCGGCGAGCAGCGCGCCCAGCAGCACGACCTGCTCGATGCCGAGGTCGCGGATCACGCCGAGCAGCTCCTCGCAGAACGCCCGCCAGCGCATGTTCGGCTCGATGCCGTGCACCAGCACGATGTCGCGCTCGCTGCCCTCGGGGCGGGCGACGGTGAGCCGCGTGGTCGGCCAGGTGATCTTGCGGGTCTCGCCGTCCACGATCTCCACCGTGGGGCGGGAGACCTGGAAGTCGTAGTAGTCGTCGGGGCTGAGGGAGACGAGCGGCTTGGCTTCCCACGCCTGGTCCAGGTGCCCGATCGCGCCGCTCGCGGACTCCCCGGCATCGTTCCAGCCCTCGAAGGCGGCGATCATGATGGGGTCGGCGAGCTCTGGAGCGTTATCGAGCTCGATCACGCAGTGTCTCCCTCTCGGCGGCGGACGTTCTGGCTGACCGGTCACCCGGTCCTGGCTAGCGTACGACGGATCGCACTCTTGTCACGGCCAGCAACCGGGCGGCCGTCCGCATTCCGCGCCTAGCGGAAAACCGCGTCAGCGGCCGCTGGTGGTGTGCACGACCAGCACGTCGCACGGCGCCCGGTGGGTGATCGTGGACGGCACCGAGCCGAGCAGCCGCCCCTTCAGGCTGTTCAACCCGCGGTTGCCGACGACGATCAGGTTCGCGTCGTGCTCCTTGCCGACGTCGAGCAGCACGTCGGTGGGGTCGCCGCGCACCGCGCGCTCGGCCACCTCGCCCGCGCCGGCCTCCACCGCGCGGGCCCGGGCCGTGCGCAGCGCGTCGGTCGCCGGGTTCGCCCCTTCGACCTTGTAGGCCAGGTCGCGCAGCGCCTCGGCCGCGGCGACCCGGTCCTCCTCACGCATCGGCTCGTACGCGCAGGCGAGGACGAGCCGCGCGCCGGTGGCCGAGGCCAGCCGGGCGGCGGCGTCCACGGCGCGCAGCGACGACGACGAGCCGTCGGTACCGACGACGATCGTGCGATATGCGCTGGTGGTCATCGTACGGTCCCTTCCACGGAGGGTAAGCGATCGCTGGCGCAAGCGTAGCGCCCGTAACGGCCGGAACGCCGCCGTATAGGGTTGGTGCCCATGAGCTCACCCGCACGGTCCCTACGCGCACACCTAGCCGAGCACGTCATCGTGGCCGACGGTGGCATGGGAACCATGCTCCAGGCCGCGGGTCCGACGCTGGACGATTTCGAAGGTCACGAGGGATGTAACGAGATCCTGAACGTGACCCGGCCGGACATCGTCCGCGGCATCCACGACGAGTACTTCGCGGCGGGTGTCGACTGCGTCGAAACGAACACGTTCGGCGCGAACTTCGCGAACCTCGGTGAGTACGACATCACCGAACGGATCCACGAACTGTCCGTAGCCGGCGCGCGGGTCGCGCGCGAGTCCGCCGACGCGTGGTCGACGCCGGACCGCCCGCGGTGGGTGCTGGGCTCCATGGGGCCGGGCACCAAGCTGCCGACGCTGGGGCACACCACCTACGCCGTCCTGCGCGACGCCTACCAGCAGAACGCCGCCGGCATGATCGAGGGCGGCGCCGACGCGCTGATCGTCGAGACCAGCCAGGACCTCCTGCAGACCAAGGCCGCGATCATCGGCGCCCGGCGCGCCATCGCCGAGGCCGGCCGGGACGTCGTGCTGATCGCCCAGGTGACGATCGAGACGACCGGCACCATGCTGCTCGGCTCGGAGATCGGCGCCGCGCTGACCGCCCTGGAGCCGCTCGGCATCGACGTGATCGGGCTGAACTGCGCCACCGGCCCCGCCGAGATGTCGGAGCACCTGCGCTACCTGTCCCAGCACGCCGAGGTCGCGCTGTCCTGCATGCCCAACGCCGGTCTCCCCGAGCTGACCTCCGACGGCGCGCGCTACCCCCTCACCCCCGAAGAGCTGGCCGACGCGCACGACACCTTCACCAGCGAGTTCGGCCTGGCGCTGGTCGGCGGCTGCTGCGGCACCACCCCCGAGCACATGCGGCAGGTCGTCGAGCGGGTCCGCGGCCGGGAGGTCACGACCCGCACGCCGGTGCACGAGCCGGGCATCTCCTCGCTGTACCAGCACGTGCCGTTCCGGCAGGACACCTCGTACCTGGCCATCGGCGAGCGCACCAACGCCAACGGCTCCAAGGCGTTCCGCGAGGCCATGATCGACGGCCGGATGGACGACTGCATCGAGATCGCCCGCGCCCAGACCCGCGACGGCGCGCACCTGCTCGACCTGTGCGTCGACTACGTCGGCCGCGACGGCACCGGCGACATGTTCGAGCTGGGCAGCCGGCTGGCCACCGCCTCCACGCTGCCGCTGGTGCTCGACTCCACCGAGCCGGAGGTCATCCGCGCCGGCCTGGAGCTGGTCGGCGGCCGCGCGCTGGTCAACTCCGTCAACTACGAGGACGGCGACGGCCCCGGGTCCCGGTTCCAGCGGGTCATGCCCGTCATCAAGGAGCACGGCGCGGCCGTCGTCGTGATGTGCATCGACGAGGACGGGCAGGCCCGTACCGCCGACTGGAAGATCCGGGTCGCCTCGCGCACCATCGACGACCTGGTCCGCGACTGGGGCATGCGCGTCAGCGACATCGTCGTCGACTGCCTGACCTTCCCGATCTCCACCGGCCAGGAGGAGACCCGCCGCGACGCCATCGAGACGATCGAGGCGATCCGCGGCCTGAAGGAGCGGTACCCCGACGTCCAGACCACCCTGGGCATCTCCAACGTGTCGTTCGGGCTGAACCCCGCCGCGCGGATGGTGCTGAACTCGGTGTTCCTGCACGAGTGCGTGGAGGCCGGCCTGGACTCCGCGATCGTGCACGCCTCGAAGATCCTCCCGATGAACCGCATCGAGGACGAGCAGCGCCAGGTCGCCCTCGACATGGTCTACGACCGCCGGTCCGACGGCTACGACCCGCTGCAGAAGTTCCTGGAGCTGTTCGAGGGCGTCGACGCGGCGTCCATGCGCGAGGAGAAGGCCGCCGAGCTGCTCGCCCTCCCGCTGTTCGAGCGGCTCAAGCGGCGCATCATCGACGGCGAGCGCAACGGCCTGGAAGCCGACCTCGACGCCGCGCTGGAGGAGAAGCCCGCGCTGGACATCGTCAACGAGACGCTGCTCGACGGCATGAAGGTCGTCGGCGAGCTGTTCGGGTCCGGCGAGATGCAGCTGCCGTTCGTACTGCAGTCCGCCGAGGTCATGAAGACCGCCGTCGCGCACCTCGAACCGCACATGGAAAAGGCCGACTCCGGCGGCAAGGGCCGCATCGTGCTCGCCACCGTCAAGGGCGACGTGCACGACATCGGCAAGAACCTCGTCGACATCATCTTGTCCAACAACGGCTACGAGGTCGTCAACCTCGGCATCAAGCAGCCCGTCTCGGCGATCCTGGAGGCCGCCGAGGACAAGAAGGCCGACGCCATCGGCATGTCCGGGCTGCTGGTGAAGTCCACCGTGGTGATGAAGGAGAACCTCGAGGAGCTGAACTCCCGCGGCATGGCCGACAAGTGGCCGGTGCTGCTCGGCGGCGCCGCGCTCACCCGCGCCTACGTCGAACAGGACCTTGCCGGCCTGTTCAAGGGCCAGGTGCGGTACGCCCGCGACGCCTTCGAGGGGCTGCGGCTGATGGACGCCTTCATGGCCGTCAAGCGCGGCGACGAGGGCGCCGAGCTGCCGCCGCTGCGCGAACGCCGGGTGTCCGGCACGTCCAAGCTGCGCGAGACCCCGGACGAGGAGATGCCGGCCCGGTCCGACGTCGCCGTGGACAACCCGCTGCCGGCGCCGCCGTTCTGGGGCGACCGCATCGTCAAGGGCGTCCCGCTGGCCGACTACACCGCGTTCCTCGACGAGCGGGCCACCTTCATGGGCCAGTGGGGCCTCAAAGGCTCCCGCTCCGACGACGGCCCCTCCTACGAGGAGCTGGTGGAGACCGAGGGGCGGCCGCGGCTGCGCTCCTGGCTGGACCGCATCCAGACCGAGGGGCTGCTGGAGGCCGGCGTCGTGTACGGGTACTTCCCGTGCGTGTCCGAAGGCGACGACCTGGTCGTCCTCGACGACTCCGGCAACGAGCGCACCCGCTTCACCTTCCCGCGGCAGCGCCGCGACCGGCACCTGTGCCTGGCCGACTACTTCCGGCCGCGGGAGTCCGGGGAGACCGACGTCGTCGGCTTCCAGATCGTCACCGTCGGATCGCGCATCAGCGAGGCCACCGCGGAGCTGTTCGAGAAGAACGCCTACCGCGACTACCTCGAACTGCACGGCCTGTCCGTGCAGCTCACCGAGGCCATGGCCGAGTACTGGCACACCCGCGTACGCGCCGAGCTCGGCTTCGCCGGCGAGGACCCCGCCGACATCGAGCAGTTCTTCAAGCTCGGCTACCGCGGCGCCCGGTTCTCCCTCGGCTACGGCGCCTGCCCCAACCTGGAGGACCGCGCGAAGATCATCGACCTGCTGCGCCCCGAGCGCATCGGCGTCGAACTGTCCGAGGAGTTCCAGCTCGTTCCCGAGCAGGCCACGGACGCGATCATCGTGCACCACCCGGAGGCGAAGTACTTCAACGCCTGACGCACGACCCGAACGGCACGGCGCCGGGAACCCTCCCGGCGCCGTGCCACGTTCCGCCACACCGGACACCACCATCGCAGCAGGGGGGCTCTTGACCGGGACACGGACACCGGACGCGGTGTTCTTCGACATGGACGGGCTGCTCGTCGACACCGAACCCCTCTGGTACGAGGTGGAACGATCCATCGTCACCGACCTCGGCGGCGACTGGTCCCAGGCCGACTCGGCGCTGCTCGTCGGCGGCTCCCTGGACCGTACGATCGCGCACATCCTGTCCGTGACCGGCCCCGTCGCCGAACCGTCCTGGGTGGAGGACCGGCTGCTCGGCGGCATGACCGAACGGCTGCGCGCCGGCGTGCCGCTGCAGCCCGGCGCCAAGCGGCTCATCGGCGAGCTCACCGACGCCGGCGTGCCGCTCGCCCTCGTCACCTCAAGCCAGCGCCAGCACATGGACGCCGTCCTGGCCATGGTCGGCCCCGGCACCTTCGACGCCACCGTCTGCGCCGCCGACGTCACCCAGGTCAAGCCGCACCCCGAGCCGTACCTCACCGCGTCGGCCCGCCTCGGCGTCGACCCCGCCCACTGCGTCGTCCTCGAGGACTCCCTCAACGGCACCCTCGCCGGGGAGGCCGCCGGCTGCGCCGTCGTCACCGTGCCGTCCATCGCCCCCGTACCGGACGGCCCGCGACGTACCGTGGTCGCCTCGCTCACCGACGTCGACCTGCGGTTCCTCGGCGAACTGCGCGCCGCGGCCGGCTGACCCCCGCGTGCGGTCCCCGGCCGCACCACCCGTATGCGCAATAATTGCCGACGTGACAGGGGATGCGCGCACCCGCCCGGGGGACCGCGGGGGCGCGGTCACCGCGACCCCGACGTGAAGGAGCGCGCCAGTCGTGAACCGGCTCTGGTCCCGTATCGCCGATCACGCCGACGGAGTACTCGCCCTGGTGCTCGCCCTCGTCGTGAGCGTCCTCGACCTCGCCAACGACCTCATCAAACCCGAGCTCGTCAACAACGCCATCCTGCTGTGCCTGGCCGTGCTCGCGTTCGCCGTGCTGCGCGACCGCTGGCGCCGTGAGACGGCCGAACGCGAGGTCCGCGTCGCCCTGGAAGGCGCCTCGGCCAACCTGCGCGGCCTGCCCGAACGGCTGGACAACCTGGCCGCCATCGAAGACCTCGTCTCCACCACCCGCCGCGCGCTCGACGCCGCGGCCGCCGTCCGCACGGTCGCCGGCTCCGAGGTCAGCCACGCCCTGGAGGAGGCCCGCCGCACCACCGACCGGTGGACGTTCAAGGGCGGCACCGGCACGTACATGCGGGCCGTCACGCTGCCCGAATGCGTCGCCAACGCCCGCCGCGAGCGCCGCGCCCTGCTGATCCGCCTGGAGATCCTCGACCCCGGCGACCCCGAGGTGTGCGAGCGCTACGCCCGCTTCCGCGACACCGTGTCCTCCAAGCCCGACGTCACCGGCGAGGACTGGACCACCGAGCGGGTCCGCAAGGAGTCCTACGCCACCATCCTCGCCGCCTGCTGGTACCGGCAGCAGTACAGCCTCCTCGACGTCGACATCGGCCTGTCCTCCACCATGACCCGCTTCCGGTGGGACCTGTCCGACCGGTTCGTCGTGATGACCCAGGAGGACGACCGCGGCTCCGCGCTGGTCTTCGACTCCGGGAAGTTCTACTACGACTGCTGGACCACCGAGCTGCAGCTGTCCCGCGAACAGGCCCGCCGGGTGCCGATCGAGCTGGCCACCGACGTGCCGCTGTCCGGCGAGCCGACCACCGAGGAGGTCCGGCGGCTGTTCATGGTGCTCGGCCTCCCGCTGCCCGACGACTTCACCGACACCGACACCAAGGCGATCATCCAAAAGGCCCTGAACCCGAAGAATCCGTACGGGTGACGACGTGCCGCACGACCTGCTCGACACCCTGGCCACCGCCCCCGACGTGGCCGGCCGGCTGACCAGCGCCCCCGACGTACGGGGCCTCGCCCTCGACGTGCTGCGCGCCGTCTGCGCGCGCACCGACCCGCCCGGGGTCGCGCACCCCCTCGGGTTCGTGTGCGTGCCGCTGCACCGCGGCGCCGACGCCGGCCTGTGCCTGCACATGTGGCCCGCCGGCGCCGCCGTGCGCGCCGACCCGACCACCTCCCAGGTGCACGCGCACAGCTGGGACCTGCTGTCCTGGGTGGTGTGCGGCTGCCTGGGCAACCAGATCGTCGCGGTCCGCGACGACGCCGAACACCCCACGCACCGGCTGTTCCAGGTCCTCAGCGAGTCCGGCGGCGACGAGCTGCGCGCCACCGACCGGCTCGTCGCCTCCACCCCCGGCCGGCCCGAATGGACCCGCGCCGGACGCCCGTACACCATCCCCGCCGGGGCCTTCCACGCCACCGCCACGCCGCCGTCCGGCAACGCCGCCAGCCTGGTCCTCGCCCGCACCCGCCCCGGCGCCGCCGACCTGTCCCTCGGCGGCCTCACCCTCGACAGCCACCGCGTCCAGCGGCGGCACAGCCCGCCCGGTGAGACGATCGGCGTGGCCCGCGCCGTACTCGCCCAGATGCTCGACGAGGCACCGGCGTGAGCGCCGTCGATCTCGAGGAGGCCCGGCGGGTCGCCGTCGCCGCCGCCGAGGAGGCGGGGGAGCTGCTGCGCGACCGCGCGGGCGGGGCGCTCGGCGTACGGGCCAAAGACGCCGACGGCGACGTCGTCACCGACCTCGACGACGCGGCCGACACGCTGATCTGCGCGCGGCTGCGGGCCGCCTACCCCGGGCACGGCGTGTGGGCCGAGGAGTCCGGCTGCTCCGACGGCGCCGACGCCGACTGGACCTGGGTCGTCGACCCGCTTGACGGCACCAACAACCTGGCCATCGGCCTCACCGCGTACGCCGTCGGCATCGGCCTGTGCGAACGCGGCGCCGCCCGCGTCGCCGTGGTGCACGACGTCCTCGCCCGCCGCACCTGGTCCGCCGTGCACGGCCGCGGCGCCCGGGACGGCGCCCGCCCGCTGCGCCGCGCCGGCGGCCACGCCGGCGTGCTCGCCGACTGGATCCAGGGCCACGCCGTCCGCCCCGACGACCCCACCGCCGCCGCCGTACGCGTCACCCTGGCCGCCGCGTCCCGCCGCGTCCTCGCCCTGTGGGCACCCCTGCTGTCCTGGTCCATGCTGGCCCGCGGCGACCTCGACGCCCTGATCGGCTACCGCGCCGGCATGACCGAACTCCACACCGGCGCGCTGCTCGCCACCGAAGCCGGGATCGAGGTCTGCGACTGGACCGGCGCCCCCTTCGACAACCGCCTGGCCACACCGGCCACCACCCGCGACTTCATCGCCGCCCCCGCCGCCCTCATCCCGCGCCTCGTCGACCTGATCACCCACGCCCGGCGCATCGAGAAGGACCTCGCGGCGCTGACCCCGCCCCGGCCGTAGCGGAAAACCCGTTGGCGGGCCGCGGCGGCCGCTGTTACCTTTCCGGAGGCCGTGCCGGATGAGGAGGAGGTGGTACCCGTGAACGTGACGACATGGGTGCTCCCCTCCGGGGACACGGTCGGGCGACAGGTCGTCCGGGAGCGCCGTACGCGCACTCCCGAAAGGCACGACCATGGAACTCACCTCCCAGCGGCGCCTCGACGACGGCGTCCTTGAACGCGAATTCACCCTCGGCCCGATCCCCGGCATCGTGTGGACGCCGGAGACCGCACCGGCCCCGCTGATCCTGCTCGGCCACCCCGGCGGGCTGCCCGCCCTGTACCCGCGGCTGGCCGCCCGGGCCCGGCGCTGCACGGCGGACGGCTTCGCCGCGGCCACCATCGAGCTCCCCGGAAGCGGCGACCGGCCCCGTAACGCCGCCACCGACCAGGCCCGCGCCGACCTGCGCCGGGCGCTCCAGGCCGGCGAGCCGGTCCGCGAGGAGACCGTCGACCGGCTCGTCCTGCCGCTGGTCGAGGCGGCCGTACCGGAATGGCGGGCCGCCCTGGACGCCCTCCTCGCCCTGCCCGGGATCGGCGGCCCGGTCGGCTACGCCGGGGGAGTGATCTCCATCGGCGTCCGGCTGGCGGTGGCCGAGCCGCGCATCGCGGCCGCCGTGCTGTTCGCCGGGAGCTTCGTGCCCCGCGCCATCGTCGAGGAGGCCCGGACGGTCACCATTCCGCTGCACGTCCTGCTGCAGTGGGACGACGAAGGCAACGACCGGCAGCGGGCCCTGGACCTGTTCGACGCCTTCGGCTCCGCGGACAAGACGCTGAACGCCAACCTGGGCGGGCACACCGGCGTCCCGGCGGCCGCGGGCGACGCCGCCGCCCGCTTCTTCACCCGGCACCTCAGGTAAGGCCGCGGCGGTCGTGACGGCCCGGACGTCACGACCGCTCGCGCAGGTACGCCGCCCGGTTCAGCGGATCCGCCCCGGCCCGCGGCCGCCGCGGCGGCGTCCCCGGCACCACCCGGTCGCCCTCCGCCCGCGACCACCACGCGCCGTCCCCGCGCGCCAGGCCCGGCAGCTCCCCCTGGACCGTGTGCACGTGCCGGGCCGGCAGCGTCCCCCGCAGCACCCACGTCTCCGCGTCCCCCGGCAGCGCCGCGCACGCGTCCAGCACCCCCGACAGGGCCGCCAGCCGCGCCGCCACCGCCCCCACCGTCTCCGCCGGCACCTCCGCCTCGAACGCGTGCACCGGCTCGTACACCCGCGTGCCCGCCGCGGCCAGCGCGCGCATCAGCACCAGCGGCGTCAGGCCGCGGAAGTCCCCGGCCGTCGACACCGGGCTGGCGTAGCCGCTGCGCGTCAGCGTCACCGTGCAGTCGGTCACCGGCCAGCCGTACAGGCCCTGCCCCAGCACCTCGCGCACGGTCGCCTCGATCGCCCGGTCGAACGCCCGCGGCAGCGCGCCCAGCTCGGTGTCGCGGGTGAACCGCACGCCGCTCCCGTACGCCCCGGGCCGCACCCGCAGCCCGACCGTGGCCCAGAACGGCACCGGCTCCCGCTCGCCGATCTCCTCCGCGGCCTCGCCGGTCCGGGCCGGGCGTTCCAGGTACACGGCGCGGCTCGGCGCGAACGTCACCGCCACGCCGAACTCCTCGGCCAGCGTCGCGGCGACGATCTCCTTCTGCACCTCGCCGTACAGCCGCAGGCGCACGCCGCCGTCGGCGTTCCCGGCGGGCACGACCAGCGGGTCGCAGTCCGCCAGCACCCGCACCGCCGCGTGCAGCCGCGCCGCGTCGGCCGCCCGCCGCGCCCGCACGACCGTCTCGAGCCCGGGTGCGGCGAACCCGCCGGCGGCGGCGCGCCCAGGCCCGATCCGGTCCCCGGCCCGCACGTCGGCCAGCCCGCGCACCTCCGCGATGTCCCCAGGCCGCAGCACCCCGGCAGAGCGCCCGGGATCGGCCGCCACGACCCGCAGGTCGGTGACCCGTCCCCGCCCCTCGACGACCCCGCCGTCCGCCCCGTACCGCCAGAACCCGACCCGCGCCCGCCGCGCCAGCTCCCCGGAGAACAGCCGCAGGTAGGCGACCTTCTCGCCGCCGTCCCCGCGCCGCACGGCGAAGAAGACCCCGCTCGGTTCGCCCGCACGCGCCGGGGCGGCGCCGGGGAACAAGCGGGTGACCGCGGTCAGCAGGGCCGGGACGCCCGCGCCGGTGATCGCGGAGCCGAAGTAGACCGGGTGGACGCGGCCCGCCGCGGTCTGGGACGTCAGGGCGGAGGCCAGGTCGGCGGGGCCCGGGGCGGGGCCGTCGACGAGGCGGGCCAGGAGCGCGTCGTCGTGGTCGGCGAGGGTTTCTGACAGGCGCGTGGTGAATTCGGGGTCGTCCGGCGCGTACGGGGTCGCGTCGGCGCCGGTCATCGCGACCACGTCCGGGGTGAGCCGCCGCCGGATGTCGGCCAGCAGGCCGCCGTACCGCGCGCCGGGCCGGTCGATCTTGTTGACGAAGATCAGCGTGGGCAGGCGAAGCCGGCGCAGCGTGCGCATCAGGACGCGGGTCTGCGGCTGCACGCCCTCCACCGCGGAGATCACCAGGATCGCGCCGTCCAGCACGTCGAGCGCGCGCTCGACCTCGGCGACGAACTCGCTGTGCCCGGGCGTGTCGATCAGGTTGACCTGCCCGTACGGTACGGGCAGCGCCGCGACGGCGGCGCGCACCGTGATGCCGCGGCGGCGTTCGACCGCGGCGCTGTCGGTACGGGTGGTGCCCGCATCGACGCGGCCGAGGCGGGCGAGCACGCCCGTGTCGTACAGCAGCCGCTCGGTCAGGCTGGTCTTACCGGCGTCGACATGGGCCAGGATGCCGATGTTCACGGTGGTGGCAGAGGGCATTGCGGAAGGGGTCCTCGGGTCTCGTCCAGCAGGTCACTGAGATTCCGAAGACCTCGCGCATGCCCGTGCCCTTCCGCTAGCCGTTGCCGACGCGCGCATCCTGGCACCGCACCGGCCGGCTCCGCGACTGATTTTCCGTTCCTTACGGACTTCTGTCAGGAACGGCGATTTTCGCTGGCCGCCCGCCCCCGCCCGGCGGTACTTTCCCGCCATGCCCGACGCCATCGACGCCTTCATCGACGCCCTCCCCAAGGCCGAGCTGCACGTCCACCTGGTCGGCTCCGCCTCCGTCCCCACCGTGCTCGAACTGGCCCGCCGCCACCCCGACCACGGCGTGCCCACCACCGAGGACGCCCTGCGCGAGCTCTACACCTTCCGGAACTTCGACGACTTCATCCGCGTGTACCTCACCGTCAACGGCCTCATCCGCGACCCCGCCGACGTCCGCGCCCTCGCCCTCGGCGTGGCCCGCGACCTCGCCGCGCAGAACGGCCGCTACGTGGAGCTGACCGTCAGCCCGTACACCCACGTCCAGCTCGCCGGCATGCCCGCCGCGGCGGTCACCGAGGCGCTGGACGACGCCGCCCGCACCGCCCGCGACCGGCACGGCGTGCGCGTCGCCTACATCTTCGACTTCGCCTCGGAGTACGGCGCCGAGGCCGCCCCGGCGACCCTGGACCACGCGCTCACCCACCCGCCGCGCGACCTGGTCGGCTTCGGCGCCGGCGGTACGGAGAAGGCCCGCGCGTCCTGCTGGGACGCCATCCGCGACGCCTTCACCGCCGCCCGCGCCGCCGGGCTGCACAGCGTCCCGCACGCCGGCGAGACCACCGGTCCCGAGACGATCTGGGCCGCCCTCGACGAGCTCGGCGCCGAGCGCATCGGCCACGGCACCTCCGCCGTCCGCGACCCCGCCCTGGTCGAGCGGCTGCGCGCCGAGCGGATCCCGCTCGAGGTGTGCCCCAGCTCCAACGTCGCCACCGGCCAGGTCCCCGGCCTCGCCGCGCACCCGCTGCCGCGGATGATCGAGGCCGGCCTGAACGTCACGCTCAACAGCGACGACCCGCCCATGTTCGGCACCTCGCTCAGCGAGGAGTACCGCCGGGTGGCGGCCGCGTACGGTTTCGGCGTGACCGAACTCGCCGATCTGGCCGCCGCGACCGTGCGCGCCTCGTTCCTCGACGACGCCGCGAAATCCGAGCTGGTGGCCGGTATCGGCGCCGCCGCGGAATCCGCCGGTAAAAACCCGGGTGAATAGGTGTGCCGCCCGCACCGGACCATGGCCGATGACGCTAAGATCACGATTTCGACGCGTACACCGGGATTCCGTAAGGTGACGTCTGCGCCCGGGGTGGGGTGGCGCTGAGCACGTGCGTGTCGAACTCGATGTCGCCAGGAGATGATGGTCGTGGAATTCGGGTCGGTGAGTGACGCGCGCGAGTCGTACGGCAAGCTCGGCTGGACGGTGCGCGTCTTCGGCGACAGCGTCATCGTGCTGGCCACCGGCCGCACGGTCGACGTGCTCGAGGCGCCGTACACCCCGGCGATGCTGGCGTTGAGCCGCTGGGAGCGTGAGGCGCCGCCCGGCCCGATCGCCACCGACGGCACCACCTGCTGGTTCCTGGTGCGCGCCGGCCGGTACCCCTGGCGCGGCACGCCCGCCGCCCGCGCCGGCGTGGTCGGCAAGGCGCTGCGCGACATGCCCGCCGTGCGCTGGCACGCCGGCACCGGCCTGCCGCTGCCGCCCACCGCGGGCGGCAAGGCGCACGTGTGGTGGCTGGTCGAGCCGGAGGAGCGGCACCTGCCCGACGCCGACGGCCTGCCGCACCCGCTGGACGCCGCCGACCGGCTCGGCACCGCGATCGGCGCGCTCGCCGCGGACGGGCGGGCGCTGCGCATCGGCGAGGGCGCCGTGCTGCTGGGCGCGCCCGCCTCCGAGCGCACGCTGTCCGCCGCGCTGCACCCCGAGCCCGAGCCCGCCGAGGAGACCGACACCGGGCGGCACGGCGAGCAGAGCGAAGCCCCGGGCGAGGCCGCGCAGCCGCAGAGCGTCGACGTGGAGCGGCCGCGCCGCCTGGACCACCCCGAGCC
>Ga0164243_10004693_pt1 | contig 21269 bp, 20 predicted proteins | sample OricompcompostOP_FD_108781 | JGI IMG/M metagenome (GOLD analysis project Ga0164243, IMG submission 108781) | Organic Plus compost microbial communities from Emeryville, California, USA - Original compost - Organic plus compost (OP) | ecosystem: Engineered > Solid waste > Mixed feedstock >...
CCGACCGACGGCGCCGCCCATCTCCTGGACGATGTCGATCCCCTGGTCGATGCGACGGCTCTCCTTGGCGTCGAACGTCACGTCCCACCCGGCCAGGGTGGGCGGCACGGTGCCCTGCGCGCCCAGGATCACCGAGTCGCCGAGCACGTACACCGTGTTGGCGCCGGGCCCGATCGGCGAACCGGGCTCGGCTCGCGGCGGGGCGGTCGTGGTGGTGGTCGGCGGCTCGGTCGACGCGGTCGGCGCCGGCTCCGCGCTGGTGGGCGCCTCCGCGACCGGGACGTCGGTGCCCTCGGCCGCGGAGGGCCCGGTCTGGCCGCCGCAGGACGCGAGCGTCACCGCCACCAGGAGGGCGACGGCGGCGAGCAGGCCACGACGGCCGGCGGAGCGGGGGGACCTCAACGACACGAGGGACGCACGTTACCGACGCGGGGCGGCGCTGCCGCGTCACCCTCCCCCCACCGCCCTCAGCCCGTGTGCCTCCGAGGGGCGGCTCAGAGGTTGAGCGCGGCGCCCTGCTCGCTGGCGGGCACGGTGTCGTCCTCGGCGTCGAGGGTGCTCAGCACCTTGTCGACCGCGACCTCGCCCTTGCCGGGCAGCACCCGGTAGGCGTCGTAGACGCCGTCGATCTGCTTGATGCCCCCGAGCACCGAGTCGAGGTGGGAGGGGTCGCCCAGCTCGAAGTCGAAGCGCATCTTCGAGATGCGGTCGGAGCCGGTGATCGTGTTGCAGGAGACGATGTTGACGTGGTGGTCGGCCAGCACGCCGGACACGTCGCGCAGCAGGCGGGCCCGGTCGAGGCCCTTGACCTCGATGGAGGCGACGAACACCGCGGCGATGTCGGTGTCCCACTCGACGTCGATGAGGCGATCGGCCTGGCCGACGGCGAGCGACACGGCGTTGGCGCAGTCGGCCCGGTGCACCGACACGCCGCGGCCCCGGGTGACGAACCCCATGATCTCGTCGCCGGGCACCGGGGTGCAGCACCGGGAGAGGCGCACCATGACGTCGTCGAGCCCCTCGACGTGCACGCCGGACTGGTTGGCCCCGGCCTTGTTCGAGCGGCGGGGCGCCCGCACCGTGGTGGGCAGCTGCTCCTCACGGGTCGGGTCGACGTCCTCGAGGTGGCGCCGCAGCCGCTCGGCGACCGACTTGGCCGACACGTGGTGCTCACCGATGGCGGCGTAGAGGGCGTTGCGGTCGGTGTAGTGCAGCGCCTCGGCGACCTCGTCGATGGCCTTCGACGCCTGGATCCTCTGCACCGGGAGGCCCTCCCGGCGCATCGCCTTCAGGAGGTCCTCCGAGCCCGACTCGATGGCGTCCTCGCGCCGCTCCTTGGAGTACCAGGTGCGGATCTTGTTGGCCGCCCGGTGGGTGACGACGAACTTCAGCCAGTCCTGCGAGGGGCCCGAACCTCCGACCTTGGAGGTGAAGATCTCGACGGAGTCGCCCGAGGCCAGCTCCGAATCGAGGGGCACGAGGCGCCCGTTGACCCGGGCGCCGATGCAGGTGTGACCGACCTCGGTGTGGATGGTGTAGGCGAAGTCGACCGGCGTGGCCCCCTTGGGCAGGGTGATGACCCGGCCCTTGGGCGTGAAGACGAAGACCTCGTCCTGCTCGAGGTCGACCTTCAGGTTGGCCATGAACTCGGTCGGGTCGGAGGTCTCCTGCTGCCAGTCGACGATGCGGTTCAGCCAGGCGAGGTCGGCGGTGGAGCTGTGGTTGTCCTTGTAGTTCCAGTGGGCGGCCACGCCGAACTCGGCCCGCTGGTGCATCTCGAGGGTGCGGATCTGCACCTCGAGGGGCTTGCCCTGAGGTCCCACCACCGTCGTGTGCAACGACTGGTAGAGGTTGAACTTGGGCATGGCGATGTAGTCCTTGAACCGCCCCTGCACCGGCTTCCACGTGGCGTGGATGGAGCCCAGCGCGGCGTAGCAGTCCTTGACCGTCTCGACGATGACCCGGATGCCCACGAGGTCGAAGATGTCGTCGAAGTCGCGGCCCTTCACGACCATCTTCTCGTAGATGCTCCACAGGTGCTTCGGCCGGCCGGTGACGTCGGCGGTGATGCGCAGCTCCCGGAGCCGCTCCCGCACGTCCTCCAGCACCTGGGTGAGGTAGATGTCGCGTTCAGGGGACCGGGTGGCGACCATGTGGTCGATCTCGGCGTAGCGCTTGGGGTGCAGCGAGGCGAAGGAGAGGTCCTCCAGCTGCTGCTTGAGCTCCTGCATGCCGAGGCGGTGGGCCAGCGGCGCGTAGATGTCGAGCGTCTCCTGGGCCGTGCGCTCCTGCTTCCACGCCGGCATGGCGGCGATGGTGCGCATGTTGTGGAGCCGGTCGGCGAGCTTGATGATCAGGACCCGGAGGTCCTTGGCCATGGCGACCAGCATCTTGCGGACCGTGGCGGCCTGCTGCGCCTCCTTGGAGTCGAACTTGATGCGGTCGAGCTTGGTGACGCCGTCGACGATGCGGGCGACCTCGCTGCCGAAGTCGCGCTCGAGCTGTTCGAGGTCGACGCCGGTGTCCTCCACCGCGTCGTGGAGGAGGGCGGCGGCGATGGTGACGTCGTCGAGACCCAGCTCGGCGCAGATCTTGGCCACCGCCACCGGGTGGGTGACGTAGGGCTCGCCCGACTTGCGGGTCTGGCCCCGATGGGCCTCGGCGGCGAGGGTGTAGGCGCGGGTGATCAGGCCGGTGGAGGCCCGGGGGTGGTGGTCGTGGAACGCCTCGACGAGCGGCGCGACCTCCTCCGACGGGGGCGCGCTGTGGCGGCGCCACGGCAGGACCCGGTCGACGGTGGCCACGGCCCTACTCCCCTGCTCCCCGGGCGGCGGCGGCCTGGACCGGCTCGCCGCCGTAGGTGACGAGCGAGCTCACGTCGTAGCCGTCGAGGGCGGCGCGGCCGGAGAGGAACCCCAGCTCCATCACGAAGGCGAAGCCGGCGATCACCCCGCCGAGCTTCTCGACCAGGCGTGCGGTGGCCGCCGCGGTGCCGCCGGTGGCGAGCACGTCGTCGACGATGAGCACCCGCTCGCCCGGGTGGACGGCGTCGCGGTGGATCTCCAGGAGGTCCACGCCGTACTCGAGCACGTACTCCTCGCGCTCGATCTCGTGCGGCAGCTTCCCCGGCTTGCGGACGGGAACGAAGCCGGCGCCCAGCTTGTAGGCGACCGGCGCGGCGAACACGAAGCCCCGCGCCTCCACGCCGACGACGCGGTCGATGGCCAGCCCGGGCACCGAGCCGGCGTCGACGAGGGCGTCGATGACGGTGCCGAAGCCGTACGGGTCGTTCAACAGCGGTGTGATGTCCTTGAACACCACGCCCGGCTGAGGCCAGTCCGGGATGTCGCGCACCAGCCGCTCGATGGCGGAAGCGGCGTCGGACGCGGGCGTCATGGCCCCACGGTACAGGCTCGGGACACCGCCCCGACCCACCGGATCAGCGCTTGCGGCCCTTCTTGCGGGGCCGTGGGGGGATCGCCCCGGTCGCCGTCGACGGAGCCGCCGGCCGGGGCGGCGCGGGGCGGGCGGGAGACGCCGCAGGCCCGGTGGCGGGCGGTTCGCTGGTGCCCCTCGCGGGCGTGGCGGCGTCGTCGGGGTCGAGGGCGCCGGGATCCCGTCGGTGGTGCGCCTCGTCCTCGACCTCGAGCAGGCGCTGGCCCGACGGGCGGGGCGCGTTGTGCGTGACGTCGACGCCCTGGGCGACGAGCCTCTCCCGGATGGTCCGGTTCTTGGGCTCGCGCTCCTTGAGCCACACCAGCACCGGAGCGGCGACGCAGATCGAGGAGTAGGCCCCCACCACCATGCCGACGAACAGGGCGATCGAGAACTCCTCGAGGGTGACCGCCCCCATGATCCCGGCACCGACCACGAGGAGGGAGATGACCGGCAGCAGCGACGTGATCGTCGTGTTCAACGATCGCAGCAGCACCTGGTTCATCGAGAGCGAGGTCATCTGGCCGTAGGTCATGCGACCGCTGCTGCCGACGAGGCGCTCGTTCTCCTTGATCTTGTCGTCCACGACGATGGTGTCGTAGATCGAGTAGCCGAGGATCGTGAGGAACGCGATCACCGTCCCCGGCGTCACCTCGAACTGGAACACCGAGTACACGCCGACGCTGATGATCACGTCGTGGAGCACGGCGGTGATGGCCGACACGGCCATGCGCCACTCCAGGCGGACGCTCAGGTAGATCAGGATGGCGATGAAGAAGAACACCAGGGCCCGCACGGCGGAGCGGGTGATGTCGCTGCCCCACGAGGCGCCGACGGTGGAGACGCTGACGTCGGCCACGTCGGTCTGGGCCATGTCGGCGAGCGCCTGACGGACCTCGGCCTCGTGCTCGGGCGTGGCCTCGGGCCCCTGCACCCGCACGATGTCGGAGCCGACGATCTGGATCTTGGCGCCGCCCTCCCCCACCGAGCCGAGGACCTCGCGGGCCTCGCTGACCGAGACGCCCGGGGCCGAGACCTCCCACGACACCCCGCCCTCGAAGTCGATGCCGAGGTTGAGGCCCCTGGTGAAGATCGACAGGAGGCTGATCACCACGAGGACGGCGGAGAGCAGGAGGGTGCGCTTCCAGACCTTCTGGAACTGGATGTTCGTCTCGCCCCGGTTGAGGCGACCGATGCGGCTCATCGGGCGGCTCCCGTGCTCGGACGGCTCGGCGTGCGCCGGGCGGTCGGCTGGGGCACCTCGGCGGGGAGGCCGAGGATCGCCGGCCGGGCCAGGAGCCACGTGGAGCGGGTGGCCAGCTTGACCGCCGGCCGCATGTAGGCCCACGAGGCGATGAGGTCGAGGGCGGTCGAGAGGGCCAGGTAGAAGGCGAACCCGCGCACCGCGCCGACCGTGAGCCACCAGAGCAGCCCGGCGGCGATGAGGGAGGCGACATCGGCCTTCACGATGGTGGAGAACGAGGAGTGGAAGGCCCGGTCGGTGGCGCTGCGGACCGTGCGCCCGTCGAGTACGTCCTCCTTGAGGTGCTCGTAGTAGACGACGTTGGAGTCCACCGAGATGCCGATCGACACCACGATGCCGGTGATGCCGGCCAGGGTGAGGGCCAGGCCGTTGGACGAGCCGAGGTACGAGATCACCGACCAGAGCAGGGCGCCCTCGACGGCGAGCTTGAGGATGGAGACGAGGCCGAGGAACCGGTAGAAGGCCATCATGTAGATCGCCACCAGGCCGAGGCCGACGGCCCCGGCCACCAAGCCGGCGTTCAGCGCGTCGCGGCCGAGGGTGGCCGACACGATCTGGGCCTGCTGCTGCTCGAGCACCACGGGCAGGGCGCCGTACTTGAGCGCCGTGGCCAGGTCCTTCGCCGTGCGCTCGGTGAAGGTGCCCGAGATCTGGATCTGGTCGGCCTGGAAGCTCGGCGTCTGGATGGACGGCGCCGAGATCACCTGGCCGTCGAGCACGATGGCGAGGCGGCCCGGCCCACCGGCGCTGGCCGGGCAGGTGGCGCCGCCCGAGTAGCAGGTGGCGGCGACGGCGTTGAACAGGCCGATGCCGTCGTCGCCGCCCTTGAAGACGGGGCTCACCACCCATTCGCCGCCCGTCAGGGTGGCCCGGGCGGTGTCGAGCGCCTCGCCGGTGAGGGCGGTGGGGCCGACCTGGTAGACGGCGACGAGCTCGCCGTCGACGCACTCGGGCAGGTAGGCGGTGCCGTCACGGTTGATCTGCTCGGCCGACAGCGTCGTCGAGCAGACGTCGGGCGACAGGCCGGTGAGGCTCCCGGCCTCGGCGGCCGTGGTGGTCGTGGTGGCTGAGGGGTCGGCGCCCTCCACCGTGGTGGCGGTGGTGGTGGCGCTCGGGTCGGCCGTCGTGGTCGTGGCGGTGACGATGCTCGGGTCGTAGCTGGCGAGCACCGGGCGGAACTGGAGCTCGGCGGTCTGGCCCACCAGCTCGATGGCCCGGTCCTTGTCCTTCACGCCGGGGATCTGGATGAGGATGTTGTCGCCCTGGCGGGTGATCTCGGGCTCGGCGACGCCCAGCGCGTCGACGCGCTGGCGGATGATCTTCACCGCGTCGTCGAGGGCGTCGCCGTCGACCGGGCCATTGGGCTGGAGCACCACCGAGACGCCGCCCTGCAGGTCGAGGCCCAGGAGGGGCTTGTTGCCGGCGACAAACGTGTAGACGAGCGAGAGCACGGCGACCACCACGATGGTGATGAGCGACCAGTAGCCCCGGAAGCGCCTCACCGGTCGACCTCCGGGTCACCCTCGCCATCGGCGTCACCCTCGTCTCCGAGGTCGCCCGGTCCGGGCGCGTCCTCCGCGGCCTCGAGCGCCTCCGGGGACCGGGGGCCGGGGAGTGCGGACGCGTCGGCGCCGGTCTCGGTGTCGGTGTCGACCACCTTGGCGGCCACGGCCCGGCGGGCGAGGGTGACCTCGACCCCCTCGGCCAGGCGGATGCGCACGGTGTCGGTGTCGACCTGGGTGAGCGTGCCGTAGAAGCCCGAGCCGGTCATGACCTCGTCACCGACCTCGAGCGAGGCAACCAGCGCGTTGTGGCGCTTGAGCTCCCGCTGCTTGGGGAGGATGAGCACGATCCACGCCAGGACGAAGAGGACGATCAGGAGGATGAAGGCCATGGGTGCGGTCGGCTCGTCGTGGGTCGGGGCCGGGCGGCCCCGGCAAACCCGGCCACAGTAGCCCCCGCCCCCTCCCCGTCCAGCGGCAGGGAGGCGACCGGGTGGCTCAGGCCGTGGGCTCGTCCCAGACCTCCACCACCGACCGCCGGAAGCCGTCGTAGGTGCCGGCCGCGATGGCCTCCCGGGCCTGCTCCATCAGTCGCAGCAACCAGTGCACGTTGTGGAGGGTGGTGAGGCGGGCGGCGGTGGGCTCCGACACCGAGAGCAGGTGGCGGAGGTAGGCACGCGACCACCGGCTGCACGCCGGGCAGGTGCATCCCGGCTCGAGCGGCTCCTGGTCGCGGGCGAAGCGCGCGTTGCGGAGGTTCATCCGCCCCTCGGAGGTGAGGATCGTGCCGTGGCGGGCCAGCCGGGTGGGCAGCACGCAGTCGAACATGTCGACACCGAGGGCCACCGACTCGACGATGCTCACCGGGTCCCCGACGCCCATGAGGTAGCGGGGCTGGTCGGCGGGCAGCACCTCGGTGGTGGCGGCGAGGGCGGGCAGCATCTCGTGGCGGGGCTCCCCCACCGAGAGGCCGCCGATGCCGTAGCCGTCGAAGTCGATCTCCGCCGTGCGCGCCGCGCTCTCCGCCCGCAGGGCGAGGTCGACGCCACCCTGGACGATGCCGAACTGGGCCTGGGTCGATCCGTCGGCCCGGGCGGCGGCGTTGGCCGCCTTGGCCCGGCCGGCCCACAGCGCGGTGCGGTCGACCGCGGCCCGCACCACCGACACCGGCGACGGCAGGGGCGGGCACACGTCGAGGACCATCATGATGTCGCTGCCCAGGCGCTGCTGGACCGACACCGCCCCCTCCGGGGTGAGGTGGTGGGTGCTTCCGTCGTAGGTGCTCTTGAAGGTGGCACCGTCGTCGGTGACCTTCGGCTCCAGGGAGAAGATCTGGTAGCCGCCGGAGTCGGTGAGCACGTGGCCCTTCCAGTCGGCGAAGCCGTGGATGCCCCCCATCTCGGCCACGAGGTCGGCGCCGGGCCGCAGCATCAGGTGGTAGGTGTTGCCGAGGATCACCTCGGCGCCCAGCCGTTCGAGGTCCTCCGAAGTCAGGGTGCGCACCGCGCCCCGGGTGCCCACCGCCATGAAGGCGGGGGTGCGGTAGGTGCCGCGGGCGGTGGTCACCACGCCGGTGCGGGCCCCGCCGTCGGTGGCGGTGACGTCGAGGCGCAGGACGTGGTCGGAGCGGGAGGCGGAGGCGGGGTCGGCAGGGCTCATGGCCCGGCCGAAGATACGGGAGATCGGTGCCCGTTCCCGCACGCGCCCTGGGCGGCGGCGCCCGTTGACGCCGCGGTGCGGGAGGCGGACGATCAGGAGGTGGCCCGTCCGCGGGCCGGAGCCGAAGGGGGGCACCATGCGCCGCTGCCTCGTCGTCGCCCACCAGACCCTCGACAGCCCTCGCCTGGCCGAGGCGATGCTCGGGGAGCTGAGCAAGGGGGCCTGCACCTTCCACCTCGTCGTGCCGGTGATCAACCACGGCGACGGGTGGACCTGGACCGACGCCCAGGTGCGGGCCACCGCCCAAGAGCACCTCAACCAGGCGTTGTCCGGGTTCCGCGCCGACGGTTTCGCCATCGACGGGGAGGTCGGCAACCCCAGCCCGGTCGACGCCGTCACCGACGTGCTGGTGCGGGAGGGGGCCGACGCGTTCGACCTCATCCTCGTGTCGACGCTCCCCCACGCCGTCTCCCGGTGGCTGCGGATGGACACCCCGGCCCGGATCGCCAGGGCCACGGGGATCCCGGTGCGCCACGTCGAGGCCCCCGAGCGGGTCCTCGGGTACGGGGCGCGGCCGTCGGCGGCCGACGAGGCCTAGACCTCAGCTCCGGGTGAGGAGCATGGCGTCGCCGAACGAGTGTTGAAGGAAGCGGTAGCGCCGGTCTCCAGGCCGGAGACCTGACCAGATTGATCACCCCGCCCTCGCCTGCCGTGCGAGAGTGCTCAGGTGGACCGCTCGATGATCACGGCGAACCTCAGCATCTCGGGACAGGTCACCATCGATGATCCGACCGGCGCCGCCTGGACCATCTTCGTCCTGCGACCGGGTGAACCTCGCTCTCCGTGGGTCAACCGGACGACGTCCTACTGGTGGGCACAACTCTTCAGGCGCATCTCGCGAGCCGTTCGCCGGGACAAGCGATGGGTCGTCGAGGTCATGGAAGGTCCGGCCTACACCGACGACCGCCGGTCAGCGCTGGTGCAGAGCACTCAGCTGAGTCGGGACGAGGCTCTCATCTCCGCCGCAGACCTTGCGTGCGAGATACAAGTGACCGGAGTCCCCGACCGATCACGCTGAACCTGTCGCGCGGCGTTACCGCTTTCTCTCAATGAGCATCGCGTCGCCGAAGGACAGGAAGCGGTAGCGCTCGTCCAGGGCCGCGGTGTAGAGGTCGCGCCAGCGGGGGCCGACGAACGCCTCGATCATCACCAGCAGCGACGACCGCGGCAGGTGGAAGTTGGTGAGCAGCCGGTCGACCACCTGCCACCGGTAGCCGGGGGTGATGAACAGGTCGGTGCGGCCCTCGGGCTCGCCCCGCACGGCCGCGCTCTCGAGCGCCCGCACCGCGGTGGTGCCCACCGCCACCACCCGCCCGCCGGCGGCGCGGGTGCGGGCGCAGGCCTCGGCCGTGGCCGCCGGCACCCGGTACTGCTCCGAGTGCATGACGTGGTCCTCCACCACCTCGGCGGTGATGGGTCGGAAGGTGCCGAGGCCCACGACGAGCTCCACCTCGGCCCGCTGCACACCGCGCTCGTCGAGGTGGGCGAGCACCTCCGGTGTGAGGTGGAGGCCGGCCGTGGGGGCGGCGGCCGAGCCGGGCCGGCGGGAGAACACCGTCTGGTAGCGCTCGGGGTCGTCGAGCCGGGCGGTGATGTAGGGCGGCAACGGCATCTCGCCGTGGCATTCGAGGGTGGTCAGCTCGTCGCCCGCCGTGCGCAGTTCGACCAGGCGGCGGCCCTCCCCGAGGTCCTCGCCGGTCACCACCACGAGGTCGTCACCGCCGTCGGGCGGGCGCAGCTCGGTGCCCGGCGGCAGCTTCCGGCTGGGCCGCACGAGGGCCTCCCAGACCGTCCCGCCCGGGTCGCCGGCGGCGGCGGCGGCCTCGACCCGTTCGAGCAGGAGCACCTCGGCGGCGCCGCCCGTGGCCTTGCGCAGGTGGAGCCGGGCCGGCAGCACCCGGGTCGTGTTCACCACGACGAGGTCGCCGGGCTCGAGCAGCTCGGGCAGGTCCCGGACCACCCGGTGGTCGGGCGGGCGGCCGGGACCGCGGTCGACGAGCAGCCGGGCCGCGTCGCGCTCCACCAGCGGGTGCTGGGCGATGCGCTCCTCGGGGAGCTCGTAGTCGAAGGCGGCGGTGTCCACGGCGGCGCTCAGGCTACGCAGGCCCCGGCCCGACCCCGGACGGCCGGGGTCGGGCCGGTCGGTAGGGTCGGGCCATGGCCGAGACCACCCACAACACCTACTTCGACGGCGGCGTGCAGAGCCTCGGGTTCCAGCCCGACGGCCCCCGGGCCTCGGTCGGGGTCATCCAGCCCGGCACCTACCGCTTCGACACGGGCGCGCCCGAGCGGATGACCGTGGTGGCCGGCACCCTCGAGGTCCGCCTCGACGCCGAGGGCGGCTGGTCGAGCCACGGCCGGGGCGAGGTGTTCGAGGTGCCCGGCGACAGCAGCTTCGAGGTGAGGGCCGCGACCGCGTCGGCCTACCTCTGCGAGTACCTCTGAGCCGGAGGAGGCGGGCTCGCCGACGACCCCGGCGGCTCTGACGCCAGCAGGGGCCAGAGGGACGCGGCGAACACGCCGGTGGCCACCACCAGCGGCCAGCGGCCTCCGTACCGGGCCAGCCAGGCCCCGATGGCGGCTGCCACCACGAACGTGAGGATCGACCCGCCCCGGCGCGCCCATCGCGGGTTCTCCCCACCCGCGAGGGTGGAGTCGGCGATGAGCGCGGTGAAGGTGAGGGTCATGACGTTCGTGGCCAGGTCCGGCGCGCCACGCGCCCGGAGGAGCGCGTTCTGCAGGCCCATGGCCACGGCCAGGAGCGCCACCACGACGTCGCGGGCGGGGCCCGTGTGGCCCGGGTTCGTGATCACCGCGATCGTGGTGGCGAGCAGCAGGAGCACCAGCTCCAGGCTGAAGCCCACGTGGCGGTCGAAGCGGATCGAGCCCTTGCGCACGATCAGCCCGCCCAGCACGGCCCCGACCGCGAAGCAGACGAGGGCGCTGATGTAGTGCACCGGCGAGATCCCGCTGATGGTCTCGCTCACCTGCTCGCCGAAGCCGATGTTGAACGCCAGCAGCACCAGGTTGCCGGTCATGATCTCGGCGAACACGCCCCCGAGCGCGAGGAAGCACGCCGCGTCGATGAGCCCACAGATCGCGGTGATCCCGAACAGTCCGAGCAGGTAGGGCGGCCGCCACCCCATGGCTGGGAAACCTACCGAACCCCACGTGGCCGGCGCAGCCCACCCGGCTCGGCACCGGGGATGGGCACGCGGGCGAGGCTGAACAGCACCGTCGCGGCCAGCAGAGGCCACCCCACCCCCATCGGGTCAGCCACGCTCCGAACCGCGCGCCGAACAGCAGGGTCGAGCCGCTCCGCCGGGCGAGTCGGGCGTTGTCGACGCCATGGACGAACTGGCTGGGTCAGGACGAGTGCCAGCTCGCTCAGACCCAACCAGTTCGACGCCATGGACGACCTGGTTGGGTCACGGCGAGTCACGGGTCGCTCAGACCCAACCAGTTCGGCAGAGCGGGTGCTACGCCGGTCGCGGGAGATCGACCGGGCCCGACCGGGCGGCGCGCACGATGGCCATGACCCAGCTCGGGCGGCGAATGAGATCCCGTTCGGTGATGCGGATCACCGTCCAGCCCAGGGCCCGCAGGGCGGCATCCTGGTACTGGTCGTGGTGGCGGTCCAGCAACGCCGTGTGGTGGCGTTCGCTGTCGATCTGCACCACGAGCCGCGCCGCCCGGTCGACGGCGTCGACCCGGGCCACCCAGTCCTCGCCGCCGAGATCGACCTGGTACTCCATCGGCGGCTGCCCGTCGCGGGCGAGGAGGCGCCGGAACCGGCGCTCCAGCCCGCTCTCGGGAGGCACGTGGTCCCGTCCTCGTTCCTCGATGAGCAGCCGCATCCAGGTGACTCGACCCCGCCCGCGGCCCCGGAGCTCCTCGAGGGTGGCGTAGAGCCCGTCGGCCTTCAGCAGGCGGAGCCCCCACGCATCGTCGAGCACCCGCGCCAGGCGACCCAGCGAGAGGACGCCGGAGAGGTCGAAGACGGTCCGCACCGGGGACGTCACCCGGATGCCGTCGAGCTCGACCACGTGGTGCGGCGGGAGCCGCCGCGTGGTGTGCAGGCGGGCGAGGTGAACGCAGCGAGGGTCGAGCGTGCCCCGCACCGCCAGCACGTGAAGTGGCCCCTCCGGGAAACCAGGGAGCCCCCACAACGCAGCCGCCGCATGGTGCGAGAGCACGGCTCTTCCGTCGGTCTCGGCCACGGCTGCGAACGCACCGCGCCGCCACGTCCGTGGCGTACCCGCGACGGCGAACACCGAGGTGGCGAGAGCCTCCACCCGTCCCGAGGCGACAAGGTGGTGGATGGCACCAGGCGAGAGGCCGAGCTCCGTCAGCTGGTGTCGGGTCACGATCCCGTGATGGCTGGCCGCGAGTGCGGCGATCTGAGCCCTGCGGTGATCATCCATGGCCACAGTCCACTCAGGCCCTGCGACAGTCCGGCCATGTGCCCACCCCGACCGTCGGGCACCCACCCCCGAACTGGTTGGGACACGACCAGCTGGAGGTCGTTCAGACCCAACCAGTTCGGAGACATGGCCGAACTGGTTGGGAGAGGACGAGTCGGAGGTCGCTCAGACCCAACCAGTTCGTGAGAGCCCAGGAGCCCCGGGGGGCGTCAGCGGTCGAACAGGGAGGGACCGGGGTCGGCGGCGAGCGGTGCGCTGGGGGGCGCCACCAGGCCCAGGTGGGCCCACGCCGCCGGGGTGGCGACGCGGCCGCGCGGGGTGCGCATCAGCAGGCCCTGCTGGATGAGGAACGGCTCGTAGACGTCCTCGACCGACTCCTCCGCCTCGCCGACGCTGATCGCGAGGGTGCCGAGGCCGACGGGACCGCCGCCGAACTTCTGGCACAGGTTGCCGAGCACGGCGCGGTCGACCTTGTCGAGGCCGAGGTCGTCGACCCCGAAGACGGCCAGGCCCTCGTGGGCCGTGGCCTCGTCGATGGCGCCGTGGCCCCGCACCTCGGCGAAGTCGCGCACCCGACGCAGGAGCCGGTTGGCGATGCGGGGCGTGCCCCGGGCCCGGCGGGCGATCTCGCGTGCGCCGCCGGTGTCGATGTCGATGCCGAGGATGCCGGCGGCCCGCACGACGATGGCCTCGAGCTCCTCCGCGTCGTAGTAGTCGAGGCGGGCGACGAGGCCGAAGCGGTCGCGCAGCGGCCCGGTGATGAGGCCGGTGCGGGTGGTGGCCCCGACGAGGGTGAACCGGGGCAGGTCGAGCCGGATCGACCGGGCCGCCGGCCCCTTGCCCAGCACGATGTCGAGCTGGAAGTCCTCCATCGCCGGGTAGAGGACCTCCTCCACGGTGCGGCTGAGGCGGTGGATCTCGTCGATGAACAGCACGTCGCCCTCACCGAGGCGGGTGAGGATGGCGGCGAGGTCGCCGGCCCGGTCGAGCGCGGGGCCGGAGGTGACGTGCAGGCCGACCTGCATCTCGGCGGCGACGATGCCCGAGAGCGTGGTCTTGCCGAGGCCCGGAGGGCCGGCGAAGAGCAGGTGGTCGACCGCCTGGCCCCGGCGGCGGGCGGCCTCGAGGATGATGCCGAGGTGGTCCTTCAGCTCCCGCTGGCCGACGAAGTCGTCGAGCAGCCGGGGGCGCAGCCCGCCCTCCTCGCCGATCAGGTCGGCGCCGGAGGGCCCATCGCCGAGGCGGGCGCCGAGAGCGCCCTCGAGATCGTCGGGCGTGGGCTCGGGCGACAGCAGCTCGTCGCGGGGCATCAGGCGGCCGCCAGCTTCTGGAGGGCGAGGCGGAGCAGCTCCGAGCTGTCCTCGTCGTCGGGCAGGTCGCGCACCGCCTCGGCCACCTCGTCGGGGCCGTAGCCGAGATTGGTGAGGGCGTCGCGCACGTCGGCCACCGGCGAGGCGGCCCGGCCGCCGCCGGTGGAGCCGCCGGCACCGTCGGAGCCGGCGAGGGCGGCCGCGTCGAGGCCGGGCACGTCGAGGCGGGACTTCAGCTCGACGAGCAGCCGGGCGGCCGTCTTCTTGCCCACGCCGGGCACGAGGCAGAGGGCGGCGAGGTCGTCGTCGGCCAGCACCCGCAGCAGCGACGCCGGCGGGTGGACGCCGAGGATGGCGAGGGCCAACGCCGGGCCGACGCCGTGGGCCGACAGGAGGGCCTCGAAGACGAGGCGCTCGTCGGCGGTGGAGAAGCCGTAGAGGGTCTCGGAGTCCTCCCGGCGGTGGTGGTGGGTGTGGAGGAAGACCTCCTGGCCGGGCTCGCCCAGGTCGATGGCGGTGCCCGGCGTGACGGTGACCCGGTAACCGATGCCGGCGACCTCCACCAGCACCTCGCCGTTGGGCCAGCGGTCGAGCAGCGTGCCCCGCACCGAGCCGATCACGCCTGGGCTCCCGCGGCACGGGCGACGGGCGCGGCCGGGCTCGCCGCCCGACGGGTGGCCTCCCGCATCGGGGCCATGGCCACGTGGCACAGGGCGAGGGCGGCGGCGTCGGCCGCGTCGGGCGGGTGGGGCGGCCTCGGGAGGCCGAGGAGGGTCTGGACCATCTGCTGCACCTGTGCCTTGTCGGCGCCACCCCATCCGGCGACGGCCGACTTCACCTCGTTCGGGGAGTACTGCACCACGTCGCACCCGGCGGCGACGGCTTCGGCCATGGCGATGCCGCTCGCCTGCCCGACGGACATGGCGGTGCGCACGTTGACCTGGAAGAGCACCCGCTCCACCGCCAGCACCGTGGGCCGGTGCTCGGCGAGCAGCGAGCGCAGCTCGTGCTGGAGCTCGGCCAGGCGGAGGTGGACCTCGGCGTCGGTGGGCGTGGTGATCACGCCGAGGGCGACCGCGCGGGCCTTCCCGCGGGCCCCGACCGGGGGCGCGTCGAGCACGCAGTAGCCGCAACGCGACAGGCCGGGGTCGATGCCGAGCACGAACACCCGTACGAGGATAGTGCGGGGACCTGCCCCGGTCGGTGATGCTGAGGGGCCCGCGGGACGGGAAACCGCTTCGCCCGAGCGCTCCTCCTGCCGATGTAGCACCGGTGACCACCGTGACCGACGGCCTCGACAGCACCGTCCCGACGACGGCCCCCACCGCCCTCACCGTCGACCTGCGCGGCGTCGACCGGTGGTTCGCCGACGTGCCCGCCCTGAAGGACCTCGACCTGGCGGTGCCCGAGGGGGCCATCACCGTGCTACTCGGCCCCAACGGGGCGGGCAAGACCACGGCGATCCGCATGATCACCGGCGCGCTCGCCCCGGACGCGGGCACCGTGCGCACCTTCGGCCTGGACCCGATCGCCCACGGTGAGGAGGTCCGCCGCCGCTGCGGCGTGGTGTCGGCGAAGCCCGCCCTCTACGACCGCCTGTCGGGCAAGGGCAACCTCGAGTACGCGGCGGAGCTGTACGGGCTCGGCCCCCACGCCGACGACCGCATCCACGCCGCCGCCGACCGGTTCGGCATCGTCGACGCCCTCGACCAGAAGGTGGGCGGCTACTCGACGGGCATGAAGACCCGGCTCGCCCTGGCCCGCTCGGTGCTCCACGACCCCGAGCTGCTGCTCTACGACGAGCCCACGTCGGGGCTCGACCCCGAGTCGTCGCACGCCGTGCTCGAGCTGATCCGGGAGATGACCTCGGAGGGTCGCACCGTCGTGATGTGCACCCACCTGCTGGTGGAGGCCGAGGGACTGGCCGACCGCATCATCGTCCTCGACGGCGGCACCGACCTGCTCGCCGGAAGCCAGGAGGAGCTGACCCGCCGCTACTGGCCGCCGAACCTCGTGCACCTCGGCGCCGAGGATCCGGCCCAGCTCCGACCGGTCGCCGGGTGGGACGGCGTGATGGGGATCGACACCGAGGTCCCGAACCGGCCCGGCGTCGTGCAGGTGCAGCTCGACGACCCCGGACGGATCCCCGAGCTCGTCGCCCGGCTGGTGGCCGAGGGTGTGCGGGTGACCCGGGTGGAACCGCACGAGCCCACCCTCGAAGACCTCTACTTCGCCGTGCGCCGCGACCACCGCGAGCGCCAGCTGGCGGCCGAGCGCCAGGGCCTCGCCCCGGTGCGGCCCCCCACCCCGCTCGACCCGCTCGCCGTGGAGGAGGCCTCGTGAGCGCCGCCGTGCGACCGGCCCCGCCCGCCGGCACCCGGGCCCGTCGGGAGCGCAGGGCCGGGTCCCTGAACCGGTCGCGGATGATGACCGTCACCCGCACCGAGCTGCGCCAGCTCTACGAGTCCAAGGACTTCTGGGTGCCGATGACCATCCTCGGCGGCTTCTTCTTCGCCGTGGTGCCGTTCATCCTGCTGCTGGCCATCTCGAGCATCGGCAACGTCGGAGCCATCCAGCAGGTGTCCGACGCGCTGAAGCTGCTGCCCCAGACCGCGCAGGACGCCGTGCCCCAGGACGTCGGCCCGTCGACCCAGGTGAGCTACGTGCTCGCCGTCTACCTGTTCGCCCCCATCGCCGTGGTGGTGCCGCTCACCATCTCCACCGCGGTGGGCGCCTCGAGCATCGTCGGCGAGCGCGAGCGCGGCACCGGCGAGTTCCTGGCCCACTCCCCCGCCGACGTGCGCGAGATCTACCTCGGCAAGCTCGTCGCCAGCCTGGTACCCGGCTACATCACCACCATCGTGGGGTTCGGGATCTACTCCCTCATCGTGAACGTGATCGTCGGCGCCAAGGTCGGCGGCTGGTTCTTCCCCACCGCCTCGTGGTGGCTGCTGATCCTGTGGGTGCTGCCGCCGTTCATGGCCATCGCCCTGTCGCTCGTGCTGCGTCTCTCGGCCCGGGTGAAGTCCACCGCGGCGGCCCAGCAGGCGGCCGGCCTGGTGACGTTCCCGCTGATCATCATCGCCTACAGCCAGTCCACCGGGGCCCTGCTCGGCTCGGGTGCGCCGCTGATCGCCTTCGTGATCGGCTTGGTGGCGTGGCTCATCGCCGCAGTGCTGCTCAGCACCGGCTTCCGGTCCCTCACCCGGGGCCGGCTCCTCGGCGTCGCCGACGAACGCTGACCACGCCGTCTCGGGACGCGGCACGGCCCGGTCCCGGTGCGAGCACCGAGGACCGGGCCGTGGGTTCCCCCTCCGGGTGCGGAGCGGTTCAGCCCTGGCGGGCCGGGATCACTTCGGGCCGAGGCGGGCGCCGCCGTCGACGCGGATGGTCTGGGCGTTCATGTACGAGTTGGTGACCAGCTCGACGACCATGCTGGCCAGCTCGTCCGCGTAGCCGAGGCGCTTGGGGAACAGCACGTCCTTCGAGAGGTTCGCCTTGAACGCCTCGGAGCCCTCGCCCTCGCCGTAGATCGGGGTGTCGATCAGGCCGGGGGCGATGGTGTTGACGCGGATGCCGACGACGGCGAGGTCGCGGGCGACCGGCAGGGTGAGGCCCACGACGCCGCCCTTGGAGGCGGAGTAGGCGGCCTGGCCGATCTGGCCGTCGAAGGCGGCGACCGAGGCCATGTTCACGATGGCGCCGCGCTCGCCGTCGGCGAGGGGCTCGGTCTGGCTCATGGCCGTGGCCGCCAACCGGATCACGTTGAACGTGCCGGTCAGGTTGATGTCGATGACCTTCTTCCAGTAGTCGAGGTTGAAGGCCGAGTCGTAGCTGCCGTCCTTGCCGATGGTGCGGCTGGCGGCGCCGATGCCGGCGGAGTTGACGACGGCCCGCAGCGGGCCCATCTCCTTGGCGGTCTCGACCGCGGCGATGACCTCGTCGACGTTGGTGACGTCCACGTGGCAGAAGGCGCCACCGATCTCGCTGGCGAGGGCGTTGCCCTTCTCGTCGTTCAGGTCGGCGATGACGACCTTGGCACCCTTGGCGGCGAGCTGGCGGGCCGAGGCCTCACCGATGCCCGAGGCGCCGCCGGTGACGATGGCGGAAGCTCCGTTGATCTCCATGCCGCGGAGCCTAGGAGCCGAGGGGCCGCGGCGTTGAATCCCGGTACCGGGAGCGCCGGCCCGGCCCGTCAACCCTTGGCGGCCCGGCGCTGGAGGATGCGGTCGACCTCGCCGTACTCGAGGGGCCGGCCCGGCAGCGGGGTGGCGGCGGCGGGCCGGAGGCCGTCGAGCATCACCGACACGTAGCGCTCGCGCAGGGCCGGGTCGCCGCCGGCCACCGCGGTGATCTGGGCGATGCCGGCGAAGAGCATGGCGGTGTCGGCCGGGCTGATGTCGTCGCGGATGGCGCCGGCCGCCTGGGCCCGGCGGAGCAGCTCGGTGATCGCCGATCGCATGGCGTCGCGCAGCTCGACCGCTTGGGGCGGCAGCTCCAGCTCGGTGGCCATCTGCTGGGCCAGCATGCGGCGCCGCGACTGGTGGCCGGCCAGCTTGCGCACGAACTGCTCGAAGGCGGCCGCCGGCTCGAGGTCGGATGCGAGGGCAGCGTCGGCGTCGGCGACCAGGTCGCGGAAGCTCTCGGTGAGCACCTCGTCGAGCAGGGCCTGCTTGGTCGGGAAGTGCCGGCACACCGTGCCCACGCCCACACCCGCCCGCTTGGCGATGTCCTCGATGGTGGCGCCGTTGCCGGCCTCGGCGAAGAGCTCCTCGGCAGCGGCGAGCACCCGGGCGCGGTTGCGCTGCGCGTCGGCGCGCAGGGGGCGCTCTCGGTTCGTGGTGGGGGCGGTTGTCATCCGGAATCCTCGTTCCGTATAGTGAGCAGAACCGGAACGCACCTTCCACTTTACTGACGACACGCGACGAACACGAGCACCGACACCATGAGCCGGCTGACATGACCGAGCAGCACCCGTGACCCCCCAGGACGACCTCGACAGGGAGCTCGACCCCCGCCGCTGGATCACGCTCGGCGTGCTCGTCATCACCGTGGTGCTCGTCGCCATGGACACGTCCGTGCTCAACGTGTCGATCCCCACGATGCTGCGCGACCTCGACACCACGGTGCCGAGCCTCGAGTGGGTGATCGCCGGCTACTCGCTCACCTTCGCCAGCCTGCTCATCATCGGCGGTCGCCTCGGCGACATCTTCGGGCACCGCCGCCTCTTCGTGATCGGCGTGTCCCTCTTCGGGGTCGGCTCGCTGATCGCCGCCTTCTCCCCCACCGTGGCCTGGCTCATCCTGGGCGAGGCGGTCATCGAGGGCATCGGGGCGGCGATGATGGTCCCCGCCACGCTCTCCCTGCTCTCGGGCATCTTCCACGGCAAGGAGCGGGCCACCGCCTTCGCCGCGTGGGGCGCCGCGGCCGGGGCGGCCGTGGCCTTCGGCCCCGTGCTCGGCGGCTGGCTCACCACCAACCACACCTGGCGGTGGTCGTTCGGGATCAACGTGATCATCGCCCCCATCGCCCTGCTCGGCGCCATGACCCTCATGAAGCCGAGCGAGCGGGGCGCCCGCATCCCCATCGACGTGCCCGGCGCCGCTCTCATCGCCTCGGGCATGTTCATGGTCGTCTTCGCCCTCAGCCAGAGCCCGACCTACGGGTGGCTCACGCCCCACGAGGCGCTCACGGTGGGGTCCACCGACGTGTGGCCGACGTCGATGCCGGTGTCGATCACCTTCGCCGCCTTCCTCCTCGGGGTGGTGCTGCTCGGGCTGTTCGTCGTGGTCGAGCGGCGCAAGGAGGCGGCGCGCCGCGACCCGCTGTTCGAGTTCAGCCAGCTCCGCTTCCGCACCTACCGCTACGGCCTGGTCACCGCCGTGGTGATCGCCCTCGGCCAGCTCGGGCTGCTCTTCGCCCTGCCGATCTTCCTGCAGAGCGCCAACGGGCTCAGCGCCCAGGAGAACGGGCTCTGGATGCTGCCCCTCGGGCTCATGATGATCGTCGGCGCCCAGGTCGGCGGCCGTCTCAACCACCGTTACGGCACCACCAACGTGGTGCGCCTCGGGTTCTTCATGGAGGCCGTCGCCCTCTTCCTGGTGATCCCCTTCATCAGCCCCGGAGTGAGCTTCTGGACCCTCGTGTGGCCGGTCGCCCTCTTCGGCCTCGGCGTCGGCGCCGCCAGCGGCCAGCTCACCAACCTGGTGCTGTCGGAGATCCCACTGGAGAAGACCGGCGTCGCCAGCGGGGCCAACAGCACGGCCCGTCAGCTGGGCGCCGCCCTCGGCGCGGCCATCCTCGGCTCGCTCATCACCGTGCAGACCACCAACCGGGCCGTCGACGCAGTGCGCTCGGCGGGGCTCCCCGAGGGACTCACCGGCACGGCGGTCGAGGGCATCGAGGCCATGGGCGCCAACTGGCAGGTGCCGGCCGAGGCGTCGCCCACGCAGGCCGCCACCCTCAAGCACGCCTTCGACGACGCCCTCACCAGCGGGGTCCGCTGGTCGATCGCCTTCGCCGCCGTGCTCGTCCTGGTCGGTGCGGTGGCCAGCCTCCTCATCCCCCAGGTGCGGCCCGTCGGCGGACGCATCCTGGTCGGCGACGAGGCCCGGGCCGCCGGCGGACGCGCCGCACGGGCGCGCCGCGCCGCCGAGCAGCAGGCCGAGGCCGAGGCCCTCCAGCCCATGTCCCTCGACGCCCGCTGAGCACCACCGGGCCGGGGTGCCCCTCCCACCTCCGACGGCGGCGAGCGGCGGAGCGACCGGATCCGCAGGCGCGGTCCGGACCCGGGCTCCGTAGCCTCGTGCCGATGGATGCCTGGCGACCACCCACCCCTTCGCAGCTGCGCCGCCTCGTCGAGGAGCTCGCCGAGGCCGGCCTCGACCTCGACGGCACCGCACCGTGGCACCCCCTCGCCATCGAGGAGATCGCCTACGCGCTCCGCCCCAAGGTGCACGAGCGCTACGTGCCCAGCTACGGCGCCATCGTGGCGCCCACCACCGATCCCGACACCTGGTCGGAGGCCACCGGCCTGGTGATGGAGCGGGGCCGGGTCGATCTGATGCCCGACGCCCGCACCCGCCGCTACGCCGACGGGATCGCCAGCTGGCTGATGCGCCACACCGACGGCACCGACGAGTGGGTCACCTTCGACCGGCCGGCCGGCTCCGAGCGTGACGTCGTGGTGCTGGCCATGTCCCTCGGCGCCACCATGGTGCAGCGCCACCCCACCGGCACGGTGCGGATCGCCGGCGGGTACGGCGTGTTCCGGTGGTCGGGGCTGGGCTGGCACCACGAGGCGCTGGTCGACCACTGGATCGACGGGCTGGCCCGGGGCGAGGACCCCGACCGGAAGGTGCTGCACCGGCTGCTCGAGTTCGCCGTGCACGACCTGGGCGCCCGCGGCATCGGGGCCATCCTCGTGTACCGGGCCGACGAGTCGCTCCCCCTCAGCCACGAGCTGCGCATGGGCACGCCGCCGCGCCTGCGCATCACCCGCCCGATGGCGCTGGCCCCGCTGCGCCACGCCCTGGCCCAGACCGACGGCGCCGCCCTCTTCGACGAGAACGGCGTGCTCACCCAGATCGGGGTGCGGTTGGTGCCCACCATCGAG
>Ga0164243_10004694_pt1 | contig 21267 bp, 20 predicted proteins | sample OricompcompostOP_FD_108781 | JGI IMG/M metagenome (GOLD analysis project Ga0164243, IMG submission 108781) | Organic Plus compost microbial communities from Emeryville, California, USA - Original compost - Organic plus compost (OP) | ecosystem: Engineered > Solid waste > Mixed feedstock >...
AGACCTGGTCGCCGCCGTCGCCCTCGTCCTTGCCGCGGAAGAAGTGGTTGAAGCCCACGTCGTACAGCGAGGCGGAGGACGCGAACGTCGCGATGTGGCCGCCCACCCCGATGCCCGGGCGCTGGGCGCGCGAGACCATCACGGCGGCGTTCCAGCGGGTCGCGTTCAGGATCTTGCGCTCGATCTCCTCGTTGCCCGGGAAGAACGGCTCCGCCCGGGTGGGGATCGTGTTGACGTAGTCCGTGCTGCGCATCTCGGGCACGGCCACGCGCCGGGCGCGGGCCCGCTCGATCAGCCGCAGCATCAGATAACGGGCCCGCTCCCGGCCGCGCTCGTCGACCGCGGCGTCGAGGGAGTCGAGCCACTCCTGGGTTTCCTCGGGGTCGAAGTCAGGAACCTGACTCGGAAGGCCGCCAATGATGATCGGGCTGCGATCGGATGCGGAAGCCACGCTGTTCCTTACCTGTCGGAGGGCCGTGGACGGGCCGTCGTCTCGCGCGCCACGGCCCGGTGTGCGCCGCTCCCATGCTCCACCCCGCGACCGCGGACGTCATCTCTACCGAGAGGTAATCCCTCGGCGCGGCCGGTACGGTGACGCAAGGGGCGAGTACATGCGAGTCTCGTACCCACAAGCGGTTCCCAAACGCCCAAACGGGGCACAAAGGTGTGGTGTCCATCACTGCTGACGGAGACGGGGTGCCTGGAGTTGCGGTGACCCGGCCAGGATCGTCACCGTTTCGGCGGTCCGCACGGCCGGGTACTTGCGCGATCCGTCCCGCCCGTGTGGACTACGGCCAATGCTTCGCGCACGCGCGTGGCTGAGATATTTCCCAAGACATGATCAGGAGGCAACCCGTGAGCGCGACCGCGGACCACGCGGAGGAGCGGACGAACCCTGCCGCCAGGCTGGGGTTCCAGCCCGGGCAGGTGGTCCAGGAGATCGGCTACGACGACGACGTCGACCAGGAGCTCCGCGAGGCCATCGAGGGCGTCATCGAGAGCGACCTTGTCGACGAGGACTACGACGACGTGGCCGACGCCGTTGTGCTGTGGTTCCGTGACGACGACGGCGACCTGACGGATGCGCTGGTGGATGCCACCACGTACATCGAAGAGGGCGGCGCGATCCTGCTGCTCACGCCGAAGACCGGCCGGGACGGTTACGTCGAGCCGAGCGAGATCTCGGAGGCCGCCACCACGGCCGGCCTGACGGCGTCCAAGAGCGTCAGCGTGGGCAAGGACTGGAGCGGCAGCCGGCTGGCGACCCCGAAGGCCGCCAAGTCGAAGCGGTGACACACCCCCGGACGGGCCGGCGGCGGCGTGCGCCGCACGCGTCGGCCCGTTCGCGGGACCCTCGTCCTGCCTGCGTAGGGTGGCCGTACGGCACCACCCCGGAGGGACGAGGACGACGATGACGATCCCGGTCGGAGCGCAGGCCCCCGACTTCGAACTCAAGGACAACCACGGCGCCCCGGTGCGCCTGTCCGACTTCCGCGGGCGGAAGAACGTCGTGCTGCTCTTCTACCCGTTCGCCTTCACCGGTGTCTGCACCGGCGAGCTGGGCGAGATCCGCGACCGGCTGGAGCAGTTCTCCGAGCGCGACGCCGAGGTGCTCGCCGTCTCCAACGACTCCATCCACACCCTGCGCGTCTTCGGCGAGCAGGAGGATCTTCCCTTCCCGCTGCTCAGCGACTTCTGGCCGCACGGCGACGTCTCGCGCGCCTACGGCGTCTTCGACGAGGACAAGGGCTGCGCCGTGCGGGGCACCTTCGTCATCGACCGGCAGGGCGTCGTGCGCGCCACCGTGAGCAGCGCCATGGCGGACGCCCGTGACCCCGGCGAGTACCTCGCGGCGCTCGACACCCTGTGAACGTCCGTCCCCAGGGCCTGCGGGTCCGGGGAACCCGTCACTAGGATCGACTCGTTGATCCGACATCCATGCACAACGGGGCATCCCGCCCCCGGGACACCAAGGGAGGACTCGTGGGAGTCAGCCTCAGCAAGGGCGGCAACGTATCGCTGAGCAAGGAGGCGCCGGGACTGACCGCGGTCATCGTCGGACTGGGGTGGGACGTGCGCACCACGACCGGCACCGACTTCGACCTGGACGCCAGCGCCCTCCTGCTGAACAGCTCGGGCAAGGTCGCCAGCGACCAGCACTTCGTCTTCTTCAACAACCTCAAGAGCCCCGACGGCTCCGTCGAGCACACCGGCGACAACCTCACCGGTGAGGGCGAGGGCGACGACGAGCAGATCAAGGTCAACCTGGCCGCCGTCCCGGCCGACGTGGAGAAGATCGTCTTCCCGGTCTCCATCTACGACGCCGAGAACCGCCAGCAGTCCTTCGGCCAGGTGCGCAACGCGTTCATCCGCGTCGTCAACCAGGCCGGCGGTGCCGAGATCGCCCGGTACGACCTGTCGGAGGACGCCTCGACCGAGACCGCCATGGTCTTCGGCGAGCTGTACCGCCACGGCGCGGAGTGGAAGTTCCGCGCCATCGGCCAGGGCTACGCCTCGGGCCTGCGCGGCATCGCGCAGGACTTCGGCGTGAACGTCTGAGCCGGGCTCGTCCCGGGTACGGACCCGGGCGGCCGTCCCGTACGGCCACCGCCCGGGCGCCGCGCGCCTGCCGCGTGCGGCGCCCGGGGACGCCCCCTCGCGGGGGAGTGCAGGACCACCTGGAAACACCACCCGGAGGGGGACCAGCATCATGGGCGTCACGCTCGCCAAAGGGGGAAACGTCTCCCTGTCCAAGGCCGCACCCAACCTCACACAGGTGATGGTCGGGCTCGGCTGGGACGCGCGCTCCACCACGGGCGCCGACTTCGACCTCGACGCCAGTGCGCTGCTGTGCAGCGGCGGCCGGGTCATGGGGGACGAGTGGTTCGTCTTCTACAACCAGCTCAAGAGCCCCGACGGCTCCGTGGAGCACACCGGCGACAACCTCACCGGTGAGGGCGACGGCGACGACGAGTCCCTGCTGGTGGACCTCTCCAAGGTGCCGCCGCAGTGCGACAAGATCGTCTTCCCGGTCTCCATCCACATGGCGGACGAGCGCGGCCAGACCTTCGGCCAGGTCAGCAACGCCTTCATCCGCGTGGTGAACCAGGCCGACGGCCAGGAGCTCGCCCGCTACGACCTCAGCGAGGACGCCTCCACGGAGACGGCGATGATCTTCGGCGAGCTCTACCGCTACCAGGGCGAGTGGAAGTTCCGTGCAGTAGGGCAGGGGTACGCGTCGGGTCTGCGGGGCATCGCTCTAGACTTCGGGGTCAACGTTTCGTAAAGCCGCCACGCGGCGGGGGAGACCCGTACACACACATGGGGTAGCCAGTGGTTCTGAAAACCTTCGGCTGGTCGTTCGCGGTCACCGCGCTCGGCCTGGTCGCAGCGATCCTCTTCGGGGGGTGGACCGCCTTCGGAATCGTGGCGATCCTCTCGATCCTCGAGATCTCGCTGTCCTTCGACAACGCGGTGGTCAACGCCGGAATCCTGAAGAAGATGAATGCCTTCTGGCAGAAGATCTTCCTCACCGTCGGCATCCTGATCGCCGTCTTCGGCATGCGGCTGGTCTTCCCCGTCGTCATCGTCGCGATCAGCGCACAGCTCGGTCCGATCGAGGCGGTCGACCTCGCGCTCAGCGACAAGGACCGTTACCAGGAGCTCGTCACCGACGCCCACCCGGCCATCGCGGCCTTCGGCGGCATGTTCCTGCTCATGATCTTCCTGGACTTCATCTTCGAGGACCGGGACATCAAGTGGCTGGCCTGGCTCGAGCGGCCGCTGGCCAAGCTCGGCAAGGTCGACATGCTGTCGGTCTGCATCGCGCTGATCGTCCTGCTGATCTCCGCCATGACCTTCGCCACCCACGCCCACCAGCACGGCGGGACGCACGTGGACAAGGCGGAGACCGTCCTGCTGGCCGGTATCGCCGGTCTGATCACCTACATGATCGTGGGCGGGCTCTCCGGCTACTTCGAGGACAAGCTCGAAGAGGAGGAGGAGCAGGAACACGAGGAGGAGGAGAAGGCCGCCCGCGAGGGCAAGCCCAGGTCGGCCGTCGCCCTGGCCGGCAAGGCCGCGTTCTTCATGTTCCTCTACCTCGAGGTCCTGGACGCGTCCTTCTCCTTCGACGGCGTCATCGGCGCCTTCGCCATCACCAACGACATCGTCCTCATGGCGCTCGGCCTCGGCATCGGCGCCATGTACGTCCGGTCGCTCACGGTCTACCTGGTCCGTCAGGGCACCCTGGACGACTACGTCTACCTGGAGCACGGCGCGCACTACGCGATCGGCGCCCTGGCGCTGATCCTGCTCGTCACCATCCAGTACCAGATCAACGAGATCATCACCGGTCTCGTCGGCGTCGTCCTGATCGGCGCCTCCTTCTGGTCCTCCGTGCGCCGCAACAAGCGCATCGCGGAGGCCGAGGCACAGGCGGGCGAGAAGACCGAGGTCTCGTCCGGGGTGTGACAGCCCTCCGGGTGAGGAACGCTCTCGACGGGGCGGCCACGAGGAGCAGTCCTCGCAGGCCGCCCCGTCGGCCGTGCGGCGCACCGGGCGCCCCGCGGCCACCGGCGGGGGTTCGACGAGTGGACTTGGGGCGGGAATGGGTTTACTGGACGGACTGTGGCGCGGCCGGAACAACGACTTCGACTCCGGCAACGCGGCCACCAACGCCATCGAGCTGACCAGGCGGCACGCCCAGGTGTCGCTGACCAAGCAGGGCGCGGCCACGGGCCATCTGCGGATCAACCTGAGCTGGCAGATGCGCACCTCCGACCTGGGCGGCCCGCAGCGGGAGTCCCTGCTGCGCCACCCGTTCAAGGCGCTCAGGCCGCCGGAGGTCGTCGGACACAGCCAGTCCATGGTCAACGTCGACCTCGACCTGGGCTGCCTGTACGAGCTGCAGGACGGCACCAAGGGCGTCGTGCAGCCCCTCGGCGGCTACCTCGGCGACGTCAACGGCCCGCCGTACGTGAAGCTCAGCGGCGACGACCGGTTCGGCTCCGCCTCCGGCGAGACGATCTACGTCAACCTCGACCAGCGGGAGAACATCAGACGCCTGCTGGTCTTCGCCTACATCTACGACCAGACGCCCGCCTTCGACCGCACCAAGGCCGTCGTCACGCTCTACCCGAGCAACGGCCCGCGCATCGAGATCTCCCTCGACGAACGCCAGCCGCAGGCCCGCTCCTGCGCGGTGGTGCTGATCGAGAACGTGAAGAACGAGATCCTCGTGCGCCGCGAGGTGCGGTTCGTCTACGGCTTCCAGGCCGAGCTGGACCGGCTGTACGGCTGGGGGCTGCAGTGGGGCCGGGGCTTCAAGACGAAGGCCGACCGCTGAGCGCCCGCTCGGGCGCCGGAGCGAACAGGTGACCGTCCGGGGGTGACCGGCCGTGGTGTCTGCCCGGTTCCGCGGCCGGTGCCCGCTTCGATGGGCGCATGACGTTCGACCGGCTGATGTACGACGCCAAGACGCGGCTGCTCGGCAGGCCGCTCACCACCGAACGCGTCCGTGAGGAGAAACTCGGCAACCGGACGGCACTCGGCGTGCTCGCCTCCGACTGCATCAGTTCGTCGGCCTACGGCTCCGAGGAGATGCTCCGGGTCCTGGTGCCCGTGGTCGGAGCGGCCGCCTTCACCCTGGTCCTCCCCGTGACCGGCGCGATCCTGCTCGTCCTGCTGCTCCTGACGCTCTGCTACAGCGACGTCGTCACGATCTACACCCGGGCCGGCGGCTCCTACGTGGTGGCCCGGGACAATCTGGGGCCGGACGTGGCCCAGGTGGCCGCCGTCGCCCTGCTGGTGGACTACATCGTCACCGTCGCCGTCCAGGTGTCGGCCGGCACCAACGCTCTGATCTCGCTCGCCCACCTGGCCGGCGGCGGCTGGACGGGCCTGGACCATCTGCAGGTGCCCGTCTCCGCGGCGGTGATCGTCCTGCTGGCGTACGGCAATGTGCGCGGCGTCCGTGAGGCCGGCCGGATGTTCGCACTGCCCGCCTATCTGTTCATCACCGCCATGGGCCTGGTCTTCGTCGTCGCGGCGGTACGCGCAGTGGCGGGCGACCTGCCGCACGCCGACCTGAACGCTCCCGGGGTGGTGCCGGTGGGGTCTCCGGGCGACGGCCTGCTCCAGGGCGCGTCGCTCTTCATCGTGCTGCGCTCCTTCGCCAACGGCGGCTCGTCCCTCACCGGGCTCGAAGCGATCTCGAACGGCGTCTCGGTGTTCCGGGAACCACAGGGGCGCAACGCCCGGAGGACCCTGGTCGCCATGAGCTGTGTGCTCGCCATGCTGGTCGGGGGCGTCTCCGTGCTCGCCCACGTGACCCACGCCGTTCCTTACAGCGACGGGACCCCGACCGTCATCGCGCAGGAGGCGCACTTCGCCTTCGGGAACGGAACGCTCGGAACGGCCGGGCTGGTCTTCGTCCAGCTGACGACGGCGCTGATCCTCTACACCGGCGCCAACACGTCCTTCACCGGGTTCCCGTTCCTGGCCAGCTTCGTCGCGCAGGACCGTTTCCTGCCGCGGGTGCTCACACGGCGCGGGCACCGGCTGGCCTTCTCCAACGGGATCATCACGCTCGCCGCCCTCTCACTGGCCCTCCTCCTCGTCGCGGAGGCCAATGTGGACAGGCTGGTCGCCCTCTACGCGATCGGCGTGTTCACCGCCTTCACCATGACCGGAGCCGGCCTCACGGTCCACCATCTGCGCAGGCGGGAGCCACGACGCCGGCTGAAGAGCACGGTCTCCGCGCTCGCGGCGGTCGTCTCCGCCACCGTCGTGCTGATCTTCGCCGTCACCAAGTTCACCGAGGGCGCCTGGCTGGTCGTCGTCGTCTTCCCGCTCGGGGTCTGGGCACTGATCGGAATCAACCGCGAGTACCGACGGGAGACGGCCGCGCTGGAACGGCTTCCCGCGGGCGCGGACCGGCCGCGCACCCGCCGTCACCTGGTGTTCGTCCTGGTCGAGACCTTGGACCTGGCCACGCTGAAGGCGCTTCGGTACGCCCACGAGCTGCGGCTCGACACCGTCCGGGCGGTGCACTTCGTCATCGACGAGACCCACGCGCAGCGGCTGTCCGCACGCTGGGCGTCGACGTCCGCGACCTCCGTCGCCCTGGAACTCGTGGCGTGCCCCGACCGGAGGCTGCGCCACGCCATGCAGGAACTGGCCGTCCGGGCCACCGAGGACGCGGAGACCTTCCTGACCGTGCTCGTGCCCCGCCGTATGTACAGTCACGCCCTCGGCAAGCTCCTCCACCGCGGCACCGGCGAGAAGATGGCGAGGGCCTTGGAGCGACTGCCGCACGTGGCGGTGACGATCCTGCCGTTCAACGCGTCCCGGGCCATCCAGGCCCTGGAGTCGGGCCGCCTGCCCGACCTGGACTGAGACGGGCGGTTCGTGACCGCCGATCCTTGGCGGGCCCGTCCCTCGCGGACGTCCGGGCGTCCCCCGAGTCCTAGCGCCCGATGAACTGCGGCCCCTGCGGCGGCAGCCGGAAGTCCGGGTCGGGCGCACCCGTGGCCGGCGGCGGGAAGCCGTACCGGTCCTGCGGCGCCTGGGCCGCCGCCGTGGCGGGCGCGGGCGCCGGGTAGCCGTACGCGGGCGCGCTCGTCGGGTGCGGGTAGCCGTAGGCGGGCTGCGCGGCCGCCGCGGGCTGCTGCGGCGGGTAGCCGTACGCCGGCTGCGCGGGCACGCCCGAGGGCGGCTGCTCGGGCGGCAGCGGGACGGACACCTCCGGCGCCGGGGGCGCCGCCGGGGCGTGCGCCTGCGTCACCGCGTCGGGCGAGGCGGGGTCGGGCTGCTGCGGGGGCGTCTGCGCGGGCGGCTCGGGCGTCCCCGGGGCGGAGGCGGACGCGTCCGGCTTCTCGGAGGCCTCCGACTCGTCCACCGAGATGCCGAAGTCGGTCGCCAGGCCCTTCAGACCGTTCGAGTAGCCCTCGCCGAGCGCCCGGAACTTCCAGCCCTCCCCGCGCCGGTACAGCTCGCCGCAGATCAGCGCGGTCTCCTGGCCCGTCTCCGGCTTCACGTCGAAGTACGCCAGCGCCTCCCCGTCCGGGTTCTGCGCGTCGTACAGCAGGATGCGCAGCGCCTGTACGCGGTCGAAGGTCACCCCGTCCGCCGACGCGACGAGCAGAATCCGGCCGACACCGGTCTCGACACCGGCGAGATCCGTCTGGATCGTGTCGGTCAGGCCCTCGGCGACGCGTTTCTTGCCGAGCCGCCACACCTTCCCGGACGGGTGCCGGGGCTGGTTGTAGAAGACGAAGTCCTCGTCGGAGCGCACACGGCCGTCGAGACCGAGGAGCAGCGCGGAGGCGTCCACGTCCGGCACCCCCTGCCCGGGCGACCAGCGCAGCACGGCGCGTACCGTGGTGGCCTCGAGAGGAACGTTCGACCCCTTCAGCATCGCGTGCGTCATGCCGTCATCCTGCCTTCTCGGTCCTGGTCACGACAATGCGGGGGGTTGGCTCCGTCATCGCGGGGTTACCTGAAGTTCATGCCCGGCGGGAACCGCCGACACGGACTTCTACGTACTATTACCGGCCACCTTCCGGCCTTCACAGAGTCCACTGTTGCCACGGGGGAGTTCAATGCGTCATTTCGGGCACATCGCCCCTGAGGTGCGGGAACGTCTTTTCTACCGGGAGCCCTGCGAGTTCACCGCCGGCTCCCCGGCCCGGGTGCTGTCCGCGGCGCTCGGCGCCACGCTCTACAGCCCCGCCACACGGCCCCGGCTCGCCGACGACGTCCTCAAGCAGGGCGCCCGCGGCGTGGTCTCCATGGTGCTGTGCCTCGAGGACTCCATCAGCGACGCCGAGGTCGTCGCCGGCGAGGAGAACCTGGTCCGCCAGCTCACCGAACTCGCCGGACGGCCCGGGACCGACCTGCCGCTGCTGTTCGTCCGGGTCCGCGTGCCGGAGCAGATCGGCGACCTGGTCCGCCGCCTCGGCCCCGCCGCCGCGGTGCTGTCCGGATTCGTGCTGCCCAAGTTCACCGCCGAGCGGGGCCTGCCGTTCCTCGAGGCGCTCACCGCCGCCGAGTCCGCCTCCGGCCACCGGCTTTTCGCCATGCCGGTGCTGGAGTCGCCCGAGCTGCTCTACCGCGAGAGCCGTGTCGAGACCCTCGAGGGCATCTTCCGCGCCGTCGACAAGTACCGCGACCGCGTGCTCGCCCTGCGCCTGGGCGTCACCGACTTCTGCTCCTCCTACGGGCTGCGCCGCGGCCCCGACATGACCGCGTACGATATCCAGGTCGTCGCCTCCGTCATCTCCGACGTGGTGAACATGCTCGGCCGCGCCGACGGCACCGGGTTCACCGTGACCGGGCCCGTCTGGGAGTACTTCCGCGTCCAGGAGCGCATGTTCAAGCCGCAGCTGCGGCAGAGCCCCTTCCTGGAGGTGGAGGCCACCGCGCTGCGCCAGAAGCTCATCGAGCACGCCATGGACGGCCTGCTCCGCGAGATCTCCCTGGACCGCGCCAACGGCCTCCTCGGCAAGACCTGCATCCACCCCTCCCACGTCCTGCCCGTCCACGCGCTGTCCGTGGTCACCCACGAGGAGTTCAGCGACGCCCAGGACATCCTGCGGCCGGAACGCGACGGCGGGGGTGTACTGCGGTCCGCGTACACGAACAAGATGAACGAGGTGAAGCCGCACCGCGCCTGGGCGGAGCGGACCCTGCTGCGCGCCGAGGTCTTCGGCGTCGCCAACGAGGACGTCGGTTTCGTCGAACTGCTCGCGGCCGGCCTGGCCGAGTGAGCGAGAGGGAGAGAAGAGTGAACACCTGGTCCGGCACCTGGGTCGCCGAGCGGCTCGGCGTCGAGCTGGCCGGCGACGAACGGCTGCGCGGGATGCTGGGGCTGGCGCTGCGGCGCAACCCCAAGCGCGCCCACCTGCTCGTGTCGAACGTCCTCGGCAAGCACGTGCCCCAGGCGCCGTCCGTGGTGTACGGGCACGGCGTCGGACTCGGCCGCCGCGTCCGGGAACTGCTGGGCGACGCGGAGGCCGCCCGGGCCGTCGTGCTCGGGTACGCCGAGACCGCGACCGGCCTCGGCCACTCCGTCGCCGACGGCCTGGGCGCCGCGCCCTACCTGCACTCCACCCGCCGGCCGGTCGCCGGTGTCGCCACCGCCGGCGGTTTCGAGGAGTCCCACTCGCACGCCACCTCCCACCTGCTGCTGCCGGAGGACCCGTCCCTGCTGGCCGGGGACGGGCCGCTGGTGCTGGTCGACGACGAGTTCTCGACGGGGAACACGGTGCTGAACACCGTGCGCGATCTTCATGCGCGGTATCCGCGGGAGCGGTACGTCGTCGTCGCCCTGGTCGACATGCGGTCGGCGGCCGACGCCGGGCGGCTCGAGGAGTTCGCCCGGGAGATCGGGGCGCGGATCGACCTGGTGACGGTCGCGTCGGGGACGGTGCGGTTGCCCGACGGCGTCCTGGAGAAGGGGCAGGCGCTGGTGGCGGAGTTCGAGGGTGCCACCGGTGGTGAGGGGGCGGCTGCGGCGCCCTCGGACCGCATCACCCGGGTGGACCTGCGCTGGCCGGCGAACCTCCCCGACGGAGGCCGACACGGCTTCACCCCGGCCCACCGCACCGCACTCGAGAACGCCCTCCCCGCCATGGCGGACCGAATAGCCACCGCCCTCCCCGACACCGCGCACCGCGTCCTGGTCCTCGGCTTCGAGGAACTCATGTACGCCCCCCTGCGGCTGGCCGCGGAACTGGAACGCACCACCGACGCCGAGGTGCGCTACAGCACCACCACCCGCTCACCCGTCCTCGCGGTCGACGACCCCGGCTACGCCATCCGCACCCGCCTCGCCTTCCCGGCCCACGACGACCCCGCCGACGGCCCCGGCGAGCGCTACGCCTACAACGTCGCCGGCGCCGGCTTCGACGCCGTGGTCGCCGTCGTCGACTCCGTCGCCGACACCCCCGCGCTGCACGCCCCCGACGGCCTGCTCGCCCGGCTCGCCGAACACACCCCGCACGTCCTCCTGGCGGTCGTACCGTCGTACGTGCCGGCCGTACCCGCCGGCGCCGCCCAGGACGCCCCCGAAAGGCCCGCCACCATGCTGCCCGAGCCCCTTCGCGGCCCCGCCTTCTCCTCGTACGCGCCCGAGGAGGTCGGCTGGCTGCTCCAGGACCTCTCGGACGTGACGCTGGAGGCGCCCACCGAGGAGCGCGAGGAAGCCATCCAGAGCGGCGGCGCCCACTACGCCGAGTCGCTGCCCGTGGAGTACCAGCCCAGCGAGCAGTACCAGCAGCTCTTCCACAACGCCCTGGACGCCTCGGCCGCCCGGCTGGCGCACGCCGTCGGCGTGGTCACCGAGACCGTCCTCGCCGAACGGTCGCCCCGCCCGGTGCTGGTGTCGCTGGCCCGCGCGGGCACCCCCGTCGGCATCCTGATGCGCCGCTGGGCGCAGCACCGCCACGGCCTCGACCTGCCGCACTACGCCGTCTCCATCGTCCGCGGCCGCGGCATCGACGCCAACGCCCTGCGCCGGCTGGCCGCCCACCACGACCCGCGCGACGTGGTGTTCGTCGACGGCTGGACCGGCAAGGGCGCCATCACCCGCGAACTCGCCCAGGCCGTCGAGGAGTTCGAGAAGACCCACGGAGTCTCCGGCTTCGACCCGGAGATCGCCGTCCTCGCCGACCCCGGCTCCTGCGTCCGCACCTACGGCACCCGCGAGGACTATCTGATCCCCTCCGCCTGCCTCAACTCCACGGTCTCCGGCCTCATTTCACGCACCGTGCTCCGCGCCGACCTGGTCGGCCCCGACGACTACCACGGCGCCAAGTACTACCGCGAACTCGCGGACGCCGACCTGTCCGTGGTCTTCCTGGACGCCGTCTCCGCCCGCTTCGAGGAGGTCACCGAGGCCGCCTGCGCCGAGGCCAAGGACCTCCTCGCCGCCGACCGCACGCCCACCTGGGAGGGCTGGGCCGCCGTGGAGCGCATCAGCGAGGAGTACGGCATCCACGACGTCAACCTCGTCAAGCCCGGCGTCGGCGAGACCACCCGCGTGCTGCTGCGCCGCGTGCCCTGGAAGGTGCTGGCCCGCGCCGGGGCCGGCAGCGACCTCGACCACGTCCGGCTCCTCGCCGAGCAGCGGGGCGTCCCCGTGGAGGAGGTCGCCGACCTGCCCTACACCTGCGTCGGTCTGATCCACCCCCGCTACACCCGGGGCGCCACCGGTGCCGACGGCACGGCGGTGACCCGCTGATGCCCGTCATCGTCGCCAGCGACCTCGACCGCACCCTCATCTACTCGGCCGCCGCGCTCGCCCTGACCATGCCCGACGCGCGGGCGCCCAGGCTGCTGTGCGTGGAGGTCCACGAGAGCCGGCCCCTGTCCTACCTGACGGAGACCGCGGCCCAGCTCCTCACCGAGCTGGGCGACGAGGCCCTCTTCGTCCCCACCACCACCCGGACCCGCAAGCAGTACCAGCGCATCAACCTCCCCGGTCCTCCTCCCACCTACGCGATCTGCGCCAACGGCGGCCATCTGCTCGTCGACGGAGTCTCCGACCGGGACTGGCACGCGCGGGTCCAGGCCCGGCTGGCCGACGAGTGCGCCCCGCTCTCCGAGATCCAGGACCACCTGCTGCGCACCGCCGACCCCGTGTGGGTGCGCAAGCACCGCACTGCCGAGGACCTCTTCGCCTACCTCGTCGTGGAGCGCGAGCTGCTGCGCGAGGAGTGGGTGAAGGAACTCGGGGAGTGGGCGGAGAACCGCGGCTGGACGGTGTCCCTCCAGGGCCGCAAGATCTACGCCGTCCCCAAGCCGCTCACCAAGAGCGCGGCCATGCGGGAGGTCGCCCGGCGCTCCGGCGCCGACCTGACCCTCGCCGCCGGCGACTCCCTGCTCGACGCGGACCTGCTCCTCGCCGCCGACCTGGGCTGGCGCCCGGGCCACGGGGAACTCGCCGAAGCCTCCTGGACGGCCCCCGGGGTCCGTGCCCTGCCCGAGCGGGGCGTCCTGGCGGGCGAACGCGTCCTCCGCGAGTTCCTGCGCACGGTCCGCTCCCGCTGACCGGCGATCCGCTGAGGCCGGTCCCCGCCGGGGACCGGCAGCGGGATCAGTCGGGGCGGCGCAGGCTCAGGGTCTCGGTGGCCGAGTGCCGCGCCGGGCCGCCCTGGCCGGACGGGGCACCGGCCGTCCCGGCCTCGCCGGCATGGGCGTCGGCACCGGCACGTGCGCCTGCGTCATGGGAGCCGCTGTCCGCCGCCCCCTTTCCGGCCCGACGACTGCCGCCGCCCGACCGGAACAGGCGTATGACGACGAAGGCCGCAAGGGCCAGGGCGGCGGCCGCGAGCACCGCCTTCGAGTAGGCCGACACGATGGACGTCACCTGCGTCCAGTTGTCCCCGAGCGCGTAGCCCGCGAGCACGAACGCCGTGTTCCATATCGCGCTGCCCAGCGTGGTCAGCCCCAGGAACAGCGGAAGCGGCATCCGCTCGACCCCGGCCGGTACGGACACGAGGCTGCGGAACAGCGGAATCATCCGCCCGAAGAACACCGCCTTCGACCCGTGCCGCAGGAACCACGCCTCCGTCTTCTCCACGTCCGCGACCTTCACCAGCGGCAGGCGCCTCGCCAGGCCCAGCGTCCGCTCCCGGCCCAGCAGCGCCCCCACCCCGTACAGGGCGAGCGCGCCGATCACCGATCCGGCGGTGGTCCACAGCAGCACGGCGATCAGCCCCATCCGCCCGTTGCTCGCGGCGAAGCCCGCCAGCGGCAGGATCACCTCGCTCGGTATGGGCGGGAAGAGGTTCTCCAGCGCGATGGCGAGACCGGCCCCGGGCGCGCCGAGGGCGTCCATGAGGTCGCTGACCCACTGAGGTCCGGCGTCCGCCCCCGTGGCCGCCAGGATCGTCTGCGCTGCGATGGCTGTCATGTCGTCCACGCTAGGAAAAAGGAGCTGAAGCGCCGCTGAGGAAGGCCGCACGACAGGGTGCGGCTCTTCGTGCGATCCCTTGCGGTTCTCCTCAGGGGCCGTGCGGCTCCTCGCAGCGTGTGCCCCCGACCGGCCTGGCCAGTCGCCTGATCATGGGGCTCATGGCGTGGCGCGCGGTGTGGTGCGGTGCGGTGTGGTGCGGTGCGCGGAAGTGCTGGTGCCGGCCGAGACGGCGGGGGGACGACAGTGTGATCTCCGACAAGCTCGCCGACCCGCCGAGCCGGGCGGCGCCGTGTCAGCCGCAGCAGCCTCCGCCGCAGCAGCCGCCGCCACCGCCGCCGGCCGGGGGTGCCGGGGCCGTCGCGGAGGCGGTGCCGCCGACCGCGACCGTGGAGAGGAGCTTGACCGTGTCGTCGTGACCCGCCGGGCAGGCCGCGGGGGCGGAGGACTCCGCCATCGGACGGCTCAGTTCGAACGTGTCGCCGCAGGTGCGGCAGCGGTATTCGTAGCGAGGCATGGGCACAGGTTAACCGGACCGGCGGGAGGGGCCGGGTCAGTTGGCGCCGGCGCCGCGCTCCTCGCGGATCTGCGTCACCACGCGGCTCACGGTCTCCCGGACCGCCTCCGTCTCGGTGAGGAAGTGCCAGTAGTCGGGGTGGCGGCCCTGCAGGCCGGCGATCGCGCGTTCCAGCCGGGCCACGGAGTCGTCGAGGGGGCGGGCGTGGCGCGGGTCGGGGGTGTTGCGGCCGGACATGGCGAGCCGCTGGGCGTCCCGGATGGCGAACCGGGTGCGTTCGATCTCCTGCTCCGGGTCCTTCTGCACGGCGTTCAGCCGGCGCAGGCGGTCGCCGGCGGCGGAGACGGCCTCGTCGGTGGTGTTCAGCAGGGCGCGCGCGGTGGAGAGCAGAGAGGTGGCGTCGGCCCAGCGCTGTTCGTCGCGGGCCGCCCGGGCCTCGGCGAGGCGGTCCTCCGCCTGCCGGACGTTGCGCTCGGCGAGTTCGGGCACGCCCTGGAGGTCCTGCCAGCAGGCGGCCGTGAAGCGCCGGCGCAGTTCGCTCAGGATGGGTTCGACCTGCTCGGAGCGGGTGGTGAGGGCCTGGGCCCGGGTGCGCAGGGAGACCAGCCGGTGGTCGATCTCGGCGGCCCGCTCCGGCAGCCGCTCGGCCTCCACGCGGATCGCCTCGGCCTCGCGGGTGACGCGGGAGGCCCGGTCCAGGGTGGCGGGCACGCCGTGCTGCCCGGCGCCCTGGTTCAGCTTGGTCAGCTCGGGGGAGAGGGCGGCCAGCCGGGCGGCGAGGTCGTCGGCCTTCAGCCCGGAGCCACGGGCGGAGTCGAGGGCCTGGGAGGCGGCGAGCAGCGCCTGCCGGGCGCGTTCGACGGCGGGCGCGAGCCGGGCCAGCTGGGTCTCGGCCTTGTCGAGCAGCGGGCCGAGGCCGTCGGCGAACCGGTCCAGGTCCTGCTTGACCCGCCCCAGTTCGTCCTTGGCGGCGGTCAGGTCGGCGCGGGCCCGGGAGGCCGTCGAGGCGTCCAGGTCGTCGCGGTCGAGGTCGTGGGCGTCGACGGCGCTGATGTAGCGGTGGCTGGCCTCGTCGATGCGGCGGCCCAGCTCCGCGAAGTCGTTCACGGCGCGGCGGGCCGCGGGGGAGTCGTCGACGGCGGTGATCGTCTCGATGGAGATCCGCAGGTCGCGCTGGGCGGTGTCGAGTTCGTAGAAGGCGGCGGCCGCGGCGTCCTTGGCGGCCTGCGCCTCGGCGCGCTGGTTCTCCGCGCGCCCGCCGAACCAGCGCCGGGTGCCGCCCCCGGCGAACGCGGCCGGCAGCACCAGCGCCGCGACCAGCGGCAGGGCCGCCAGGGCGAGCGCGTCACGCAGCGGCCCGGGAGCACGGCGGGCGCGCCGTCCCGCCGGTACGGGGGACAGGGTGCGGCGCGGGCGAGGCACCCGCGGCTCCGACGGCGAGTACGGCTGTGCTGGTGTCGCCGTCACATCCCTCTCCCGTACTGTCGTTCGCCCGGCCCGATGTCATTCTCCCACCGGTACAGGACGAACACACGGGCCCGTCAGTTCGCCGTGCGGACGGTGAGTTTGCCGTCGCCGGTGCGGGCGGTCACCACATGGGAGCTGGAGTCGTCGCGCGGGACGGTCACGTCCTCGGATCCGTCGCCGGTGGAGGTGTCCACCCGGTAGGCGCCGCGGGGCAGGTCGATGGTGGTCGAACCGTCGCCGCTGCGGGACTCCACCAGGTCCGGCACGGCGGTGAGCACGAGGTGCACGGAGCCGTCGCCGCTGTGGGCGCGCACGGTGCGGGAGGAGACCTCGGCGCGCACCGAGCCGTCGCCGCTGCGCAGTTCCAGCGGGCCGCTGGTGTCCGTGATGCGCACCGAGCCGTCCTTGGTGCGGACGGTCAGCGCGTCACGGAAGCCCTCGGCCCGGACGCTGCCGTCGACGTTCTCCACGGTGACGGCGACGCCGCGCGGCACCACGATGCGGTGCTTGGCGGAGCAGTCGGCGACGATTCCGGAGCAGTGTTCGCGCAGCACCAGCCGGTCGCCGTCCATGGACCAGGTGACCTTCGGGTCCGAGCCGATGGCGACGCTGCCCCGGAACCAGCGGGTGACCGCGATCTCGCCCTCCGGCTGCTCGTCGGAGGCGACGATCTCCAGGGCGGAGTCGTCGGAGTCGACGGTGAGGCTCGCGCCGGGCAGGTCGAAGGCGCGCTGCTCGGGCTCGTCGTCGTCGGCCGCCGACGCCCCGCACGCGCTCAGCGCCGCGCCGAGCACCACGGCGGCACCGGCGAGGGCGAGGGCGCGCGCCCGTACGGGACGGGAGGTGCGGGCGGGTCCGGTGGTGCGGGCGGTGACGGTCATGACGGGCTCCCCCTGGACGTACGGCTGACGGGCGGACGGCCGCTCGGTGCGGCGGCGTCGGACGTCTTCGACCGTACGGAGGAGGGGGCCCGGAGGGGATCCGGCCGACCGGCGGATCAGGGGTGGGGATATCCCCCGTGCCGGGGCGTACGGGGGTTTGCGGGACCGTGACCCCGGCCATGTAGTCTGTCCACTCGACCCGGGCGCGAGCGCGGGTCACGGGTGCGTAGCTCAGGGGTAGAGCGCCTGCCTTACAAGCAGGATGTCGGCGGTTCGAAACCGTCCGCGCCCACACACGACAGGGCCCCCGGAGCATGCTCCGGGGGCCCTGTGCCGTCGGGGGCTACGGCGACTGCCCCTCGTCCGCGGGCTCGTGGGCGTGCTTCAGCGCGGAGCGCGCGTGCACGCGGTCGGAGCCGGTGAGTTCGGACCAGTAGCGGTGGGTGCTGACGAACACCGCGAGCTCGTGCTCGCGGCGCCGGAGCTTCTCCACCTCGGCCTGCTCGTCCTCGGTCCAGCCGGGCGAGGCGGGGCGCTCGACCTTGCGCCAGCCGTTGTCGTCGCTGAACCCTTCGAGGGGTTCGACCGACCAGGGGAGCCGCTTCAGCAGGGCCGACAGCTCGGCCCGGACCTGATGCAGTTCCTCCTGACCGGCAAGGAGGTCACTCGGAAAGTCATAGGTCGCAGCCACGGCCCAATGATACGCCTGTTCGAATTTGGGTGGCGAGGTGTTCCAGGGTCTCCGGTGCGGTATTCACTCGTTCGTGGCCCCGGGTGGCCTGAGGCGCGAGACTGGGGTCATGTGCCGGAGTATCAAGACCCTGCGACCGCCCGCGCTCCCCGAGGAGGCCACGGAGGACGACATCCGGGCCGCCGCCCTTCAGTACGTACGGAAGGTGTCCGGCTTCCGGGCGCCTGCCGCCCACAACCGCGAGGTGTTCGACCACGCGGTCGACGCGATCGCCGCGGCCACGGCGGAACTCCTGGAGAACCTGGAGGTCCGGGGCACCCCGGCGCGACAGCGGGCGAGCTGAACGACGCCCTCAGTCCTCGGCACGCCCTCTCGCGGCCCCTACCGCGCCTCGGAAGCCTCCGGCTTGCGCATCAGGTACCCCGCCCCCGCGCCGGCCGCGAACAGCGCTCCCACCGAGACCGCCGCCGCCAGCCACGTCGCGCCGAGCCACTGGCCGCCGAAGTAGCCGAGGGCCACGCTGTAGCCGGCCCAGGTGAAGCCCGCCAGGGCGGACCAGGGGAGGAAGTCGCGGGCGCGGTGGCGGGCGGCGCCGGCGCCGAGGGAGACCACCGAGCGGCCCGCCGGCGCGAACCGGGCGAGGACGACGAGGCCGCCGCCGCCCCGGGCCAGCGCCGCGCCGAGACGTTCCTGCGCGGCCCGCAGCCGGCGGGAGCGGGCGAGGGCCCGGTCCAGACGGGCGCCGCCACGCCAGGCGAGACGGTAGGCGACCAGGTCGCCGAGGACGGAGGCGGTCGCGGCGCAGAGCGTCAGCACCAGGATGTCGGGCACGTAGGCGGCGGTGCTCGCGGCGGCCGCGGTGGCCGCGGTGATCACCAGCACCCCGCTGGGCAGCACCGGGAGGAACACGTCGAGCAGGACCGACAGGGCCACCACCGCGTAGATCCACGGGCTGCCGACCAGCGACCCGACACTCTCCACTCGCACTCCCCGTACGCCCCCGTGGGCCCGTGCCTGCCGCGCTGTCGCGGTGGAGGCGGCAGAAGTGGCAGGAGAGGCCGATGACAGCCATAGAGCGTACGCCCGGTAAGTGACAGAAGGGTCACGGGGGGTTCGTACGCCGCCGAAGACGAAGGCGCCCCCCCCATGCAAGCGGGGGGCGCCCGGTGCGACTCGGTGCCGTCGGGGAGGCAGGTGCCGTGGGGAGGCGTCGGCGGTGGTGCGGGTGTGTGCGGTGGTGCTGTGCGGTCAGGCGGTCACGGGCGTGCGTTCCGCGTGCCGTCCGTCCCGCGTGGAGGCGCGACGGGCGAGCAGGCGGTCGAGTCCGAAGGCCCCGGAGCCGGTGAAGACCAGCAGGAACATGGCCCAGCAGTACATGGCCGCGTTCTCGCCGTGGTTCTCGATGGGCCACAGGGCCTCGGGCTGGTGCACCTTGAAGTACGCGTACGCCATCGCGCCGGAGGATATGAACGCGGCGGCGCGGGTGCCGAGGCCGAGCAGGACGAGCGAGCCGCCGACGAGTTCGATGACCGCGGCGTACCAGCCCGGCCAGGCGCCGGTCTCGACGGTGGAGCCGTTGCCGTCCGTGCCGCCGAGGAGGCCGAGCAGGGACACGGCGCCGTGACAGGCGAAGAGCAGGCCGACGACCATGCGGAACAGGCCCAGGGCATAGGGCTGGGCGCTGGTGAGGCGTCCGTTCATGGGGGGGGTCTCCTTCGGTCGGGCCGGCCCCCGGATGAGGCCGGTCCAGGGGGGCGGAACCGAGTCGGAGAACCACGTTAGGTCTGCCTAAAACTTGCTTGCAAGTTCAACATTTGGCCATGGCTCGGGTCCCTTTTGGCCCCGTACCGAGGGCGCCTGAGTGCTCGAGCCGCACGTCATCGCGCACCCCGGAACGGCCTCTTGATCACCCGGATGACCGGAACCGCCCCCTGCCGCACAGCGGACTCACAGGCGCCCGCGAGCCTCAGCGGCTCAGCGGCTCAACTGCCGCTCCATCACCCGCCGCAGCCGCACCCCGCCCCGCTCCTCCTGGGCGTGCTCCAGCCGCAGCACCGCCGAACGGCCGCGGGTGGCCAGCGTCATGAGCTGGTTGCCGAACCACGGCCCGCCCGTCCTCCGCCAGCTGACCGGCGGCCGGCCGAGACCGCCGTGACGCCGGAACACCCGGCCCAGCGAGCGGGCGGCCGCGCTCCAGCCGAACCGGAAGCCCGCCCGCATCGACGCCGGGATGGAGTTGTGCACCGGGGAGCAGGTCAACTGCACCACCCGAGCCTCGGGTTGTGCCCGTCCCGGCCAGCTCGGCTCGGCGACGTAGGCGTGATGGACGTCCCCGGACAGCACGCACACCGTGGCGGGCGCGTCCGGGCCGCTGCCCGCGTCGGCGAGCAGCTCCGCCAGCTCGGCGAACGAGTCCGGGAACGCCGACCAGTGCTCCAGGTCCGCCGCGCGCCGCAGCTTCTCGCCGAGCCGCGCCCAGCGAGGGCCCTTGTCGCCCCGGCACAGCACGGAGTCCCACTCCTCGACGTCGTGAATGAGATGGGGGAGCAGCCAGGGCAGGGACGTGCCGACGAGCAGATGGTCGTAGGAGCCGCGGTCCTCGGACACCTGGGCGCGCAGCCAGTCGGCCTCGTCCCGGTCGAGCATCGAGCGCCGCCCCTCCTCCAGCACCCGGGCCGCGCGGCTGTCCACCATGACCAGCCGCACCCGGCCGAAGTCGCGCCGGTAGCTCCAGCGCACGGCCGTCGCGTCGGACTCGGCCCGGGCGGCGAAGTCCCGCAGCGCGCCGGTGCCGTCGGGGGTCTCGCGTACGGCCGCGTAGAGGGGGTCGGCCTCGACGTCGGCGGGGGAGAGGTTGCCCAGGTGCTGGTACACCCAGTACGACATCAGCCCGCTGACCACCCGCTCGTGCCACCAGGAGGTGGCGCGCATGTCCTCGACCCAGGAGGCGGAGGTGTTCCAGTCGTCGATGACGTCGTGGTCGTCGAAGATCATGCAGGAGGGAACGGTGGACAGCAGCCAGCGGACCTGCGGGTCGAGCCAGGACTCGTAATAGAGGTGGGTGTACTCCTCGTAGTCCGCCACCTGGCTGCCCGGCGGCTCGCTCAGGTCGCGGCGGGCGGCCAGCCACTCCTTCGTGGGATCGGAGGTCTCGTCCGCGTACACCTGGTCGCCGAGGAGCAGCAGGACGTCGGGGCGCTCGCCCTCGGGGGCGGCGGCGATGCGCTTGGCGAGGGCGTCCAGGGCGTCGGGACCCACCGGGTCGGGCTCGCCTGTGGGCGGGGAGGCCCAGCGGCAGGAGCCGAAGGAGATGCGCGCCCGGTCGTCCCCGGCCGGGGTGCGGATCACCGAGGGCGGGAACGACGGGAACGGCTCCCGGGCGAGCGGCCATACGCGTTCGCCGTCCACATGGACCTCGTACGGGGTGGCCGTGCCCGGGGTGAGGCCGGTGACCCGGACCAGCGCGTAGTGGTGGCCGCACACCTGGAAGGTGCCGGAGGCGCCCCCGGCGCCGTCCGGGCAGCGCACCTCCACGGTGCCCGGGCCGTCCGTCTCCGCCCAGACGGTCGCGGACGACCCGTCGACGTACCTCAGCAGCGGTCCGAGCCGCAGTCCGGCCATGGTGACCCCTTCCTCCGTCGCCCCGTACGGTACGCAGCGACGGAGGCCGCCGGGGAGATCGGCGCACCCGGCGGTTCGGGCCGTGCCGCGTCAGCAGTTGTTGAGGTACCCCTGCAGCGCGGACTTCTCGGCCGAGTCGACCGCCAGGTCGTAGTAGTACTTCACCTGCACC
>Ga0164243_10004696_pt1 | contig 21265 bp, 19 predicted proteins | sample OricompcompostOP_FD_108781 | JGI IMG/M metagenome (GOLD analysis project Ga0164243, IMG submission 108781) | Organic Plus compost microbial communities from Emeryville, California, USA - Original compost - Organic plus compost (OP) | ecosystem: Engineered > Solid waste > Mixed feedstock >...
ACAACAGCCTCGAGTACTGCGCGACGTGCCAGACGGGCGGCAAAGTGCTTGCCGACCGGCGGCTGTCGCGACTGCTCAAGTAGAGCAGGCGGAGCCCGCCCAAGGCCCCCGGCTCGGCCGGATCACTCGTCAGGCCTCGTGCGCGCCCATGAGGATGCGCGCATCGTCGTCGACCCAGTCGAGGGACTTCGACACGGCCTTGCGCCACATCCGCTGCCGGCGCTCGCGCTCATCGGCACCCATCGCCGGCTCGAAGCGCCGGTCCTCCTGCCACAGTTGCCGCAGTTCGTCGCGCCCGCTCCACACACCCGTGGCAAGCCCGGCGGCGTAGGCGGCGCCCAGCGCCGTGGTCTCGACGACCTTCGGGCGGATCACGGGGATGCCGAGGATGTCGGCCTGGAACTGCATCAGAGCGTTGTTGCGCGTCATCCCTCCGTCCACGCGAAGGTCCGGCAGCGCGCGCCCCGTGTCGGCCAGGACCGCCTCGATCACGTCCCTTGTCTGGAATGCGGTGGACTCGAGCGCCGCGCGGGCGATGTGCGCCTTGTTCACGTACCGCGTGAGCCCGACCAGCGCACCCCGGGCATCCGGACGCCAGTGCGGCGCGAACAGGCCCGAGAACGCGGGCACGAAATACGCGCCGCCGTTGTCCTGGACCGTCGCGGCCAAGGCCTCGACATCCTCCGACCGAGCGATGATGCCGAGATTGTCGCGCAGCCACTGCACGAGGGAGCCCGTGACGGCTATCGACCCCTCCAGCGCGTACTTCGCAGGTTCGCCGTCCAACCGGTAGGCGACCGTGGTGATGAGCCCGTGGGCGCTGCGGACCCTGTTCTCGCCGGTGTTCACGAGGAGGAAGTTGCCCGTGCCGTACGTGTTCTTCGACTCGCCCGCGTCGAAGGCGGCCTGTCCGAAGGTCGCGGCCTGCTGATCGCCCAGAATCCCGGCGACCGGAATGCCGCGCAGCACCGCGGGCACCTGGGCCTCGCCGACGACCTCGGACGACGAGCGGACGGCGGGCAGCATCGCGCGCGGGATGTCCCACACGCCCAGCAGCTCGTCGGACCAATCGAGCCTCTCCAGGTCGAACAGGAGCGTACGGGATGCGTTCGTGACATCAGTGACGTGCACACCGCCGCGGGTCCCGCCGGTGAGATTCCAGATCACCCACGTGTCGGGCGTGCCGAACAGGAGATCACCGGCCTCGGCTGCCTCGCGGGCTCCGGGCACGCGGTCCAGGATCCAGGCGATCTTCGAGGCGGAGAAGTACGTCGCCAGAGGCAGGCCGGTCGTGGCGGCGAAGCGCTGCACGCCCGCCGGGTCGTCAGCCGCCAGGGCGTCGATCAGGTCCTGCGTGCGGGTGTCCTGCCACACGATGGCGTTCGTGACCGGCCGGCCCGTTCTCCGGTCCCAGACGACCGCTGTCTCGCGCTGGTTCGTGATGCCGATCGCGGCGATCTCGCGAGCGGCCAGATGCGCGCGCGAAAGGGCGTGAGACACGGCCCACTCGGTGTTCGTCCAGATCTCCACGGGGTCGTGCTCGACCCAGCCGGCGCGCGGGAAGATCTGCTGGTGCTCACGCTGACCGGCCGAGACGGTGCAGCCCCGCTCGTCGAAGACCATCGCGCGAGTGGATGTCGTACCCTGATCGATCGCCAGCACGTGCCGTGCCATCCCGCCTCCTCGCAGACTCGCTTCCCCGCTCCGCCACGCTATCGCTCCGGCCCCTGCGGCGCGGCTTTACGCGAAGCTCAGGAACGGGAGGGCACCGCCGAGCGGGCCGCGGCCAGTGCGCGCTCGACCTCTGCGTCGACCCTGTCGGGATCCCACTCCAGTTCCCCCGCGATCGCCTGCGCGACCTCCCGGGCCGACTCGGCGTTCACCCGGCCCGTGAACCCGATGCTCGTGCGGCGCTGGAGGACGTCGTCGAGGTGATGCACCGCTTCGGTGCGCGCCAGATGGCGCAGCTCGCCCGTCGAGTAACGCGGCAGGCTGCGCAGCATCCGATCGTCCGGATCGGCGACGATCGCCGCGATCACGTCCGCCGCCACGGTGCCGTACCGCGACAGCAGCCGGCCCGCCCGGGTCATGCCCACGGCGGTCCCGTGGTCGGCGAGCCACTGCTGACGAGCACGCTCCGTCGTGGGGTAGCCGCGCCCGCCGCCGATGGGCACGCCTCGTGTCGATCGCCGGCGCGGCATCGCGAGCGCGTGCAGCGCACTGTCGGCGAGGTGCTCGGCCGACGAGCGGAACGTCGTCCACTTGCCGCCGACCAGGCTCAGCAGAACCGTGTCGCCGGGCAGCCGCGTCGATTCCACGCGGTAGTCGCGGGAGACGAACCCGGGCGCCAGGTCACCGTGTCCGGGAAGCGGTCGCACCCCCGCGTAACGGTAGACGATCTGCTCCCGAGACACCGGTACGCCGGGGAACACGTGACCGATCAGACTGAGAAAATACTCCACCTCGGCATCCGTGCACACGATGGGCTCGGACATGTCGTGTTCGAGATCCGTCGTGCCCACCAGCACCCGTCCCTTGAGCGGGTAGATGAGGACGATCCGCCCGTCGCTGTGCTCGAAGAACAGCTCCCGGCCCCCGGTCGCCGCGAGCAGTTCCGGATTGTCGAGCACGATGTGCGAGCCCTTCGTGCCGCCCATGAAGCGGGTCGGCTCACCAAGCGCCGCGTTCGTGAGGTCGGTCCAGGGTCCGGTCGCGTTGATCACGACGGATGCCGCGAACGGCAGGTCCGTGCCGCCCGCCGCGTCGCGAAGCACGATCCGCCCGCCGTCGACGCCTATCGCGGCGGTGCGGTTGGCGGCACGCGCTCGATCCGCGCCCACCGCCACACCGTCGCGCAGCACATCCAGTGCCAGCCGCTCCGGATCGCGAAGCGAGGCATCCCAATACGTCGCCGTGTACCTGACATCGGGGTTGAGACGGGGGAGGCGGCGCAGCGAGCCGCGTCGGCCGTGGAAGGCGTGCCGGGGAAGGCGTCCGCCGCCGCGGGAGAACGAGTCGTACAGGACCAGGCCGATCTTGATCAGCAGGGCGCCGCGCTCGCGCGGGCTACCCGCACCGTGACGCAGGAAACGCAGCGGCGCGGCCAGCAGACCCGAGAACGTGGAGAAGATCGGGATCGTCGTCTGCAACGGGCGCACATAGTGGGGCGCGGTGCGCAGCAACATGTTCCGCTCCGTGACGGCCTCGTGCACGAGGCGGAACTCGCCGTTCTCGAGATAGCGGATCCCGCCGTGGATCATGTGGCTGGAGGCCGCCGACGCGCCGGCGACGAAGTCGTCGCGCTCGACGAGGGCGACATCCACCCCCTGCATCGCCAGGTCGCGGAACGTCGCGACGCCGTTGATGCCGCCGCCGATCACCAGGACGTCCGCGTAGGGCCGTGCGGCGAGCGCATCGAAACCGTGCCGGTCGAGTGTGCCGTGCATGCTCCCTCCCCTGCCCCAGGCTATGCCGCCCGCCTCGCACGAGTCTGAGTGCGCGCCGCGCGCCGCGCCCCCGCCCGGCCCGACCGCCCGCCTGGCCGCCCGGCCGCGCCCCCGCCCGGCCCGAGAACCGTGAGAGTGCAACTGTGCGCTGAGGGTGTGGGAAGCACCCGCTCCCTCAGCGCACAGTTGCACCCTCACCGGCACACGCGGACGCAGACGCGGGCGGGGGTGGGGCGGCGGGGGCGGGGCGGCGGGGGCGGGGCGGCGGGGGCGGGGCGGGGCCGGGAATGAACCGGCGTCGGGAGCGTTGGGTAGACTCGTGAGCATCAACGTGCTCCGGGGTCGGTGAGAATCCGAACCGGCGGTGACAGTCCGCGAGTCGTGGTCCGGCATCCTCGATGCGACCGCGGCCGACCCGGTGGAACTCCGGGACCGACGGTGATGCGATGGCATGCCATCGCGAGTCCGGATGGGAGGCAGCACGAGCGGCACGCGGGTCGTCCGCGGGCTCCCGCCTCCCCTGCTCGGAGCCTGAGACGAGTAGGAGAGCGGATGTCGGTGAGCGCGGTCGAGCGCAACGCGATGCGTCGTGCGTTCGCACTGGCCCGCCTCGGTCCCCGCGGCGTGAACCCGCAGGTGGGCGCGGTCATCCTCTCACCCGACGGCGAGGTGCTCGCCGAGGGCTGGCACCGTGGCGCGGGCACCGCGCACGCCGAGGTCGACGCTCTCTCCAAGCTCGCCCCGGGTCGCTCCCGCGGCGCGACCGCCGTGGTGACCCTCGAACCGTGCAATCACACCGGCCGCACCGGACCGTGCGCACTCGCGCTGATCGAGGCCGGTGTGGCGCGGGTCGTGTTCAGCGCCGAGGACCCCGGAGTCCACTCAGGGGGCGGCGCGGCGCGGATGCGGGCGGCCGGTATCGATGTCGTCGGCGGAGTGCTCGCGGACGAGGGCGTGGCACTGATCGACGACTGGCTCATCGCGACCCGGCTGGGGCGCCCCTACATCACCGTGAAATGGGCGCAGAGCCTCGACGGGCGTGCAGCGGCCGCCGACGGCACGAGCCGCTGGATCACCGGACCCGTCGCCCGGGCGGACGTGCACGAACGCCGTGCCGGAGCTGACGCGATCCTCGCCGGCACTGGGACGATCCTCGCCGACGACCCCGCCCTCACGGCACGCACTCCCTCCGGCGACCTCTACGAGAACCAGCCCGTTCCGGTCGTCCTGGGCACGCGCGCCATCCCCGTGGATGCCGCCGTACGGCGGCATCCACGCTCCCCTCTGTTCTACGACGACCTCAGCGCCGCCGTCGCGGATCTGCATGCGCGCGGCATCCACCGGCTGTTCGTCGAAGGAGGCCCGACGGTCGCGAGCGCCTTCGTTCGCGCAGGACTGTACGACGAGATCCTCGCGTACACGGCGCCCGTGCTTCTGGGCGGCGATCGGCTCGCGCTCACCGACATCGGCGTCGGCACGATAGGTGCCGCGCGTCGGCTGAGAGTCGCCTCGATCGAGAAGCTCGGCGACGATCTGCTGATCGTCGCCCATCCCCGCCCGGACTGGGCCCGGGCCGAGAGGAGTTCGTGAGATGTTCACCGGGATCATCGAGGAGAAGGGCCGGATCACCGCGGTCGAGCCGTCGGGCGACGGCGTGCGGCTCACCGTCCAGGCACCGCGAGCGGTGACGGACGCGGGGCACGGGGATTCGATCGCGGTGTCGGGCGTGTGCCTGACCGTCGTCGAGCAGGGCGAGGACTGGTTCACCGCGGACGTCATGCGCCAGACGCTGGAGATGTCGACGCTCGACACGGCCGCGCCCGGGCTCGAGGTCAACATCGAACGGGCCCTCGCCGCCGGAGCGCGCCTGGGCGGCCACATCGTGCAAGGCCACGTGGACGGAACGGGTGAGCTCCTCGAGGTGCGTCCCGGGGACCGATGGCGAGTCCTGCGCATAGGCCTGCCCGGCGAACTGGCCGGTCTCACCGTCGACAAGGGCTCCATCGCCGTGGACGGCGTCTCGCTGACCATCAGCGCGGTGAGCGATCCGGGTCTTCCACGACCCTGGTTCGAGGTCTCGCTCATCCCTGAGACCCTCGCGTCCACGACGCTCGGCGACCGCGTGATCGGCGACCGCATCAACCTGGAGACGGACATCCTCGCCCGTCACGTCCGTCGCCTCCTGGCATTCACCCCGGACGCGGGCAGCGCGTCCCTCCCGACCGAAGGAGGCTCCCGATGAGCCTGTCCACCATCCCGGAAGCGCTCGAGAGCCTGCGGGCAGGACGGCCCGTCCTGGTCGCCGACGATGAGAACCGCGAGAACGAGGGCGACGTCATCCTCTCGGCGCAGCTGGCGACCCCCGAGTGGATCGCGTGGACGATCCGGTACTCCAGCGGTTACCTGTGCGCGCCGATGCCCGCCGAGTGGGCCGACAGGCTCGATCTTCCCCCCATGGTGGCCAATAACCAGGATGCTCGGGGCACCGCCTACACGGTCAGCGTGGATGCTGCCGACCGCATCTCCACGGGCATCAGCGCGGCCGATCGCGCCCACACTCTCAACGTCCTGGCGGATGCGTCATCCACGCCGGGCTCGGTCATCCGTCCCGGACACGTGCTGCCCCTGCGGGCTGTCGAGGGCGGTGTGCGAGAGCGCAGCGGCCACACGGAGGCCGCCGTGGAGCTCATGCGGCTCGCCGGCCTCGCCCCCGTCGGCGCTATCGCCGAGGTGGTCGCCGAAGACGGCAGCATGATGAGGCTCCCCGGGCTCATCGAGATGGGTGAGCGCGAAGGCATCCCCGTCATCACGATCGAGCAGCTCATCGCATATCTCGACGAGCACGAGCCCCGGACCGAGCCCGTGGCGCATCGCCGCCGCGTGAGCCTGCGAGCCGAGGCGAACGTGCCGACGGCCCACGGCCGCTTCCGGTTCCTGGCGTACAAGGACCGCATCACGGGAACGGATCACGTCGCCGTCGTCTCCGGAGACCTGTCGGGCGACGCTCCCCTCGTGCGGGTGCACTCGGAGTGCCTCACGGGTGAAGCGTTCGGCTCGCTCAAGTGCGAGTGCGGCCCGCAGCTTCAAGCCGCCCTCGACGCGATCGACCGGGACGGGGGCGTCGTCATCTACATGCGGGGCCACGAGGGCCGCGGGATCGGGTTGATCAACAAGCTCCGCGCCTACAGTCTCCAGGAGCGCGGCATGGACACGGTCGACGCCAACCTCGCCCTCGGCTTGCCGGCTGACGCCCGCGACTACGCCGCGGCCGCCGGCATCCTCGCCGATCTGGGGGTGGAGCGCGTGCGCCTGCTCACGAACAACACCGACAAGGTGGAGCAGTTGCGCAGCTTCGGGCTCGACATCGTGGAGCAGGTGCCGCTGCTGGTGGGCGTGGGGCCGAACAACCACCAGTACCTGGAGACCAAGCGGGACCGCATGGGGCACATCATCGACGCCGACGAGCTGGCCGATGCGCTGGCCCACATGCACCCGGCGGATGGGATCGGCCACGAAGGAGCGAAGGCATGAGCAAGACGGGCGCGCCCGAGGCGCAGCGGGTGGACGGCACCGGAGTGGATGTCGTGATCGTGGCGGCCACCTGGCATGCCCAGATCATGGACGGCCTCATCGCCGGGGCGCAGCGGGCACTGGAGGCCGCCGGAGCGAGGCACCGGCTCGTGCGGGTCCCCGGCTCGTTCGAGCTCGCGCTGGCGGCGCAATCGGCGTTCGCCGGGGGCGCGGATGCCGTCGTGGCGCTGGGAGTCATCATCCGGGGAGGCACGCCGCACTTCGAGTACGTGTCGGCCGCGACCACGGACGGCCTGAACCGCGTCGCGCTGGATGCGGGACGGCCTGTCGGCTTCGGCGTGCTGACACTCGACGACGAGGAGCAGGGGCTCGACCGAGCAGGGCTGCCGGGCTCGCAGGAGGACAAGGGCGCCGAAGCTGCGGATGCCGCGCTGCGCATGGTCGAGGTGCTGCGCACCGCGGCCCCGACGGCCTAGGCCTCTCGGGCGATCGCAGGGCCGAGGACCTGTCAGGCGGCTGCGCCGACGGCGGTGCCCGGCCGTCGTCGCCGCATCGCAGTGCGTGCGGTGCGATGCCGGTTCTCGCTGACGCGCACGACATCCTCGAGCACATCGGCCGGCGTCATGTACGCGACCGGAAGGTTCAGGTCGCGCAACCACACGACATCGCACTCGAACTCGTCGAGCGCATAGACGCACGCCACCGTCCGGTCGGGGTCGTCCTCTGCTCGCGACCGGTCGACGATGATCCACTCGCAGGATGTGACCCTGCGCAGTTCGAAGCGGCTCTGCCTCATCGGCTGCATGTCGGCCTCCCAATCGGAATCTGGTCCGGCATCGGCCGCGGGCACGTCATCCCGTCTCCGCTGGAGGAAGACGTCGCCCCTGGCGGAACCGCCGGAGCACCATGTCGTACCGCTCAATGTACTGCGCGTGATTGGCACTCGCAACCCTAGAGTGCCAATCCGGGGCCCGATCGTGGAGGTCAGGGCTTCCAGATCATGAGGACCACCACGATCACCAGCAGCAGCGAGGCGATGCCGTTCGTCCCGACGATCAGGCCGTAACCGGCCGGCTTCGACCCGGCCGCTGCCGCGCCCTCGGTCTGCTCGGCAGCGTCGGCGGCCTTGTTCAGCTGCGGGACCACGACGAACACGTTGAGCAGGAAGGCGATGACGTAGGCGATGATCGACCACAAGATCCACGGGGTCGTGAAGCTCAGGTCGTACCTCGGGTCCGCCATCCCCATGGCGCCGAACCCGAATACGACCGTGAGCAGTGAGAGCCACGAGAAGATCGTCGTGGACTTCGCCAGCGTCCGCACCTGGGCCGCGCTGCCGCTTCGCAACGCGCGCAGCCCCGTCATCGGGAGGATCGCCATCGGCCCGACGATGAAGACGGCGGTGGCGACGTGCAGGATGCTGATCACGGTGTCCATGGCTCGAGCTTAGGCCGGGCTGAAGGTTTCCGCCGCGCCCCACGCAGGCAGCGATGCGAATTCAGGCGGTTCTGGCCACCATCCGCCTGAATCGGCGGCATCGCCTGAATTCGCGACCCGGCGCGGGGCGGGCGCCCACCCCGTAACGGCCGCGCGCAGCCAAAGAGGCGGTCCGCCGAGGGACCGGGCCAGTCCAGGAACCCGGGTCAGTCCAGGAACAGAGCGCGCAGGCGCCGGGTCGTGAAGACGAGGCCGACCGCGATCATGGCGACGTAGTAGAGGATGTGCCACACCATGGCGCCCGAATAGGCGCCGGTCGTCAGCGCCCGGATGAGCTCCACTCCGTGCCATAGAGGGAACGCCATGATCAGCGACTGGATCCACTCGGGGTAGATCGTGATCGGATACAGCGTCGCCGAGAACAGGAACATCGGCAGCAGGACGATGTTGATCCAGTCCATGTGCTGGAACGTCTTCATGAAGCTCGTGATCGCCATGCCCAGGCTCGCGAACCCGAACGCGATCAGGAGCACCGCCGGAAGAGCGAGGATCGCGGTCGCGGACAGATTCAGGCCTGCGACCTGCATGATGATCATGAACCCGCACGCATACAGCAGGCCGCGCAGCAGCGCGTACAGGATCTCGCCGAGCGCGACGTCCAGGGGCCCCAGCGACGTGGCCAGCATCCCCTCGTAGAGCTTCCCGTAATTGAGCTTGAAGAACACGTTCCACGTCGAGTCGTAGATCGCCCCGTTCATCGCCGAGACCGCGAGCAGCGCCGGCGCGATGTAGGCCGCGTACGGAACCGACACATCGGCCGTGATCCGCACCTCGCCCACCAGCGCACCCAGCCCGATGCCCATCGAGAGAAGGTAGAAGACCGGCTCGAAGAAGCCGGAGAGGATGACGATCCAGCTCGAAGACCGTGCGGCGATCAGCCCTCGCTGGACCACGGCCCACGGATTGCCGGCCCACAGCGCCCGCACTCCCCCGCGCCGGGATCGCTGCCTGCCCGCCTCGGTGGTGGCCGCGATCATCTCGCAAGCCTCCGGGTGAAGATGCGGCGGGCGAGCAGATACCCGCCGAGAGCCAGCAGCACGAGATATCCCACGTGCACGGCGAGCAGCGCGCCGTCGACGGGCGCTCCGAACGTGGCCATGCGGCCCACTTGCGTCGCGTGCCACAGCGGCGAGATCCACCCGATCCATTGCAGCCACCACGGCAGAGTCTCCAACGGGTAGAACGTGCCCGAGAACAGGAACATCGGCATGAACACGAATCGCTGGACGAGCGCGAACTGCCCCCGATCCTCGTGCAGCGATGCTGCGTATGCCATCAACGGCATACCGAAAGCGAGTCCCGCGAGAAGCCCGACCGGGACCGCGATCCATCCGGTCGCCGGGGCCGGCACCGTCACCAGCGGGAAGACCGCGCCGAACGCCCAGATGAACATGTAGTAGGCGGCGCCGGCGAACAGCATCCGCGCCGACGCGGCGATCGCGACGCCGTTCGCGATCTGCGGCGACGAGAGGGCGGACGCGTTGAACCCGTAGAAGTAGCGCCGCCATTTGAATCCGGCCATGACCGGATACGTGAACTCCTCGGATGCCACAGCGATCGTCGCCGTCATCAGCAGCGCCGGCGCCACGAACACGAGGTACGACACGGACCCGCCGCCGACGGGGATCTCCTGGCGGATCAGCGCTGCAAGACCCACCGCCAGTCCGAACAGGTACACGAGAGGCTGGCCGAGCGCGCCCACCACGATAGTCCAGCCGTAGGCCCGCATGGCTCGGAGGATGTGCTCGGTCACGTACCACGAGCCGAAACGCCTCGGCCGGCGACCGGCGGCGAGCGCCTCGGCGCGCAGCTCATCGAGCGACGGATGCGCGCGCCGCTCAGGACCCGGTGCCTCGCGAACGGTCGTCATTCGATCAGCGACCTTCCCGTCAGCCGCAGGAAGACGTCCTCCAGGCTCGACCGGCGTACAAGGCTCGTCAAGGGCTGCAGCCCGGCCTCGGTTATCCGCGCCAGGACGCTCTCGCCGTCGTGCGCGTAGACGAGGATGCGGTCGGGCAGCACCTCGACACGCTCGCCGAAGCCGGCGAGCCGACGGGCGATCCGCTCGTTGTGCTCAGATCCGAATCGCACCTCGGCGACTTCGCGGCTGGAGTGCTCGCGGATGAGGGCCGCCGGGGTTCCCTGCGCCATGATGCGCCCCTTGTCGACGACGACGAGCCGGTCGCACAGCTGCTCCGCCTCGTCCATGTAGTGCGTCGTGAGCACGAGGGTCGTGCCGCGCTCCTTGAGCCGGAACAGGCGATCCCACAGGATGTGGCGCGCTTGCGGGTCCAGTCCTGTCGTCGGCTCGTCCAGCAAGAGGATGCGGGGATCGTTGATCAGTCCGCGCGCGATCGTGAGGCGCCGTTTCATGCCGCCGGAAAGCTGGTCGACCTTGTTCTTGGCCTTGTCCTCCAACTGGGCGAACACGAGCAGCTCGTCGGCCTTCTGGGCGCACACGCGGCCGGGAAGGCCGAAATAGCGCCCGTAGACGTACAGGTTCTCCCGGGCGTTCAGCTCGCCGTCGAGGTTGTCCTCCTGCGGGACGACGCCGAGTCGGGAGCGGATCTCCGGGCCGTGCCGATCCGGATCGAGACCGAGGATCTCCAGCTCCCCGGAAGTCCGGGTCGACACGGCGCCGATCATCCTCATGGTGGTGGACTTGCCCGCGCCGTTCGGCCCCAGCAGCCCGAACGACTCGCCGGAAGCGACCTCGAAGTCGAGGCCGTCGACCGCCAGGAAATCCGGCTTTCCCTTCACGGGATAGGACTTCACGAGGTTCGCTGCGCGGATGACGGGAGCAGGCACCGCACTACTCTAACCAGGCCCTGCGACACGCCCGCATCGTCGCGCGCTCGACCCCTCCGACCCCGGCGACGGCCTCACGCCACCGAAGGTCGCAGGCCGCGACCCGCCGCGTGGCGCGAGCCGCGGCGCACCCGCGTACACAGGACGGGCTGGCGAACCGGATGACGCCGCATGACGCCGGATGCCGCCGGCGGCGGCATCCGGATTACGATCGCACGGTGACCACTCCACCGTTCCGCGCCGACATCGTCGGCAGCTTCCTGCGCCCCGCCCCCCTCAAGGACGCCCGTCGCCGCCACGCGAGCGGTGAGCTCGACGATGCCGGCCTTCGCGCCGCGGAAGACGCCGCCATCGCGGATCTCGTCGCGAAGGAGGCGTCGGCCGGACTCCAGCCGGCCACGGACGGCGAGCTGCGGCGATCGTGGTGGCATTTCGACTTCTTCGGGCACCTGGACGGCGTGGAGATCGTCGAACTGGACCACGGCATCCAGTTCGCGGGCGTGCAGACCAGGCCGCGAGGCGTCGAGATCTCCGGTCCGATCCGCTTCGATCCGAACCACCCCTTCCTGGATCACTACCGCTCGCTCGCCGACCTGCTCGCGCGCACGACGGGTGCCACGCCGAAATTCAGCATCCCTTCCCCCACCGTGCTCGATTTCCGGCTGGAGCCGGGTCACATCGCCGAATCGGCCTACGACGGGCGCGACGCCATCGTCGACGACCTGGTCCAGGCCTACCGTGATGCGATCGCCGCGTTCTACGAGGCGGGAGCCCGCTACCTGCAGCTGGACGACACCGCTTGGGCGTACCTGTGCAGCGACGCCGAGCTCGCCAAGGCGCGGGAACGCGGCATCTCCACCGACGGCATCGCCGAACGATACGCCAGCATCTTGAACCGGGTCCTGGCGGGAAAGCCGGAGGACCTCGTCGTCACGACGCATGTGTGCCGCGGGAACTTCCGCTCCACCTGGATCTCATCCGGCGGGTACGAGCCGGTCGCCGAGCAGCTCTTGGACGTCGTGCAGTACGACGGGTACTTCCTCGAGTACGACACCGACCGCGCCGGCGGATTCGAGCCGCTGCGCTTCCTGCCGAAGGGCGACAAGACCGTCGTGCTGGGCTTGATCACCACGAAGACCGGTGAGCTGGAGAATCCCGACGACGTCAAGCGCCGCATCGACGAGGCCTCGGCGTTCGTGCCGCTCGAGCAGCTCGCGCTCAGCCCGCAGTGCGGCTTCGCCTCCACCGAAGAGGGCAACGTCCTCTCGGAGGACGAGCAGTGGGCCAAGGTCCGCTCGGTGGTCGAGATCGCCGGAGACGTCTGGGGCTGATCCGGCTCCGGCAGGGCGGGTCCGGGCACCGGCACGGCGGGACTATGCTGACGACAGCCTCACGATGTCGTCAGGAGCCCGCCCGAACCGAGACCTCTGCGGCCGCGCCGATCACCGGCCGGTCCGGCGGCACCGGCGCGCGCCCGAGCCTCTCCTGACGCCGTCGGCACACGGCGCAGATCAGGAGGAGGAACGATGACCGGGAACACCGATTACGACCCGAGCGAGCTCAAGCGCGTCTTCGAGGCGCACTTCACATGGGCGGCCGCGTTCGAGCGCAACACGCATCGCTATGCGAACCGGCAAGCGCTCACCGATCCGCCGAGCGGTCGTTCGTGGACGTACGCGGACCTCGGGGACGTCACCGGGAGGCTCGTCGAGGGCCTGCGGCAGCGCGGGGTCGGGGTCGGGGACATCGTGTGCCACCAGCTCAAGAACACCCCGGAGTTCGCGTTCCTCTACATCGCAGCCCAGGGCCTGCGCGCCGTGAGCTCGCCGATGAACTTCCGCCTCGCGCCGGCCGAGACCGCGCACATCCTGGATCAGGCCCGGCCCGCCGTGTTCGTCTACGACGGCACCGATGCGGACAACGTCGCCACCGCGCTCGACCTGGCCGCGCACCGGCCCCGCATCATCGCCGCGGTGGGCGGCGATCTGGTCGAGGGCGCTGTCCGTTTCGAGGAGCTGCTCGCGCCCGAAGCTGCGCCGTTCCGCGCGCCCGAGGGTGCGAGCACGTGGGACGAGACATCCCGCCTCTACACGAGCGGCACGACGGGGATGCCCAAGGCCGTTCCGCTCACGAGCCTCAACGAGGTGCTCACGGCGCACGATGTCACGATGCACTTCCCGCTGTCGCCGAGCGACAAGACGATGAACATGTCGCCGTGGTTCCACCGCGGCGGGAACTACTGCGCGGGCCCGAACACGGCGTTCTTCGTCGGCGCCGAGGTGGTCACGCTCCCCCAGTTCGATCCGGACGCGGTGCTGGACGCCATCCAGGAGTACGGGCTGACGTACGTGATCGGCGCGCCCACCAATCTCGAGCGGCTCGCCGACGCGCAGGAGGCGAACCCGCGCGACCTGTCGAGCCTGAGCGGGCTCGTGACGATGGGCGCGCCGCTCAGCCACGACGCGGCTCTGCGATACCAGCGGGTGCTCACGCCGCGGATCGCGAACGGCTACGGGACCACCGAGGCGTTCTGGAACACGTATCTGCGTCCCGACGACCTTCCCGGCGCCGCCGGCGCGGCCGGACGCGCGTGCCTCGATGACGACGTCGCGGTCGTGCGCGTGCAGCAGGACCGCATCTCGGAACCGCACGAGCACGCGCGCAAGGACGGCCAGGAGATCGGCGAGGTCATCATGCGGTCGGTCAAGTCGGGCTATGCCTACCTGGGCAACCCCGCCGAGCAGGCGGAGAAGTTCCGCAACGGATGGGTCTACCCCGGAGACCTCGCCACATGGGACGAGAACGAGATCGTCACGGTGGTCGGTCGCAAGGACGACATGATCATCTCCGGCGGCGAGAACGTCCACCCCGTGCAGGTCGAAGAGGTGCTGGCCGCCCACTCCGGCGTCGCCGACTCGATCGTCGTGGGGTTGCCGGATCCGCAGTGGGGCGAGCTCGTCGTCGCCTACGTGCAGCGGCGGCCTGGCGAGCTTCCGGATGTCGCTGCGGCGGCATCCGAGCTCGACGCGTTCCTGCGCGCGAGTGTCAAGCTCGCCGACTACAAGCGGCCCCGCCGTTACGCGTTCGTGGACGAGCTGCCGTACACGGCGACCGGGAAGAAGCAGCACTTCAAGCTGAAGGAGCAGGCTCCCGCCGACGCCGAGGCGGGGCGTTTCGTCGCTCCCTAGCGGCGGAGAAGGATGCCGGTCGGCCGAGCTGGCTCGGGCCTGGCGGGCGCCGGCCGCAGGCCGGCGCGGGACGCTCGGCCCACCGGCATCCTTCGCAGCGGCGAGAAGGCGATCAGTGGCCGGCGAGGGCCTGGCGGTCGATCTCCTCCTGGTTCTCGACGTACGGAGTGCCGTGCGTGTGGAAGGTCGCGACGGTCTTCATGCCCCACGCCTGGCCCTTGGCGCGCTCGGCGGCGCTCCACTCGACGACCGGCCAGTCCGGGTCCAGGAGCAGACGGGCCTGCGCGGTCGCGAACTCGATGCGGTTGCCGCCCGGCTCCCACACGTACAGGAAGAACGTCTGGTTGATCGCGTGCTTGTACGGGCCGTACTCGATGTAGACGCCGTTCTCCAGGCAGATGTCGGCCGCCTTGAGAATGTCCTCGCGCGAGTCGGGCGCGAACGCGAAGTGGTGGAACCGCCCGCGCGTCTTCGTCCAGTCCTCGGAGTACACGACGTCGTATGACTTCTGGTGGAAGCGGAACCACCATGCCGCCATGTGCCCGTCGTCCATCCGGACCCGCTCGGACTCCCGCGCGAACATGACGTCGCGCCAGAACTCCCCGGCGGCGTCGACGTCGGCCGCGAGGTAGTTGATGTGGTCGAGACGGCGGGCGTTGATGCCGCGCCCCGGATAGGCCGCGGCCTGGTTCTTCAGGGCCGGGCGGTCCTCGTCGTCGGGCACGTAGTGCTCGGTGTCGTAGTAGATGCCCATGAGGTGCCCGTCCGGGTCCTCGAACTCGTACGAACGGCCGACGCCCACCTCGGGGTCGCGCCAGCCGTGGCCGAGCCCCGCCTGCTCGATCGCCGCCACCCGGCGCTCCAGGGCCTCGGGGCTCGTCGCACGGAACAGGGTGCGCCCGACACCGTTCGTGTCGGATGCCGTGAGCTTGAGGGAGTACTGCTGGTATTCGTCCCACGTGCGCAGGTACGCCGAGTCGCCCACGCGGGCCACTTCGCGCATGGCGCAGATGTCGCGGAAGAAGTGCAGACTCTCCTCGAACTTCGGGGTGTACAACTCGATCGCGCCCAGGTGGGCGAGGTCGAAGTTCTCGGATCGTGCCATGGATCTCCTCCTTGAAGATTGCTGCGGATGTCAGAGGCGAGGGCGGGCGAACACCCGGCCGTCGAAGAGCTTGCGAGCGGTGCGCAACGAGGTGGATGTCGCCCGCCATACGCCGTCGGCGCCTTGCTCGACGCCGACGCGGGCCACGAACACGCCGCCCGGGTGCTCGATCGGCGTCGACTCGGGATCGTCCAGCTGCGCGATATCGGACCCGACCGCGCCGGGGATCCGGATCCCGGCCGCGACCGACGCGGCCATCAGCACGCCGATGGCGTTGTGCACTCGCGCGGGGATGAAGGCGCGCGTCGCGATCGCGCCGCCTGCGCGAGGAGGCGAGAGCAGGAACATCTTCGGCACCGTCTGCGCGGACACATCGCCCAGACCGAACAGCTCGCCGGCAGCGAGGCGCACCTGCTCCACGGCGGTGCGCAGATCGGCTCGTCCTTCGAGTTCGGCCGGTGCCTCGGTGCCGTCGACGCCGAACTCCGCGGCATCCATCAGCACCACCGGCATCCCGTCGTCCACCAGGGTGACCCGGTGCCCGGCCACCTCGTCGGTCACGTTGCCGGTCGGAAGCAGCGGGCTGGACGGGGCGAGCTGGAGGTCGATCTCGCACGCGGTCCCCGGTACGCCGTCGATCACCGCGTCGCCGTCGTACTCGGGTCTGCCGGCGCGCACGGCGAACGTGGCCGTGGCCACATCGCCCGTGTTCACAAGCCGGATGCGCACGGTGGCCGAGTCGCCCTCGGCCTGGATCAGCCCGCGCTCGAGCGCGAACGGGCCGACCCCGGCCAGCAGATTGCCGCACGTCTGGGTAGTGCTCACGACGGGCTCGTCGACCACGACCTGGAGGAACAGATAGTCGAGGTCGATGCCGGGTTCGCCGGACCGCGACACGACGGCGACCTTGCTCGTGAGAGGGTGCGCACCGCCGATCCCGTCGATCTGCCTCGGGTCCGGGCTTCCCATGATGCGAAGCATCAGATCATCCCGCTCCGCGGGATCGGCGGGCACGTCCTCGGCGAGGAAATAGGCGCCCTTGGACGTCCCGCCGCGCATGAGCATGCAGGGGATGCCGTCCCGCACCGGATCGACCGGCGCATCCCTCCGGTCAGCGGGCATCGTATTCCTGCTGGGTCATGTAGACGACCCCCAACTCCGCGAGGCTGCTGCGCAACCCCTTCCGATCCAGGCTCAGCTCGCCGCCCTGGTACGCGGCGCGATCGGCGGCTTCCTTCTCGACGCGGGCGTCGGAGGCGGCCAGCACGGCCCCGGCGTCCTCACGGGGGACGCACAGCACGCCGTCGTCGTCTGCGACGATCACATCCCCGGGGCGGACGATAGCGCCGCCGACGACGACGGGGACGTTGACGGACCCGCCCGTGGACTTCACCGTGCCCTGAGCGTTGACGGCCGCCGACCAGACCGGGAATCCGAGCTCACGCAGCTCTGCGACATCCCGGACCCCGGTCGTGGTGACCAGGCCGCGGACCCCGCGCGCGTGCAGCGCCGTGCCGAACAGCTCGCCGAAGGCGCCGTCCACGGACGGCGAGACCGTCGTGACGACGAGGATGTCGCCCTCGCGGCACTGCTCCACGGCCGCGTGGATCATCAGGTTGTCGGCGGGCCAGCTGAGCACGGTCACAGCCGTCCCGGCCACGCGGACCCCGTCCTGGATGGGCCGCAGCGACGCTCCCACCAGGCCTGTGCGCCCCATCGCCTCGTGGACCGTTGCGACGCCGTGGACGCCGAGGGCGTCGACGGTGGCGGCGTCGGCGCGCGCGATGTCGGTGACGATGACGCCGCTCATCGCAGGACCCCCGTCACCTCCGGGTAGTAGCGCATGTACGCCTCGCCCATCGTGTCGTGTGGCAGACCCAGGTTCGGCCCGGCGTTGCGCTTGACCTGCACTCCGCGGCGCACGGCCAGGTCGGTGTAGTACGACCACATGTGCTTCTGCGCCGGCAGGCACTCCATGGCGGCGCGCTTGCGCGGGAACGCGTCGGTGATGTCCAGCAGGACGTCGGGCTTGAAATCGCACTGTTCGGGCTGGTGCGGCTCGAAGAAGAAGACGGGCGGAGCGCCGATGATGTCGTCCTTGGACGGGTAGGTGCCGTCGGAGCCCGCTACGCCGATCGCCTGGGCGAGCACACGCGCCTGCAGCGCCATGCGCGCCGCCGCCGGGTGGTCGCCGTTGTAGGGGTCGACCAGCGGATGCGTGAGCACGACGGTCGGCTTGACGCGGCGGTACACGTCGACGAGCCGCGCCACGGCCTCGTCGCTCTCGCGCAGCGGATAGTCGCCGAGGTCGAGGAACTCGATCTCCGCCCCGAGCGCGGCCGCCGCCGCCTCCGCCTCTTCCCGGCGCACCGCCTTGATCTCCTCCAGCGACTTGCCGGCAAGCCACTGGCTGGCCGATTCGCCCCGCTCGCCGTAGCTGAGGCACGCGATCACTGCGCGCTCGCCGCGCAGCGCGGCCGCCGCGATCGCTCCGCCGGCACGCCAGACGAAATCGCCGGCGTGAGCGCTCACGACCAGGAGTGAAGGGGTGCTGTCGGCCATGGGACTCCTCATCGACTCGGGCCGCCGGACGTGCGCCGGCACAATGCTCCCAGACAACCACATCGGGGCATATTGGTCAAGATATTGTCTACAATATTGGTTCCCGAGAATCCCTATGGCAATTACCTATGGACATAGGTGCTCGGGGGGCCTTAGCATGAGGTTCGGATCGAAGCCCCGGTGCACGGTCGTGCCGGGTCCGCCAACGATGTCGAGGGAGTTTCCATGGCCGAGAATCTGCAACAGCTGCTGGACGAGAAGGGGAACATCGTCGAGATGCTCCGCAACTCGCAGCTGGGCACCTACATCTACCCGGTGGTCCCCGCCGAGTTCAGCAACTGGCGCCGGGAGCAGAAGGCGTGGCGTGAGACCGCCGTGCTGTATGACCAGACGCACCACATGGTGAACTTCTTCGTGAAGGGCCCCGACGCGCTCAAGCTCCTGAGTGAGACGGGGATCAACTCGTTCGCGAACTTCCCGGTCGACACCGCGAAGCAGTTCGTCCCGACGGCCTCCAACGGCGGCGTGATCGGCGACGGCATCCTCTTCCACGAGGCACCCGGCGAGTACGTCTACGTCGGCCGTGCGCCGGGTGCGAACTGGCTGCAGTTCCACGCCGAGACCGGCGGATACGACGTCGAGTTCCGCTACGACGACCGGTCGCCGTCCCGCCCCTACGGCGCCGCCGTGCACCGCGACTACTACCGGTTCCAGATCCAGGGCCCGAACGCGTGGAAGATCATCGAGAAGCTCGCGGGCGGCACCGTCGAGCAGGTCAAGTTCTTCCACATGGGTCACATGACGATCGCCGGCGAGCAGGTCCGCACGCTGCGCCACGGCATGGCGGGTGCCCCCGGTCTCGAGCTGTGGGGCCCGTACGAGCAGCACGGCAAGATCCGCGACGCGATCCTGGAGGCCGGCCGTGAGTTCGGCATCGAGCCCTGCGGGTCGCGCGCGTACTCGTCCAACACGCTGGAGTCGGGCTGGATCCCCTCGCCGCTGCCGGCCATCTACACGGGCGGAGACATCGAGCGCCGGTACCGCGAGTGGCTGCCGGCCAACAGCTACGAGGCCATCAACGCCCTGGCCGGCTCGTTCGTCTCGGACAGCATCGACGACTACTACCTGAACCCGTGGGAGCTCGGCTACGGCTCGTTCGTGAAGTTCGACCACGACTTCATCGGTCGCGACGCGCTCGAGAAGATCGACCCCGCGCAGCAGCGCAAGAAGGTCACGCTGGCCTGGAACGACGAGGACCTGACCAAGATCCTCGCCACGGTGCTGGACCGCACGGGGCCCGGATACCAGTTCTTCGACCTGCCGAACGCGAACTACGGCTCGAGCAACTACGACGCCGTGATCGACGCGGACGGCAACACGGTCGGTCTGTCGCTGTTCACCGGCGTCACCGCGAACGAGAAGCGGGGTCTGTCGCTGGCCACGGTCGACCGCGAAGTGCCGATCGGCGCCGAGGTGCGTGTCGTGTGGGGCGAGCCGGACGGCGGCTCGGGCAAGACCACCGTCGAGCCGCACGAGCAGATCGCGGTCCGCGCGATCGTCAGCCCCGTCCCGTACGCCGAGACCGCCCGTCAGGAGTACCACGGCGGCTGGCGCACGACCGGCACCCTGTAAAGCACACGACGGACGCCGCTCGGGGACTCCCCGGGCGGCGTCCGCGTGTGCACGGCGTCGGAGATCGTGAGTGACACACCGCCGCGGCGGCCGCCAGGCCGGCGTGGCGGGGACTGTCTCCTGCGTGCGGCACGACGAGCTCTCAGCGACCGGCATGGATCGCAGCGAAGCGGCCCGGCGTCGACGAGATGATCTCGCCGACCGTCGTGTAGAACCAGTCGAGGGCCCCCAGGTGCTGCGTGGTCGGGCGACGGTACAGGTGCAGCTCGGCATCCGGCAGATCGAACGGGACGTCGTGCACCGCGATGGGCCAGGTGCCCGCCCAGCCTCTCGCGAGGGTCTCCGGGATCGTGGCGACGAAATCGCCGGTGACCAGCAGATCCGGCAGTGACACGAAGTGCTGGACGCTCAGCACGGGTGCCTCGACCCCTCCCAGCCGGCGGTGCGCGGCCTCGAGATTCTGCGCGCTCGAGTCGCTGGTCACCCAGATCCGCCGCGCGACGCGGTATTCGTCGACGGACAGCTCGGCGGTCGCGAGCGGATGGGACGTGCCCATCGCCACCAGGTATCCCTCGCGCTTGACGCGGCGGTGCTCGTGCCCGAGCGGAGCGGATGTCACGGCCAGGTCGATCGTGCCTCGGGCCAGCTCGTCTCCGATCGTCGCGTTGTCCAGCGGTACGACGTCCAGGCGTGCGTGGGGGGCCCGCTCCCCCACCACGCGGGCGATGTCCGGCAGCCATCCGATCTCGCCCAGCTCGGACAGGGCGATCCGGAACACCCGTTCCGAGACCGTCGGATCGAACCCGTGCACGGCATCCAGCGCGCGATCGATGAGCGCCACGGCATCCCGGAACTCTGGATAGAGCGCGACCGCGAGCGGCGTCGGCCGCATTCCGCTGCCCTCGCGCTCGAACAGCGCGTCATCGCACTGCCTCCGCAAGCGCCCGAGGGCCTGGCTCACCGCGGGCTGGGTCACGAACAGCCGCCGCGCGGCCGCGGTGAGACTGCGCGATTCGTACACGGCGACGAAGACCCGGACGAGATTCAGATCCACTGGCGCTCCTTGTCGGCTCCGTGGATGTCGGCGCGTAAGCACACCTTCCTCCACCATAACGGATGCTTATTCGAATAAAGGATGAAGATACCTTCTGTTTACTAGCATGGGCGGCATCCCGAACGAAGGAGTCTCCATGGATGTATCCGCTTCCCAGGTCATCGCCCAAGCGGGCGGCCCCGTGCCCTACCTGCGCAACGCCCCGGCGCGGCCGACCGTGTTCCCCGTGACCCCGGAGTTCACGAACTGGCGATCCGAGCAGCGGGCTTGGCGGGAATCGGTCGCACTCCTGGACCAGTCCCACCACATGACCGATCTGTTCATCTCCGGTCCGGACGCGCTGCGGCTGCTGTCGGACATCGGCGTCAACAGCTTCGCCGACTTCCCCGTGAACGCCGCCAAGCAGTTCATCGCGGTCAACCACGAGGGGTACCTGATCGGC
>Ga0164243_10004697_pt1 | contig 21259 bp, 19 predicted proteins | sample OricompcompostOP_FD_108781 | JGI IMG/M metagenome (GOLD analysis project Ga0164243, IMG submission 108781) | Organic Plus compost microbial communities from Emeryville, California, USA - Original compost - Organic plus compost (OP) | ecosystem: Engineered > Solid waste > Mixed feedstock >...
AGACGCTTCCATTGGTGATCTGTCAGTTCGTAGCGGATCGGGCGAGACATTCAGGCTGGCTTCCTCCTGCCCGTATCGTCTCATCTCCCATGTTCGTCGCCCTGAATGTCGATTCAGCCTAGCAAACGTGCGGAAGCTGCTCCCTACGGAAGAAATAAATCAACAGCAACTTGATGCTGCATTCGAACGCCTTGTGAAGTCCGGCGAATGCTCGATCAAGTCCGACACTGTGGTATGCAGCGAGGCCGTGCTGCTTCGATGCCTCAATTCGGCGACCAAGGCTGAAACCGGCTTCACGAAGCTGCACGATCACATTCTGACTGAGTGTAAGAAGGTTACAAAGCTTTCTGATGCTGCCCAAGGCTACTTGGAGCGGAATTTGCGCCGCGCCATTGTTCACCTGTTGAGGGCGTCAGGGCCTTTAAAGAGCGATGATGAACTTGGCCTGCAATTCGACCCTAGTGCTGCTGACGAAATTCGCTCAGTTCTTTATCAAGATCTTGAGCCCGACACAGCGCATGCTGCCATAGTCGCGTTCTCGGCCTTTGTCACCAATCCGACGCTCGGACCCGTGCTAGCGCCGCTAGTTAATTCTTACGCGGCGCTGGCGATGAGAAATCTTGACCCGTTAGGCCGGAGGTGGCAGCAGATGGTGCTTTCGCGTAGTGTGATCGCCATCGACACGGATGTTCTGTTGTATTTGATCATCGAAGAACTGCCTGAGCACACGGCAATTCTTTCGGCGCTTAAAAGCCTAAAGTCCGACGGAGTCGAAATCGTAGTTCCAGAGCATGTCTTCACTGAAGCAGTGGGACATCTTGAGCGCGCACCGAGAACCTATAGGCGCTTCGCCGACAGACTGCTGCGGCTTCCAGCAGAGGTTGTGGACGCAAGGGTCTGGCATGCCGTTGTTAGGGGCTACTACTTTGCGCGGCACAACGGCTATACCGGCTCGTTCGAAAATTTCTATGCGAAGTATCACTTGCCGGAGAATCCTGCCGGATTCACCGAGCATCTCATTAGCAAGCGGCTTTCGCTGAAAAAGAAGGCCATGGACGAGGTTCCGGAGCGTGACGCCGATGCACTGACTGCTATTGGGGAAACGATCTTGCAGTACCGCGAGCAGTCGCGGCGCAAGGCCACGTTCCGTGACCCCGCGGAAATGGCTCAGCGTGTTCGAGAGGACGTCGCCATGGCTCTCACGCTCGCGGCGAAATCTGATGACTCAATTGGCGCATCTGCGAAAGGCTACGTGGCCAGCTCGGACAGGGCATTCCGCATGATTGAAGGCCATGAAAACTGGCAACCTCGTAAGCGAGTACATGTCTGGTCAAGTGCGCTACCTCAGCTATCGTTTTTCGCATGTGGAAACACACTCGCCCCAAACGAATCGGTCGATATGCTGTTCAATCCTGTGACGATTGCAGCTGCCGACCTTATGGCCGAGCAAATTAGCTTGTTGGCAACAATTGGAGTTGACCTGAAGAGCATACCGTTAGACCGGCTAGATTGGGACTTACGGCAAGGCCTTAGTGTCCAGCTTGACGCCCTCAAGGCCGCAGTGATTGATGCTACCTCTGACAACGATAAGGCGAGCGCCACAGCTACGCTGCGAGTTGCCCAAGCCGCCAGCAAAGCGGGCTACGACATAGTCCCACAGGTGGAAACCTTGGTTCAGGAGTTTGACAGCACCAAGGAGGAGCTAGCCACCGAACGGCATAGACGCCAGCAAGCGGAAGAGCAATTGCGCGGCTTGGTAGCGGCAATGCGCAATCAATCAACCAACAAAGCGAGACGCAGGCTCAACAAGCTGGTCGAGGAAATGGGAGTTTCGCTTGACGACGATCTTGATGACGATGTCGAAAGCCCCACGAACATAAGTTCCGGTGCCAAATAGCTTTCATGCAAACACGCGTTTTCATCAACGCTCTGCAACCCTGATGGGCTGAACGACATGAAAGGCGAGCATCAGAAAGCGGTCGCGGCATGACAGTCAGTGTCTTTGTAGTCCACGCATAGCCTATCTCGAAAGCAGCCGTCTGCCGATACCTGCTTGTGGCCGGTAGCGGTCAACGTTGCCAAGCGTCCAACGGACTACAACCTCTGCAAAACCGAAATTGCCCGCCGTATCAAGACAGGCTCTCGATAACCTCAAGACCTACGCTGCAGCTAAGTAGCCGAGCTTTCAGTTCGTCCTTTGTGCATTGGCGGAAAGCAGCCGGAGTCGAACCGACCAGGAAGCGGCTGGCGCCCCCTACCGGGTTTGAAGCCCGGGCGCACCACCGGGTGCGTTTGCCTTCCTTTTGAAGAACAACGAGAAGATGTTCTGCGCGCCTGTGCAAAGGCGCGGGGATTCTAGGGGCCGGTGACGGGGCCCTCCTCTTTCGTCCAGCGCGTGTTCGGGCGCAGCAGATGCGCGTCGCCCACGCGGCGGGTGTAGCCGATGCGGTCGAAGAACTCGAGGATCTGGATGGCGCGCTTGCGGCCGAGGTGCACGGCGTCGCGGAAGGCGCGGGCTTCGACGGCGCTAGGGGGGAGGCCTTTGGGGGAAACGGCGGTGCCCGGCTTCGACAGGCTCAGCCCGAACGGGTGGGGGGTGTCGGAGGCCGATGGGGCGGTGGCGTCGGAGGCCGACGAAGCCTTGGCGATGGCTGCGGCGGCATCCGGCGTGTCGGCCACACTCAGCGCCACAAAGGTCTGCGCCAGCTCGGCCATGCGCTCGGCCGGGTAGAACAGGTCCTTCACCACCTGGTACAGCACGCCCAGCCGCGCCTGCTTGCGCAGCAGCTCGCGCACGGCGTCTTCGCGCACACCGGTCTCGCGCGCCAGGTCGCGCACCCAGGGCGGGTCGTTGCCGCCGGCCAGCAGCAGGGGGTGCAGGCGGTCGGCCAGGGCCTGCTCGGTGTCGCTCAGGCTGACGCGGTGGCCGGGCAGGTGCAGCCAGTGGCCGGTGCGTTCCAGCACGGGGCGGCCCTCGGCGTCGCGTTCGGCCAGCAGGCGCTCGATCCAGGCCTGCCAGCCCTGGGCGGGCAGGCGCGCGAAGCTGGCCTGGGCGCCGCTTTGCGCGGGGAAGGCCATGCGTTGCAGGCGGGCGCTGTTCAGGCCGGGCTCGTCGGGGGCGCGGGCGTGGTGGCGTTGCAGGGCGTCGGTGATGCGCTCGCGCACGGCCGCCCAGGCGGCGGGGGCCAGCCACAGTTCGTCGGCATCGCCGCCGGCGCCGGGGGCGCCGAGCATCGACCCGGCGAGCGGGCCGGGCTGGCCGATGGGGAACGAGGGCGCGTCGTCGCCCGCCCAGCCGGGCGCAGGCAGACGGCCCAGCAGGCGCGCCAGCGCGCTGCGCGTGAGGCCGGCCGGCGCGGCGGCCAGCAGCGGGCGCGCGTCGCCGGTGGCGACCAGGGTGTCGAGGGCGTCGAGCCACTGCATGCGCTCGGCGCTGCGGCGCCGGCGCTCGGGCGCCAGCGGGTCGAGCACGACGCCGCCGCCCACGGTGCGCGTGCCCTGCGCGTTGCGCACGATGAAGCGGTCGCCGGGCACGACGAACACGGGCGCGTCGAAGACGAGCTGCACGCGCGCCTCGGTGTCGGGCGCCATCGTGTCGGCCTGCAGCGGCACGGCGTGTGCCTGCCGGTGCGCGGCGCCCAGGTGCACGTGCAGCGGTGCCCACGAGCCGAGCGGCGGGGCACCGGGCAGCAGGCGCAGGCGCACGTCGATGCGCTGCGTGGGTTGCAGCACGCGGGCATCGGCGATCCAGTCGCCGCGGGCGATCTCGTGCTTGTCGATGCCGGCCAGGTTGAGCGCGACGCGCTGGCCGGCGCGGCCCACTTCGGCGGCGCGGTTCTGCGCGTGCAGGCTGCGGATGCGCACGCCGCGCCCGGTGGCCGAGTGGGTGAGCGTGTGGCCCGCCAGCACGTGGCCGTCGAAGACGGTGCCGGTGACGACAGTGCCGCGCCCCGGCAGGGTGAAGACGCGGTCGACGGCGAGGCGGAACAGGCCGCCGCCGCGGCGCCGCTCGGCCGCCTCTTCTTCCCAAGCGCGGGCTTGGGCGAACAGGTGCTCGCGCAGGGCGTCGATGCCGAGGCCGGCGGCGTCGACCTCGGGCGCGATGGCGGTCTCGAAGACAGGCGCGTCGCGCAGCGGCGTGCCGGCCAGCAGCGCGGCGACCTCTGCGCGTACGGCGGCGATGCGTTCGGCATCGACGCGGTCGCACTTGGTCAGCGCCACGGTGCCCTGGGTGATGCCGAACAGCAGGGCGATGGCCAAATGCTCGCGGGTCTGTGGCATCACGCCGTCGTCGGCGGCCACCACCAGCAGCGCATGGTCGATGCCCGAGGCACCGGCAGCCATGGTGTGGACGAACTTCTCGTGGCCGGGCACGTCGATGAAGCCCAGCACGTTGGCAGTGGCTGCCTCGCCGCCCTGCCCGCCTTCGGGCGGCACGGGGAAGTAGGCGTAGCCCAGCTCGATGGAGATGCCGCGCGCCTTCTCTTCCTTCAGGCGGTCGGTGTCCACGCCGGTGAGCGCGCGCACCAGCGTGGTCTTGCCGTGGTCGATGTGGCCGGCCGTGCCGATGATCATGGCCGGGCGGCGAGCGCGGCCTGCAGCGCAGGCAGTTGCGCGGTGAAGGCGGCCTCGTCGTGCGCCTCCAGGCAGCGCAGGTCCAGCCACAGCGACTGGTCGGCGATGCGGCCGATGACCGGGCGCGGCAGGCCGCGCAGCGCAGCCTCGAGCCGGACGAGCTGGCGGCCGGCGCGCCTGGCTTCGCGCGGCGCGATGCGCAGGCCGGCGCTGGGCAGCGTCTCCACGGGCAGCGCGCCGCTGCCGATCTGGCTGGACATCGGGGCAACGCTCGCCTCGAAGTCCGCGCCCAGCGCCTGCTGCACGGTGGGCTGCAGGCGCTCGGCCTGGGCCTGCATCTGCGCGCGCGGGCGGGTGAAGAGGCGCAGCGTGGTCAACCGCTCGGCCAGGTGCTCGGGCGCGAGGTACAGGCGCAGCACCGGCTCCAGCGCGGCCAGGGTGAGCTTGCCCACGCGCAGGGCGCGCTTGAGCGGGTTCTTCTTGATCTTCGCGATCAGGTCCTTGCGGCCGACGATCAGGCCCGCCTGCGGGCCGCCGAGCAGCTTGTCGCCGCTGAAGGTGACGAGGTCGGCGCCGGCGGCCACCACGGCGCGCACGGTGGGCTCGTGCGGCAGGCCCCATTGCGCCATGTCGACCAGCGTGCCGCTGCCCAGGTCGACCGCCAGCGGCAGGCCGCGCGCGTGGGCGATGGCGGCCACCTCCGCCTCGCTCACCGTCTTGGTGAAGCCGCTCACGGCGTAGTTGCTGGTGTGCACCTTCATCAGCAGCGCGGTGCGCGCCGTGACGGCTTCGGCATAGTCCTTGGCGTGGGTGCGGTTGGTGGTGCCGACCTCGACCAGCTTCGCGCCGGCGCGCGACATGATGTCGGGGATGCGGAAGGCACCGCCGATCTCGACCAGCTCGCCGCGCGAGACGATCACTTCCTTGCGCGCCGCCAGCGCGTTGAGCGTGAGCAGCACGGCGGCGGCGTTGTTGTTGACGACGGTGGCGGCCTCGGCGCCGGTCAGCTCGCGCAGCAGGCCGTCGACGAGGTCGTCGCGGTCGCCGCGGCCGCCGGTGGCGAGGTCGAACTCCAGGTTGGCCGGCGCGGTGAGCGCGCGCAGCACCGACTGAGCGGCCTCGTCGGGCAGCAGCGCGCGGCCCAGGTTGGTGTGCAGCACGGTGCCGGTGAGGTTGAACACGGCCACCAGGCGCGGCGCGAAGCGCGCGGCCAGGCGGCGCTCGCAGGCGGCGGCGAGGGTGTCGTCGGCGATGGCCTCGGCAGTGAGCTGGCCGGCCAGGGCTTTCGGGCGCAGGGCGTCGAACTCGGCGCGCAGGGCGTCCGTCAGCGCGCCCTGGCCGTAGCGCTCCGCCAGCACCTGCATGGCCGGCGCAGCGAGCGCGCGGTCGACCGAGGGCAGGCGAAGGGCGTGGGGAACGGCGGACATGCTTCGGATGTTCCTGCTGAAACTGAACACACCTCGCTCACGCTGAGCTTGTCGAAGCGCTGCGCAGGGCTTCGACAGGCTCAGCCTGAACGGTCCGGGACAAGCGCAGCTCGATGGCGCGCCGCATCACACCGCCAGCGGCTTCTCGATCGCCAGCAGCGGGTTGCCGCTGGCCCGCGAGAACGCGGTCTCGCCCATCAGCAGATCGAGCGTGAGGCTGGCCAGGTCGTCGGCCAGGGGTTCGGCATAGGGGTCCTGCTCCTGGTTGACGATCTTGCGGTAGGTGTGGCACTGCGTGCAGGTCTCGGCCAGGACGACCTGGTCCTTCACCTTCGCGGCGTCGCCGGCCTCGGCCTCCTCCACGCCCTGGTAGCGCACGCCCTGCGTCGATTCGCAGTGGCTGCACTTGACGCGCACCATGTGCCACTCGGTGGCGCACAGGCCGCAGTGCAGGTAGCGGTGGCCGCCGGCCTCGCCGCCGATGCGCAGCACGCTGGCCACCGGCGCGCTGCCGCACACGGGGCAGACGGTGGCTGGCTCGGTGTAGGGCATGCTGCGCTCGTCCTGCGCCGCGGCGCGGGCGGCGAAGACGACCTGCAGCGCGGCCATGACCAGCGGCGCCGCGGCGATGTCCTCGCGGCCGAGGTTGTCGGCCAGCGCCTGGCGAGCCAGGGCGTCGAGTGCGTCGTCGTCATGCACGGCCAGGCGGTCAAGCACCGGGCGCAGCACTGCGGGCACGGCGGGGTCGGCCTGCACGTCGGCGAGCAGCGTATGCAGAGTGGCGCGCCAGCCGGCAGGCAGCGCGTCGGAGGCCGGCATGAGCGGCATGCCGTTGGCACTGGCACGCTGCACGGCGTCGGCCGGCAGGGCTTCGGCGGCGGGCGCCTGGGCCGCCAGCCGCTGCTGCGCCTCGACCAGCCGCGCGGCGAAGCGCAGGTAGTCGGCGATGGGGTGGCCTTCGGCCAGTTGGCGCAGGCGCGCGGCGCGCTCCTGGAACAGCAGCGCCGGCTGCGGCAGGCGCACGCGCGGGAAGCTCACGCGGTCGAGGGCTTCGATGTCGCCGGGCTGGAGGATGCGTTGCACGGTGCGAGGAAAGCTGAGTGGCCAAAGAGAAACGCCGGGACGGACCCGGCGCTCTGGATGCAGGTGGGCTGCGGCAAGTCTATGCCAGCCCTCGGTCGATCGGCATGGGAAGAAGCCTCATCCCCTGGGCGCCGCGCGGTCGCGTGCCAGCGCGCTTTCGCGCTCGACCACCTCGCCGTACCAGCCCCGGTGATGGCGCCGGGCCCAGGCATAGCTCACCGTGCCGCGGGTCATGGCCTTGATGGAGCCCTTGACCCAGATCGCCGCGTAGATGTGGACGATGATGGCGCAGACGATCACGAAGCCGAAGAAGGCGTGCAGCAGCGAGGCCAGCCGGACGATGCCGATGGGGAAGAGGTGGCTGAAGTACGCACGCCAGATCACCAGCCCCGTGAGCAGCAGGCACAGCATGCTGACCACCAGCAGCCAGAACAGCAGCTTCTGCCCCGCGTTGTAGCGGCCCACCGGCGGCAGGCGCTCCTCGCGGTTGTTCACCACGTCGCCCATCTGCCGCACCCACTGACGGTCGTTCGCGTCGAGGAAGTTGTGATGCCAGAAGCGGATCACCAGCACGAGGAACGAGACGAACATCACCACGCCGATGAAGGGGTGCAGGATGCGCGTCCACGGCCCGCCGCCGAACAGCGCCGTCAGCCAGTACAGCGCCGGGTGGAACAGCGCCAGCCCCGACAGCGCCAGCAGCACGAAGCAGATGGCGGTGATCCAGTGGTTGCTGCGCTCGTTGGGCGTGTAGCGCTCGATGGCCGGGCGGCCCTGGTTGTCGAGCACGAAGTCGGCGTGCGTCGGACGCCTGGCCTTGCTGCTGCTCATGACCGCACCTCCTGTTCGCGCTGCGCCTCGGGCGGCACGCCCGCATCGTCGCGCCGGGCCAGGGCGTTGGCCTCGGCGTCGATCTCTTCTTCCTCGCTCACCTCGTTGGGGCCGACGCGGGTGTAGTGGAAGAAGCCGGCCAGCGCGGTGAGCGCGATGCCGGCCAGCGCCAGCGGCTTGGTCACGCCCTTCCACAGGCCGACCATCGGACTGATGGCGGGCTCGGCCGGCAGGCCGCTGTAGAGGGCAGGCTTGTCGGCATGGTGCAGCACGTACATGACGTGCGTGCCGCCGACGCCCGCCGGGTCGTACAGGCCCGCGTCCTTGAAGCCGCGCTCCTTCAGGTCGGCGATCCGCTCGGCCGCATGCTCCTTCATGTTCTCCTTGGTGCCGAACACGATGGCCCCGGTCGGGCAGGTCTTGACGCAGGCAGGCTCCTGGCCGACCGCGACGCGGTCGGAGCACAGGGTGCACTTGTAGGCCTTCTTGTCCTTCTTGGAGATGCGCGGCACGTTGAAGGGGCAGCCGGTGATGCAGTAGCCGCAGCCGATGCAGGCTTCTTCGTGGAAGTCGACGATGCCGTTGGCGTACTGCACGATGGCGCCGGGCGAGGGGCAGGCCTTCAGGCAGCCCGGGTCCTCGCAGTGCATGCAGCCGTCCTTGCGGATCAGCCACTCCAGGTTGCCGCTTTCCTCGTTCTCGTACTCGGTGAACCGCATGACGGTCCAGGAGTTCTCGGTGAGGTCGGTCGGGTTGTCGTACACGCCGGTGGTGGTGCCCACCTCGTCGCGCAGGTCGTTCCACTCCATGCACGCCGTCTGGCAGGCCTTGCAGCCGATGCACTTGGAGACGTCGATGAGCTTGGCGACCTCGCCCGCATAGGCGCTGCGCTGGCTGGGCGCGGGCGTGGTGGTGGCCGAGCGGCGCTTGATGTCCAGGGATTGCATCGACATGGCGCTACACCTTTTCCACCTTGACCAGGAAGGTCTTGAACTCGGGCGTGTTGGTGTTGCCGTCGCCCACGAAGGGCGTCAGCGTGTTGGCCAGGAAGCCCGGCTTGGTCACGCCCTTGAAGCCCCAGTGCAGCGGGATGCCGACGTGGTGCACCGTCTTGCCCTCGATGGTCATCGGCTTGATGCGCTTGGTGACCACCGCCGCAGCCTTGATGTAGCCGCGCTTGGAGCTGACCTTGACCTGGTCACCGGCCCGGATGCCCAGGCTCTGCGCCAGCGCCTCGCCGATCTCGACGAACTGCTCGGGCTGCGTGATGGCGTTGAGCAGCGCGTGCTTGGTCCAGTAGTGGAAGTGCTCCGTCAGCCGGTAGGTGATGCCCACGTGCGGGAACTCGTCTGCCTTGCCGAAGGTGTCCCAGATCGGCTTGAACACGCGCGCCGCGGGCGAGCTGGTCGCCTTGGCGTTCTTCGGGTACATGGGGTTGTAGCCCACCGGCGTGTCGAAGGGTTCGTAGTGCGTGGGGAAGGGGCCTTCGTTCAGACCCTTGCGGGCGAAGAAGCGCGCCACGCCCTCGGGGTTCATGATGAACGGCCCGGCGCCGGTCTCGGGCGCCAGGGTCAGGCCCATGTCGGGCACGTCCGGGCCGGCCCAGGCGCTGCCGTTCCAGCGGATCAGCTCGCGCTCCGGGTTCCAGGGCTTGCCCGAGGGGTCGCAGGAAGCGCGGTTGTACATCACGCGCCGGTTGGCCGGCCAGGCCCAGGCCCAGTTCAGCGTGTTGCCGATGCCGCTCGGGTCGGAGTTGTCGCGCCGGCCCATCTGGTTGCCGGCCTGCGTCCAGCAGCCCGCATAGAGCCAGCAGCCGCTCATGGTGCTGCCGTCGTCGCGCAGCTCGCCGAAGCCAGCCACCTGCTCGCCCGCCTTGCGCAGCACCTTGGTCGGGTCGGCCGGGTCCTTCAGGTCGACCAGCGCGCGGCCGTTGTACTCCTTGGCCAGCTCGGCCGGCGTGGGCTCCGCGGCCTGCGCGTAGGGCCACCACAGGTGGAGGATCGGGTCGGCGAACTTGCCGCCTTCCTTGGCGTACAGCTCCTTCATGCGCAGGTGCAGGCCCGCCATGATGCGCACGTCGGTCCAGGCCTCGCCCGGGGCGTCGGCCGCCTTCCAGTGCCACTGCAGCACGCGCGAGGAGCTGACCACCGCACCCTCCTCCTCGGCGAAGCAGGTGGTGGGCAGGCGGAACACCTCGGTCTGCACCTGGGCGGTGTCGATGTCGTTGTACTCGCCGTGGTTCTTCCAGAACTCGGAGGTCTCGGTGGCCAGCGGGTCCATGACGACCAGGAACTTCAGCTTGGACAGCCCGTCGCGCACGCGCCGGCTGTTGGACAGCGCGGCCAGCGGGTTGAAGCCCTGGGCGATGTAGCCGTTGACCTTGCCCTCGTTCATCAGCTCGAAGTACTGGAGCATGTCGTACTCCTTGTCGAGCTTGGGCAGCCAGTCGAAGGCCCAGTTGTTCTCGGCCGTGGCGGCCGGGCCGTACATGGACTTCATCAGGCTGACGTGGAACTTGGGATAGTTCTGCCAGTAGCTCATCTGGTTGGCGCGCAGGGGTTTCTGCGTGCGCGCGGCGATGTAGCCCTGGTAGTCCTGTTCCGCGTCGCGCGCCAGCGTGAGGTAGCCCGGCAGGCTGGACGAGAGCAGCCCCAGGTCCGTCAGGCCCTGGATGTTGGAGTGCCCGCGCAGCGCGTTCATGCCGCCGCCGGCCACGCCGATGTTGCCGCACAGGAGCTGCACCATCGCAGCGCAGCGCAGCGTCTGCGCGCCGGTGGAGTGCTGCGTCCAGCCGAGCGCGTACATGATGGTCGCGGCGCGGCCCGGCACGGCCGTGGAGGCGAACTGCTCGCACACGTGCAGGAACTTCGCCTGCGGCGTGCCGCACACGCTCTCGACCTTCTCGGGCGTGTAGCCGGCGTAGTGCTTCTTCAGCAGCTGGTAGACGCAGCGCGGGTGCTGCAGCGTCGGGTCGGTCTTGACGAAACCGTCATCGCCCAGTTCGTAGTCCCAGCTGGTCTTGTCGTAGAGGCGCCTTTCCTCGTTGTAGCCCGAGAAATAGCCTTCTTCGAAGTTGAAGTCCTCGCGCACGATGAAGGTGAAGTCGGTGTACGCCTTCACGTAGTCGTGGTGGATCTTGTCGTTGGTCAGCAGGTAATTGATGATCCCGCCGAGGAAGACGATGTCGCTGCCCGAGCGGATCGGCGCGTAGAAGTCGGCCACCGACGCCGAGCGGTTGAAGCGCGGGTCGACCACCATGAAGTGCGCCTTGTTGTGCGCCTTCGCCTCCGTCACCCACTTGAAGCCGCACGGGTGCGCCTCGGCGGCATTGCCGCCCATGATCAGGATCACGTCCGCATTCTTGATGTCGACCCAATGGTTCGTCATCGCTCCACGGCCGAACGTCGGGGCAAGACCTGCCACCGTCGGGCCGTGTCAGACACGCGCCTGGTTGTCGAATGCGAGCAGGCCCCAGGAACGGGCGACCTTGTGGGTGATGTAGCCGGCTTCGTTGCTGGAGGCCGAAGCGGCCAGCATGCCGGTGGAGATCCAGCGGTTGACCTTCTTGCCGTCGTCCGTGGTCTCGATGAAGTTGGCGTCGCGGTCGGCCTTGAGCAGCTTGGCGATGCGGTCCAGCGCCTCGGGCCAGGACATGCGCTTCCACTCGTTGGAGCCGGGTGCGCGGTACTCGGGGTACATGAGCCGGTTCGGGCTGTGGACGATGTCCATCAGGCTCGCGCCCTTGGGACACAGCGTTCCGCGGTTGACCGGGTGGTCCGGGTCGCCCTCCACGTGGATGAGCGAGGAGCGCACGTTCTTGGCGCCGTCGCCCAGCGAGTACATCAGGAGGCCGCAGCCGACCGAGCAGTAAGTGCAGGTCTGGCGCGTCACGGTGGCGGCAGCGAGCTTGTACTGGCGGACCTCTGCCAGCGCAGTGGCCGGCGAGAAGCCCATCAGTGCCAGACTCGAGCCCGCCAGGGTGGAGCCAGTCACTTTCATGAACTGGCGGCGGGAGAGTTGCATCGTGGTTGCCTTTATCTTTTATAAGTAGTGCGAGCCATTCTAGGGACGCACCCCAATAGTGCAAGACCGGCCCGATGCCTATGCAAACGGCTCGCTGCACTGCACCATGACGCCATGTCCGCTCCATCGCTGATGCCCTTCCGCCCCCGCCTGCTCGACGCCCTGCGCGACTACGACCGGGACCGCTTCGCCAGGGACGTGGGCGCCGGCCTCACGGTGGGCATCGTGGCGCTGCCGCTGGCGATGGCCTTCGCCATCGCCTCGGGCCTGAAGCCCGAGGCCGGCATCTGGACGGCCATCATCGCGGGCTTCCTCATCTCCGCGCTGGGCGGCTCGGCGGTGCAGATCGGCGGGCCGGCGGGCGCCTTCATCGTCATCGTCTACGGCATCGTGGACCGCTACGGCGTGGCCAACCTGCTGATCGCCACCGCCGGCGCCGGCGTGATCCTGTTCGTGGCCGGGCTGACCGGGCTGGGGCGGCTGGTGCGCTACGTGCCGCTGTCCATCGTGGTGGGCTTCACCAACGGCATCGCGGTGCTGATCCTGCTGTCGCAGCTGCGGGACGTGCTGGGCCTGGCGGTGCCGCACATGCCTGCCGACTTCTTCTCGCAGATCGGCACGCTGTGGCGCCACGCCGCCAGCTTCAACCCCTATGCCTTCGGGCTGGCGCTGGCCTGCGTGCTCGGGCTGTTCGCCTGGCCCAACGTGGCCAGCGGCGGCTCGCGCATCGGCATGGCGCTGCACCGCGTGGCCGGGCTGGCACGCGCGACGCGCGCCTTCCACCTGGGCATGCGGCTGCCGGGGCCGATCGTGGCGCTGGTGACGCTGACGCTGGTGTCCTGGGGCTTCTCGCTGCCGGTGGAGACCATCGGCACGCGCTTCGGCGGCATCCCGCGTGGCGTGCCCGCCTTCGCGCTGCCGGACTTCTCGTGGGAGAGCGTCAAGCAACTGGTGACGCCGACGCTCACCATCGCGCTGCTGGGCGCCATCGAGTCGTTGCTGTGCGCCCGCGTGGCCGACCAGCAGAGCGGGCAGGCCCGGCACGACCCCAACCAGGAGCTGATGGCCCAGGGCGTGGCCAACCTGGTGGTGCCCTTCTTCGGCGGCATGCCGGCCACCGGCACCATCGCGCGCACGGTGACCAACATCCGCGCCGGCGCCACGTCCCCGGTCGCGGGCATGGTGCACGCGCTGACGCTGCTGGTGGTGGTGCTGGCGGCCGCGCCGCTGGCGCAGCACGTGCCGCTGGCGGTGCTGGGCGGCATCCTGCTGCACGTGGGCCTGAACATGGGCGAGTGGCGCGAGTTCAGCCCCACGCACCTGCGCCACTTCAGCAGCCACTACCGCACGCTGATGCTGGGCACCTTCTTCCTGACGGTGGTGTTCGACCTGACGGTGGCGGTGCAGGCCGGCATCGTGCTGGCCTGCGCGCTGTTCATCCGGCGCATGAGCCAGCTCTTCTCGGTGGAGCTGGTGTCGCTGCAGCCGCCGGTGCTGACCTACCGGCTGTACGGCGCCCTCTTCTTCGGCGCCGCCGCCAAGCTGGACGAGGCGGCGCAGGCGGTGGAGCGTGCCCCGCGCGGCATGACGGTGGTGCTGGACGCCGCCCACCTGATCTCGCTGGACGCCACCGGCGTGGACGCGCTGCGCCAGTTGCTGCGCACCGTGCGCGCCAAGGACGGCAGCCTGCGCATCGAGTCGCTGCACGGCCAGCCGCGCGAGGCGCTGGAGCGCGCCGGCCTGCTGGACGAACTGGCCGGAGGCTAAGGGGCTTCCACGCTGCGGTCGGGCGAGGAACCGCTGCGCAGCACGTACTGGTGCTCGTTCAGCACCGCCGTGAAGACCATGGCCGTGTCCGGCGGCTGCAGCCAGCGCCACTCCCACTCCGTCTCCTGCTTGAGCGCATAACGTGTGACCTTGGCCGGCTTGCCCAGCAGCCTGCGCAGGTCCTCCATCGGCATGCCGGGCTGCACCCTGGCGAAGTTCTCGGGCGTGAGCACCTGGCGCAGGGCGCTCATCTTCCCGTCCGCGCCGATGGTGATCATGTAGTTCTTCTGCCCGGCCGGCTGGCGGTTGTATTCGAGCACGCGGCCGCCGGGCACGTCCCATACGGCCTCGGGCTCACCGAACTGGGCGCGCACGTCGGCCTCGGTGGACACGCCCTCCTCCAGCCGGTCGATGCGCTGCGGATCGCAGCCGGCCAGCAGCGCCAGCAGGCCCGCCAGCCCGGCGCCGGCCGCCAGCCATCCCATGCGTCGTCCCTTCATGCCATCTCCCCGTCGGTAAAATCCGGGCCTGGAACAGACCCGCCATGCCCATCTTCGCACGCCCCCACTACACCTCCGACACGACCCAGTTCATCGAACAGATGCGCAAGGCCAAGCCGACGCTCGAGGCCGAGCAGCGCGCCGGCCGGGCCCTGCTGTGGGACAAGGCCATCGACCGCGAGGTGCAGGCCGAGTTCCAGGCGGCCGAGGTGCCCCAGCAGCCCTACGTCTACCAGACCCAGGCGTCCTGAGCCTCCGTTCATGACCGGTCCTGAAGCGCCCGCCGCACGCGGCGGCGAGGACGCCGACACCGCCGTCGCCGCCATGCCCGAGGTGGTCGACCAGGTGGCGCTGGCGCGCCTGTACGGCGAGCCGCTGTTCGCGCTGCCGCAGGACCTGTACATCCCGCCCGACGCGCTGGAGGTCTTCCTCGAGGCCTTCGAGGGGCCGCTGGACCTGCTGCTCTACCTGATCCGCAAGCAGAACTTCAACATCCTCGACATCCCGATGGCCGGCGTGACGCGCCAGTACCTGGCCTACGTGGAGGAGATCCGCACGCGCAACCTGGAACTGGCGGCCGAGTACCTGCTGATGGCGGCCATGCTGATCGAGATCAAGTCGCGCATGCTGCTGCCGCCCAAGAAGACGGCCGACGGCGAGGAGGCGGAAGACCCGCGCGCCGAGCTGGTGCGCCGCCTGCTGGAATACGAGCAGGCCAAGATGCAGGCCGCCGCGCTGGGCGCCCTGCCCCAGTACGGCCGCGACTTCTGGCGCGCCCAGGTCTACATCGAGCAGTCGCTCAAGCCGCGCTTCCCGGAAGTGAGCCTGGACGACCTGCGCGGCGCCTGGGCCGACATCCTCAAGCGCGCCAAGCTCGTGCAGCACCACAAGATCTCACGCGAGGAGCTGTCGGTGCGCGAGCACATGAGCATCGTGCTGCGCACGCTGCAGGGCCGCCGCTTCGTGGAGTTCGAGGAGCTGTTCGACGCCTCGCGCGGGGTGCCGGTGATGGTGGTCACCTTCATCGCCCTGCTGGAGCTGGCCAAGGAAACCCTGGTCGAGATCACGCAGGCCGAGGCCTTCGCCCCGATCTACGTGCGCCTGGCCTACGCGCCGGCCTGAGCGCCGCCGGCGCCGATCTCCGCGCCCGGCTCGCGCTCCATCAGCGCCCGCACGGCATCAGCCGGGGCGAGGCGGCCGTCCAGCAGCGCCACCACGCCCTCGGCGATGGGCATGTCCACGCCCAGATGGCGGGCGCGCTGCACCACGGTGCGGGCGCAGTAGACGCCTTCGGCCACGTGGCCCAGCGACTCGACCGCCTGCGCCAGCGTGCGCCCCTCGGCCAGCAGCAGGCCCACCCGCCGGTTGCGCGACAGGTCGCCGGTGGCGGTGAGCACCAGGTCACCCAGGCCGGACAGGCCCATGAAGGTCTCGGGCCGCGCGCCCAGCGCCACGCCCAGCCGCGTCATCTCGGCCAGCCCGCGGGTGATGAGCGCGGCGCGCGCGTTCAGCCCCAGCGCCAGCCCGTCGGCCAGGCCGGTGGCGATGGCCAGCACGTTCTTGACCGCGCCGCCGACCTCCACGCCGACCAGGTCGTCGTTCGCGTAGACGCGCAGCGTGGGGCCGTGGAAGGCCGCGACCAGCGCGTCGCGCACGCCGGCGTCGGCGCTGGCCGCCACCAGCGCGGTGGGCTGGCCGCGCGCGACCTCCTGCGCGAAGCTGGGGCCGCTGAGCACGCCGCAGCGCAGCCCCGGCGCGACCTGCGCCTGAACCTCGTGCGCCAGCAGGCCCTGGCCGGCGCCGCCGGCCGGCTCCACGCCCTTGCACAGCCAGGCGACCGGCATGCGCAGCGCATGCAGCGCCGCCAGCAATTCGCGCAGCGCCGCCATGGGGGTGGCGACGATGACCAGGTCGGCCACCTGCGCGAGCGCCTCGGGCGCGCCGCCGCGCACCTCGAGCGCCGCCGGGAAGGGGATGTCGGGAAGGTAGCGCGCGTTGCTGCGCGCCTGGGCCATCGCGGCGACCTGCCGGTCGTCGCGCGCCCAGAGGGTCACGCCGTGCGCCGCCGTGGGGTGGCTGGCGGCGCTGATGGCCAGCGCCGTGCCCCAGGCGCCGGCGCCGAGCACGCAGATGCGCATCGGCGTCGCGGAAGCAGGGTTACTGGGCGTTGGCCGGCACGCCCTCGCCGGCTGCCTGCGCCTGCTGCTGCTCGTACATGGCCTGGAAATTGATCTCGGCCAAGTGCACGGGCGGGAAGCCGCCGCGCTGGACGACGTCGGCCACGTTGCCGCGCAGGTAGGGGTAGACGATCTGCGGGCAGGCGATGCCCAGGATCGGGCCCATCTGGTCGTCGGGCAGGTTGCGGATCTCGAAGATGCCGGCCTGCTTGGCCTCGACCAGGAACACGGTGCGATCCTCGATCTTGGTCTGCACGGTGGCCGAGACGCACACCTCGAAGATGCCTTCGGCCACGTTCTGGGCCTCCACGCCGAGCTGGATGTCGACGGTGGGCTGGGTCTGCTCCAGCAGGATGGCCGGGGAGTTCGGCTGCTCCAGCGAGAGGTCCTTCAGGTACACGCGCTGGATCTGGAATACGGGGTCTGCGGCTTGCTGGTCGGCCATGGTGTGTCTGTGTCGGTCGGAGGGATCGGGACGCGGCAGCCTGGGGCTGCGCGGCGCGCCCGAAGAAGGGTGAATCGCGGATTATCGCCTGCGGGTCTCAAGAAGACGCCGGGCCGCTCCCGAGTCTTCTTGTCCCCCTCGGGGGTCGGGGGGCGGGCCGGGCGCAGCCCGGCCCTGGGGGCGCTCAGGCCGCGCCGCCCTGCAGCAGGGGCTCGAGCCCGCCGCGGCCGTCCAGGGCGATCAGGTCGTCGCAGCCGCCCACATGGGTGTCGCCGATGAAGATCTGCGGCACGGTGCGGCGGCGGGTGAGTTCCATCATCTGCTGCCGGGCGGCGGGGTCGGCGTCGACGCGGATCTCCTCGATCTGCTCCACCCCTTTGGATTGGAGGATCTGCTTGGCGCGGATGCAGTACGGGCAGACCGCGGTGGTGTACATCTTGACGGATTGCATGGCGCTGGGCTCTCAGGTGTTCTCGACGGGCAGGTTAGCCTCTTTCCACGCCTTGAGCCCGCCGGCCACGGCTTGGGCCTTCTCGTAGCCCAGCTTCTTGGCGATGGCCACCGCGCGCGTCGCCCGGTTGCCGCCGGCGCAGATCAGCAGCAGCGGCACGCCCTTGTTCTTGACGGTGCCGGGCAGCTTCGCCTCGAACTGCTCCAGCGGCAGGTTGCGCGCGCCCACCGGGTGGCCGGCGGCGTATTCCTGGGGCTCGCGCACGTCCACCAGCACGCCCTTCTCGCGGTTGATGAGCTGCACCGCGCCCTGCACCGACAGGCTGCCCTGGCCGGCGCCGCGCAGCATCGGCCAGAACAGCATGCCGCCGGAGCTCAGGGCGATGAGGATCAGGACCCAGTTGTCGACAAGGAATTTCACAGGGGGCACTCGGGAGTGGCAAAGCCGGCAATTCTAAAATGCCGCGTTTTCCCTCCCTCCAACGAAAAGGCCTCCATGCACAAACTGGTGCTGATCCGCCATGGCGAGTCGACCTGGAATCTCGAGAACCGCTTCACCGGCTGGACGGACGTGGACCTCACGCCCACCGGCATCGAGCAGGCCCGGCAGGCCGGCCGGCTTCTCCTGGCCGAGGGCTACGACTTCGACGTGGCCTACACCAGCGTGCTCAAGCGCGCCACGCGCACGCTGTGGCACGTGCTGGACGAGCTGGACCGCACCTGGCTGCCGGTGATCCATTCCTGGCGCCTGAACGAGCGCCACTACGGCGCGCTGCAGGGCCTGAACAAGGCCGACATGGCCAAGGAATACGGCGACGAGCAGGTGCTGGTCTGGCGCCGCAGCTACGACACGCCGCCGCCGGCGCTGGAGCCCAGCGACCCGCGCTGCGAGCGCGGCGACGTGCGCTACGCCAAGCTCTCGCCCGAGCAGGTGCCGCTGACCGAGTGCCTGAAGGACACGGTGGCCCGCGTGCTGCCCTTCTGGAACGAGTCGATGGCGCCGGCCATCCGCGCCGGCCGCCGCATCGTGGTGGCGGCGCACGGCAACTCGATCCGGGCGCTGGTGAAGTACCTGGACGGCATCTCCGACAGCGACATCGTGGGCCTGAACATCCCCAACGGCATCCCGCTGGTCTACGAGCTGGACGACGACCTCAAGCCGCTGCGCCACTACTACCTGGGCGACGCGGCGGCCGCCGAGAAGGCCGCTGCGGCGGTGGCCTCGCAGGGCCGGGCCTGAGGCCGGGCGCCGGATACGTCCGACCGTTGCGCGGAGCTACGGAACCGCGGTCGCGAACTTGTTTCCAAGCTGTGTATATTGACCTGAACAGGTCGCCAGAAGGAACCCCATGGGCCAGAAACTGAAGATCACCGGCTGGGTCGCCGCGGGCGCCGTGGCCGGTGTGCTGACCACCGTATCGCTGCAGACGGTGGCGCGCGGCGCGCTCGCGCCGCTGCCGCTGGAAGAATTGCAGCAGCTCGCCGCGGTGTTCGGCATGATCAAGAGCGACTACGTCGAGCCGGTGGACGAGAAGAAGCTCATCTCCGATGCCATCTCCGGCATGGTCGCCGGGCTGGACCCGCACTCGCAGTACTTCGACAAGAAGGCCTTCAAGGAATTCCGCGAGGGCACCACCGGCCGCTTCGTCGGCGTGGGCATCGAGATCACGCAGGAAGACGGCCTGGTCAAGATCGTCTCGCCCATCGAGGGCTCGCCGGCCTTCCGCGCGGGCCTGAAGACGGGCGACCTGATCACCAAGATCGACGACACCGCGGTCAAGGGCCTGACGCTGAACGAGGCCGTCAAGCGCATGCGCGGCGAGGCCGGCACCAAGGTGCTGCTGACCATCTTCCGCAAGGACGAGAGCCGCACCTTCCCGGTGACCATCACGCGCGAGGAAATCCGCACCCAGTCGGTGCGCGGCAAGGTGATCGAGCCGGGCTACGGCTGGATCCGCATCTCGCAGTTCCAGGAGCGCACGGTCGACGACTTCGTCAAGAAGGCCGAGGAGATCTACAAGCAGGAGCCCAACCTCAAGGGCCTGGTGCTCGACCTGCGCAACGACCCGGGCGGCCTGCTCGACGCGGCGGTGGCGGTGTCGGCCGCCTTCCTGCCGGCGCAATCCACCGTCGTCACCACCGACGGCCAGCTCGCCGAGAGCAAGCAGGTCTACAAGGCCATTCCCGAGGACTACCAGCGCCGCGCCGGCTCCGATCCGCTGCGCGGCCTGCCGGCGGCGCTCAAGACGGTGCCGCTGGTGGTGCTGGTCAACGAAGGCTCGGCCTCGGCCAGCGAGATCGTGGCCGGCGCCCTGCAGGACCACAAGCGCGCCACCGTCATGGGCAGCCAGACCTTCGGCAAGGGCTCGGTGCAGACGGTGCGCCCGCTCGGCCCCGACACCGGCCTGAAGATGACCACCGCCCGCTACTACACGCCCAGCGGTGCTTCGATCCAGGCCAAGGGCATCGTGCCCAACGTGCTGGTGGACGAGAGCGCCGAGGGCAGTCCCTACGCCGCGCTGCGCATGCGCGAGGCCGACCTGGAGAAGCACCTGTCCAGCGGCCAGGGCCCCGAGGTGAAGGACCCGGAGCGCGAGAAGGCGCGCGACGAGGCCCGCAAGCGCCTGGAGGAAGAGGCCAAGAAGCCGCCGCAGGACCGCAAGACGCCCGAGTTCGGCACCGACAAGGACTTCCCGCTGATCCAGGCGCTGAACCAGCTCAAGGGCCAGACGGTGGTCGTGAGCAAGACGCAGGTGATCGTCGAGAACAAGGAAGAGAAGAAGGACAACTGAGGACGGCGTCCTCGCCCGCCCGCGCCGCATCGGCCTCCCCCGGGAGGCCGATCGCGCTTTGAGGGCCCGCGCCGCCAAGCCACCATGGACGACGAGCAACTGCTGCGCTATTCGCGCCACATCCTGCTGGAGGAATTCGGCATCGACGGCCAGGAGCGCCTGGCCGCGGCGCATGCGCTGGTGATCGGCGCCGGCGGCCTGGGCTCGCCCGTGGCGCTGTACCTGGCGGCCGCCGGCGTGGGCCGCATCACGCTGGTGGACGACGACGAGGTCGACCTGACCAACCTGCAGCGCCAGATCGCCCACACCACCGCCCGTGTCGGCCAGGCCAAGGTCGCCTCGGCCGCCGCCGCCATGGCCGCCATCAACCCGGCGGTGCAGGTCGCCGCCGAGGTCGCGCGCGCCGACGCCGCCCTGCTCGATCGCCTGGTGCCCACAGCCGACGTGGTGCTGGACTGCAGCGACAACTACGCCACCCGCCACGCCATCAACGCCGCCTGCGTGCGCCACCGCAGGCCGCTGGTGGCCGGCGCGGCGATCCGCTTCGACGGGCAGTTGAGCGTGTACGACCTGCGCGGCGACGCCTCGCCCTGCTACGCGTGCCTCTTCCCGCCCGATGCCGCCTTCGAGGAGACGCGCTGCGCCGTGCTGGGCGTGTTCGCGCCGGTGGTCGGCACCATCGGCACGCTGCAGGCGCACGAGGCGCTGAAGCTGCTGGCCGGCGGCATCGGCGAATCGCTGGCGGGGCGGCTGCTCATGTTCGACGGCCGCGGCAGCCGCTTCGAGACGCTGCAGGTCGCGCGCGATCCCGGCTGCCCGGTGTGCGGACACCGGCATCCGGGCTGAAGGGAATTCTCAGGGGCTCACGCCCGCGGCGGGCGTGGCGCCGGCCTCCGCGGCCCCGCTCAGCCAGCGCAGTTCGGCCGGGCCCGCCTCGCCGTGCATCACGACGACGGCGGCCACCAGCGCCAGCACGCTGGCGAGGACGAAGATGCCGAACCCTTTCCTCATCACGGCTCCTGGGTGGATTGGAACGCCATGGACGGACACGCCTTCCGTCCCATCTGGCAGAGCCTACCCGGATCCCGGAGCCCGCGTTGTCGGCGGTCTCCTACGACTTCAAGCCATGCGCGCTTGCATTGCAACCCGGCAGGGCCTCGGTAGCATCCACGCCATGTGTTCTCGGTGG
>Ga0164243_10004698_pt1 | contig 21257 bp, 21 predicted proteins | sample OricompcompostOP_FD_108781 | JGI IMG/M metagenome (GOLD analysis project Ga0164243, IMG submission 108781) | Organic Plus compost microbial communities from Emeryville, California, USA - Original compost - Organic plus compost (OP) | ecosystem: Engineered > Solid waste > Mixed feedstock >...
ACCCGCCTGCTGCTGGAACCCGAGCTCGCCGCCCGGGCCGCGGAGTCGATCACTCCGGAGTCCTTGCAACGGTGCCGTGACCTGCTCGCCCGGATGGAGGAGCTGGAGGACCAGCCGGAGGCGTACCTGGAAGTCGATCATGCCTTCCACATGGAGATCTGCCGTGCGTCACAGAACCGGATCCTGGAACGGATCATGTACTCCGCGCGCTGGTTGCTGGTGACCAGCCGCCGGGTGACCAATGAGGAGCCGCACGGCCTGGCCAACGCGACGTCGATCCATCGGGAGATCCTGCAGTGCATTGAGGATCGTGACCCGGAGTTGGCGCGGCTGGAGATGCGCCGGCACATGGAATACAACGTCCGGATCCTCAGCGGCCGCGGACGCCGGGGACAGAAGACTCAGCCGGCCAGTTCGGCGTAACCGGTCTCGGAGGAGTCCCGCAGGAACTGTGCGCAGCGCTCCTGTTCGTCGGTCTCCCCGATCCGGCCCGCCGCCACCGAAAGCGCCCACAGGGCGCGCAGGAAACCCCGGTTCGGCCCGTGCTCCCAGGGCACCGGCCCGGATCCCCGCCACCCGGAACGTCGCAGGGCGTCCAGGCCGCGGTGATAGCCGGTACGGGCGAACGCGTACGCCCTGATGGTCTCCTCGGGTGTGTCCTGGGCCAGGGCCTGTTCGGCCAGCAGCGCCCAGCCGAGACTTGAGGTCGGATGCCGGCTGACGATGGTCGTCAGCTCCGTCAGCTGCCCGCCGGCCTCCTCCAGCTGAGCTGCGGCAGGATCCTCGGGCAGCCGCGTCTCCGGCGTCCCCGCATTGGCGGCCAACAGATTGCGATGTGCCTCGGTCACGGGTCCATCCTGCCAGCCGCGCCCACGGCTCAGTCGCCGAACCCGGCAGTCACCTGTGTCCGGAGCCGGTCGAGGGTGATCTTCATGTCGTGGGTTGGCGATCGTCGGCCTGCTGCTTGGTCCGCCACTCCTCGTATTCGGGCCGGGCCGCTTCCGACAGCGGGTAGTAGCGCCGCAGGTCGCCGCCCTCGGACAACCGGATCCGGGAGAACTCCTCCCACTCGGCATGGGCACCGGCAGTCTCCACCAGCCGCGGCGCCAGCGCGATCGGCACCACGACCGCGCCGTCGTCGTCGGCAACGATGATGTCGCCCGGCACGACCGTGGTGTTCCCGCAGGCGACCGGGACGTTGACCGCGGTGGGGAAGATGTCGGTCTGGGAGTGGAAGTTCGGTGTCACCCCGCGCAGCCACAGACCGACGCCGAGCTTCTTGGCATGGCCGGAGTCGCGGATGCACCCGTCGATCACCACACCGGCGCCGCCGCGACCGGCGAAATAGGTCAGCATCATCTCGCCGAAGACCCCACTGGTCATGCTGCCGCGGGCGTCGACGACGACGAAGTCGCCGGGTTGGGTGTGGTAGAGGACGTGGCGGTGCAACTGCTTCTCGGGATCGGCGTACTCGTCCACCGAGTAGAGATCCTCGCGTTTGGGCATGAACTGCAAAGTGAGCGCCGGACCGGCGGCCACCACACCCGGTGTGTGGCTGACCGGACCGGTGATGTGGGCACTGCGCACCCCGAGTTTGGCGAGTTCGCCACTGGCGGTCGCACTGCCGATCCTGGCCAACGCGGCGACCAGCTCCGGGTCCGGTCGGGAGATCTCCTGGCCTTCAACTGACATGATCATCACTGACCTCTCGTCGTGTCGGGTGTACCTTACTCGTCCCGGTGATCAACATCGCAGGTGCTTCCGTGATCGACCACCGACCGCTACGGTGATCGACATCTCCCCCACGCGGCCGGACGAGGCCGCATCCCCCGCTGGGAAGGTGACACCGATGTCATGGTTCCGACCGTTTCGACGCATGATCATCACCGCCGCTGCCGTCGCCCTGGTGGCAGCTGCCGCCTCGGCACCCGGTACCCCCGCCTTCGCCGGTCCGGCGGAGCACACGGTGCAATACCGGGCAAGCGACGCCATCATCGCCAATCCGGAGCGCGGCTTCGATCACACCGTCAACACGCACTACTACGCAGACGGTTCGGGTTACACGCCCCTTGATCAACAAACTCTCGCCGGCTACCGGGCCGACGGCATCACCCAGATCGTCCGGGTCTTCTACATGGAGAAGTTCGCCCATACGAAACGACTCGACCGGGCCTGGCTGCGACTGGTCCAACAGGACTTCGACACGGCGCGCAGCGCCGGGGTCTCGATCATCACCCGGTTCGCGTACGCGGAAGGCACCAGCTATCCGTACAGCCCGCCGTACGGCGACGCCGACCTGCCGACGGTCCTGGCACACATCCGCCGGCTGACCCCGATGCTCCGACACAACTCCGATGTGATCCCGGTGCTGCAGTCGGGCTTCATCGGATTGTGGGGCGAGGGGTACTACACCGACCACTTCGCCAGCGACCCCGCCAACCCCGGTGAACTCACCGCCCGCGACTGGGCCAAGCGGCGGGCCGTCGTCCGGGCCGAGCTGCGGGCGTTACCGGCCGATCGGTCGATCCAGTTGCGGACCATGCAGATGAAGCAGCAGATCCTCGGCGTCCCGACCGGCACCGCTGGAGCGCTGACCGAGCCAGAGGCGTACCGGGACACCGCGAAGGCGCGGATCGGTCACCACAACGACTGCTTCCTTGCCCCGTTCGGCGACTACGGCACCTTCCTGTCCGACCCGATCAGCCTCGACGAGAAGTATCTGGCCCAGGACAGCCGTTACGTGCCGGTCGGCGGCGAGACCTGCGCGGTGAATGAGCCGCGGTCGCTGTGGCCGGGGGCGTCGGCGGAGCTGGCCCGCTACCACTACAGCTACCTCAACCGGGACTATCTGACCGACGTCCTCGACTCGTGGGGGCAGGCCGGTCTTGACGAGGCCGCGAAGCGCCTGGGCTATCGGTTCGTGATGATCAACAGCTCAGCGAGGGACGGCAGCCGGCGCGACCCCGCTCGGGTCACCGTGAAGGTTCGCAACGTCGGCTGGGCAGCCCCGTACAACCGGCGGCCGGCCTATCTGGTCCTCAGCTCGGCGCGCGGCACCGTGCGGGTCCCGTTCCACTCCGACGCCCGCGGATGGGCACCGGGCACGACGACGATCTCCGCTGCCGTGCGCGGTGTCGGACCCGGCCGCTACCACGCCTACCTGTCGCTGCCGGCCGCCGATGCCCGGACGGCGCAGGATCCCAGGTTCGCGGTACGGACAGCCAATCTCGGCACCTGGGATGCGGTTCGCGGGCTGAACGATCTGCAGCAGACCGTGGTCGTCCGCTGATCACGGTCGCATCACCGGTGATCATCGATGATCAGGTCATGGTCCCCGCTGAGGCGGTTCCACTGCGGTTGCCACATCCGCCGGTCGCCGACGCCGGCGTGGATGAAGACGAGCCGGTCCGAGCCGCCGGCGACACGGGAGACGTCGAAGGCGATTCCGGTGGAGGTTTCCGGCACTCGAAGTTCCTTCCGTGCTGACCTGCCGAGCAGCCCGAACCTCAGATCCAGGACTTGCGCTTGAACAGGATGTAGAGCGCGACAACCGCTGCCAACATCACTGCCAGATAGACATAAAACCCGATGCTCGAGCCCTGGAACCAGAAGTCGACGTTCATCCCGACGAAGCCGGTGATCAAGGTCGGCGCGGCGATGATCGCCGCCCAACCCGTGAGCTTCTTCATCACATCGTCCAGCCGCGCGGTGTCCAGGGACAAGCTGGTGTCGAAGATGGTGGTCAGCCCGTCCGCCAGCGCGGTGACCGAGACCGCCACGCGTTGCGTGCGATCGATGATCTTGTCCCAGTGCCGATCGGTGACCTGATCGGAATCCGGGGCACCGGCGACCAGTTCCCGGACGACATCCTCGGTCGGGGCGGTGACCCGGCGCAGCTGGGTGACCGCCCGACGCAGCCGGAACGCCTCCAACTTCCCGTCCCGGGACAGCGGCTGACCACCGAAGAGCTGATCAGCAAGGTCATCGCACGAGGCCTCCAACTGTTCGGTGGTCGTCACGGTCGTGTCGATCACGAAGTCGACGACCAGTTGCGCAGCCCGGTCGGCCCCGCCGCCGGTCAGCCGGGGCCCGGCGGCGGTCAGCGACCGCGCGATCCGTTGTGCGTACGGGTCATCGGCAAGGATGATCACCACCTGATCGGCAATGATCATCGAGACATCGCCGGCGACCAGCTCGCGGTCCTTCAGGTCGACTGCGAGCAGCCGCACCAACCTGGTGTCGCCGAGATCGCTGATCCGGCACCGATGGCCCGGAGCGAGCAGTTCCTCGACCGCATAGTCGTCGAGACCGAGGATCTTGGCCAGCCGTTGCAGCTCGGCCGTCTCCTCGCGCGGGGCGATCGCCCAGGCCGAGGCGTCCCCGTTCTGTTGCAGGACATCGGCCAGGTCATCGCCGTGCAGATCGTGGGCGATGACCCGGCTTCCGATCCATGCCTCGCTCAGCGCGACGGGACCGCCGACGGCCAAGATCAGGCCTTCGGCGACGTTCCGGTGCTGCGCAGGTTCTCGCAGGCGGTGACCACGCGTTCGGCCATGCCCGCCTCGGCGAGCCGGCCCCAGGCACGCGGGTCGTAGGCCTTCTTGTTGCCTACGTCGCCGTCGACCTTGAGCACCCCGTCGTAGTTGGTGAACATGTGCCCGGCGACCGGGCGGGTGAAGGCGTACTGGGTGTCGGTGTCAATGTTCATCTTCACGACGCCGTAGTCGACGGCTGCCCGGATCTCCTCCAGCGTCGACCCCGAACCGCCGTGGAAGACCAGATCGAACGGCTTGTCCTTGCCGACCTTGGCGCCGACCTGGTCCTGGATGTCCTTCAGCACCTCGGGACGCAGCTTGACCGCACCCGGCTTGTAGACGCCGTGCACGTTGCCGAAGGTCAGCGCGGTGATATAGCGGCCCTTTTCGCCGGTACCGAGCACCTCGACGGTGCGCAGGCCGTCACCCGGTGTGGTGTACAGCTTCTCGTTGATCTCGTTGCTGACGCCGTCCTCCTCGCCGCCGACAACGCCCACCTCGATCTCGAGGATGATCTTGGCGGCTGCGGCCGCCTCGAGCAGTTCGGAGGCGATCGACAGGTTCTCCTCCAGCGGGACGGCCGAGCCGTCCCACATGTGCGAGCCGAAGAGCGGGTCCTTGCCGTTCTTCACCCGTTCGGCGGAGATTGCCAGCAGCGGGCGTACGTAGCCGTCCAGCTTGTCCTTGGGGCAGTGATCGGTGTGCAGAGCGATGTTGACCGGGTAGTTCTTGGCGATCTGGTGGGCGTATTCAGCCAGCGCCACCGCACCGGTCACCATGTTCTTGATCTTCGGGCCGGAGGCGTACTCGGCACCGCCGGTGGAGATCTGCACGATCCCGTCCGATCCGGCGTCGGTGAAGCCCTGCAACGCCGCATTCAGCGTCTGGGAGGACGTGACGTTGATCGCAGGATAGGCGAACGAGCCGGCCTTGGCCCGGTCCAACATCTCGGCGTAAACCTCGGGGCTTGCAATTGGCATTAGGGGTCCCTCTCTGGCGCGTGCAGCATTGCTTTGGGCCCAGTCTTTCACCAGTCCCGGCAGGTGTGCACCCGCCGGTCGGCCACCGATCGTTCCTCAGATGTCCAGGGCGCTCAGATCCAGGCCGTGCCGGCCACCGGAATAGGCCCGTACCGTGCTGTCCAGCGTCGCCGGCAGTACCGGCAACTGTTCCAGCGGGATGTCGACCCGGCCGCCATCGGTGGCAACCGCCCGCAGCAGCGGTCCGGACGGCCACTTGCCCCTGGCGGTGGTCAGCGTCACGAGCTGTGCCCAACCGATCTGCCGGCCGGCTAGCTCGATCCCGGAGCGATCGACTTTGAGTGCGACGCCCTGTCCGGCTCCGGCGGCCGCGCCGCGGGAGCGGCGTAGCGCGATCCAGCAGAAGAGTGCCCAGCCGAGGCCGGCCAACAGCACGACGGCGTAGACGATGACGGTGCCGGCCAGGTTCGCGGTCAGCCGATCGGACTGCCAAAGGAAGATCACGATCAGCAGGACTGCCGAGATGCCCAGGCTGATCAGCCGTCGGCGGAGCATCCGGCGCCAGCGTTCGACGCGGTTCAGTGCCGGCGCGGGGTCGTAGGGCACGACAAGTTCGTCAATCCTGGAACTCACCCGGTCCATCCTCCCCCACGGTTTCCCGGACCGCGTCGGCCGCGGCCCGGTCACCGCGAGCAGCGAGTCCGTCGATCACGCCTGCAACATCGGCCGCCGGGCGGTTCTGGCTGAGTTTGGCCTTCGCCTCGATCCGGCTGATGATCAGTTCCACCCCGACGATCGCCCGCAGCTGGCCGTTGACGAACTTCGCCGGCGCATCGTCCACCGACCACGGCTCCGCGCCGCCGGGGTGCTGGGTCTCGTGATGATCGGTGAGCCGACGAACAAGATCCGCCAGCCAGCCGACGTCGTCGTGCACCACCAACTCGCCGTGGAGGTGGCAGATCAGATAGTTCCAGGTCGGAACCACCCGACCGTGCTCGGCCTTGCTGGCATACCAACTCGGCGAGATGTAGGCGTCCGGTCCTTTCAAGATCACCAGCGATTCTCCGCTCGGATCGGACCGCCAGTGCGGGTTGTTGCGAGCCAGGTGTCCTTGCAGCCGACCGGGGCCGCCGGCCGGGTCGGGCACGTGCAGCCAGGGCAGTAAGGTTGCCTGCAGTCCGTCGGTCGTCGGGGTGATCAGGTCGCCGGCGATCGGCGCGGCCAACAGCCGGGCGATCTGGTCGTCGGTGGCCGCGAAGTGCCTCGGCACGTACATCTGAGTTGTCTCCCTCGTTGTTCCGCTCGCGCCGTGGGCCTAGTTCGCGCCGCGGGGCGTGATCGCCATGTGGATCCGGTAGCGGTCGGCGCGATAGGCCGAGGTCGACATCTCGATCACCCGGTTACCGGCGTAGGTGACCCGCTCCTGGACCAGCAGCGGCGCACGGCGGGGAATATTAAGGATCCGGGCCTGGTGGACATCGGCCGCTTCGGCCCGAACGGTCTGTTCACCGCTGGTGACCACAAGTCCGTACTCGGTGGCGAAGACGTCGTAGAGGGAGCCGAGTTCGCGGTCCAGTAAGCCGGGGAAGAGTGCCGACGGGTAGTAGCCGACCTCGTACGCCATCGGGGTGCCGTCCGCCGTGCGCAGCCGTTCCACTCTGATCACCGGCCGCCCGGGCCGGATCCGCAGGGCGTACGCGACGTCGTCGCCGGCCCGTTCCTCGCCGGCCGACAGCACCACAGTCGCCGGCATCAGTCCGCGGTCCCGCATCTCCCGGGAGAACGACGTCAGATGCAGCCGGGAGTCGATCTGGGGGCCGGTGACATAGGTGCCCTTGCCGTGGACGCGTTCCAGCGCACCTGTCTCGACCAGATCGGCGATCGCCTGCCGGACCGTCACCCGGCTGACGCCCATCCGGCTGACCAGTGCCCGTTCGGACGGGATCGCATCCCCGGGATGGAGTTCGGTCTCGATCAGCTGCTCGAGGATGCCGCGGACCTGGGCCCGTTTGGTGGTGGCCGGGCCGACCGGGCGGTCCATCCGGTATCGCTCGACGAAGCCATCCACGTGCGCCGGAGGCGCCACCGTTGGGCGCTCCCCCACTGGCACGTGCTCCGACACCTCAAGCTCCCTGGATCAACTGCCGCGCCCTGGCGGCCCGGCTCCGCATCCGGCCTGCGGGACCATTACGATGAGTCCGCCTGCTAGACCAGTCCATACCAGTATGACGGAGGCTGTCTGTGCCCAACAACCAGGATTCACCGGCCTCTCCCGGCGCGGCCCAGACGCTGATGGCGTCGGAGATCGCCGAGCAGCCGGCGGCGCTGGAGGCAACCCTGGCCGCGTTGCTCCCCCTCCGTTCCCGGGTCGCCCAGGTCGCGGCGGGACGGCGGCGGCTGTTGTTGGTGGCTCGCGGATCGAGCGACAACGCCGCGATCTACGGCCGGTATCTGGCCGAGTTGCACGCCGGAATGGCGGCATCCCTTGCCGCACCGTCGGTGGCGACCCTGTACGACGCGCGCATCGATCTCTCCGACACGGTGGCGATCTGCGTCAGTCAGTCGGGTTCGACGGCCGAGATCGTGGACACGCTGGAATGGAGCAAACGCTGCGGTGCCGCGACGATCGCGATCACCAATGCCGAGGCCTCACCATTGGCCGAGGCAGCCGACCTGGCACTGATCACCCGGGCCGGGGTGGAACGCGCGGTGCCGGCGACCAAGACCTACACCACGCAGGTTGCGGCACTCGCGGTCACTGTGGACGCATTGGCTGCCGCCCAGGGCAGGGCGGGCACCCTGGACGCCGAGTTCGCCCGGATCGGTGAGCAGGCGGCTGCCATGTTGGAGACGCCGGCCGAAGTGCTGGATGCGATGGCAGGCGCGTTGGCCGAGGTCGACGAAGTCCTCACCTCCGGTCGCGGGCTGGCCTTCGGTACGACGCTGGAGACGGCGCTGAAGCTGGAAGAGACCTGCCTGCGCCCGGTCCGCGGCCTGTCCTATGCCGACCTGAAACACGGCCCGATCGCGATTGTTGATCATGAACTGCTCACTGTTCTGGTCGCCGGCCCGTCCGGTCCGACCCTGCCCGGGCTGACCGAGCTGGCCGGAACCGTACGGGAGAAGCACAGCATGGTGCTCGGCATCGGTGGCGATGACCGGTTCCGCGCCGCCTGTGATCTTGCGGTGCCCGGGCCGGATGCCAGTGAGATGCTTGCTCCACTGACCCTGGTCATTCCCGCCCAGTTGACCGTCGAGAGGCTGGCGCACAAACTCGGTCTGGATCCGGACGCGCCGCGGGGCCTGCGGAAAGTCACGCAAACTGATTGATGGTCGGCTTCCTGCTGCTGCGCCCCGCCTTCCGGGTCTACTCGGGTTCGACTGCCGGGGTGACGGGGACGATGGTGCGGCGGTCCATCCGGATGGCATAGGCCAGCAGGGGTACGGAGACCACGACTGCCATCAGGCTCAGTCCGCCGAATCCCACGCCGGCGAAGATCGGGCCGGAGATCAGTGCGGCCAGGGCGGCGAAGCCGTTCATCGCCGTGTCGACCATTCCCTGCGACGACGGCCGGATCTCCGCGGGCACGGATTCGCTCAGCAGAATCGAGCCCGGGACGGTTCCGCACGACCAGCCGAGCCCGAGCAGGAACAGGCTGATCATCGTCCAGCCCGCGGCGCCGGCGGAGATGATCGCGGTCACCGTACTGCCCAGAAAGATCAACTGGCCGAGCATGATCACCCGGATCGGACCGATCCGGTCGCTGGCGTAGCCGACCAGCGGCGACAGCGCGAACATCCCGAGCACGTGGATGCTGATCGTGATGCCGACGACGGTCAGGCTGGAGCCGTGGTGACTCATCTGCACCGGTGTCATCGTCATCAGGCTGACCATGGACAGGTGCGCGCCGATCACCACCAGCAGGGCGAACCGCGCCGACCGGATCGACCAGAGGATGGTGAACACCTCGCGCACCGACCGGCGCCGGCCCCGGCTGTCGGTGTGCACCTCGTATCGGGCTGCGGTGAGTAGCGGGTCGGGCCGCAACAGCACCAGGATCACCAGACCGGCGATGATCATCACAACGATGGAGATGACGAAGGCGCCGGCCAGCGGCGGCAGGCCCAGTTGGCGTGACACCCATTCCCCGGGCGGGCCCAGATTCGGACCGAGCACCGTTCCCAGCGTTCCGGACCAGACCACGAACGACAGTGTCCGACCACGCAAGGCGGGCAACACCAGATCGGTGGCCGCGAACCGCGACTGCAGACTGACCGCCGTACCGCAGCCGAAGAGCAGCATGCCGGCGATCATCAGCGCCGCACTGGTGGTCATCGAGGCACCGATCAGTACCACGGCGCCGAAGGCTGCGACGAACCAGCCGACCGACAGCGAGACGCGGCGACCGCCGCGGGCTGCCAGCAGGGCCAACGGGATGCCCGCCAGGGCGGCACCCAGCGTCATCGATGTGCGGGCCAGGCCGGCCATCGTTTCGCTGTTGGTCACCTCTTCGGCCAGCAAGACGCCCACCGACGGCGCCGCTCCCATACCGAACGAACCCAGCACCTGCCCGATGATCAGCAGCCGGACACTACGGCGCTGCGCCGCCATGATGGACGGCTGCTGCTGCCATTCCGACGCTATGGCGGTCCGGGAACTGGTAGCGGGCTCCTCCGCTGGCCTGGTGATGATGGGTCCTTCGTGGTCGTCCGATATGGCTGCCATCATCCCGGTTGCTCTGCTCCGGAACAACCCATATTGGGCGCGTCGACAGTCCGACCGTCCCAGGGGCCTGATCGGAACGGTAGGTCCGCGCAGTACCGTAGGAAATGTCGTCCTGATCAGCGACGCGGGTGCAGAGGACCAACAAGATGAGGAGCTGACCAGATGGCGGTGCACCGATGAGCTATGCCGACGACTTCGATCAGATCACTGCCGATCACCTGCGCGCGCTCGGCAGCATGAAATGGAGCCTTTTCCCCGACACCATCGGTGCGTTCGTGGCGGAGATGGATTTCCTTGCCGCTCCGCCGATCACTGCGGCCCTGCACGCCATGGTCGACGACGGCCTGTTCGGCTACCTGCCGAAACGGCTGTCCGAGGCGCTGTCGGTGGCTTGTGCCGAGTGGCAGGCCAAATCGTACGGCTGGGCGGTCGACCCGGCCGACGTGCATCCGATCCCCGATGTGATCAAAGGCCTGGAGATCGCCATCGAACACTACTCGCGGCCGGATTCACCGGTGATCGTCCCCGTCCCGGCGTACATGCCGTTCCTCAAGGTGCCGACCAGCATGGGCCGGGAGATCATCCGGCTGCCGTTGGCCGAACGGGACGGCCGCTACAGTTTCGACCTTGATCAACTCGGCCGGGCGTTCGACGCCGGCGGGCACCTGCTGGTGCTGTGCAACCCGTACAACCCGGTCGGCCGGGTCTTCACCGCCGAGGAGCTGACCGGGATCAGCGAGGTGGTCGCGGCACACGACGGACGGGTCTTCTCCGACGAGATCCACGCGCCCTTGGTGTTCCCCGGCGGCCGGCACATTCCGTACGCCTCGGTCAACGAGGCGGCCGCGAGCCACACGATCACGGCGACGTCGGCATCCAAAGCCTGGAACCTGCCCGGACTGAAGTGCGCCCAGTTGATCATCAGCAACGCTGCCGACGCCCGAGCCTGGGAGGAGTTCGGCCAGTTCGCCGGTCACGGCACAGCCAATCCCGGTGTGGTCGCCAACACCGCCGCGTACACCTCCGGTCGGCCATGGCTGGATGAGGTGCTCGGCTATCTGGACCGCGACCGGCAACTACTCGGTGAGCTGCTGGCCGAGGAACTGCCGATGATCAAGTACACCCCGCCCGAAGGCACCTACATCGCCTGGTTGGACTGTCGTGATCTTGATCTCGGCGGTGCCAATCCTGCGGACTTCTTCCGGGAGAGAGCGGGTGTCGCGTTGACCGACGGCGACGCCTGTGGCGCACCGGGCTTCGTCCGAATGATCTTCGCAACGCCCGCCCCGGTGCTGACCGCCGCGATCCGGCAGATGGGCGCCGCGGTGCGGCTCAGTTCCACTGCAGCCCCCAGTGGTACATAGCGATCGCTGCGGCCGCACCGGCGTTGATCGAACGGGTCGACCCGTACTGGGTGATCGCGACCAGCCGCTCGCAGATGGACACCATCTCCTCGGTCAGGCCGGGCCCCTCCGAGCCGAAGATCAGACAACTGCGTTCGGGCAGTTTCGCGGTCTCCAACGGGACCGAGCCGGGAAGGTTGTCCACACCGATCGGCCGGTAGTCGTGCTCGGCCAGGAACGCTGCGAAGTCCTCGACGTCGGGATGGTGATCGACGTGCAGATACCGGTCGGTCACCATGGCGCCCCGCCGGTTCCACCGGCGGCGACCGATGATGTGCACCCCGGCGACATTGAACGCGTTGGCGGTCCGGACGATCGATCCGATGTTGAAGTCGTGCTCCCAGTTCTGGATCGCGATCCGCAGCGGGCGACGGGTCTTGTCCAGGTCGGCGACGATGGCCTCGACCGACCAGTAGCGGTAGCGGTCGACGACGTTGCGCCGGTCGCCCTCGGCCAGCAGTCCGACGTCCAGTCGCGGATCGTCGGGCCACGGTTGCGGTGCCGGTCCGACGCCGGTCTCGACTCCGGGCTCGGCGGCCTGCGCCATCTCGTCGTCGCTTAGGAAACCCACGGCACCGACGGTACTCTCGCTCGGGTGATCCCACCCGAGCGAGTCGCCCTGTTGGCGCCCCTGCTGCTGCCCTCCTGGATGGATCCCGAAACCGTGATCAAGGCGTTCGGGCCGTACGCGGTGTGGGGTGTCGCGTTCATCATCTTCGCCGAGTGCGGCCTGTTCGCCATCCTTCCCGGCGATTCGCTGCTCTTCACCGTCGGACTCTTCATCGGCGCCGGGACGATCGGCATGCCGTTGTGGCTGGTCTGTGTGATTCTCACCGTCTGCGCCGTGCTCGGCAACGCCTGCGGTTATCTGATCGGCTATCTGGTCGGGCCGCCGCTCTTCAAGGAACGATCCGGTCCGCTCGGCAAGATCTTCAATCCCAAGTACGTCGACCGGACCCACGAGTTCCTGGAGAAGTACGGCAGTCGCGCGCTGATCCTCGCCCGCTTCGTCCCGATCATCCGGACCTTCGTGACGTTCGCCGCAGGGGTGAGCCGGATGAGCTTCCGCAAGTTCATCCTCTTCACCGCGATCGGCGGCGTGATCTGGGCCCCGGGCGTGACCATCCTGGGCTACTTCCTGGGCAACATCGAGATCATCGCCCGACACATCGACCTGGCTCTGGTCCTGGTCGTCCTGCTGTCATTGATCCCGATGGGCCTGGAGTTCCTCTCCGCCCGCCGCAAGGCCGCCCGCGCCGCCTCCGCCGAGGGGTCAGTAAATCCCTGATCCGTGCGGTGTGTCGTGGTCGGCCGCTTGCGGCCGTTGACGACACGCCGCCGAAATCAGGGATTTTCTGACCCCTCGCGCTGATCAGGCGGTGATCTTGATCAGCTCGTTGAGGTCCTCGTCGGTGGGCTGCCAGAGCCCGGCGGCCACGTTGGACTCGATCTGCTCGACGCGGGTGGCACCGGCGATCACCGAGGCGACCGTCGGCATCGCGGCGAGGCCTCCGATGGCCACCTGCAGGATGGTGATCCCGCGATCGGCGGCGAACTTCTCCAACGCCTCGATGGTGTCCCAGTCGGCGGCCGCCAACCGGTCCGGCAGCTTGGCCAGCCGGCTGCCGTCGGGGGCGGTCTCACCGCGCTTGTACTTGCCGGTCAACAGCCCGTTGGCCAGCGGGAAGTACGGCAGCAGGCCCTGGCCGGTGCGCTGCAGCGCCGGTACCAGCTCGGTCTCGATCGAACGGTTGAGCCACGAGTAGTGGTTCTGCGCTGAGATGAACGGCTCGTACCCGCCGGTCGAGGCGGTCCAGTCGGCGTCGATCACCTGCCAGCCCTTGAAGTTCGACGAGCCGATGTAGCGGATCTTGCCCTCGCTGACCAGATCGCTGAGCACCGAGAGGGTCTCCTCGATCGGCGTGTTCGGATCCGGCTGGTGCATCTGGTAGAGGTCGATCCAGTCGGTGTCGAGCCGCCGCAGGCTGTTCTCCACCGCGATCCGGATGTACCGGCGGGAACCACGGACATCCCAGTCCGGGCCGTTGCTGCCGTTCATGTTGCTGCCGAACTTGGTGGCGATGATCACCTTGTCCCGCTTGCCCTGCAGCGCTTTGCCGAGCAGGGTTTCCGAGGCGCCACCACCGCCGTACACATCGGCGGTGTCGAACAGCGTGATGCCTGCGTCGATGGCTGCGTCGACCACGGTCGGTACATCCTCGTCGGCCATCCGCCCGCCGAAGTTGTTGCAGCCCAGGCCGACGGTGGACACGGTGAGCCCGGACTTGCCGAGCTGCTGGTAGGTCATGTCAGACACGGTGTGCTCCCTTTGCCAGAGCAGAGAAATGTCAGGGACCCGGAGCAACGTCACTGTCGTCCGGGCGACGTCGGTCATGACGCCGCGGGCTCACAGACCCAGACCCTACTTGACCTGCCAGGACCCTCGATTCGCGGGTCAGCCCTGCGGCGGCTGCTGGAAAGGCGGTTGCTGCTGGGGTGCCTGCTGCTGGGGTTGCTGCTGCGGCGCCTGCTGCTGGGGTGCCTGGAAATCACCGGGAGCGTACGGCTGTTGGGCGGGGGGCTGCGCCGGCGGCAGCTGTCCGGGCCGGCCCTGGCCGGGCTGGTCGCCGCGGTAGGCGATCTCGCCGAAGTTGACCGACGGTGCGGTGCGGGCGGCTTCGTCGGTGACCTCGAAGTAGGTGGCCTTCTGGAAGTGGAACATCCCGGCGATGATGTTGGACGGCACGCTCTCCACCCGGGTGTTGTACGCCCGGACGTTGGCGTTGTAGAAGCGGCGGCCGTTGGCGATCCGATCTTCGGTCTCGGCAAGCTGGCGCTGCAACTCCAGGAAGTTGGTGTTGCTCTTCAGATCCGGGTACGCCTCGACGCTGACCATCAGCCCACGCACCGCTCCGGTGAGCTGTTCCTCGACCTGGGCCCGTTCCGGGCTCGCCCCGCCGGCCTGCGATTGCGCCAACGACTGGGCCTGGCTGCGCAGCCGGGTGATGTCGTCCAGGGTGTTGCGCTCGTGCGCGGCGTAGGCGCGGACCGTCTCCACCAGATTGGGCAGCAGTTCGTACCGTCGGTTGAGCTCGACATCGACCTGTCGCCAGGACTCCTGGATGCGGTTGCGCTCCCGGACGAAGCCGTTGTACATGCTGACCATGACGATCGCGAGAATCGCGAGGACGACCAGGATCAGGATGAGGATGATCACAGCGCTCATGGGCGAAACCCTATGCCCTGTTCAGGCCATTCGGCCTGATGCGACGATTTGTCCTGCCGGGCCAGTTGTCCTGTCAGGCCAGCCCGAGGTCGGCGGAGCTGAGCGCGTAGCGGTATTCCAGGCCCTCGGCGCGGATCTTCTCCGCGGCGCCGGTGTCCCGGTCGACGATCACGGCGACGCCGACCACCTCGGAGCCCGCCTCGCGGAGCGCCTGGACGGCCGTGAGCACCGATCCGCCGGTCGTGCTGGTGTCCTCGACCGCCAGCACCCGCCGCCCGGAGACTTCTGTGCCTTCGATCAGCCGCTGCATCCCGTGGCCCTTCTGCTGTTTGCGGACCACGAAGGCGTCCAGCCGATCGCCGGCGGCTGCAGCCGCGTGCAACATGGCGCTTGCCACCGGGTCGGCGCCGAGGGTGAGCCCGCCGACGGCTTCGAACTCCAGGTCGGCGACCAGGTCCCGCATCACCCGGCCGACCAGCGGGGCCGCGGCGCCGTCCAGGGTGACCCGGCGCATGTCGATGTAGTAGTCCGCCTCGCGCCCGGAGGAAAGCGTGACCCGCTGATGCACCACGGCCAGCCTGGTGATCGCCTCGATCAGCTGCGCCCGATCCTGTTCGATGGTCATGGGCCGCAGCCTAGCGATGCCAGGAGACCCGGCTCACTTGGTCTTCGTGGCGACCAGGTGTCCGAAACCCACAGAGCGATCCGGGGAGTGAAAGAGATCCTGGCAGGTGGTCAGCGTGATCAACTCGTCCGTCGGCTTCCGGTCAGGATGCCCGGGGACCGGTTCGATGACCCACCCTTCGGTGTCCTCGACTGTGAGGTTTCTTGGCGGGCTGTCCACCCGGTAGGTGAAGATCCTGGTCCTGGTCTCGACGATGATCATGTCTCCGGTGTTCAGCTTCAGCAGGTTGGCGAACGGTTCGCCGTGGGTGATCCGGTGGCCGGCGACGGCGAAGTTGCCCACCTCTCCCGGTCCGGCAGTATGGCGGTAGTGACCGATGCCACGGGCCAGGATGTCCAGGCTGGTGCCCTCGAGGACCGGAACCTCGTCGACGCCGATGGCCGGGATCGACAGCAGCGCGACCGCTTCCCCGGGGACCTTGTGCCCCGGACTCGCTCGGTGCTCGGAGGTCCCGATCGGCGTCTGACTTGACCAGGTGTGTTTGAGTTCGGCTCGCTCGGCCTTGTACGCCCGGTGCGCACCGATGTTCGTTCCCCACAGCTGATAGCCGACATAGCCCAGACAGCAGACCCCGGCCAGTAGCAGCACCAGTCCGACGGCGGTGAGGACCCGGCGTCGCCGGGGCGGCCGCGGGGCGGAAGCACCCGGCGTCCCACTCTGCTCCCCGACGCCGGTCACGCATCCATTATGCCGGGTGGCTTCCCGGCCGAGTGATCAGCGCCGGCGGTCGGCCTGGTCGCCGCCGGTGCACCAGGTCGTCACATCAGGGGTCCACAGGATGACCACTGCGAAGGCGATGTAGACGCCGATCGGCACCACCCAGGTGAGGTGGCCGGAGAGCACCACCGCGGCGGCGACGATGGTCGCCGCGCCGAGCAGGCTGATCGCGATCCGCGGCCACGGTCGACGCAGCAGCAGGAAGAAACTGAGCACCACTGCGCCGCCGGGGAAGCCGAACCCGACCCAGGCCAGGCCTTCCAGCATTTGCAGGTGGAAGCGTTCGAGCAGGTGGTAGAACATCCCGTCCGTGCCCGAGTAGCCGAGCCCGTCGCGGGCGATGGAGACGAACAACCAGACCAGGGCCAGCTCGGTCATCAGCAGCATCGACCCGGTGATGATCATGACCAGGGACAGCGTCAACAGGGCCGGTCGCTGGGTCGGCTGGCCGGGCACCTGCTGTTCGGCCCCGAGTTGCGGGAAGCCGCCGTACCCCGCCGGGGGGTTCATCGGAGGATGCGCCTGTGGATTCATCGGGAGATGCGCTTGGGAGTGGACCGAGTGCGGAGGCTGCGTGTCCCGCGGTCGCGGTTCGTAGGGTCCGCTCACACGCCGCTCGACGGGGCACGATTGATCAGCCTGGGCACCGACTCAGGCTAGTCGGTGCACGGCCATCGGCCCATCTTCCGTCAGACAGGGCTCAGGACCCGCGGCCGACGCCGCGTTCCCGGGAGCCCATGCGGTCCGGCTGTTCCCGGCCGGGATCAGCGGGCGGAGACCAGATCCGCGAGCCGTTCCCCGGCCAGATCGAGGACCAGTTCGCACATCATCGCGTTCGCCCAGGAGAACCAGGGCCGGCTGAACCGGGTCGGATCGTCCACGTCGAAGGACTCGTGCATCTGCCCTGTGCCGCCGGTGGTGTCGACCAGCAGACGCAACAGGCGAACCTTTTCGTCCCGATCAACAGCAGTCAGCCCCTGGACGGCCAAGGCAATCGGCCACACGTAGTTGGGCAGGGTGTGCGGGCTGCCGACGCCCTCGGCGCAGCGACCGGAAAAGAAGTACGGGTTCTCCGGGCTGAGCACCAGTCGACGGGTCGCCAGGTAGGTCGGGTCGTCGGCCGGCCGGTAACCGGACAGCGGCAGCGACAACAGGCTCGGCATGTTGGCATCGTCCATGATCAGGTGATGGCCGAGGCCGTCGGTCTCGTAACAGTAGACCCGCCCGTAAGTCGGATGATCAACAACGCCGTAGGTCTCGATCCCGTCCGAGATCGACGTTCGCAGAGCGGCGGCCCGGTCGGCTAGCTCGGCGTCGCCCAGCACCTCCTTGGCGATCGCTGCCAGGTGGCCGAGCACGACCGCAGCAAACATGTTGCCCGGCACGTTGTAGTTGTAGACGCAGGCGTCATCGCTGGGCCGGAACGCACTCCAACTCATTCCGGTCCGGCCGACCGGCTCACCGCGGCCGTTGCGGGACAGCGTCTCGGTCGGCAGATGATGATCACGCTCGAAGAAGTACGGCGACTTCTCATGATCGAGTTCACATTCCCAGACGTCGAGGATCATCCGGGCGGCCAGGGCGAACTTGTCGTCGAGGTGATCGGTCCGGCCGGTGATCCGCCACAACGCGTGGCCGAGATCGATCGGGAAGCAGAGCGAATCGATCTCGTACTTGCGTTCCCAGATCCGCGGCCCGGCCCCGGACCGATCGCCGGCATGAGGACTTGGTTCGGTGCCCCGCTTGAAGGAATTGGCATACGGATCAATGGTGATGAAGTCGACCTGCCGCCGGAAGACGCCGATCAACGTCTCGGCCAGTGCCGGGTCGCGGTCACACACGATCAGGTACGGCCGGACCTGGGCTGCCGAGTCACGCAGCCACATCGCAGGAATGTCCCCGGTCAGCAGGTACGTCGTACCGTCCGGCGCAAGTTCGGCCACTGCGGGCAGGTTCTCCGCCATGACCCGGGTGAACATCGCCGTGACGTCGGGATCGCCGATCGCGGTATCGACCTGTTCGCTGAGACGGGAAAGCAGCACAGGGTCGATCCCGGCTGATGGGTGGCGGTGCATGGGCTCCTCGTGGTGTCCGGTGGGATCAGCTGGCCAACAGTACGGCCGGGTTGGTGGAGAAGGTGTGGTCGAGGACCAGACTGGCGGCGCCGACTGCGCCGACGTCCTCGCCGATCCGCGTACCGGAGGTGGTCAACGGGTGGATCGACTGCATTCCGTGCCGGCGTTGGAGTTCGGCCAGCCTTTCGGTGCTGAAGAAGGGGGCCAACGTAGTCCAGTGCGGGCCACCGAAGACGACGTGATCAAGATCGAGCAGCAGCGCGATGTCCTCGCAGGCCTTCAGCACCCCCCGCACCATGGTGTCCAGCACCTGACGTGCCGCCGCGTTGCCGTGCAGCGCCCGGTCGGCGAGCTCGACCAACGCTGCTTCCACCTCGGGACGATCGTCCAGGTCGACGTCATGATCAAGTCCGCCGTTCGCGACGGCGAGATGGACCAACATCCGCGGCTGGCTACTTTCGCCGAGGCAGCCCCGGTAGCCGCAGGGGCACGGGATACCGTCGTTGGTGATGATCATGTTGCCGATCTGCCCGGAGTTGTGCGTCGGACCGCGGAAGACCTCGTTGTTGATCACCAGTCCTGCACCGACGCCGGTGCCGAGGTAGAAGAAGAGGAAGTCGCCGACGGCCCCGTACCACTTCTCCGCCGCGGCGGCGGCGGTGACGTCCTTGTCCAGCAGGACCGGGAGATCGACGGCCTCGCGCAGCGCGTCCCGGAGCGGCACGTCCTGCCAGCCCTCCAGGTTCGGTGGGTCGACGATCACCCCACGTTCCACATCGATCGGACCGGGCGCGGCAATGCCCAGACCGACGATCTTGTCCCGGCTGATCCCGGACTCGCTGATCAGTTCCTCGATCCGTGCGGCGCTGCTGGCGGTGACCAGATCCGGATCCGGGTGGGCCGGTGTGGTGTACCGGGCATGAGCCAGCGTCTCCCCGACCAGGTTGAGGACCACGTAGGTGATCACCGCCGGATCCAGGTGGACACCGATCGCGTACTGGCCCTCGGGATTGAGGTGCAGCAGGGTCCGCGGCTTGCCCCGGGCGATCGGCGCCCGCCGGCCCTCGGTGATCAGCCCGGCGGCCATCAGTTGCCGCACGATGTTGGTCACCGCCTGGGCCGACAGACCGGTGGCCGCCGCCAACTCGACCCGGCTGACGCCGTCGGCACTCCGCCGGACGGCGTCGAGAATGACCGTCTGGTTATAGTCGGCGATCCGCCCCTGGCTCGCGGCCTTGCGCGTCGACGTTGATGCGCTCACCCACCACTTCCCCTCAACCAACGATTACTCAAGTGAGTTTACTTAATATCGCAATTTCCAGCAGCGCGCATCATCTTCGCGGAAAGTGGTGCGAAATGTGGTCACCCGAACAGGGTCACCCGAAGTGCGTGGCAGGCGGCTCGGGAGAGGGTGAGCTGTCGGCATCGGTGAACGGAGCGGCCCCGGCGATCAGCTGCTCCAGGCGTGCGCCGGTCAGCACCCGGTACGGATAGGGCGACTGGGCCGAGCGGCGGGCCAGTTCCTCCACCGGCAGCTCGCGGTCGGCGGCCAGCAGAATGATGTTGCCGAACCGCCGACCCTTCAGCGTCGCCGGTTCGGTGCTCAGCGCCAGCCGGTCGAAGGTCTTCGCCGCCGCAGACGCCACGCGCCGTGCGTACTCCAGCCCCTTGTCGGTGACGTTCAGCATCATGATGCCGTCGTCCAACACCCGGCGGACGTCGGCGAAGAACTCGGTCGTAGTCAGTTCGGCCGGCACCTGCGATCCGGCGAAGGCGTCGACGACCACCACATCGGCGTAGTCGTCCCGAATGGCGGCGATGCCCTCGCGGCCGCCCACGCCCCGGACCTTGATCCCGCTCTGCCGCGGCAGCGGCACATGCCGGCGGACGAAGTCGGTCAGTTCGGTGTCCGGCTCGAGCACGATCTGGGCCGAACGCGGCCGGGTGGCCGCCACGTAACGCGGGAAGGTCATCAACGCCCCGCCGACGTGGACGATCCGGATCCGCTGACCTTCGGGGGCGATCAGGTCGACCGCCTCGGCCAACCGCTGCATGTAGTCGAATTCCAGCCGTCGCGGATCGTCGAGGTCGACATAGGACTGGTCGGTGCGTCCCATCCGCAATGTGTACGCGGCCGGGTAGCCGGAGTCCGGCACCAGGAAAACTCCGCCCGCCCCGCGGCGCAGCACAAGGTCGTCCACCTGCTCAGCGTACGGGGGTTGCTGCGTCGGCCTCGTTCCGACCGGGTATGAGCGCGGAATGCGGTTGGTGACCATGAACATCTGGGGAACCCACGGCGACTGGGTGGCCCGCCGGAACTATCTGCGCGACCTACTGTTGGCGCTGTCGCCCGATGTGCTGACCTTGCAGGAGACCATCCGGACTGCCGCGTACGATCAGGCGGCGGACCTGCTCGGCCCCGACTACAAGGTGATCAACTCCCGATCCCGGAGCCCCGACGGAATGGGTATCTCGACCGCGGTCCGCCTGCCGGTCGGCGAGCCGGTCGAGATCGATCTGCAGATCGACGAGCGCACCGCTGACTTCCCCTGTACGGCGATGGCAACGCCAGTCCGCTCGGCCCTCGGAGAAGTGCTGGTGATCAACCACTTCCCGAGCTGGAAACTCGACCTGGAAGCGGCTCGCGAAGTCCAGGCCGTCCGCGTGATCAACGCCGTCGACGACGTACGATCCTCGCCGGAGGTGCCGGTGATCATCGCCGGTGACCTGGATGCCGACCCGACTGCGGCGAGTCTCCGGTTCCTGACCGGCCGGCAGTCTCTGCACGGCCGCAGTGTCTGTTACCGCGACGCCTGGGAGAGCCGTCACCCCGGAGAACCCGGGGACACCTACACGCGGATGAACCCGCTGATGGTCGAGGACTGGCCGTTCGGCAGGATCGACCACGTG
>Ga0164243_10004699_pt1 | contig 21255 bp, 20 predicted proteins | sample OricompcompostOP_FD_108781 | JGI IMG/M metagenome (GOLD analysis project Ga0164243, IMG submission 108781) | Organic Plus compost microbial communities from Emeryville, California, USA - Original compost - Organic plus compost (OP) | ecosystem: Engineered > Solid waste > Mixed feedstock >...
CAGTCGCTCGGGCCGGTGTTTTACCGTTTCAGCATAGCCGAAGCGGGGCTGGTGCCGAGCTTCGTGTTCGGTGGACTGTTGCTGATGGTCAACGGGATCGTCTGTGCGCTCAACCTGCGTCAGCGCCCGCGATAAGTGGCGACGCCCTGGTCTGGCGCCCATACGTTGGCAGGAAGTTTCCCATGCTGCCAGAATACATCGATCGGCATGCCACCGCGCGGATAGAAGTACCCGCCGATGCGCAGATATTTCGGCGTCAGCAGTTTTACGAGCCGCTGGCCGATCGCGATCGTGCAGTCCTCGTGAAAGGCTCCCTCGTTGCGGAAACTGTTGAGGTAGAGCTTGAGCGACTTCGACTCGACGAGCCAGAGCCGCGGCACATAATCAATCACCAGGACGGCAAAATCCGGCTGGCCCGTGACCGGACACATTGACGTGAATTCCGGCATGGTAAAACGCGCTAGATAGTTCGTGTCCGGATGCGGATTGGGCACGCGATCGAGCACCGCTTCTGCCGGGGATGAAGGCAAACGGGCTGGACGCCCGAGTTGCAGTGATGTTTTTGCTGATTTCTTCGCCATGATTCTCGCAAATTAACCGATCGTCCCGCGACGTAAAGCAGCCCTTTGCCTTCGTCCCGCTCTCCTGTAGAAGCCCACTGAAAATCGACCGGGAGCTCCCATGACCGCCATTCTGGACATTATAGGCCGCGAAATCCTCGATAGCCGCGGCAATCCAACCGTCGAAGTGGACGTCATCCTGGAGGATGGCACGCGTGGCCGTGCCGCTGTTCCGTCCGGCGCCTCCACCGGCGCGCATGAGGCAGTTGAACTTCGCGACGGTGACAAGGGCCGCTATCTCGGCAAAGGCGTGCGCAAGGCGGTCGACGCCGTCAATGGCGAAATCTTCGATGCTATCAGCGGCATGGATGCCACCGAGCAGGTGAAGATCGACGAGACGCTGATCGCGCTCGACGGCACGCCGAACAAGAGCCGGCTCGGCGCCAACGCAATTCTCGGTGTGTCGCTCGCAGTCGCCAAGGCGGCGGCCGAAGCGACCGCCCTTCCACTTTACCGCTATGTCGGCGGCACCGCGGCCCGGCTGTTGCCGGTACCGATGATGAACATCGTCAACGGCGGCGCTCACGCCGATAATCCGATCGACTTTCAGGAATTCATGATCATGCCGGTCGGCGCGCCGACCTTTGCCGAAGGGCTGCGCATGGGGGTGGAAGTTTTCCAGACGCTCAAGAAAGCGCTCCATGACGAGGGCCACAATACGAACGTTGGTGACGAAGGCGGTTTCGCGCCGAACCTGAAATCGGCTGACGAGGCGCTGACCTACGTGATGAAGGCCATCGAGAAGGCGGGCTATAAGCCGGGCGAAGATGTCGTGCTGGCCCTTGACTGCGCGGCGACGGAGTTCTTCAAAGGCGGCGTGTACGACTATGAAGGCGAGGGCAAGAAACGCTCGAAAGACGAGCAGGCCCAATATCTCGCCGATCTCGCCTCACGCTATCCGATCGTATCGATCGAAGATGGCATGTCGGAAGACGATTTCGACGGCTGGAAAACGCTGACCGACCTCATCGGCAAGAAATGTCAGCTCGTCGGCGACGACCTGTTTGTCACGAATGTGACGCGGCTGTCGGACGGCATCAAGCGTGGGCTCGGCAACTCGATCCTCGTGAAGGTCAACCAGATCGGTTCGCTCACCGAAACGCTGGCGGCGGTCGAGATGGCCCACAAGGCGGCCTACACCGCAGTGATGTCGCATCGCTCGGGCGAGACGGAGGATTCGACCATCGCCGACCTCGCGGTCGCGACCAATTGCGGGCAGATCAAGACCGGATCGCTTGCGCGCTCCGACCGGACCGCGAAATACAATCAGCTCCTGCGCATTGAGGAAGAGCTTGGCCCGCAAGCGAAGTATGGAGGCCGGTCTGCGCTCAACCTGGCGCGCTAGGCGGTTTCTTCGCCATCAATGAAGTCTTAACGGCGCACCGGCATGGTGCGGGCATGGTCACTCGTCCTCGCCTGCGTTCGATTCTCACCGCGCTGACGCTCTATGCTATCGCGGCAGCGCTGATTGGCTACTTCGGTGTCAATGCCTATACGGGCAACCTGGGATTGCGGGCGCGAGAGGGGATCGATGCGCGGATCGGCGAACTGACCGCGGAGCGCGATCGCCTGCGCGCAGAACGTGAGCACTGGCAGCATAAGGTCAGTCTGTTGAAACCCGACAGCCTCGATCCTGACCTTATTGATGAGCGGGCGCGTGCACTGCTCAACTATGCCGACCCGCGCGATTCCATCATGCTCATACGCAAGCCTTGATGGCATTGGCGCACAGCTCCAGCCTGTGCCGGCTAGTTGACTGAATATATTTGATAATTATGTCCTCGAAACGATAACAAACCGGTCATCAGCTTGCTTCCGCAGGCGGCGGAATTAGGCTATGGACAGGTGACACCATTCGTTTTTCCGAGGAAATCCATGGCCGTGGCCAAGAAAACGCAGGCGGTTTCCACTGCCCGCAACGGCGCTTTATCCAAGAAACCTGCTGCGGCCGCATCCGCTGCAAAATCCGCTACCGTCAAGGCCGATCCGGCCAAACCCGTCGTATCCAACGGTCTTGCAACCTTGAGCAGGGACGAGGAAATCGGCGCCTACCGGCAGATGCTGCTGATCCGCCGGTTCGAGGAAAAGGCCGGCCAGCTCTATGGCATGGGACTGATCGGCGGCTTCTGCCACCTCTATATCGGCCAGGAAGCGGTCGTCGTCGGCATGCAGATGGCGATCGACGAGGGTGACGAGGTCATCACCGGATACCGCGATCACGGTCACATGCTGGCCTGCAACATGGAAGCCCGCGGCGTGATGGCGGAGTTGACCGGCCGGCGGGGTGGCTACTCCAAGGGCAAGGGCGGCTCGATGCACATGTTCAGCGTCGAGAAGGGCTTTTACGGCGGCCACGGCATCGTCGGGGCGCAGGTGTCGATTGGCACCGGGCTGGCCTTTGCCAATCGCTACCGCAAGAACGACCGCATCTGTCTCACGTATTTCGGTGACGGCGCCGCCAATCAGGGACAGGTCTACGAGAGCTTCAACATGGCGGAACTGTGGAAGCTGCCGGTCGTCTACATCATCGAAAACAACCGCTATGCCATGGGTACGGCGGTCACGCGCGCATCGGCGCAGACGGATTTCTCCAAGCGCGGCGCGTCCTTCAACATTCCCGGCGAGCAGGTTGACGGCATGGATGTGCGGGCGGTGAAGGCCGCCGGCGAGAAGGCCGTGGCGTGGTGCCGCGCCGGCAAGGGGCCTTATATCCTCGAGATGCAGACCTACCGCTATCGCGGCCATTCGATGTCCGATCCGGCAAAATATCGCACCCGCGAGGAAGTCGAGAAGGTGCGCAACGAGCATGATCCCATTGAGCAGGTCCGGCTGCGCCTGATCGAGACCAGGCGCGCGACCGAGGACGATCTCAAGAAGATCGACGCCGAGGTCCGCAGCATCGTGAACGAAGCGGCAGAATTCGCCACCCACGATCCGGAGCCGGATCCGTCCGAACTTTTCACCGACGTGCTGCGCTAAGCGCACAGACCATTTTGAGCATCGAGTAGGTCAATGCCCATAGAAGTTCTCATGCCCGCGTTGTCCCCCACCATGGAGAAGGGAAACCTTGCCAAGTGGGTCAAGAGCGAAGGCGACAAGATCAAGTCCGGCGACATCATTGCTGAAATCGAGACCGACAAGGCGACGATGGAAGTCGAGGCGACCGACGAAGGTACGCTTGGCAAGATCCTCATTCCCGAGGGCACGGCTGATGTCGCCGTCAATACGCCGATCGCCGTGATCCTGTCGGATGGTGAGGATGCTTCGGCGATCAAGGCGGCAAAAGCGGCCGCGCCGACGCCGGCGGTTCAGCAGCATGTGGAGGAATCACAGCCGCCTGCGGCAGAGAGCGCCGTCGGCACGGCGCCGGTCGCTGCGCCGAAACAAACTCCAGCAGAGGATCCGGATGTCCCGGCTGGCACCGAAATGGTGACGATGACGGTCCGCGAAGCGCTGCGCGACGCGATGGCAGAAGAGATGCGCCGCGACAAGGATGTCTTCGTGCTGGGCGAGGAGGTCGCGGAATATCAGGGCGCCTACAAGGTTACGCAGGGCCTGCTGCAGGAGTTCAGCGCGGACCGTGTCATCGACACGCCGATCACAGAGCATGGTTTTGCTGGCCTCGGCGTCGGTGCGGCGCTCGCCGGCCTGAAACCGATTGTCGAGTTCATGACCTTCAACTTCGCCATGCAGGCGATTGACCAGATCATCAATTCGGCCGCGAAGACGCTTTATATGTCGGGTGGACAGATGGGCTGCTCGATCGTGTTCCGCGGCCCGAACGGCGCCGCCGCGCGCGTCGCCGCCCAGCACAGCCAGGACTATTCATCCTGGTACTCCCACATTCCGGGCCTTATCGTCGTCGCGCCTTACAGTGCGGCAGACGCCAAGGGCCTGTTGAAAGCCGCGATCCGCAATCCCAATCCGGTGATCTTCCTGGAGAATGAGTTGCTCTACGGCCACTCGTTCCCGGTCCCCAAGCTTGACGAATATGTATTGCCGATCGGCAAGGCAAAAATCGTACGGCAGGGCAGTGGCGTAACGATCGTGTCATGGTCGATGGGGATGACTTACGCCCTGAAGGCCGCCGACGAACTTTCGAAGGAAGGCATCGAGGCGGAAGTGATCGATCTTCGCACGTTGCGCCCGATGGATACCGAGACCGTCGTGCAGTCGGTGATGAAGACGGGCCGCTGTGTGGTGGTGGAGGAAGGCTGGCAGCAGTCCGGCGTCGGCTCGGAAGTATCGGCCCGCATCATGGAAAATGCATTCGACTATCTCGACGCGCCGGTTGCGCGCGTCTCGCAGAAGGACGTGCCGATGCCATATGCCGCCAATCTCGAAAAGCTCACGCTGCCGTCGGTCGCCGATGTCGTTGCGGCCGCCAAGGCTGTGAGTTATCGGTAGATATTATGGCCGGGGATGAAATCTATCAGGCGCTCGCACTGCCGGATGAAGTTTTGGCCAATGGCGGTACGGAAATCCTGCGGGCCGGCATTGTTGATGGCGAGCTTTATGTCACAGCACGGCGCGCCTTCAAGGATCACGCCAAGTGGGGTGATGTGCTTGCGGATATCGCGCGGCGGCTCGCGCTGATCTACTCCGCGGAAGATGCCGAACTCAACGAAGAGGAAATCCTGACCGATATCGTTGAGGCGATTGCCGGCGATCTCGGTGCCAAGAAAGTTCCGGCCAAGAAAGTGCGGGCGAGGAAAGTCTCCGCGAAGACCAGGCCACGCGCGACCGCCCGCAAGGCGTCAGCGTCCGCGCGTACCGCATCCAAACCCAAACGTCGCAAACGCTGAAACGAGCGCGAAAATGCCCATCAATATCCTCATGCCCGCGCTGTCGCCCACGATGGAAAAGGGCAACCTTGCGAAGTGGCTCAAGAAGGAAGGCGACAAGGTCAAGGCCGGCGACGTAATCGCCGAAATCGAGACCGACAAGGCCACCATGGAGGTGGAAGCAGTCGACGAGGGCACGCTCGCCAAGATCGTCGTCGCGGAAGGTACGCCTGACGTGCCGGTCAACCAGTTGATCGCCGTGTTGGCGGGTGAGGGTGAGGATGTGAAAGCGGCTGCGGCAGGTGCCGGCAAGGCCGGTGCAGCGCCCGCGGTCGCCGCGCCTGCCCCAGCCGCAACAACCGCTGCATCGGCGCCGGCGGCAATACCCGCTCCAGCACCTGCCTCAAAAGCTTCAGCGCCTGCTTCCGCAACGCCTGCGCCAGTCCCGGCTGCCGCACCGCAGACAGCACGCGGCAACGGTCACGCACGGGTGTTCGCCTCACCGCTGGCACGGCGGCTGGCGCGCGATGCTGGCATCGATATTTCCCTGGTTAACGGCTCCGGCCCACACGGCCGCGTCGTCGCACACGACGTAGAGCAGGCAAAGTCGGGCGGCGGCTTGCGTGCGCCGGCTTCGGCGCCGACAGGTGGCGTCAGCGCGCCGGGCATCGCGCCAATGTCGGACGATAAAATCCGCGCGCTGTTCCCCCCGGGCAGCTATGACGTCATTCCCCACGACGGCATGCGCAAGACCATTGCGCGGCGTCTGGTCGAGGCGAAGTGGACCATCCCGCATTTCTATCTCACGCTGTCGTGCAACATAGACAAGCTGCTCTCGGCGCGCGAGGACATCAATGCGGTCGCGCCCAGAAATGCCGACGGCAAGCCGGCCTGGAAGGTTTCAGTCAACGATTTCGTCATCAAGGCGATGGCGATGGCGCTGATGAAAATCCCGACCGCCAATGTCACCTGGACCGAGAGCGGCATGCTGCAACATCACACTGTCGATGTGGGCGTTGCGGTGTCGATTCCGGGCGGCCTCATCACGCCGGTGATCCGTAGCGCCGAGACCAAACGCATCACCGATATTTCCAATGACATGCGCGACCTCGCGACCCGCGCACGCAACCGAAAACTCAAGCCGGAGGAATACCAGGGCGGTACGACAGCCGTGTCGAACCTCGGCATGTTCGGCATCAGCGAGTTCTCGGCGGTCATCAATCCGCCCCATGCGACGATTTTGGCGGTTGGCGCCGGCGAGCAGCGGCCGATCGTCAAGGACGGCAAGATCGAGGTTGCCACCATGATGACGGTGACGCTCTCGGTTGATCACCGCGCGGTTGATGGCGCGCTAGGGGCGGAGCTGCTGGGGGCGTTCAAAACCATCATCGAAAACCCCGTCGGTATGATAATGTCGTAACCGGAGAAGCCTGCCGCGGCCGCGGTGGGTCGCGCAGGACAACCGCCATGTCCGTCGACAACAAGTCTGAACGTTTACCGCAAGACACGCTGGCGTTGATTGCGGACAAACTATCGATTGTACGGCCCGCATCCCCGGATCCACAGCCAGACCTTACTTTGGAGTTGAAAGCGGAAGTGAGCGCGGAGTCGGAGAAACTGCCGTCGTTGCCGCCGGCGGCTCAGTTGGAATCCGTCCCGGTCGCTTCCCTTGCAACGCATCCTTCTGTCGGCGAATTGGCCGGGGAAATGGCGGAGGACCTGGTCGATGACGCGCCGGTTCCGCCGCCGATTCCACCCGCACCACCGCCGCCGAAAATCGAACCCTTCGTTCCTGTAGTATCCGGTGCGGAGCCAAGGCCTTTTCCGACCGCTTCGGCCGCGCCGCAACTGTCGCCTGTGATGTCGTCGGCGCGCCCGTCGAAAGGCAGCCGCAGCAGCACGATCGCGATTTATCTGGCAGTCACGATTGCGCTATGTTCGCTGGGCCTCACGATCTATCAGGGCATGTTGTTTCGCCAAGGCATCGAGACCCTGCAGCGCGCTGATGCTCGAAGTGAATATGCGCGCGCATGCCGGGCGATCATCTCGGCCTATTTTCAGATCAAGCCGAAGATTGGCGCTTTGATGCCTGCGCCTGACCGCAGTAACGTCGCCGGTGCATCCCGCATTTCCGAGACCAGCCGCGTCGAAGCGCAGGCCGCCATTGCACGGTTTGGCGGGCTCGGCACCTACCTCGCCAACTTTCAGGACGCTGGCACACGCGCTCGCTATACCGAACTCACCAAGCTGCTGACCGGCATCTACGACAATGCCCGTACCACACCGCTCGCGGAAATCGACCGGGTGTTCGCACCGGCCGACAAGCTGTTCGGCCAGATGAACGACGATTGCGCCCGCCTGTCGCGTGCGATGAGTTCCTAGGCGGGTTACTGGAGTTCACGATGACCGCCGGGTAGCATGATCCCAAGGAGCGGAACCGGGTCCGGAGAATGGCTGCGCCGGTGTTTCGTCCTTGGCAGCGTTGGCAGAGCTATTAGTTAAGGGACTGGGCTGATGCAGTTGCGCAATGCAGGGCGCGCCCGCGTCGAGAAGGAGAGTTAAGTGGCTGATACGGCGTTCGACATTATCATCATCGGGTCTGGTCCGGGCGGTTACGTCACCGCGATCCGCGCGGCGCAACTGGGATTCAAGGTTGCGGTTGTCGAGCGCTCTTTTATCGGCGGTATTTGCACGAACTGGGGCTGTATCCCGACCAAGGCCTTGCTGCGCTCGGCGGATGTCTATCACCTGATGACACACGCCAAGGAATTCGGCCTGTCCGCCGAGAACATCAGCTACGATCCAAAGGCGGTGGTGACGCGCTCGCGCGGCGTGGCAAAGCGTTTGGCGGATGGCGTGGGCTTCCTGTTCAAGAAGAACAAGATTCAGGTCATCTGGGGCGAGGCGAATATTGACGCGCCGGGCAAGATCACCGTGAAGGCCTCGAAGGTCGAGGCGCCGAAGGGCGCGCTGGGCCCGGGCGCCTACCAGGCCAAGCACATCATCATTGCTACTGGCGCGCGGCCGCGTGCACTGCCGGGTCTTGAAGGCGACGGCAAACTCGTATGGACCTATTTCGAGGCGATGAACCCAGACAAGATGCCGAAGTCGCTGCTGGTGATCGGTTCGGGCGCTATCGGCATCGAGTTCGCCTCGTTCTACCGCACGCTCGGCGCGGACGTCACGGTCGTGGAAGTGCTGCCGCAGATCCTGCCCGTCGAGGACGCGGAGATTGCCGCGTTCGCGCGCAAGCAGTTCGAGAAGCAAGGCATGAAAATCATGAGCGGCGCGAAAGTCGCCAAACTCGACAAGAAAAAGGATTCCGTCGTCGCCACGATCGATGATGGCAAGGGCGGGACGCAGACCCTCGAAGTCGATCGGGTGATCTCGGCGGTTGGGGTCGTCGGCAATGTCGAAGGGCTCGGGCTCGAAAAACTCGGGGTGAAAATCGAGCGGGGCACGATCGTGATCGACGGCTACTGCAAGACCAATGTGCCGGGCATCTATGCCATTGGCGATGTCGCAGGGCCTCCGATGCTCGCCCACAAGGCGGAGCACGAGGGAATTATCTGCGTCGAGGCCATCAAGGGCAACAAGCCGCATCCGATGGACAAACGTATGATCCCGGGGTGCACTTATTGCTCGCCCCAGGTCGCCTCGGTTGGACTGACCGAAGCCAAGGCGAAAGAATTGAAATATGACATTCGCGTCGGACGCTGCCCGTTCCTGGGCAACGGCAAGGCCATCGCACTGGGTGAGGACCAGGGCCTTGTGAAGGTCGTCTTCGACAAGAAGACCGGCCAGCTCCTCGGCGCCCACATGGTGGGTACCGAAGTGACGGAACTGATCCAGGGTTACGTGATTGCAATGAACCTCGAGACCACGGAAGAGGAACTGATCCACACGATCTTCCCGCATCCGACGCTGTCGGAGATGATGAAGGAAGCCGTGCTCGATGCCTATGGGCGAGTGTTGAATATTTAAGGGATCGGATTTGTTGCGCCCGACAAGAACGGTCGGAAACAGGCCGCGATAAATCTATCGCGTTCGAAACAGCCGCTACGCCGCAATGCTGTTGTTGCGGCCGCCGCCGGCGAGAAAATCCGCGTAGGCGAGACGCAGCCCGTCTTCAAGCGAGGTCGTGGCTTTCCAGCCAAGCGCGTTGAGGCGTGTCACATCGACAAGCTTGCGCGGCATGCCGTCCGGCTTCGACGCGTCGAATGTGATCGCGCCGGTGAAGCCGACCACCTTCGCCACGGTGCGTGCGAAGTCTGCAATCGACAAATCATGCCCAACACCGATATTGAGAATCTCCGGCTCTGAATAATTCTTCAGAACAAACACGCAAGCATCTGCGAGATCGTCAACGTAGAGAAATTCCCGCCGCGGCTCGCCGGTTCCCCATACGATAACTTCGCGCTGACCTGTTGCCTTGGCTTCGTGGAAACGGCGGATCAGCGCCGCCACCACATGGCTTTCGGTCGGATGATAGTTATCGCCAGGGCCGTAGAGATTGGTCGGCATCACCGACACGTAGTCGTCGCCATATTGCGCCCGATAGGCTTGACAGAGCTTGATCGCAGCCGTTTTCGCGATGGCATACCACTCGTTGGTCGGCTCGAATGGCCCGGTCAGAAATTGATCTTCGCTCATCGGTTGTTTTGCCAGCCGTGGGTAGATGCAGGTCGAGCCGAGCATCAGGAGTTTTTCCACTTTGATGCGGTGACTCGCCGTGATCAGGTTCTGCGCGATCGAAAGATTGTCGGCCAGATGATCGACGGGGTAATCCATATTGGACTTGATGCCGCCGACCTTCGCGGCGGCGACGACGACGACGTCGGGCTTGGCCTGTGAAACAAAGTCTTCCACGTCGGCCTGCCGGGTCAGATCGAGCTTCGCACGCGGCGTGGTGATGATGTCGCAGCGTTCGGATTGAAGCCGGCGCACGATAGCGGCGCCGGACATTCCCGTATGACCAGCCACGTAGATGCGTTTGCCCGAAAGATCCATATTCGTTTCCCGCCTCAATCGCGCCGGTTGACGCGATGGGCTTCCAATTTAAACGATGCGAGATCGGATACGACCATGTCGTTTACGAGTTCGTCGAAAGTCCTTTTCGGCTTCCAGCCGAGTTTTGCCCTGGCCTTCGAGGGATCGCCGATCAGAAGGTCGACCTCGGTCGGACGGAAGTAGCGTGGATCGATTTCAACCAGCGTGTGGCCGGTTTTCTCGTCGATGCCCTTTTCATCGACTCCCGATCCTTTCCAAATGATTTTGCGGTCGATGCGCGCGAAAGCTGACTCGACGAACTCGCGTACCTGGCGCGTTTCGCCGGTCGCCAGCACATAATCGTCCGGCTCAGGCTGTTGCAGCATCAGCCACATGCCCTCGACGAAATCGCGAGCGTGTCCCCAGTCCCGCTTGGCATCGAGGTTGCCGAGGTAGAGCTTGTCCTGGGCGCCGTTTGCGATGGCGGCAACGGCGCGGGTGATCTTGCGGGTGACAAAGGTCTCGCCGCGTGTCGGCCCTTCATGGTTGAACAAGATGCCGCATGACGCATGCATGCCATAGGCTTCGCGGTAGTTTACCGTGATCCAGTGGGCATAGAGCTTGGCGGCCGCATAAGGCGAACGCGGATAAAATGGCGTTGTTTCCCTTTGCGGGACTTCCTGCACTTTCCCGTAAAGTTCCGATGTGGATGCCTGATAGAACCGGGTTGTCTTCTCGAGGCCGAGGATGCGGATCGCCTCCAGGAGCCGTAGCGTACCGAGTGCATCCGCGTTTGCCGTGTATTCGGCGGTTTCGAACGACACCATGACGTGGCTTTGAGCCGCCAGATTGTAGATCTCGTCGGGCTTGGTCTGCTGTACCAGCCGGATCAGATTGGTCGCATCGGTGACGTCGCCGAAATGCATGAAAAAACGCACGTCGGGCAGATGCGGGTCAAGATAGAGATGATCGACGCGTCCGGTATTGAACGAGGATGAGCGCCGTTTCACCCCGTGGACAATGTAGCCCTTGCTAAGCAAAAGCTCGGCGAGATAGGCGCCGTCCTGCCCCGTGATGCCGGTGATCAAAGCGGTACGTGCACTCATTATACAACCCTCAAAAGCGGCGGATACTGAACACGGGGGTGTATCGCGAATTTGCGACAATTTCGACCATCCCGCGCCGGTACCCGGTGTATCCCGGCACGAGGGTTAATGTTGATCCGTTAACCACGTGTTTTTGGACAAACTGATGGCGGACATCAGAATGTCGTTGACCGGCCCGCATTTTGACGCCCAGCCCCTCACACGGCTTGGGCCACGCCATGAGCATTGGAATGAACGGAAAACGGATCACCGATATATGGGGGCGCATCAGCTATCGCCTAAATTGAAGGCGTCACGTCGAAATCGGTAGGCGCTTCCCCACGCCGGTTCCGATTCCACATCGTCACATAGGCGGCCTCGATATTTCTGCGAAAGCGATCGGTATCGAACAATCGCAAAGTTTTCCGCTCGCCGATCAGCTTTTGCCTCAACCGCAATAGCGCAGCGCGCTCCTGCGCGAGCCGCAAAGCAGTCGCCTCATATGCCTCCAACGAATCCGCGACAAGTTCGGGCAAGCCGACACTGTGCAGCATGCTGGCCGCGCAGCGGCCCGCGAATGCGCCTCCGCGGCATGTCAATACGGGAAGCCCCGCCCACAAAGCGTCGACCGCTGTCGTGATGGCGTTATATGGCAGCGTGTCCAAAAAGAGGTCAGCAAGCTGGTATCGCGCCAGATAGGTTTCCTGGTCGGACACGCGTGGCATGAACACGATCCGCGAGGCCGCGACGCCCCGCGCCTCGGCCTCCCGGCGCAGGTTGTTTTGGGCTGTTTGGCTGCCGCCCGCGAACCACAGCACACTGCCGTCAATTTCTTTCAGCAAGCGCATCCATGCGTCGAAGAAGATCGGTGTGATCTTGTGTGTGCTGTTGAAACAGCAAAACACCACGCCGTCTTCGGGCAGACCCATGTCCGCGCGGGTAGCGGGCGTGTCTGACAGGCGCCTGGTGGAATCCGCAACAACCAGGGTGTCCGGCAGGTAGGCAATGCGCTCCGAAAAATACGGCCGGATATCGTCGCCGATTGCGTGTCGGTCGGCGAGCACATAGTCGATGTGGGGGACTCCCATTGTACCAAGATAGTTGAGGTGAGCGACCTGAATGGGCGCCGGTCGCAGGGCGAGGATGCCGGGACGGCAGTTTTCGGCGAACCCGTTAAGATCGACGGCGATGTCGATCTCAAGTTCTCGCATCAAATCCGCGACCTCATTGTCGCTTTTGCCAACCACGTCGATGAATGAATCGAAGGCTCGCTCAAGGCGTTCGCGCAGCGCGCTTTTATCCGATGGCCCGTGAGAAATCGCAAATGTCTCAAAACGGTTTCGATCGTGCCGCTCAAACAACTCGACTGTCAAAATCGATAACGGGTCCGTCCGAAAATTCCCCGAAACGTAAGCGATGCGGATTTTTTCGTGTTCGTAGTTTCGCGGCAGAGCAGGAGAAACAACGGGTAAAACGTCAGCCGCCCACGTTTTTGCAGCAGAAAGCTGGGCTGCTGCGGAATTCAGACAGGAGATCGACGCAAATGGAACGATCACCTGCTTGTTCTGTTCGAGCGCGACCATGATTTGGGAGGTCGTCTCCTGATACGATCGCCAATCGCAATTGTGCATCCGCGAATACAGCAAATTGCCCAAGGCATAGGGATGGTCGGGCTTGCGCGCGACGATCTGCTCGAAGTCGGCGGCTGCCAGATCGAACCGCCTCGCCCCCATCGCGGCATTACCGTGATTGGCCAACGCGTCGCTCGGGTCGTCGCTTTTCGCAATGGCCTTGGAGAAACTCGCCAATGCGTCGTCGATTCTGCTCAGGGCCAGCAGGGCGTTTCCACGATTGTTGAGCGCACTGCTGGACTCGGGCTCAATCGCAAGCGCCTTGTCGAAGCAGGCGAGGGCGTCGGCCGGGCGCTGGAGCTTCATAAGCGCATAACCGCAGTTGTTGTGAGCTCCGGCGAATTTCGGGTCGGCCTTGGTGGCCGAGGCAAACGCCGCAAGCGCGTCATCGATGCGGCCAAGAGCCAGCAGCGTGTTGCCACGACTGTTGTGGGCGCTGGCGGAAGGGTCCAGGGCAAGGACTGAGTCAAAGCCTGCAAGCGCTTCCGCGAAGCGCCCAGCCTGGTGAAGCGCGAGACCACGGTTGTATTGAGCCGGTACAAAACCTGGCTCCAGCGCAAGTGCGCGATCGTAGGCGGCGAGCGCGTCGTCGGTACGCTTGGCCCCGGCAAGCGCGTTGGCGCGATCGACATGACCCTGCACAAAGGACGGATCGAGCGCCAGCACCGTGTCGTGATCGGCAATTGCCGCGTCATAACGGCCGAGTCCGGTGAGCGCCAGAGCGCGATTATAGCGCGCCATGATGAAGTCCGAGTGGAAATCCAGCGCCTTGTCATAGCTTGCAACCGCCTCCTCAAAGCGGCCAAGCGCAGCCAGCACAATTCCGCGGCCATTGAGAGCATTCGGATATTCGGGGCGGAGGGCAAGAGCGTGGCCGTAGCTTGTCAGCGCCTCGTCGAAGCGCTTGAGTTCGCGCAGCACGTTGCCGCGATTGGCCTGCGCTTCGGCTGACTGCGGATTGAGACGCACCGCTTTGCGCAGGAGCAGTTCGGCATCCTTGTTGTGGCCGCGCTGCGCCTCGATCAGGCCCATGAGGTGAACAGCGTCAAAATGCTCCGGAGCCTTGCGCAGCACGAGTTTCAACGTCCGCCGCGCGCCGGCGGAATCTCCGCCGCGATATAGCGCCGCCGCCTCGGCGAACATGTCCGCGATGGATGGTTCGCGAGCAGGCGCAAGCTGGAAGGGTAGACGGGCCATCAGGTACTCGGTCGAAGTCGCAAATGGTGAAAAGGCAGATACAGATTTGGGGCGAATAAACGCGTTTTGACGGACGCTTTCAGCCGCTGGCCTGTCGTTCCCGTCCGGAAAGCGTTTTCAGGACCTCTTCCGCGTGGGAACGGTCTGCGAGGCGGTTGATGTTGATGTAAGCGCCGGAGAAATGGAACGTGCCGAGCGGGAAGCCACGGCGCATGACATAGCGCAGTGCTTCGGTGATCTCGCGTTCGCCCTTTACTGCATTGACGGGAGCTTCGACGAATTTTTCGATGCACGCGCGCTGCAGCGCATAGACGCCGATCCCGCATTTCAATCCGCGGGGCTCTGCTGGCTTCTCGACCAGGTCCGCGACCGCGCCGTTTTCGGTGACAACGCCGAAGTTCTCCCGTGTTGCCTCGCCGGGAGCTTCATCCCATAGACAAACCGCGGAGCCCGAGGGTAGCGGCTCCGAAAAAGAGCCTTCGAGGACGACATCGCCAAGAAATATGAATGCCTGGTCGAGAATGTGGGGTGCCGCCAGCAGAATCGCGTTGGCAACGCCGTCCGGCTTCGCTTGTTCGACGATGACAGCGCGGGAGCCCAGCCGGTCGCGCACAAGCTTTGGCGTGTGTTCGTCGCCTTGCGCGACGATAACGACGGGTCCCGGCCCCGCGGAGTGAAGTGCCTGAAACTGCCGTATCAGCCGCTGTACAATGGGTTCGCCGGCGACCTCGGTCATGGACTTTGGCAGGGGTGCAGCGGCATCCGCCCGCAGGCGGGTCCCCCGCCCGCCGCAGATCAGAACGAGTTGGCGGGACGGTTGCGGCACGTGAATCTCCGTGACAGGAAAATAGGCGTACCTAAATACACGCCAAATCTCGATTGCGCATCGTGCCCCATGAGGCCGGATGCCCGGCCCAAGAACTTCCGCCGGGTCAGGGCGGCCGGCCGACATCGGAAAGGGCCGTCGTGACATGGTCTGGGGGGCCTTCGGCTAAGCGGGCTTTGGTTGGTTAGGAATTTAGCGATGGGGCCTTGGCTAAAATGGGGCCAGGGACGCCAAAACGGCGCTTTGCAGATAGTGGCGGTGAGGCTTATATCACGGCAGCCGCTGGGCCAACCCGCTGAGTCCGCTGGAGATTGGCTCTACCTTTACCGTTGGCCGCAGGGAATACTCTATGGTCGTCGTACTCGACACCACCGCCCGACCACGTCATCCCGAGAAGGCCCACCGGGCCGACAGCCCGACCTTGAAGAAGCCGGATTGGATTCGTGTCAAGGCGCCGATCACCTCGGGCTATGCGGCAACCCGCGACATAGTGCGCACCAACGGCCTCCATACCGTCTGCGAGGAGGCTGGCTGTCCCAATATCGGCGAATGCTGGGAAAAGAAGCACGCCACCTTCCTCATCATGGGCGATATTTGCACCCGCGCGTGTGCGTTCTGTAATGTCCGGACCGGATTACCGGCTCCGCTCGACCCCAATGAGCCTGTCCGTGTGGGGGAAGCCACCGCCAAGCTGGGCCTCAATCATGTGGTTATTACTTCGGTCGACCGGGATGACCTGAGCGATGGCGGTGCCGAGCATTTTGCCGCCGTGATTAAGGAGACTCGCAAGCACTGCCCGGACACCACGATCGAAATTCTCACTCCGGATTTTCTACGCAAGAATGGCGCACTCGAAACAGTCGTGGCCGCGCGCCCGGATGTGTTCAACCACAACCTTGAAACCGTTCCGTCGCTCTATCTGACCGTGCGTCCCGGTGCGCGTTATTTTCATTCGATCCGGCTATTGCAGCGGGTGAAGGAGCTCGATCCCCGGATGTTCACCAAATCCGGCATCATGGTTGGGCTCGGCGAGCAGCGTAACGAAGTATTGCAGGTGATGGATGATCTGCGGTCGGCAGACGTGGATTTTCTCACTATTGGCCAATACTTGCAGCCGACCCGCAAGCATCACGAGGTCAAGGGTTTCGTGACGCCGGAAGAATTCAAATCCTATGAAACAATTGCTTACGCCAAGGGCTTTTTGATGGTGTCGTCGAGCCCACTCACCCGCTCATCCCATCATGCCGGCGATGATTTCGCACGGCTGAAAGCTGCGCGCGCCGCCGTTTTACGCTGAGCGTCGCCATGCCCAAGTTCTCTACCACCCGCCGTGTGCAACACTCCGCCAGCGAGATGTTCGATCTCGTCGCCGATGTGGAGAAGTATCCCTCATTTGTACCGCTGTGCCAGGCACTTACCGTCCGGCGCCGCACCGAAGGAGAGGGCGGTACACAGATTCTGATTGCCGGCATGACGGTGGCCTACAAGCTCTTGCGCGAAACGTTTACGAGCCGCGTCACACTCGATCGTTCGAACCTGGAGATTCATGTCACCTATCTGGATGGGCCTTTCAGCCGGATGGAGAACCGCTGGAAATTTACCCCCAAAGGCGAAGACAGTTGCGACGTGCAGTTTGCGATCGACTATGAATTCAAGAGCCGCGTGCTCGCAATGATGATGGGTGCGATGTTCGACGCCGCATTCCGAAGGTTTTCTGCAGCGTTTGAGGCGCGTGCCGACGAGGTTTACGGCAAACGGGCCTGACCAAGTCTTGACCGGGTCCGTGACTTAGCGGCCCAACGTCCCAAAGCGGACTCGCTGCGTAGCGTTGAGCGACGCATAGAATGCATTGAGCGACGGGCGGATATGAATGACCGCGTAGCGGATGACGTTCACCCTCTGACGGGCCGCCTCAAGCCGTTCGATCGGGTTACTGGCCGTGCTCGCTTTACAGGCCGAGGCCACGAAACTTCCAAAGCTGGCTGCTGTCAGCCGCAGTGTTTCAAGCTCTTCCAGTTGGGCACCTTTTGGTGCAAGGCGGCGCGCAATTTGCGCGGTCGGCCATTCGTCGGCTTTGTCCGTACAGCCCACCGAGGCCGTCGATACGTTCACGGGAGCGTTCACGGTTTGCGGTGTTCCGGCCTCGACCGCGTTAAACAACGATTTCTGCCGGTCGTCGAGCAGGGCGTACAGTCTTCGCAGGGGTGGCAGAACCGTACTAGCGGCGAGCCGGATCGCCATCAGCCGGGTTGCCATCAATTCCATACGCTCGGGAGCTTCCGCAGTGCGATCGTCGGGACAGGCGGCTGCAATTCGCGCATTTGCGTGCATTAGCGCGTCTCTCAATGCTTCGATTGCAGGACTTTGCTCCGGCGTCGGCTCAAGTCTGGTACGAAGGCGCTCGACCAGTTCATCAATGTCGCTGCGCGGCTGCCCACACAGGTCCCGCCACGGTTGAACCGATCCGGTCGCGGTATCGGCGACACGCGCGGAGGAGGAACTCTGCGTGCGCTTGCCTTGAAGATTCGTCGTGACGAACATGGCGTCGAGCACGTCGTTATACCCGTACGACCAGAAACGGTCGGCAGCGCCCGGCAGACCGAACACGTAGCCAAAGAGGTCGTCGGAGGCATCTGGCCAGAATACGGATCCGGCCCAGCCGGATTCGGCACGTCGGTCCGTGACAACGGTCGAAACGCGGCGCGGGGCCTGGGTGCGACGGATACGATAGGGACGGGAATACGCCGCTGCGGCAAGCAACGCCACAGGGGCCGCGACCAAAGCGCCTATCACACGAAATAGCCGAGGCCTTGCCTCCGCCGGCCCGACCATTGCGGCACAGGCCAAAATGGCAATGACGACCTTCGTTTTGGTGCGGCGCATGGTGCGGCCTCCGCATGCCCGTCGATCACAAATGCTGGAGGTTCAAAAAAAGTTCCGTGGTCCTTGAAGGTTTTTGTAGGGAGAACGGCGCGTCGAAAGGCTCTATGGTAAGGGAACCGAAAAACCCTTCGCGCGAACCTGATCGAGCGCGCCTTTCACGAGCGCCGAACCGATGCCGTGGCCCTCAAGCTCCTTCGGCACTTCGGTGTGGGTGAAGGTGATGACGCCGTCCTTGAGGGTGTAGTAGGTCGCGGCCCTATGGCCGTCGACCTCAAGTTCGTAGCGGCTTTGCGCCGCGTTGTTCTGGACCGATCCGGGCATCCGGCGTTACTCGCCCGTTACTCGCCCTTGAACCCGCTCTCCTTCACCGGGCCGGCCCAGAACTTGATTTCGGCGGCCTGCTGGTCGGCCAGTTCCTTCGGCGTCGTGCCGGCCGGGGTCAGCCCCAGCTTGAGGAACTGCGCCTGCACGTCGGGCGCCTTGATCGCCTCGACCAGCGCCTTGTTGAGCCGCTCGACGGTGCCCGCCGGCGCGCCGGCCTTGATGTGAACGTCGAAGCCGAGGTCGAACTCGACGTCCACGCCCTGTTCCTTCAGCGTCTTGACGTCCGGCAGGACGGGCGAGCGCTTGCCGCTGGTGATGGCGATGACCTTGAGCTTGCCGGCGGTGTGCAGCGCCGGCATGTCCGAGAACGCCGAGGAGACGAGCGGGATATGGCCGCCCATCAGGTCGGTGAGCGCGGGCGCGCCGCCGCGATAGGCGATGTGGGTCAGCGGTACGCCGATCGCCTTCGACAGCAGGAGCCCGGTGAAGTGCGAGCTTGAGCCTGCGCCGGGCGAGCCGAACGACGCCTTGTCGGGATGCGCCTTGGCCCAGGCGGCGAACTCCGCGACGTTGGAGGCGCCGGTGTGCAGTCCGGCCGCAAGCCCGGTCGGGACCGTCACCACGCGCGTCACCGGCAGCACGTCCTTCTCCGGGTCGAAGCCGGTCTGGGCGCCGTAGATGTGCGGGACGATGGAATAGAGCGCGCTGGAGGCGATCAGCAGCGTCTTGCCGTCGGCCGGAGATTTCATCAGTTCGGCCATGCCGAGGCGCTGTCCGGCGCCCGGCTTGTTCTCGACGATGACGGTCTCGTTCAGCGAAACGCGCAGCTTGTCGGCGAGCGCGCGGGCGATCGTGTCGGTCGAGGCGCCGGCCGGGACGGGCACGATGATCCGCGTCGGCACGTTGTCCTGCGCGGCGGCGGGCGTGGTGAGGTGTGCCGCTGGAGCTGCAACTAGAGCCGCGAGCGCAACCGCAGCGAGCATGGTTTTTCCGAGCATCATTCCTCCCAATCTTGATCGCCGCGTAGCAGGCGTAGCGGCGTTCCATGCAACAAATAATCGCCCGCCGCAAGGAGGAGGGCTCTCCGCGGCATTTTGCGAAGACCTGCCCGTGCAGTTGCCCGCCATCCGAAATTCTCTATTGTCCGTAGAAACTTGAGCAAGGGTCGGGGCTTTGGCGACAGGAATTGACAGACGAACGCGCAGACCGCCGGCGCCCGCACGGCCGGCAGCGAAGCCATCCGGCCTTGCCGTCGCGCTCGATTTCGCGCTGATCTCGCACGGCCGCGCCGTCCTGCTCCTGGTTGTGCTGTGTTTTGTCAGTTTCGTGCCGGGCATGTTTCAGATCCCGCCGGTCGACCGCGACGAGGCACGCTTCGCCCAGGCCACCAAGCAGATGATCGAAAGCGGCGACTACGTCGACATCCGCTTTCAGGACGAGAGCCGTTACAAGAAGCCGATCGGTATCTATTGGGCGCAGGCGGCGACTGTGAATGTCGCGCGCGCGCTCGGCATCCGCGACGCGATCACCAATATCGGCATTTATCGAATTCCCTCGTTCATCGGCGCGCTGGGAGCGGTGCTGGCGACCTATTGGGCCGCCCTCGCATTCGTCTCGCGGCGCGCCGCCGTGCTCGCCGCCGTCATGCTGGCGGTATCGATCCTGCTCGGCGTCGAGGCGAGACTCGCCAAGACGGATGCGTCGCTGCTGCTGATGTGCGTCGCGGCGATGGGCGCGCTTGGCCGCGCCTACATGAGCGGACAGGGACTTTTTCGCGAGGAGCGCAATCCATGGCTGCTCCCTGCCGTATTCTGGACCGCAATGGCGGGAGGTGTCCTGTTCAAGGGACCGCTGATCTTCATGTTCGCCGGCCTCGCCGTTGCGGCGCTTGTCATTGTGGACCGGTCGGCGTCCTGGCTGCGGCGGCTCAAGCCCGGGATCGGTTTTCTCTGGCTGATCCTGCTGGTTCTTCCATGGTTCGTTGCAATCGTCTGGCGCAGCGGCTGGAGTTTCTTTTCGGAATCGCTCGGCCGCGACATGTTCGCCAAGGTCGGCAGCGGGCAGGAATCCCACGGCATGCCGCCCGGATTCTATTTCGTGCTGTTCTGGGTGACGTTTTTTCCGGGGGCCATTCTCGCCGGTTTGGCGGCACCGGCGATCTGGCGCTCCCGCAAGGAGGCCGGCGCGAAATTCCTGCTGGCCTGGGTCTTGCCGGCGTGGATCGTGTTCGAGATGGTCGCGACCAAGCTGCCCCATTACGTGCTGCCGCTTTATCCGGCGATCGCGATCATGATCGCGGGTGTGCTCGACCACCATGCGCTGTCGCAACGGCTGTGGCTTGTGCGCGGCACCGTGTGGTGGTTCCTGATCACCGCGGTCCTGGTTACGGGCGCAATTGCGGCGCTCTTTGTGATCGGTCAGCAACTTGGATTGCCGGCTTGGCCGTTCGCGGCCGGCGCGCTCATCTTCGCGTTCAGCGCATGGTGGCTCTACGGCATCGATGGCGCGGAACGTTCGCTGCTGCGCGCGAGCGCCGCGGCTGTTCTTATCGCGATCACCGTATTCGGGGTCACGATCCCGCAACTGCGGGCGCTGTTTCCGTCGCGCCAGCTTGCCCGCGACATCAACCGCTATCAATGCAAAGCCGAAGTGGCGACGGCCGGCTACTACGAACCGAGCCTCGTCTTTCTGGCCGGAACGTCCACGCGCCAGGTGGATGGCGCGGGTGCTGCTGATTTTCTGCTCGGCGGTCCATGCCGGTTTGCCGTGGTGGAGCGGTCGCAGGAGCGCGGGTTCGTCCATCGCGCCGAAACGATCGGGTTGCGCTATACGCTGAGCCAGCGCTTCGACGGCTATAACCTTGGCGGGGGCCGCCGGGTATCATTGTCGGTATTCCGGTCCAAGTAAGGAGGGCCG
>Ga0164243_10004700_pt1 | contig 21253 bp, 21 predicted proteins | sample OricompcompostOP_FD_108781 | JGI IMG/M metagenome (GOLD analysis project Ga0164243, IMG submission 108781) | Organic Plus compost microbial communities from Emeryville, California, USA - Original compost - Organic plus compost (OP) | ecosystem: Engineered > Solid waste > Mixed feedstock >...
CCACAGGGGCTGCCCGCCGGCGACATCGCCAGCGAACTGGCGGTCCCGCACAATACGATGTCGTCGCACCTGTCTATCCTGACCCGCGCGCGCCTCGTGTCGTCGGAGCGCAGCGGCCGGTCGATCATCTACCGCGCCAATCTGGCGGCCGTCGAGGCACTCACTTTGTTTCTCTTGCAGGATTGCTGTGGCGGCCAGCCGACGCTGTGCGAGTCGCTGATGGCATCGCTCAAACCATGCTGCTCACCAAAGGAAAACAGCCATGTCCGGCCAGCCCCGCGATCCCGTGTTTAACGTCCTGTTTCTCTGCACCGGAAACAGCGCTCGCTCCATCATCGCAGAATCGATCTTGCGCAAGGAAGGCAGCGGACGCTTCCGCTCATTCTCAGCCGGAAGCCAGCCGCGCGGATCCGTCAATCCATTCGCGATCAAGGTGCTTGCACGCGGCGAATATCCGACCGACGATTTGCGCTCGAAAAGCTGGCTGGAATTCGCGCGCGACGACGCGCCGGTGATGGATTTCGTGTTCACGGTCTGCGACGACGCAGCCGGCGAAACCTGCCCGGTTTGGCCGGGTCAGCCGATGACCGCGCATTGGGGCATCGAAGATCCTGCGGCAGTGGAAGGCACCGACCTTGAGAAGGAGGCTGCCTTCGTGAAGGCGCTGCGCTATCTCAAAAACCGCATCGTCGCTTTCACGAATTTGCCGCTGAGTTCGATCGACAAGCTGTCACTCAACACCAAGCTTCGCGAAATCGGCAAGTCCGAAGGTGCGACGTCGCCGCGATCAAACATTGCGTGAAAGCATGAGCATCTTCGAACGCTACCTTTCGGTCTGGGTCGCCCTGTGCATCATCGTGGGCATTGCGCTGGGCCACGTCATTCCCGGTTTTTTTGCGCTGGTGGCCAAGGCTGAAATCGCCAATGTCAATCTGGTGGTCGCAGCCCTGATCTGGCTGATGATCATTCCGATGCTGCTGAAAATCGATTTCGGCGCGCTCTCTGGCGTGAAAGATCATTGGCGCGGCGTCGGCGTGACCCTCTTTATCAACTGGGCGGTCAAGCCGTTTTCGATGGCGCTGCTCGGCACCATCTTCATCGGCACTCTGTTCGCACCGTTGCTGCCGCAGGACCAGATCCAGTCCTATATCGCCGGACTTATTCTTCTCGCCGCCGCGCCATGCACGGCCATGGTTTTTGTCTGGTCCAACCTGTGCAAAGGCGAGCCGCATTTCACGCTCAGTCAGGTGGCGCTGAACGACGTCATTATGGTGTTTCTGTTCGCGCCTTTGGTTGGGCTTCTGCTGGGCGTGGCCTCGATCAGCGTGCCTTGGAATACGCTTCTGCTGTCGGTGGCGCTGTATATCGTTGCTCCCGTCATCGCGGCGCAACTCTGGCGACGTTCCCTCGTCGCTTCGGGACCGGCCACGCTGGAGCGGACCTTGTCCCTTTTACAACCTGCATCCCTGTGCGCATTGCTGGCCACATTGATCTTGCTGTTTGGCTTTCAGGGTCAGCAAATCCTGGCGCAGCCCATCGTCATCGCCTTGCTCGCCGTACCGATCCTCATTCAGGTCTATTTCAATGCCGGCCTCGCCTATTGGCTCAGCCGGCGCTTTGGCGTTGCCTGGTGCGTCGCCGCGCCTTCGGCGCTGATCGGGGCCAGCAACTTCTTTGAACTGGCGGTGGCGGCGGCCATCAGCCTGTTCGGTCTCAATTCCGGCGCTGCACTGGCGACTGTCGTTGGCGTGCTGGTGGAAGTGCCGGTCATGCTGTCCGTCGTCCACATCGTGAAAGCCAGCCGCGGCTGGTATGAGCGCGGGACGCCATCGCTTGAGGTCGGTCTCGCACACAAGGACAGCCACACATGACGATCACCATCTATCACAATCCGGCCTGCAGCACCTCGCGCAACACGCTGGCGATGATCCGGCAAAGCGGCGAGGAGCCGGTAATCATCGAATATCTGAAGACGCCGCCGACGCGGGCAAAGCTGGTGTCGTTGCTGAAAGCGATGGACCTGCCGGCCCGCGCGCTCCTCCGGGAGAAGGGCACGCCCTATGCCGAACTCAAGCTCGACGATCCGAAATGGAGCGAGGATGAGCTGATCGACTTCATGATGGCGCATCCCATTCTCATCAACCGACCGATTGTTGAAACGCCGCGCGGCACGAAACTCTGCAGACCGTCGGAACGCGTGCTGGAGATTTTGCCTGATGGGGCTATCGGCCGGTTCGTGAAGGAAGACGGCGAAATTATCGACGGCCCGGCTAAACAGTCATGACAGCGTCTCTGCTCGACCTTCCCAATATCGCCGTCGATGCCTTTACAATACCGGACGCCGCGGCGCTCCGGCCAGCATTGTCGAAGCATAAGCCGCGCATCTTGCTACTCTATGGCTCGCGGCGGGAGAGGTCTTATAGCCGCTTCGCGACAATGGAGGCAGCACGCCTTCTCGACAGCTTCGGTGCCGAGACACGCATCTACGATCCATCCGGCCTGCCACTGCCGGACGACGCACCGGCCAGTCATCCAAAGGTGCAGGAGCTTCGCGACCTGTCACAATGGTCGGAAGGTCAGGTGTGGTGCAGCCCGGAACGCCACGGCGGGATGACAGGAATTATGAAAGCGCAGATCGACTGGATTCCACTGTCGATCGGCGCTGTGCGACCAACGCAGGGGAAGACGCTGGCGGTCATGCAGGTCAGCGGCGGCTCGCAGTCGTTCAACGCTGTCAACCAGCTTCGCGTGCTGGGTCGCTGGATGCGGATGATCACCATTCCCAATCAATCCTCGGTCGCCAAAGCCTATGAGCAATTCGACGAAGACGGGCGCATGAAGCCATCACCTTATTACGACCGTATCGTGGATGTGATGGAAGAACTGATGAAATTCACCCTGCTGACGCGGGATGCTTCACCCTATCTCACCGACCGCTACAGCGAGCGCAAGGAAAATGCAGAGGCGGCGTCCCAGCGGGTGAAACCGAGCGCGCTTTGAGACGCGATTTTGTCATGCCCGGCCTTGTGCCGGGCATCCACGTCTTAATTGAATATCTGCAAGAAAGACGTGGATGGCCGGGTAAGCCCGGCCATGACGGAGTTTGGGGCTTCTGAAGAGGCAAAAGCAGACAATTTCTCTTTGAGCCAGGCACCCAGGATGAGGATGGAATTGGCAGCGCCTCACACACCCAGATAGCGGTGCTGGATATCCGGCACGGCGCCCAGTTCCTGCGAGGTGCCGCTCCAGACCACGCGGCCGCGCTCGATCATGTAATGACGATCGGCGATCGCGATCAACGCGGCGACGTTCTTGTCGATCACCAGGATCGACTGACCTTCCTGCTTCAGCATCGTCAGGCATTGCCAGATCTCCTGACGGATCAGCGGCGCAAGACCTTCGGTCGCCTCATCAAGGATCAGCAATTTCGGATTGGTCATCAGCGCGCGGCCGATCGCCAGCATCTGCTGTTCACCGCCGGATAACAGGTTGCCCATATTGCCGGCGCGTTCGCCAAGACGCGGAAACAACGCGATCACCCGGTCATAGGTCCAGGGATTATCGGCGCGCAAAGTATTGGCGGCGGTGGCGACGAGATTCTCGCGCACGGTGAGGTTCGGGAAAATCTGTCGGCCTTCCGGCACAAGGCCGACGCCGAGCTTGGCGACGCGATAAGACGCAAGGCCCCTGATCTCCTTGCCGCCGAAGCGGATCGTGCCGGCGCGCGCTGGCGTCAGCCCCATGATCGAGCGCACGGTCGTGGTCTTGCCCATGCCGTTGCGGCCCATCAGCGTCACCATTTCGCCGGCGCCGATTTTAAGCGAGATGCCGAACAGCACCTGGCTGCGGCCATAGCAGGTTTCGACGCCGGACAATTCGAGCAAGGTGTCAGCCATGATGCGTCACCTGCGTCGTCACCGCTTCCTGCTCGCCAAGATAGGCCTGGCGCACATCAGCATTGGCGCGGATCTCGTCCGGCAAACCGGTGGCGATTACGCGGCCATAAACAAGAACGGAAATCCGATCCGCCAGCGCGAACACCGCATCCATGTCGTGTTCGACGAGCAGGATGGTGTATTGCCGCTTCAATTCAAGCAGCGTCTTGACGAGACGCGCGGATTCTTCCGGGCCCATGCCGGCCATCGGTTCATCCAGCAGCAACATGCGCGGCTTCGTCGCCAGTGCCATCGCGATCTCGAGCTGGCGATGTTCGCCATGGCTCATATTGGAGACGATGGTATCGGCCTTGTGCGACAGGCCGACGCGCTCCAGCGCCGCGCGGGCCGGTTCGCGCAATTCGCGTTCGTCGCGCGCCTTCTTCCAGAACTGAAACGAGTTGCCGGCATGGGCCTGCACCGCCAGCGCGACATTGTCGATGGCGGTGAAATCCATGAACAGCGAGGTGATCTGGAACGAGCGCGCCAGCCCTTTGAGCGAGCGCATATAGGTCGGCAGCGCGGTGATGTCCTCGCCGGCAAAGGCAACGGTGCCGGAGGTCGGCGTGATCTCGCCGGTCAGCTGGGTGATCAGCGTGGTCTTGCCGGCGCCGTTGGGGCCGATGATGGCGTGCAGTTCGCCTGCCGGAATCGACAGGTTGATATTGTCGGAGGCGAGGATGCCGCCGAAGCGCTTGGTGACGCCGTCAATTTTCAGGAGCGCATCAGTCACGGCGGATTTTCTCCAGAACGCCATCGATGCCGCCGCGCGCGAACAGCACTACCAGCAGCAGCATCGGGCCGAGGATCAGCGCCCAATATTCCTTGGCCGCGCCGACCGGATGGCCGGTGACGAATTCGCCGACGATGGAAATCAGATGCGGCAGCCATTCCTCCAGCACCAGCAAAGCCACAGCGCCGATGACGGGGCCGAGCACCGAGCCCATGCCGCCGAGCACCGCCATGACGATGAGATCGCCCGATCGCGTCCAATGCATGACCGCCGGGCTGACGAAGTCAGTCTGGTTGGCAAGCAGAATGCCGGACAACCCGCACAGCATGCCGGCGATCACGAAACAGGTAAGCTGATAGCGATAGGTCGGAAAGCCGATCGCGCGCATGCGGCGCAGGTTGGAGCGCGCCCCCTGGATCACCATGCCGAAGCGCGAATTGACCAGCCGATAGACGAGATAGCAGGTCGCCATCAGGCAGACGAAGCAGACGTAATAGAAGGTCGTGCGATCGGAGAGATTGATCAGGCCGGCAAAGTCGCTGCGTTTGTAGATGGTGAGGCCGTCATCGGCGCCGTAGCGATCGAGGCTGACGCCGACATAATAGATCATCTGCGCGAAGGCGAGCGTGATCATGATGAAATAGACGCCGCGGGTGCGCAGCGACAATGCGCCGGTGATCAGCGCGAACACCGCGCAGGCGAGCAACGCGACCGGCCATTGGATGAAGCCCGAGCCGATGCCTTCATAGGCGAGGATGCCGACGGCATAGCCGCCGATGCCGAGATAGGCGGCGTGGCCGAAGCTGACCATGCCGCCAAAGCCCATGATCAGATTGAGGCTGACAGCGGCGATGGCCAGAATGACGATGCGGGTGAACAGCGTCATCAGGAAGGTGTTGCCGGTCATCTGCGCGATGACCGGCACGAGGCCGAGAAAGATCACGAGTGCGGCCACCAGCACATTGCGGACAGTGAGGTTTTTCATTTGCTGGCCGCCGGGAACAGACCTTCCGGGCGAACCACGAGAATGACCGCCATGACAAGATAGATGAGCATCGAGGAGAGCGCCGGGCCGGCGCTGGAGGCCGCCGATGGCGACAGCACCAGCGACAGCAGATCCGGCATGAAGGCGCGGCCGACGGTGTCGATCAGCCCGACCAGGATCGAGGCGATAAAGGCGCCGCGGATCGAGCCGATGCCGCCGATGATGATGACGACGAAAGCGAGGATCAGGATATTTTCACCCATGCCGATCTGCACGGTGAGGATCGGCGCCTGCATCATGCCGGCAAGGCCGGCGAGGGCCGCACCGATGCCGAACACGAAGGTGTAGAGCAGCTTGATGTTGATGCCGAGCGCGCCGATCATTTCGCGATTGGAGGCGCCGGCACGGATCAGCATGCCGACGCGGGTGCGCATGACGATCAGATACAGCAGCGCCGCGACAACGAGCGCGACCACGATCATGGTGAGGCGATAGACCGGGTAATAGACGCCGGGGAAAATTTCGAAGCCGCCATTGAGCCAGGACGGCAGCGGCAGGCTGAGGCCGGCCGGGCCCCAGATCAGGCGCACCAGCTCGTTGAAAAACAGGATCAGGCCGAAGGTGCCGAGCACATGATCGAGATGGTCGCGGCCATAGAGCCTGCGCATCGCGATCACCTCGATCGCCATGCCGACGAGCAGCGTTGCGATCAGCGCGAGAATGATGGCCAGCACGAAACTGCCGGTCAGTGCCGCGAAGGTGGCCGCGAAATAGGCCCCGATCATGTACAGCGAACCATGCGCGAGGTTCACCAGATCCATGATGCCGAAGACCAGCGTCAGCCCGGCCGCCAGCAGAAACAGCAGCAGGCCGAACTGGATGCCGTTCAGCGATTGTTCGATGAAGAGAAGCATGGATCAGAAAGTCCCGCCGCCTTATTAGAAAGGCGCCCCAATCTCACTGTCATGCCCGGCCTCGTGCCGGGCATCCACGTCTTCATTCTTTTGCAAGGCGTGGATGGCCGGGACAAGTCCGGCCATGACGAAAATTTATCAGTCACATTGAGGCTGGACGGCAGGCCCCTCACCCGCCGTCCGGCTCATAACAATCGGGTCACCACTTCATCGGGCATTTGTCGTGGAAGCGATCCTGGCTGTCCTTGACGATGGTGGCGACGGTCTTCAGCGACAGCGGGAATTCCTTGTCCTCGCCCTTCACCACATCCTGCAGATAGAAATTCTGGATCGGAATGTGGTTGTTGCCGTATTTGTAGGAGCCGCGTACCGACGGGAAATTCACCTTGCGCATTTCATCGCGCATGGCGTCCTTCTTGGTCAGGTCGCCCTTCACCGCAACCACAGCGCTATTCATGAGCTGAGCAGCGTCATAGGCCTGGGCGCCGTAATAGGTCGGGCGAAGGCCGGGATATTTCTTGCGATAATCGGCGACGAATTTCTTGTTCTGGTCGTTCGGCAGATCGTGCACCCATTGCTGGGCGCCCGGCACGCCGACGGCGAGCTCCTTCTGCAGCGGCAACGACAATTCGTCGATGGTGAAGGCGGTATAGAGCGGGATCTGTTCCTTCAGGCCGGCCTGCGCATATTGCGTCAGGAACTGAACGCCGGCCGCGCCCGGATAGAATACGAACACCGCTTCCGGCTTGGCCGCGCGCGCCTTCGACAATTCGGCCGAGAAGTCGAGCTGGTCAGGCCATTTGGTATAATCCTCGCCCAGCACCTTGCCTTTGAAAGTCGACTTCAGGCCCGACAGCATGTCCTTGCCGGCGGCATAGTTCGGTCCGATCAGATAGACGCTCTTGACGCCCTTCTGATTCATATATTCGCCGACAGCCTGCGGCGTCTGGTCATTCTGCCACGAGGTCGAGAAGAAGAACGGCGAGCACAATTCACCGGCAATCTGCGAGGGGCCGGCATTGGCGCTGATGATGAAGGTCTGCGCGTCGACCGCCGGCTTCAGCGAGGCCAGCAGCACGTTCGACCAGATATAGCCGGCGATAAAATCGACCTTGTCCGATTGCAGGAGCTTCTCGGTCTTCTGCTTGCCGATATCGGGCTTCTGCATGTCGTCTTCATAGATCACCTCGACCGGCAGACCGCCCATCTTGCGACCCATGTGATCGAGCGCCAGTTCGAAGGAATTGCGCATGTCCTGACCGATCACAGCGGTCGGGCCGCTGAAGGTGGACACGAAACCGATTTTCACGGTCTTGTTCTGGGCCATCGCGGGGCCGGCCGCGAGCGCGAGAACCGCGCCGGCCGCTATCATTGTTCGCATATCACTTCCTCCGGTTTTGGGCGTCCCTCTGCGAGGGTTCGTTTCATGATATTGAAAGTGTCAGAGTACGGAAAGCATGTCCGGTGATCATCCCGCTGCGATCACCGCTTAAGTTTAATGCATCAGCAGAGCGCCGATGTATTCAGCTTGCCTCCATGCGCAGCTTGAAACGCTGGATCTTGCCGGTCGCGGTCTTGGGAAGGTCGGCGCGAAATTCGATCCAGCGCGGATATTTGAATGGCGCCAGCCGCGTTTTCACATGGTCCTGAAGATGCCGCGCCAGTTCGTCGCAGGCCTTGCTGTGATCCTTCAGCACGATGAAAGCCTTCGGCTTGATCAGACCGTCGCCATCATGCCAGGCGACCACCGCGCATTCGAGCACGTCGATATGGGTCTGCAGAGCGCCTTCGACTTCGAACGGTGAGACATAAAGCCCGGACACCTTGAGCATGTCGTCGTTGCGGCCGCAATAAACGTAATAGCCGTCTTCGTCCTGAACGTATTTGTCGCCGGACCGCGTCCATTCGCCCAGAAACGTGCGGCGCGATTGCTCGCGGTTATTCCAGTACATGATCGCGCTGGACGGCCCGCGGATCAGCAATTCGCCCATCTCGCCTTGCGGCACCGGCTGGCCATGATCGTCGATCAGCTTCAGTTCATAGCCGGGCACAGGCTTGCCGGTCGTGCCGTATTTCAAAGCGCCGGGCGCGTTCGACAAAAAGATATGCAGCATCTCGGTCGAGCCGATGCCGTCGAGAATGTCGCAACCGTATTTCTCGCTCCAGCGCTGGCCGACATCCTCCGGCAAGGCTTCGCCCGCCGATACGCAGCGGCGGAATTTGACATCGGCGCGCTGAGGCGCAGCATCGCTGGCCAGAAAGGCGGAGTAGAAAGTCGGCACGCCGTAAAACACCGTGACCGGATGCTTTCGCAGCAAGGCCGCAACGCTATCGGGTGTCGGCCGCTCATCGAGCAATACCGTGGTGGCGCCGGCCGACATCGGGAAAGTCAGCGCATTGCCAAGACCATATGCGAAAAACAGCTTCGCGACGGAGTAGCAGACATCGCTCTCGCGGAGCGCCAGCGTCGGCTCGGCATAAAGCTGATTGGTCAGTTTCAGGCTGGCATGAACATGCACCGCGCCTTTCGGCTTGCCGGTCGAGCCGGAGGTGTAGAGCCAGAAGGCAATATCATCGCGCGTGGTCGGCGCTGTGTAAGCCTCGGGCTCGGCGGCCGCGAGCATCGCCTCGAAGCTTTCATGCCCGTGTGCGTCGGCGCCGGAGACGACCACATGCTTCAGGTCCGGTGCCAGATCCTGTCTTCTGGCGATCAGCTTCTCGAATTTCGGATAAAGCGCATCCGACACCACCAGCATGGTGACGCGGCTATCGGCCAGCATGAATTCGTAATCGGCCTCGGTCATCAGCGTATTGACCGGAATGGCGACAACGCCGGCTTTCAATGAGCCGAGAAAGGCGGTCGGCCAGTCGATGGTGTCGAGCATGCACATGAGGATGCGCTCTTCACGGCGCACACCCTTGGCCCGCAGCGCGGCACCAAAGCGGTTCACGCGATCGGCCAGCTGGCCATAGGTCCAGCTGCCTTTGGAATCGATGAAGGCCGGCTTGTTGGCCCGGCCGGCGGCAAGATTATGGGACAGGATATCGGCGGCGAAATTATACGCGCGCGGAATCTCGCTGGTGACAGGCATAGATTGATCGAAGCGTCCCGCTGACGCTGCTGCTTGAGCCATCTTCTTCCCGCTAGCTGTTTCTTGTTGTTGGCGGAGCGCCTTGAGCGACACTCTCGCGTTAGATGAATTATAATGCATGTTGTGTTTGACCCGTCAACCGCCATCGTGGGCCGGCTCAATGGGGCTGCGGCGCGGCGCGGCGAGCCGGCGGGCCAGTAGCCAGACCGAGGGGCATTGCAAAAAAATGCGCAGCCCCTTTCGAGGCTGCGCATTGCATCGATGCGATGAGAGTGCGGCTCACATCCAGCGATGCGAACCGGGCGGATCAGGCGCTGGCGGGGGCTGCCGGCTGCGCTGCCGCTTCGGCTTTGGGCTCCGTGAGGCGCAAGGCGATTGGCCATGCCGCCCAGAACATTGTGAAATAGGCGAACAGGAAGATCGGGCCGCTCCATCCGCCGAGCACGCCTTCGAGCATATAGATGATGCCTATGGTCGCCCCTTGCAGAGCGAAAGCGATCAGCGCGTACAGCGCCATGAGGACGAGCGATGACATGAAAAGCCTCGTTTGTTACGAGACTTAATGTCGGAGACCACCAACCCCGCAGATAGCTGTCAAGGTTGACAGGGCGATGAGCGCAATCGTGCGGCAGTGCAATAAAGGCCGTTGACGGCTTTTGCTTACGGCTTGATCAAGCCCAGCATCGCGCATTTCACCGCCGCCTGCACGCGAGTGGAGACACCGGCCTTGCGCATCGCATTGTCCATGTGAAAATTCACCGTGCGTTCGCTAATGCCGAGAATGACGGCGATATCGGCCGACGACTTGCCGCGCGCGACCCAGGTCAAAGCCTCCAGCTCGCGATCGGTCAGTTTCAGTTCGGCATTGTCAGCCTTTCGCCCCGCAGCCGCGCTGAGCCGATGGCGGATGATGGCAGTCAGCAATTCAAAATCGATCGGCTTGACGACGTAATCATCGCATTGCAATTGCCGCGCATGAATCTGATGCGTGCGTTGTGAGAAGGCCGTGAGAAAAATAAACGGCACGCCCGGTGGCAGCAGATGGCCTGAGCGAATGCGCTCCAGCACTTCGAAGCCGGACACATCCGGCAGGTCGATATCGCACAGAACGAGATCGGGCTTTTGATCCAGCGCCGACAGACCGGCGAGGCCCGACGGCACCGCCGAGACGGCAAAGCCGTCGCCGGTCAGAACCTCCACCAGCAGCTCGGACGTATCCGCGTCATCTTCAATGCAGAGGATGTGCGGCTTCGTCACTTCTGTCGTCCTTCACTGGTGTTTCAATCGGCAGCCTGATGGTGACAGCCGTGCCCTGCCCGAGCGTGCTGTCGATATGGATGGTGCCGCCATGCGTTTCAACAAATTGCTTGACCACGTAAAGGCCGATGCCGGCGCCATGGCTGCCACGGCTGTTGCGGGCGCGGTAATAGGGCGAAAAGATCTTGGCCTGTTCGTCGGCGGGAATGCCGCGCCCCTGATCGCGCACCGTCAGCACGGCAATGCCATCCAGCGAAGTGCCAGTGACGGAAACCCGACCGTCCGGCAGCGAGAATTTCACCGCATTGGACAGGATGTTGTCGATGATCTGCCGCAGCATGTCCGGGTCGCCTGACACATTGGCGGGAAGCCCGGCGAGGTCGGTATCGATGGCGACATGATCGGCGCTGGTGTCAAGCACGACGTCCTCGATCAGCGCGCGCAGATCAACCGGCATCGGATGAAGTTCGGCGACCCGTTCGCCGATTTCGGACGCCAGTTGCACGCGTTGCACAATCGCCTGGATATGCCGGACGGCGCCGCGAATCTTGTCAGCGCGGATGGCAGCGCGATCCTGTTCGGGCAGGCCGCGCTTGAGCAGGAAGGCCTGACCGTCGATGGTGGTCAGCGATGTGCCGATCTCGTGCGACAGCACATCGAGGAAACGGCGGCTGGTTTCGGCATTGGCCTTCTGCTCCTCGAGATCAGCGCGCATCAGCGCTTCGCTCTGCTTCCGGTTTATCACCAGGAAAGCGATGATCCATTGCGAGACGATGGCGATGGCGCGATTGGCGAAGAACACGACATGCAGGGCGTCAGGCGGCGGCGAGAAGAATGAACCGAGCACCGACAGGATGCTGGTCAGCGCCGCAAACCAATAGGCGGTGCGATAACGGCTGAAAAAGCCGAGCGTCAGGATCACGGAATAGAGAAAGCAGACGGTGACGTCGTCGGGCGGCGTAAAGATATCGAAGACAAAGGCGACAGCGATCAGGACAAGGATGCCGCCGGTCACCAGCCATTCCGGCCGGTCGCTCGATGAACCAAAGGAAATCAAACCAGCGTGGCCTTGCGGTTGAGGAAATGCCCGGGCCCGTATGTAGAACCTTTCCGGCGCGGTGAAAACTGTCCCGCCTCACTGTGATGACGGCGTCGCGCCAGGCGGAGCTGGCATGACGCACATAAAAAATGCCCGCTATGCAGCGGGCATTTTGATAGTGGTGTAATGGCTCCGGCTGATCGCCGGCCGCGCTCAGTTCTGCCTGGCGGGGCCTTGGATGAAGGCCGAGTAATTCGGACGCGCATTCAGATCCGCCATCCGTTTGATGAACTGCTCGGGCAGATACATGTTCGGATTGGGCGCATCGAGATTGGCGGCCTTGGCGATGTCGGCCGCAAACGCGTTGCAGTTATAAGTGGTGGCGTGCCAGGTGGTCTTGGTGCGCTGCAGATCGCGGATCACGGCTTCCACGCGGCGGAATTCCTGCTCGGTCAGCGGCACGCAGAAACGGGCGGTGAGATATTGCTCGTCGAGATCGCCCCAGGACGCGCCGGTTTCCGACGGCACCGGCACCATCATCCCGCGCAGATAGACCTGCGGATCATCGCCTTTGGGATGCAAGCCGGCGACCTTGTAGCTGGCGAATTTGTTGCCGGGGCCGAGGCGGCCATAGAACACGAAGGTGTGGCCATAGCTCACAGCCGTGCGCGAGCGGAATTCCACGAAATAGGGTTTGCCCTGCGCGCCGGCGGCCCGGCAAGCCGTCGAGGTGACGGGGATGCGGATCGGCTCGCGATTGGGGCCCTGCACCCCGTTCGAGGCGGCACGCTGCTTGGGCTTCGATACGGTGACGGGCGGCAAATTGGTCGCCGACTGGGCGTAAGCCTCAAGTCCGGGAGACAGCGTCAGCGCCGCCGCTACGACGCCCAGCATACCCGTCACGAATCGCCGCTTTGCGGAAGGACGGGTGACGAACAAACTTGCCTGCATGGAACACTCCCCGAGACAGAACGAGGTACATATCACGATGGCCGACACCGCCTGTGTCAAGCAGCCGCGATGAAAGAGAGCTTGCTGTCAACAGAACCGCCGTCGACAGAGAGAAAGCCACCAATCACAACGCCAATAGCAGCTTGCCGAAATGCGCGATCGCAAAGCATCAGCATCGCGGGATTTGACCGGCCGCAGGGCCTTCAACGTTGCGGTTCATGGCGCATTAAAAACAGAGAAGCCCGAACCAGAAACAAAAAACGGCGGATGCGGGCGAAACCGCATACGCCGATTTCTCAACACGCCAGTAAGGCTCCGCACAAATCGTCAGATTTGGGCAGCCAACAGCACGTCCTGAAAGGGGCCGGACGAGCCGGCCCTTCCGAGATCGGCTATTAGTACTTGGCGACGACCGGCGCTTTGCCGATCGGAGCCTTGCCATACTGGGTGCAGCCAGCGGCGCTCAGGAGAGCGAGAACCGCAGCGGTTGCAATCAGAGTCTTCTTCATTGGGAGCCCCCAGGGTGAATCAACACGATCAAACTAGTGGAATACAACTTGGCCACTAGTGCTTATTTGCCACACAACGTTAACTAAATAACTAAAAAAACCCGATTTCCACCATCGCAGGGCTGTTTTTCGTCATCCCTCGTCAATGGCTTACCGCTCTGCGGTAGCAAAAGTCGTGGCGCCCGCTCGCCTTAGATGAAGTCCGGTCCGGCACCAGCGAATCACGCACCGGCCGGTGAATAGCGGGGAAAGCCCGTTGCGACAGGCCACCGGATGCGCCCTTGGTGCCGCCCGTTATCCATCCGCCATGGCGGACATAGTGCCCTTGTTCTTCAGCACCATGCACGCGCCGCCAGCCTTCCTCAGCTTGCCGCACAGATCCTCGGCCGCCTCGCGCGTATTGGTTCCGACCCTCACCTGGTAGAAGGCACGCGAGCCGCGGGTCCGCAGCAGCGAGGACTGAATGCCGGCATCGTTGCCGGACAAGAGGCCGCTATAGCGCTTCATAGTGCGGGCATAGCTCGCCATCGCCGCCTCACGCGAGAATCCGGCGGCCAGCTGCACGCCCCAGGGCTTCGATAAAGTCCGCGCCACGCGCTTGGTCAGGTTCTCGATGAACGGCGTCGGCGAGTTTTTCAGCATCGCCATCAGCTGACCGCAGCCCGGCGCGCGCCTGGCCTCGAGCTTTTTCTCCTGCGTCGCCTCGCCCGGCTTCTTGCGCTCGGCTGCCCAGTCCTCGACGCTGACGCCAGTGATCGCCACGACGTAATTGCGGGTCTCGGCCGGCATGTTGCCGTCGCTGTCGAGCCATTCGCGAACACGGCGCGGCCCGGCATTATAGGCGGCAGCCGCCAGCCCGAGATTGCCGAATTGCTTCCAGAGGTCGCGCAGAAATTCTGCCGATTTCGGCAGCGCCTGCACCGGATCGAACGGATCCAGCAGCCCGCGCTCGGCTGCCGTCGTCGGCATGAATTGCGCCATGCCCTGCGCGCGATGCCCGCTTTTGGTCACCGGCCCGACGGCGTCGGCGCGAAAGCGGCTTTCCTGCCAGATCACGCGTGCGAAAAATTCTGTCGGCAGACCATGATCGCGCGCAGCGGATTCGATCATCAGGCAGATGGAATCGTCCGGCGTGGCCGCGCGCGCTTCAGCGGCCAGAGCGAAGGGCATGAGCAGGACGATCAGCGCGCGACCCATCTGCAAGCCAAGCTTACGCAGCGATGCCATCTGACGCGCCATCACTGCACTCCAAACGCTACGCACACCATCCACCCCATGGCGTCAAAGCGTACTTTTCAGCCGCAGATGATCCATGCGGTTGATCGATTGTACGTTGATATGCTGACGCTGCCCGTCGCGCTCGACATCGAGCGGCACGGTCGCGCCGGCGGCGCCGATTGACCAAAGCTTGCGATAGAAATCCGGCAACGTCTTGGGCGTGTCGCCGGCGACATTGGTGATGAGATCACCGCGCCGCAGACCGGCCTTTTCCGCCGGACTGTTTGGCGTCACGCGTGACACCAGCAAGCCTTCACGCGATGGCTGCGTGGTGACGCCAATCCATGGCTTGGGATTGCCACCGCCGCTGCCATTGGCGATCAGGTCCGCAAGGATCGGCATCAGCAGATCGGTCGGCACATACATGTTGCCGGGCACGCCACCGCCATTGCCGGGCGCGTCGCCGATGATCAGCGAACCAACGCCGACCAGCTTGCCGTCGCGATTGATCAGCGCGGCGCCACTCCAGTGCGAATGCGCGGGCGCCGTATAGATCGCCCCATCAATCAGATATTCCCACGAGCCGGCGAATTCACGCCGCGACACCACGAAAGCCGGCGCGATGCCGTCACGACCACCGAAGCTTGCCGCCAGCACCGGCTCGCCAACCGTGAGATCGGCGGATTTACCGAAAGGCATGGATTTCACTTTCAGCGGCGCTACCGCCTTCAGCAAGCCGAAGCCGGTATCGTTGTCATATCCGATCACGGTCGCGGGGATACGGCGGCCATCATTGGTGATGGCTTCGGCCGTATGCGCTTCCACCATGAGATAGCCGATGGTGAGAATGAGCCCATCGTCATCAATGACGATGCCGGAGCCATCCCGCTCGGCGCCGAGGTTATCGATCGTGCGGCCATCGGGATTGATATAGGTCTTGATACGCACCACCGCCGATAACAGCTCTTCGGTGAGCGGCTTGGCGTTCTGATCCTGGGCCGGGCTGTTTTGGGTCGGTTGCTCTTGCGTGGATTTATCTTGCGGAAGCTGGCCCTGTGGACGCTGGTCTTGCGCGAAGGCCTGATAGCCTGATGCGAAGGACATACTGCCCGCCACCAACAACGCCACGTAACTCTGGCGCCAGAACGTCCACCGCAATGACTTCCGCATCAAGACCTCCTTTGGCTCACCGCCACTTGGTGCTTTCAGGCAGACATCGCAAACCCTGTCGGCGCAAAGCCAAAGCGCGACACCGATGTCTTATTGGATCACGGATTGACGCAAGAACAAGCCAGATCGTTGCGGATGCATCTGCTTTTGCAACGATTGGTAGCCAATCCCAATCGCGTGCTGCGAAATTGTCGGGTAACTTTTAGGCATTCCGTCAACGCGCACTGCCATCGCAACGGCAAACTGCAGCGCCGGCACTTCGTTCAGACAAACAGCAACGCGCGCATGTATCGAGCGTCCATCAGAATGCGTCACTGTTCCACCCCGCGCGCGGCCGCCCGTTTGTGAAGCGGGATGCTCGTCAAAAATGGGATGACCGATCGCAGCTGAGGATGCGGCAGTCCGCCGCGTGAGTTGCTCCGACGAGCTGCGCCTCAAGAATAGGCAGCTATCAGGGCGGATAGCGCCCTCATGCGCGAGGAACCGGCAGCATGGCGGGCGCGGGAACTGCGATCGCGGTGGAAGATGTGGCGCATGGGTGACAGGCATCCGGCCCGACAACGGCTAGAAAGACAGATGCGCTGGCGCCTTTGCCCGGATTTGCCGGCTGTAATGGCCAAGAAATTTTTTACGAAGTTCCGGCGGGAATTTGGAGCGGGTTTACTCTTCGCCTTCATACTGCCCTAACTAACACTTAGATGAATCGCTCCTTCCTTGGGGGACTGCAGGAAAATGCGGCGTTTGGTTTTGTTGTCTTCGCTGGCAACTGTCGGCCTCGGCATCACCTCGGCTTCGGCACAATACACCTATTCAACCGGCGGCTATCGCAACGACGCCATCATGGCCTCCGAGCCTGACGCCGGACCGCGCCCCTATCCGCGCAATTCCAGCTATGACGCGCCGGTCGAATCGCAGGCGCTGCCGTCGCTCAATGGCACCGAGCAGGCCCCCTATGATGGCGCGCGCCCTCAGGCGATGCCCTCGGACAGCCTGCCGCCTTCGCGCGATAGTGCTTACGGCCAGCCGCCGGCGGGCCAGAATGCATCCGCCGGCTATCCGGCGCAGGGTCAGGGCCAAAGCGGCACATACAACAACCCGTACCAGCAGAATGGCGGCGCCTATCAGGGCGGCTCGCAAAGCGGCGGTTATCAAGGCTCGTCGCAGGCGTCGGGTTATCCCGGCCAGCAGCCCTATCAGGGCGGCGGTTCCTATTCATCGCAGCCACCGGCCGGCGGCTATGCCTCGGGTGGTCAATATCCCGGTGGCCAGTATCAAGGTGGCCAGTCTCCGAACGGTCAGTATCAGGGCGGCCAGTATTCCTCCGGCTCCTATGACGCCGGCCCGCGCTATGGCGCGAACAACCCCGACGCGCCACGCCCACCGGCTTCGGTCGATGGCTATCGCCCGTCCTACAGTGCGGCCCCCGGTTATCAGGGGCAGCCTAATCAGGGCCAGGGCTACCAAGGTCCAGGTTATCAGGGTCAGGCCTATCAGGGCCCGACCAACCTTGCGCCAGGCATGAACAACGCGCCGTCCCAGCAGCGCACGCAGATCGCTGCTCTGCCGCCGGAAGACCAGCCGGAAATCGGCGAGCGCAAGGAACTGCCCCCGCAATTCCGCCGCCAGGTCGTCCAGTACAAGACCAAGGAGCCGGCCGGCACCATCGTCATCGATACGCCGAGCACCTTCCTCTATTACGTCAATGGTGACGGCACCGCTGTCCGCTATGGCATCGGCGTCGGCCGCGACGGCTTCACCTGGAAGGGCACCGAGCGCGTGACCCGCATGGCGGAATGGCCGGATTGGCATCCGCCGGCAGAGATGATCGAGCGCCAGCCCTACCTGCCGCGCTTTATGGCCGGCGGTGAAAGCAACCCGATGGGCGCCCGCGCGCTGTATCTCGGCAAGACTGTCTACCGCATCCACGGTACCAACCAGCCTTCGACGATCGGCCAGTTCGTGTCGTCCGGCTGTATCCGGATGCTGAACGAGGATGTCGAAGACTTGTACACCCGCGTGAAGGTCGGCACCAAGGTTGTGGTGATGGGCGATAACAAGCCCGGGCCGACTGCGTCCAACACCCAGGCCACCCGGTAACCGGGTCTTTCCTGTCCACGGAAATTTCGGGCAGACAACGATTTCCCGTTGTCTGCCCACAACTTATCTCACAATCGCACATGACGGGTGAGGTCGAATCTGAGAGATTCGGCTGTTGGGTCAGCGTGCCGTCACGGTTGCAGACCCGGTTGCGGCGTGCCTTCCCCTTTGACCTTCGTCCGGTGTACCCCGCGCGGGTGACACCTCTCGCGGCGGATTGTGATCCATGCTTCCCGATATTCGGGTCGTCATCTTTGCCGTCATTGTCACGTTCCTGTTCACAGCGAGCGTCGGCTTCTACACGTCGGCACGCCTGTTCGGTGACCAGCAGCCGAACACCCGGCAAGAGGCGATGGCACCGCGCGACACAGGTCCGGTCAATCGCGTTTCGGTGACTGTGCCGGAAGCCGCGGCTCCGGCTGCTGCCCCGCCCGAGCCGACAGCGGCGGAAACCAAGCCCACCGAACAAAGCGCCGAGACTGAACACGCTGCGGCGCCGCAGGCCGAAGCCGTCCCTACCGAGACGGCCGATGCCGAGGCGCAGACATCCGAAACGCATGAGGACGCCCCGGCAACGGCCGAGGCGACTCCAGAGTCGCCACCTGCACCGAGCGCCACGACCGATACCGCTCCGGCGACCGAGCCATCCGCGACTCAGGCGGCGCGCTTCCTTCTCATCACGCCGGCACTCAACCCTAATCCGCTGGTGGCGGGCTTGCGCCGCGCCGCGCATGGCGCTGAAGACGTTGTCGCGCCGCCGCCGTTCCCGCCGCGCGGCCCGGCAACAGAAGCGCTGATGGTGCCGGCGCGCACGCCGGACATGCTGAATGCCGGCCGGCAGGTCGCAGCGACGCCGGAAGCCGTGGAAACCGAAGACGACGACGAACTCACCGGCACCGTCCTGCTGCCGACCGGTCCGATCCCGTTGCCGCGCGCCAAGCCGTCGCGCTCGACGCATACGGCGAAACCTGCGGCGGTGACGCGGAAGCCTGCGCGGCAGACCAGGCCGAAGCCACGGCGCGCGCGCCCGCTGATCGTCCGCCAGACGCCGGCGCCATCGTCCTCCTCATCCTTCAGCTTCCCGTTCAGCCTGTCGAACAGCTCGAACAGCTCGAACAATCAGACGACGCCGGCGACATCGTCGGTTCCGGCCGCGCCAGCTGCGCCCTTCACGCAGAGCCGCTAACTTCCTTCGTGCAAGGCGCGCGCGGCTTCCGCTGCTATAAAGCCGCCATGACCGCGCTCTCCATTCTCGATCTCTCGCCCGTGCCTGCCGGCGGCTCGCCCGCGCAATCGCTCCGCAACAGCCTCGACCTCGCGCGCTTTGCCGATCCGCTCGGCTTCACGCGCTACTGGCTGGCTGAGCATCACAACCTCGCCAATATCGCCAGCTCCGCTCCTGATCTGATGATCGGTCAGATCGCAGCGATCACAAAAAACATGCGGGTTGGGTCCGGTGGCGTGATGTTGCCGAACCATGCGCCGCTGGCAGTCGCCGAACGCTTCCGCGTGCTGGAAGCGTTGTTTCCCGGCCGCATCGATCTTGGCCTTGGTCGCGCGCCCGGCACCGATCATGTCACCTCGATTGCGCTGCGGCGGCGTCAGGACATTGCTGAAGCCGACGACTTTCTCGATCGCTTTCAGGAATTGCTGCTGCTCGACAGTAATGGTTTTCCGAAAGACCATCCGTTCAGCAGCATTCGCGCGATGCCGAGCGACGTGGCATTGCCGCCGATCTTTCTGCTCGGCTCCAGCAATTACAGCGCGCAACTGGCAGCATCGATCGGCGCCGGCTTTTCCTTCGCGCATCATTTCGCCAACCATGATGCGGGTGACGCCATGCGCATCTATCGCGAACGCTTCAAACCGTCGCGCGCGCTGCCTGAGCCTTACGCCATTCTCGCCACCGCCGCGGTGGTCGCGCCGACCCCGGATGAAGCCGACCGCCTCGCCTCCACCATCGACCTGAATTTCGTGCGGCGCGCGCAGGGCATCTACGCGCCGCTGGAAAGTCCAGAGGTCGCGATGGCGTATGATTACACGCCAGTTGATCGCGAACGGATCAAACAGAACCGCACGCGGCTTGCGGTCGGTACACCCGATCAGGTGAAGGCACGGATCGATGACCTCGTCAGCGTCACGGCGGCCGACGAAGTGATGATCACGACGATGCTCTACGATCACGAAGCGCGAAAGCGATCTTATGGTTTGCTGGCGCAGGCGTTTTCACTTGCGCCCGCAAGTGCTAGCTAGACCACAGCTTCAACAACCATCGCGACAGGGAGAAAACACTTGAGCAATAACACCGGAAAGCATCTCACGCTCACCGCCAGCGACGGCCACAGCTTCGGCGCCTATCGCGCCGATCCGACCGGCACGCCGAAGGGCGCGATGGTGGTCGTGCAGGAAATCTTCGGCGTCAACAGCCACATCCGCAATGTCTGCGACCGCATGGCGGCGCATGGTTATGTCGCCATCGCACCGGCCTTGTTCGATCGCGTCGAGCGCGACTTCCAGTCCGGCTATTCGCCCGAGGAGATCGCTCATGCCCGCACCTTCATCGGCAAGATCGACTGGGATGCGATGCTGCGCGACGTTCAGGCCAGCATGGACAATGTGAAGTCAGTCGGCCCCGTGGGCGTCATCGGTTTTTGTCTTGGTGGTTCGGTGGCGTTTCTCGCCGCAACCCGGCTCGACGGCGTTGCCGCAGCGGAAGCCTTCTATGGCGGCGCCATCGTCAAATTCGCCGACGAGAAACCCAAATGTCCGGTGCAGATGCATTTCGGCGACAAGGACACCGGCATCCCCATGTCGGATGTCGAGATCGTCAAACAGAAGCGGCCCGACACCGAGATCTTCGTCTATCCGGCCGGTCACGGATTCTGCTGCGATGAGCGCGGAAGCTATGACGAAGCCAGCGCCAAGCTCGCCTGGGAACGCACTTACGCGTTTCTCGACAAGCATATGAAATAGCGCCGTCCGCAGAAGCGCCGTCAGTGAAGCGGCGCTTCATTTGCAAACTTGTCGTCCCCGCGCAAAAGCGCGAAGCGCGTCTTCACGCAAAAAAGCGGGGACCCAGGACTGTCTCAGACGCGCGAAAGCCGCCCTGTTGTTTGGCCGGCGCGGGCGCGCCCGTCGTCTCTTCCGCTTTTAGGGGCCCTTCTTTGAAAGAAGGGCGCGCGGAACGCCGGGCTTTCAGCCAGCCCGTGGCCCCATGCGCGATGAGTTAGATGCGCATGAGATTGGTAGCACCACGAACCGCCGAAAGATTCCGGCGTTCCGCGCGCGGTGTGTGACGGTCTGCTCCTTCGTCCCCGGTGGACAATCCTCCACCGTATTTCCTGCCGGGCGGC
>Ga0164243_10004701_pt1 | contig 21251 bp, 22 predicted proteins | sample OricompcompostOP_FD_108781 | JGI IMG/M metagenome (GOLD analysis project Ga0164243, IMG submission 108781) | Organic Plus compost microbial communities from Emeryville, California, USA - Original compost - Organic plus compost (OP) | ecosystem: Engineered > Solid waste > Mixed feedstock >...
CGACTGGCGCGTTGAGCTTGTCGATGCGCCGCTGCGCGCTCAACGCATTCTCGACGTCATCGGTGATGTTGACATAGGAGGAGCGGGACGACAGCCGCACCGGCTTCAGATCATACATGCCCGACACCAGCACGCCGCCCTTGATCACATCCTTTGGCAGGCCAAAGTCCTTCTCCCAATCGGTCGTCATGACGACGCCGCCGAGATGTCCGCCCGACGAATGGCCGGACAGAAAGATGCGGTTGGCATCGCCGCCGAAGCTGGCGGCATTCTTGTAAATCCATGCGAGAGCTTTGCGGCATTGCTCCGCCATCGGCATCAGGTCTCCCTTGGTTTCCACCACGTTGGTGAAATCCACCGAGATGTAATGCGCGCCGGCCGCCACGAACATCTCCGCCGGGAAGCCATAATACGCCGCCACCTCCGCGCGCCAGGCGCCGCCATGCAGGAAGACCTGGATCGGCGCATTCGGCTGCTTCGTCGGATAAAGGTCCATGCCTTCAACGGCGGTTTCGCCATAGCTTAGCCGCTTCGGCGCGCCGAGCCGGGTGCGGGTCAGGTCGCTGTTGCTGCGATAGCGCCCGACCACCTGCTGAACATTGGGCGCATATTTGGCCTGGTTATAGGCATCGTCGAGTTGGGCCTGGTCCATATCCAGCCACACCACCGGACCTTTGGCGGTCTCCTTGGCGGGCGCGGCCGGTTGGGCCGATGCAGGGATCGAGGATGCGGCGAGAAGGCTGGCAGTACCGGTCATGATGGTGCGGCGACTCAGGACATGGGATGGATGCAGGTGATGGGGGCGCAGCATGGCAATCTCCTCGCCGTCATTCAAGCAGCCCACGGATGATCCCATAATAGCGGCGGACGGCAAGTGGGGCGCTTTTTGGCGAGATGGCCGGCGTGGCGCGCCACCTCGCCTTGTCGGCCCCGGGCGTCTCGGCTATGGGCAGACACCCTTACGCCTGCCAAAAACTAGAGAAGCCGCGTGTCCGAGCCAATCAAACGCCTGCCGAAGCTGTCGAGCGAATCGAAGTCCCGCGACCTGCGGAAGCTGCTTGGCATTTTCGTCCTGGCGATCATCGGCGCGCTGGTGACGATCGGGCTTTTGCGGCTCCTCCCCTACCTGATCCGCTGACCGCCTTTCGCAGCGCCGCCGGCATCAATGATGCTGGACGCCACGGCGCTGTTGCAGATCATCCGGATCGATCGTGGTGCCGGAAATCGGCTCCAGCCAGACCATATGGTCGCGCACGAGCTTCACGCCGGGCACATTCTCCGCCAGCACCTTCAGCGCCCCGCGCTGATGCTCGTTGAGCACAAAGCCGGTCAGCGTTACGACACCGCTGCGGACGATGACATCGACAGTGGCGAGCGGCGCCCAGCTTTCATTCTTCATCCCGCTGAGCACCGCCTCGCGGATCTTGGTGTCGCTGCTTGGCGCGGAGGTTGCCGGATGCAGCGAACGCGCCAGCGCCCGCAGCAGATCGGTGCGGGTGACGATCCCGATCAGTTTCTTGCCGCGCAGAACAGGCACCCGCTTGATGTGGTTGCGCTCCATCAGCGCGACGATGTCTTCGAGCTGCGTGGCCTCATCCACGGTCTTGACGTTGCCGGTCATCACCTCGCCGACCGTGCGGCCATTTGCCTTGACATAGTGATCGGCCAACCTGCCCGGACCCATCAGGAATTCCAGCCATCGCGGCTGCGTCGGTTGCGTGCCGCATTCGGCGCGCCGCAGAAAGTCCCCCTCGCTCACCACGCCGACCAGATTGCCGGCCGCATCCACTACCGGCAGGCCGCTGATTTTCCGGTCGAGCATCAAGCGGATCGCGGTGCTGATCGGCGCCTCCGCCTCGACCGAAATGACGGGTTCGGTCATCACATCGCGCGCTTTCATGGTGTGGTCTCCTCGCTTGGCCAGACAAGCAGCCTGACCAAGCGGCCGGAGAGCCGCCTTGCGCTGGATCAAAGCTGGCCGGAATAGGCATCAGCGCGGCCGGTTGCATTGTCCACATGCGTCAACTTCGCGCAGCAACGACCGGGACGTGGTTCCCCGCATGTCACCCCTCTGTCATTGGGCGCTGACAGCTTGCAGCCGGAACGGGCGGAGGACGCATGTCACACACACAGACACTGGATCTGGCTCCCAGTACGAGCCGCTGGCCGCAATGGCTTTTCGTCATTGCCTTGATTTACTTGCTGATCAGCGCTGTCAGCCTGATCGGCACGGGTTTCAAAGTCGCAACCGGCGGCCAGGCGCAGCAGCTCTTCAGCTTCGCCTCCAATCCGTATGTCGGTCTGGTGATCGGCATCGTTGCGACAGCGCTGATCCAGTCTTCATCCACCGTGACATCGCTGATTGTCGGCATGGTAGCCGGCGGACTGCCGGTCGCGATCGCCGTTCCGATGATCATGGGCTCGAATGTCGGCACGACGCTCACCAATACCCTCGTGAGCCTCGGCCATGTTCGCAGCAAGGACGAATTCCGCCGCGCCTTTTCCGCCGCCACCGTGCATGACTTCTTCAACCTGCTGGCGGTGCTGATCTTCCTCCCGCTGGAGATCGCATTCGGATTGCTGGAGCGCAGCGCCGAAGCACTCGCAAGTCTCCTGGTGGGTAGCTCGAACTATTCGATGTCCGGCCTGAATTTCATGAAGACGCTCACCCAGCCGGCCGTCACCATGCTGGAGGGTGTCGCCAACCTGTTACCGGGCATCTTTGCCAGCATCGCTATGGTGGTGATCGGTCTGGTCGTGATCTTCCTTGCCATCACCCAGATCGGCAGGCTGCTGAAGGTGCTGATGATCGGCCGCGCCAAAGCCATTCTTCACAGCGCGATCGGCCGCGGGCCACTCACCGGCATTGCTTCTGGCACGCTTGTCACCGTTCTGGTCCAGTCCTCCTCGACCACGACCAGCCTGATGGTGCCGCTGGCCGGTGCCGGGACATTCTCGCTCAAGCAGATCTATCCCTTCATGCTGGGCGCCAATATCGGCACGACGGTGACGGCCCTGCTCGCCGCCACCGCGGTTTCCGGAGCTGTTGCGGTCCACGCGCTTGAGATCGCGCTGGTCCACGTTCTGTTCAACGTCTTCTCGGTGGCGCTGATCTTTGGCGTACCGTTTCTGCGGAATATGCCGCTCTATGGCGCGGAGTGGCTCGGTGCCCTTGCAGCCGAGCGAAAGATTTACGCGGCCGCATGGGTGCTCGGGGTATTTTTCGTGCTGCCGCTCGCCTTGATCGCCATCACAAGCTTTGTGTGAGGAACAACATGGATGATCTCAGCCGGCTCTCGAAAGAAGAGCTTCAGGCAATCCTGGACGAAACCGAGCAGCACATTGCCGATATTCGTTCCGAATTGAAGCATCGCGAGGAGCGCGAACAGCATCAGGCGGTCGATGCGCTCGAACTGCATCTCGAACGGTCAAAGGTCAACTGGGGCGAGGTCAAAGCCTTCTTCCAGCAGGTGCTCGCCGAATTGCGGAGTGGCTCGCGATGATGATGCGTCTTCTCTTTGTGGCGTCCTGCCATCAAGCGATGCGTCCGATGGCGCTTGCGGCCGGCGCGGTGCTTGGTCTTGCCGCAGCGACGCCGGCGGTGGCCGACATCAAGGCCGACGGATCGAGCACGGTCTATCCGATCACGCGCGAAGCCTCGCGGCGAGCGGGCGCCGATGTCGAGGTCAAATTCTCCGGAACCACCGCCGGCTTCCGACGCTTCTGCGCGGGCGAGATCGATATCAGCAACGCTTCGCGACCGATCCTCAAGAGCGAGATCGACGCTTGCGCCACGGCCGGAATCGAATTCATCGAATTGCCGATGGCCTTTGATGCGATGGCGATCATTGTCCACCCGGCCAATGACTGGGCCAAATCCATCACGGTCGAGCAATTGCGCAAGCTGTGGGAGCCGGCCGCCGAGGGAAAGGTCAAGAGCTGGCAGCAGCTTCACCCTGATTGGCCCGACCGCCCGATCAAACTGTTCGGACGCGGACGGAATTCAGGCACCTACGATTATTTCACCAGTGTCATCGTTGGTGAAGCCGGCAAGATCCGCACGGATTATACCGCGAGCGAAAATGAAGACGAATTGGCGCGCGGGATTGCCTCCGAACCGGATGCGCTCGGCTTTTTCGGTGTGGGTGCTTACTTTCGCCATTGGGAGGCGTTGCGCGACCTTGCCATCGATTCCGGTCGCGGTCCTGTGCATCCTGCATTGCGCGAGGTTCTGGCGGGCCGATACCAGCCACTCGGCCGGCCACTCTTTCTCTACGTCAACAGCGATGCACTTGAAAAAAAGCCGGAGCTCCGGAGCTTTCTGATGACCTATCTCGGAAGCATGCAGAAATGGATTCATTTCACCGGCTATATGCCGCTATCGGCGCACGCTTACGAGGCCGCCATCAAGCGGGTTGAGGCGAAGACAAAAGGCACCCGCTTTGATGGCAAGTTGCAGGTGGGTGTCGGCATCGACGATCTTTATCGGTAGCCGCCTGTAAGGCAGCAGGGCTCAAAAGCGACAGCGGCGGCACGCTTTTGTGCTGTCGGTCGCCTGCCCTGATTAGCCCGCGCGGCGGGACGCCTGCGGCGCCGGCTTTGGCAGATCGAGGGACGCATCCTCGTGCGGGGCGACGTTCAGATACATCTGCCGCAAACAATCGCGGGTGATGGCGAGATCGGATTGCGACAGGCCGGCAATGGCTTCGCGCTCCATCTTGCGCGCGGTCGGGATCAGCCGATTAACCAGCGCCCGCCCCTTGGCCGTCAGTTCGACAATGACCTCACGATTGCTGGTGTCCGATCGCACCCGGCTGACCAGGCCCATCTTGATCATGCGCGAGACCAACCGCGACAGGGTTGAGACATCGATCGCCGTCAGATCGGAAATATCGATCTGACGCTGCCTGTCGCGCTCGGACAAAACAGCCAGCACGCGCCACATGGTGATGGTCAAGCCATACGGCGTCAGCTCAACCTGCATATTTTCGACCAAGGCCGACCCGATCCGGTTGATCAGGTAAGGAAGATATTCAGAAAGGTCGAGATGGGGACGGTCAATCACGCGAATGAACACTCCTGCCTCACCAGATTGCGTCTTCGCACTGCAACAGGCCGCTGTCAAAAGGTCAGCATCACTGACCAAATTGATGCATTTACAACTGTTGCATATGCAATTATGCTCCGGTCCAACAATAAGAACAAGCCGCATCGAACGGCCCCACGGGAGCGAGAGAACCATGGACGAACTCGGAACCGATTTCCGCAAAGCCATGCGCCGTCTCACCAGTGCGGTGAGCGTGATTTCGACCGCGCATGACGGCGTCCGCTACGGCATCACCGTGACATCGGTGACCTCGGTGTCGATGTCGCCGCCGTCCCTGCTCATCTGCATCAATCAGCGCGCCAGCATTCACACGCCGCTCGTTCGCGCCGGCCAGTTTTGCGTCAACATTCTGCAGGCGCATCAGATCGAGATTGCCGATGCCTTCAGCGGCGCTGCGCCGCAGGGCGAAGGCCGCTTCCTGTGCGGCGAATGGGCGAGCGATGACGAAGAATTGCCTTATCTGATCCCGGCGCAGGCCAGCGTGTTCTGCGACCTCGATGCCATCTCAAGCTATGGCACGCATTCCATCCTTGTCGGCAAGGTGAGGCAGGTCGCCGTGCGCGGTCAGGTCGCGCCGCTCCTCTATCAGGATGGACAATATACCGTCGGCCTCGGCGAGGGTGTCGACTGGATCGTGCCGATCGCCTGACGGCATTCGTAAGTGCACTGACACGCACAACAAACTTCAATTCCAGGGAGGATGACATGGAATTTGGTTATTTTACGCTGTCTGACAACCACTATGAAGGCAACACGCGCGACGCCAACACCTTCGTGAAGGATCTCACCGCAGAAGCGCTCTACGCCGACAAGCTCGGCATGCATTCGGCCTGGATCGGCGAGCATCACTTCAATTCGCTCGGCGTCAATTCATCGCCGGAAATGGTGCTGGCCTATATCGCTGCGCAGACCAAGCATATCCGCCTCGCGCCGGCCGTCACCGTGCTGCCGCTGCACAATCCAATCCGCGTGGCCGAGCAATGGTCGACGCTCGATCTTCTCTCCGGTGGTCGCGTCGATTTCGCCGCTGGCCGCGGTTATGACCGGCGCGAATATCTGCCGTTCGGCGTCTCCTTTGAGGACAACCAGTCGATTTTCGACGAAGGCGTCGACATCCTGCGCAAGCTCTGGGGCTCGAATGGCGAACGCATCGACTACAAGGGCAAACATTACCAGTTCGAGGACGTGCGGATTACCCCGCAGCCGCTGCAGAACCCGATGCCGATCTATGTGGCGTCGTTCTCCAAACCCTCGATCGAACTCGCTGCGCGTCTCGATTGCGGTTTGATCGTTGCACCCTTCGCCGCAGCGATGAGCTTCGGCGGTCTCAAGCAGGTGGCTGATCTCTACAAGGAAAGCTGCGCCAAGTACGGCACGACACCGAAGCGGCTGATGTGCAGCTACTTCACACATTTTGCCGATGATGCGGCGAGTGAGAAGGCGCAGCGCGAGCGCCAGATCCGCTATTATAAAGAATGCGTGATCCCGTCCTTCCCCGGTGATCCACGCACCGCGCCCCCCAGCTATCGCTACTTCATCGATATGGTCGAGCGGCTGCACAAGGTGAAGCCGGAAGACCTGACCGAAAATTCGGTGCTGGTCGGCAATTCGGCGTCGATGACGGAAACGCTGAAGAAGGTGGAAGCGGCTGGCTTCGACGAAGTGATCCTCTATTTCAATGTCGGCATGAAGCCGCACAAGATGGTGCTGGAAGAGATGGATCGCTTCATGAAGGAAGTGGCCCCGCACTTCCAGGGCAAGCATCTGGAGCGCCGTGCCGCCTGACGCAGCCTGCCCTTCCGCAAGGTGTAGAACAACGAGCGCCGCAACCTTTCAGGTTGCGGCGCTTTTTTGCTTAGCGCGGGCGACGATGCTACGACCCGGCAGAGTGATCCCTCTCCTTGCAAGGCCGCATGTCCTCCTCCTCGCCGACCGCAATCACCAAGACCAAAGCGCTCGCCGTGCGCGAGATTGGCACCAGCCGCATCCCGCTGGCTGGCGGCATCCGCGCCGGCGATCTGGTTTTCATCTCGGGGCTGATGGCCGATGATCTCGGCGATGTCGGGCGTCCGCTGTCCGGTCCTCCCGTCGCGCTGACGCAGGCGCAAGCCATCTGGCGCAAGGCTGCGACGATCCTCGCTGAAGGCGACGCTGATACGTCGCGCATCGTGCGTTGCGATCAGGTATTCGAGGACTGGCGCGCGGTGCCGTTCTTTCATCAGGCGCGTCGCGACGCCTGCGGCGCCTATATCGCGCCCAGCACGTCGATTCTGCAGCCGCAGACGGCTATCCCCGATGCGATCATGGTGACGGACATGATCGCCGTCGCGGGCAGCGGTCCGGCGATCGAGCCAATCTTCCCGCAGGGTCTCGACATCCCCGCCACCTCGTCCTTCGTGCCCGTGGTGAAAGCGGGCGAGTTTGTCTTCGTCGCAGGCTTCATGGCCGCAAGTGGCGCAGGCGATCTCGATGGCATCGCCAAAGCCGCCAAGGTGCCGGATGGGCATTTGTGGAAAGGCAACCGCATCCAGCTCGAGACCAAATACCTGATCGAGCAGAAGCTCGTTCCAGCTTTGGCCGGCGCGAACCTGACGTTGCAGGACGTCGTGAAAGCCAATGTGTTCCTGCGCGATATCGAGGATGTGCCGGCCTTCAACCAGATCTGGGGCGAAGCGTTCGGAGGCCATGTGCCGGCGACCGTGATCACCCAAACAAGCACGCCCGGCTTTGCAATCGAGGATGCGCGGATCGAGATCAATCTCGTCGCGTCCACTGCGCAACACATGCAGCGGATCGATGGCGGCGCCGGCGCCTTCACCGTCTGTCAGGGCCATCCCGTCGCCGTCCATTGCGGCGACTTTCTTGTTTTCTCCGGCATGGTGGCGGCGGATCAGGACGGGCTGATCGACGCTGCGCGCATCGATCCGCGCGAGCGGTATCTGTCGTCCAGCATCGAAGCGCAGATGCATCATCTGATCGATTGCGCCGAAGATGCCTGCGCGCGCGTCGGTGCCAGCCTCAGCAACGTGGCCCGAATCCTGCAAGCGCATACCGATCTGACTGATCTCCTGCCGGCGCTGAAAGTGTGGCAGCAGCGGTTGCCCGGCCTTCCCCTTCCCGTCAGTGCCGCCCGCGTGCCGGCGCTCATCGTTCCGGGATGCTCCGTGCAGCTTGATCTTTGGATCTACGCCCCGCGCGCCTGACGCGCCGGACCTATCGAATGACGCAACGGAGACTGCGATGACTGATGGAACAACACTCGGCAGACGGCAGGTCGCCAAAGGCCTCGCGCTTGCTTTCGCCATCTCCATGCTGGCTGCACCGAGTTCAGCGCAGGCGCAAAACTATCCGGAGCGCCCGGTGCGCATCATTGTGCCCTTCGCGGCTGGCGGCGGCTCCGACATTGTCGGCCGCGCCATCGCCCAGAAGTTGCAGGAAAAATTCGGCCAGCCTTTCGTTGTCGAAAATCGCCCCGGTGCCGGCGGCAGCATCGGCGCCAATCAGGTCGCCAAGGCCGAAGCGGATGGCTACACGCTGCTGCTCGGTTCATCCTCGGAAATCGCACAATACCCGACGGTGAAGACCGGCACGCCTTACGATCCGATCAAGGATTTCACCCCGATCGCCGCAGTTGCCACGGTGCCGCTGGCGCTGACGGTGAAACAGGAGCTGGCGCCGACATCGGTGCAGGAGCTGATCGAATACGCCAAGAAGAATCCCGGCAAGCTCAGCTACGGGTCGGCCGGCCCCGGCTCGTCCACGCATCTTGCGATGGCTTTGCTGACCTCGATGACCGGCACCGACATGACGCATGTGCCTTATAAAGGCAGCGCACCGGTGGTCACCGACCTGCTCGCCGGTACGCTCGATCTGTCGATCTCCACTTTGCCCGCCGTGCTGCCGCATATCAGCGGCGGCAAGATCAAGGTGCTCGCCGTCTCGACCGGGCAACGCGCCAAGGCACTGCCGAATGTCATCACCATCGAGGAAGGCGGCGTGAAGGGTTACGCAACCGGCCTGTGGACCGGGCTGCTTGCCCCGGCTGGTACCTCACCGCAGATCGTCAGCAAGCTCAATGCCGCCGTCAATGAAGCGCTGACCGCCGAGGACCTGAAAGCGCTGCTGGCGAAACAGGGCGCCGAGCCGACCGGCGGCACGCCGGACGCCTTCGCAGCCGAGATCAAGAACGAACTGGCGCTGTGGACCGATGTCGCCAAGAAGACCGGCATCAAGATCGACTGATCTCTTCGTACATCATCGATTGCGTCAATGCCGCGGGCCGAAAGGTTCGCGGCATTTTTCATTTCGAGCACCAATGCTGCGACAGCGAGGATCTGGATGGCGGCGATTTGGCGGTGGCGCCGCTGTCTGAGCCGTGTTGAGATGGCTTCGGGAGAAAACGAAAAGAACCCAAAAGCTAAACCACAACCCAAGGAAACGTCATGAAGACACTGCTGCACGCAGCGATGATTGCCGCGATCTCGGCCTTCGGTCTCACCTCGGCTTCGGCGCAAACGGCAAAGCCGCTCGAAGTCATTGTCTTTCCCGGCGGCTTCAACTGGCCGCTTTTCGTCGCCCAGGACAAAGGCTTCTTTGAAAAGAACGGCATCAGCGTCAACATCACGCCGACGCCCAATTCGCAGTTTCAGTTGAAGAACCTGATCGAGGGCAAATTCGATATCGCGATGACGGCGATGGACAATGTCATCGCCTATTCCGAAGGTCAGGGCGCAGCCAAGACCGAGGTGACGCCCGACATCTTCGCCTTCATGGGTAGCGATAACGGCTTTCTGCGGCTGGTCGCTGTGCCGGAGGTGAAGAGCATCGCCGACCTCAAGGGCAAGCAGATATCCGTCGACGCGCTGACCACGGGCTATGCCTTCGTGCTGCGCAAGCTTCTTGAAAATGGCGGCCTCAAGCCAGGCGATATCGAATTCATCAGCGCCGGCGGCGTACTCGAACGCTTCCGCGCGCTGCTCGACAAAAAACATGCAGCGACGCTACTGATCTCGCCTTTCGAAGTCGAAGCGGAAGCAAAGGGCTTCAACCGCCTGGCGAATGCCGATGAGGCGCTCGGTCATTATCAGGGCGTTGTCGGCGCGACGCGGCGCGGATGGGCCAAGGAGCATGAGAAGGAGCTGGTCAGCTATATCCGCGCCTACACCGCAGCGGTGGACTGGTTGCTCGATCCCGCCAACAAGGCCGAGGCCATCGCGGTGCTGCGCAAGCACCTGCCCAACATGAGCGAAGAAGCCGCCGCCCGCTCCTACGAGGTGCTCGCCCATCCGCAGAAGGGCTTCACGCGCGGCGCGGCGCTGGATGTCGAAGGCGTCAAGACCGCGCTGCAATTGCGCAGCGGCTATGCCGAACCCAAGAAAGAACTGACCGATCCGGCTAAATATTACGATCTGTCCTATTACGACAAGGCAATGAAGAAGTAGCGCGAAGTTACGCTTTAGCGACAGTTGCAACCCGCGGGCTCATGCCTGCGGGTTTTTTGTTGCGTTGCGCCACTCAAACCGACGAGAGGTATCGGCCGATCCTTTCACAAACATACCGAGCAGCTGGAATGTATCTTGACACGCCCGCCCGATCGCACGACCATCACCACAAATGATATGGCCGTCAGAGCCGGACGGGAGGACATCGTATGCGCGACAAGCGCGCCGCCACGCGATCGGCGGCCGGCCGAAGGCTGGCGCCCTTATCTGACAACACCACGGCGCCACGGCGGCCGCTGGCGCGGCGCACGCAGGCATCGCGCAGCAAGGCGGCGCGCGAAAAGCTGTTGCAGGCAACGCTCGAAGTGTTGCGCGAGCGCGGCTATAGCGGCCTCACCACCAAGGAGGTCGCGGTCAAGGCCGGATTTTCCAACGGCGCGCTGATGCATCATTACAGCTCCAAGGCCGATCTCGTGATCGCCGCTGGCGCGCATATCTACGAGCGGCATATCACCAATGGCCGCAGGCTGGCCGAAAGTGCCGCCGCCAAAGCCGATCCGCTGAAGGCTTATATCGCCGATTGCGAGGATGTTTATCTCGGCGCGTCCTTCATTCCGACCATCGAATTGATGGTGGCGGCACGGACGGACCCGCTGATGAATGCACCCTTCAATGCCTTCATGCAGAACTACCGCGCCACCATGAACGAGATCTGGCTGAAGGCCTTCATGCGCGCCGGATACAGCAAGGAGCGTGCATCTTTCGTGATGATGTCGACGCTGTTCATGATCCGGGGCATGGGCATCAACAGCATCTGGCAAAAGGACATGACCTATTACCGGCGCATGCTCCGTAGCTGGACCGACCTCGCCACATCCGAGGGCGTGCAGAGCGCCAAGATCAGCCTGCGCTGACAATCATAAAAGGGAGGCCACAACACAATGACGATCCAGCAGAACACCGATCGCATCCAGACAACCCATATCGGCAGCCTGCCGCGCCCGCACAAGCTGCTCGATATCATGAAGAAGAAATTCGCCGGCGAAGCGATCGACGAAGCCGAGTTCGACAAGATCCTGCGGCAGTCCGTCGCCGATACCGTCAAGAAGCAGAGAGATTGCGGCATCGATATCGTCACCGATGGCGAATTCTCCAAGCCCGGCTTCTTCACTTACATTCAGGAGCGCCTGGAAGGCTTCGAGGCGCGCGCCGGCCAGAAGATGATCCTGTTCCAGAAGGAGGTCGAAGCCTTCCCGGATTATTACCAGGAATATTTCAAGCAGGCGATGATGGGCGGCACCATCGTGCCGATCACGCCGGTGGTCTGCGTCGGCCCCGTGAAATATCGCGGCGAGAAAGCCGTCCAGCGCGACATCGACAATGTCAAAGCTGCCGCCAAGGCGGCCGGTATTCCCGACCATCATGTGTTTCTGCCGGCCACCGCGCCCTCCGGCGTCGGCCTGAATGAGTATTACAAATCCGACGAAGACTATTTCCATGCGCTCGCGGTCGAGCTGGGCAAGGAATACAAGGCGATCGTCGATGCCGGCATCATCCTACAGGTCGACGATCCGTTCCTGCCGGATATCTTCGTTGAGCCGGGGCTTGACGACAAGCAGATGAAGAAACGCGCGCAGATTTACATCGAAGCTGTCAATGTCGCGCTTAGCGGCATCCCGCGCGAGAAAGTGCGATTCCACACCTGCTACGGCATCAATGAAGGGCCGCGCCTTTATGAGGCGACGCTGGCGCAGATCATTGAGTATGTGCTGTCGGTCAAGGCCGGCCAGATCTCGTTCGAAGGTGCCAACCCGCGCCACGAGCACGAGTATCATCTGTTCGAGAATGTGAAGATCCCGGACGGCCTCGTTCTGTGTCCCGGCGTCGTCACCCATGCCAGCAACATTGTCGAACATCCAGAACTGATTGCCGAACGCATCATCCGTTTCGCCAAGCTGGTCGGCCGCGAGAATGTGATGGCCGGCGCCGATTGCGGGTTCTCGTCGCAGGCGCTTTATCGCACCGAGGTGCATGACACCGTGGTGTGGGAGAAGTTCAAGGCGATGCGCGAAGGCGCTGATCTCGCCACCAGGAAGCTCTGGAACTAAGAGCGGACTACAGGCGGTGCGTTCACGCTCCGCCTGCCAAGACGAGAGACGGAAGGAATTTCTCAACCGGAAGACCACGCGACATAAGCGCCACCTGAAAACAAAGGCGCGATCACCCCTAGGGAGACGTCACATGCTCAAGCGAATGCTGCTTGCCAAAGCGCGCGCTGTCGCGCCTGTTCTTGCCTCGCCTTTTCTTGCATTGCCTTTGCTCCTGAGCGCTGCCGAGCCGGTTCGCGCACAGAATAACGACGTGAAGATCGGCTTCGTCACCACCTTCAGCGGCTCCGCCGGCGTCGTCGGACAGGACATGCGCGACGGCTTCGAACTCGCCCTCGATCATCTGGGTCGCCGCATGGCCGGCAAATCCGTGCAGGTGATCTACGAGGACGATACGCTCAAGCCCGACATCGGCAAGCAGAAGACCGAAAAGCTGATCCAGTCCGACAAGGTGAATTTCATCACCGGCTTCATGATGTCTCACGTGCTGCTGGCATCGCTGAAATCGGCGGTCGATGCGCAGACCTTCCTGATCAGCGCCAATGCCGGTCCGTCGCAGATTGCCGGCGACCTTTGCTCGCCGTTCTTCTTTTCGACATCGTGGCAGGGCGATCAGGTGCCGCAGGCCATCGGCGAATATATGAACCAGAAAGGCGTCAAGACCGCCTATCTGATCGCGCCGAATTATGCAGCCGGCAAGGATGTGATCGCCGGGCTCAAAGCCAATTTCAAAGGGAAGATCGTCGGCGAGGATTACACCAAATGGCCGGACCAGCTGGATTTCTCTGCCGAACTCTCCAAGGCGCGGGCCGCCAAGCCCGACGCGATCTTCGCCTTTTATCCCGGCGGTGCGGGCATTCAGTTCCTGACGCAATATTCGCAATCGGGCCTGCGCAACCAGATTCCGCTCTACACCTCGTTCATTGTCGACGCGCTGTCGCTGCCGCAGTTGAAGGATCTCGCACTTGGCATTCCCGGCGCCCAGCATTGGGTGATCGATCTGCCCAATGATGCCAACAAGAAGTTCGTTGCCGACTTCAAGAAGAAGTATAACCGCAACCCGTCCTTCTATGCGGCGCAGGCTTACGACGCCGGCCTGCTGATCGACAGCGCCGTCAAGGCCGTCGATGGCGACCTCACCAAGAAGGACGCGATGCGCGATGCCATGCGCAAGGCCGATTACGCCTCGGTCCGAGGTCCCTACAAATACGGCAACAACCACTTCCCGATCCAGAATTTCTACCTGCAGGAAGCGGTGAAGGATGATGCCGGCACGCTGACGTTGAAAACCAGCGCCGTCGCCCTCAAGGACCATCAGGACCGCTATCACGGCCGCTGCAAGATGACGTGGTAAGCCCGAAACGGGGTCATTGACGGCGCCCGCCCGTCCTGCTCATTGTTCGCCCAACGAAACCTGGGAGGACGACAATGAGACACTTCACCATGGTCGCGGCGGCCGCTGTGCTGGCCGCGACGCTTGCCGCAGCTCCGGCCCGCGCGCAGACCTACGGCCTTGCCACCATGCAGCCGGGCACGCTCAACCACACCACCGGCTCGGCGATCGCCAAGGTGCTGAAGGAAAAGGCCGGGCTCAACGTGCTGGTGCAGCCGACCGCCGGCGAGTCGGTGCTGATCCCGCTGGTCGCGCAGAACGAGGCCGAGCTCGGCATCGCCAATCTGGCCGAAGTGCTGGCCGCCACCAATGACGGCAAGAAGGCTGGCGATCTGCGGCTGATCGGCGCCATTCATCCGCTGCGCGCGGCCTTCTTCGTGCGCAAGGACAGCGGCATCACCACTGCCGCCGATCTCAAGGGCAAGAAGATGGCCTGGGGCTTTTCCGCCCAGCGCACGCTTGACCCGATGTCCCGCGCCATGCTGTCAACCGGCGGCCTCACCGAAAAGGACATCAAGCCGGTGCTGGTGCCGAACGTCGTTCGCGGTGCCGACGATTTCACCTCCGGCGCCTCCGACAGCTTCTTCTTTGCCTTTGGTGCGCCGAAAGTGCGCGAGACCGATGTGACGGTAGGCGGCATCCGCGTCGTCGAATTGCCGGAAAGCGGCATGGAGGCGGCCCGCAAGATCTTCCCGGCCGGCTATCTCACCCAGGTTTCGCCTGGACCGTTCTTCATCGGCGTCGAAAAGCCGATGGGCGTCTACACCTGGGACAATATGCTGTTCACCAGCGCCAAGGTGAAAGACGAGGTGGTGTACAAGATGATCGAAGCGATGGAGGCGAACAAGGACGATCTCGTTTCGGTACAGCCTGCCTTGCGCGAATTCTCGGCCGCCGGCCTCTATAAGAAATACGACATCCCGTACCATCCCGGCGCGCTGAAATATTTCGCCGACAAGAAGATCGAGGCCAAGCCGCTGCAGTAAGCGAGTGGCTGCAGCAAGCCGCTCCAGAGACAAAGCCGCAGCGACAGGCAAAGCGCGGTGACAACACCGGGCGTCCCCGCGAAAGCGGGGACGACCGGTATTCTCCGCGTGAGGACTCGGCGCTCATTTACGGGAACGAGCGGATTGACTATTTACGCTTCGCTGCGGTCTTGCGCTTCTTGACGGATTTCTTGGCGCTCTTGCGCTTCTTCTTCGAAGCCACCCGCATGTTGTCGACGAGATTGGGATAAGGCCGCCCGGCCTTTTTGGCACTGCGCTTGGCTGCCGCCTTTTCCGAAGACGATAAAGTCTTCGAGGACTTGCCGCGCGTCTTGCGGGGATTACTCTTCTTCCAGGGTGCTTTTTTCGATTTGGCCATGAGGCGCTAACGCTGAACCCTGTAACGGGTTTCACGCGTGCGCGTTGTTCATTGCAGATCGATCTTGTATCCGGCGACGGCGCGCTTCATGCGTTTGACTTCACGCTCGATCACTGTCGCAAATTCGCTCGGCAGCCCAGGCTGCGGCACCGCATGCTGGCGCGACAATAACTCGCCGACTGCAACGCTGGAGAGTGCCTTGGCCAAAGCGGCATTGAGCCGATCGATGATCGGCTGTGGCGTGCCGGCCGGTGCCACCAACCCGACAAAAACCATCCAGTCGAGGTCCTGTAATTCGAGCTCGGCAAAGGTCGGCACATCGGGCAGATCTTCGAGCCGCTTGGGCGACGACACCGCCAGCGCCCGCAATCGGTCGTCGAGGATCAGCGGCAGCGATGTCGACAGCGTGTCGAACAGAATGAAGATCTGCCCTGAGACGGCATCATTGAGCGCCGCGCTGACACCGCGATAAGGCACGTGCAGGATGTCGGCACCGGTCGCCCTCTTGAATTGCTCGCCCATGACATGACTGACCGAGCCACCGCCGCCTGAGCCATAGGTCATCCGCCCCGGCTGCAGTTTCGCCAAGGCCACGAGTTCGGCGACGGACTTGGCCCGCACCGACGGATTGACGGAGATCACATTGGGGACTGACGCGATCAGCCCGATTGGCCTGAAATCGCGCGCCACATCATAGGGCAGCTGTTTGGAAACAGCGGAATTGATCGCCAGCGTTGCCGTCGTCGCAATGCCGATCGTGTAGCCATCCGGCAGGGCGTCGGCGATAGCCGCCGTACCGATCGCGCCAGCTGCACCGCCGCGATTGTCGATCACCACCTTCTGTTCAAGCGCCTCCTCCATCGCATCGGCAACCACACGGGCTACCTGATCGACCGGCCCGGCGGAGAACGGCACGATCATGGTGATCGGGCGCGACGGATAAAGATCCTGCGCGGCGGCGAGGCTCGTGGCAGCAAGGCTCATGACCAGCGAGAAGCCGCAGGTCGCAAGACCACGCTGCAGCAAGGAGAGCGGGCGCGCGCGCCTCATCCAAGAAAATCGCGCAGCATCGTGTTGACGACATCCGGCGCCTCGACCTCCGGCAGGTGGCCGTAATTGTCGAGCCATTCCAGCTTGCCGTTCTTGAGGTGCTTGATCAGCACCGCGGCATTGGTATCGCCAGGATTGACCTTGTCTGCCCGCCCCTGGATTATCAGCACCGGCATTGTCAGCTTGGCGCCCGCTTCCTCTGGGCTATAGCCATTGGCCATGCCGAGCTTGACGCCATGCATAAAGCCGCGCGGCTGGGTGGCGCGCAGCACGCGCTGCACTTCCGTCTTCAGTTCGGGCGAGGCATTGGGGCCGAGCAGCGCGTCGACGCGATTGCCGAAGCTGTACATGCCCTTGGCAACCTGCGCCTCGCGGGTGGCGATGATCTTGGCTTTCTGCTCCTCCGGCATGTCCTTGGGGCCGACGCCGGTGCCGGTCATCGCCAGCTTGCGCACGCGATCGGGATGATGGATTGCAAAGCATTGGCCGACGCGGCTGCCGAAGGAATTGCCGACGACTGCCACCTGCCCGACTTTCAGCGCATCGAGAAAATCGGCCACCGCCTGCGCGTAATCCTCGCAGCCCGGCATATCCTTGGTGAAGGCGTCGGTCAGCATATAACCCGGCGCATTCCAGGCGATGACGCGATAGCGGTCGGACAGGCCGGCCAGTTGATGACGCCAATGCATCGAATTGGCGCCGACGCCGTGCATGAGCAGAACGACAGGTGCATCGGCCGGTCCGGCTTCCATATAGCTGAAGCGGTCGCCCTGATAATTGGCGCGCGAGCCGGCCGGGATTTCGGCGAATTTCAGGTCCGGAAGGACCGGCATCGGTGCTGCCTTCTGTGCGGCGGCAGGAACTGTGAACCCGCAGGCTTGCGTGGTAATGGCGGCGGCGAAGGCAACAGCGGCAAATGCAGGTCGGCCGAACATCCACGAACTCCCGTAAATCATCTCTGGCCATGCAGGATCGGCCATGCGCAAGCATAGCGGACGCAGACGCGCCGCCAACCTGTCTTTCGTCGATGAATGGCGGCCCGCCATGCAGAGCATGGGTGCGGAGATGCGGTCGAGCGTCCGTTATGGGCGCATTGACAGCGAAAGGCCGCGCGCCATTTGCGCAAGTGCACTCGGCCCCCCCCTCGCGCGCCACTGACAGTGCGAGCGGCGATCCTGACGAAGCGGTTATCTGCGCTTCTTGGCGCCGGCCTTCTTGGCCTGTTTCGCCGATGTCTTCTTGCCGGCAGCCTTCTTGGCCGAAGTTTTGCCAACAGCCTTCTTGGCTTTCGTCTTCTTCGCCTTCTTGCCGGCAGCCTTGGTCGCGGAAACCTCGCCGCGCTTTACCGTCGATTTTTTGCCGGCGGCGGCCGCCCGCTTTTCAGCCCGCTCCTTGGCGCGCTTCTCCTGGCACTTGTCGCATTTGCAGCCGACCGGCTTCAGGAAGACGTCGAAATAATCCTTGCCGTAATCGTAGACGATCTCTTCACCCGGCTGGATGGTCTTGCGGGCCTTGATCGTGACCTTGTGGCCGCGAACGTCGCTCTCGGCATTCGGGCGGCAGGAATGGTTGAAATAGCGCGCGAGGTTGCGGCGGTTGGAGCCGTCGATGGTCCAGCGCGAATTGACCTCGAACATGTAGCGGTTGTCGCGCTCGTCAGCGGTTTTGCTGTCGATCATCTTGCCGCGATAAGTATCGATCAACTCGCCTTTGTTGATCACGCGGGTGGCGAAACCACCAAGCCCGGTGCGGGCGCGGCCAACGCGATAGGGACGACGGAATGCTTTAGCCATGTCGGAACGATAAATCTGCTGATGACAGAATCGGATGAAAATTGCCTTCGCCTTTTGCCTTAAGCCGATTGCAAGGGAATTTCAATTGCCGGGGGCCGATCAGCCCACAGCCTTCCGGGTTCCGCTGAGGCCGAATAGAGCACGCGAGAACACAGCCTTCCGCTAGTCCTCGAACGACAACAGCAGCACTGACAGCAGTTTCGCGGTGTCCTTTTGCTGCGCCGGTGTCAGCGCCGACAACACACCGGCGAATTTCAGGGCCTATCTCGTCAGGCAAACCGCGCGCCAGGGCGAACTTGCCAAATTGAGCGCGCCACAGAAGCCGAACTAAACGCGTAACCATCCGCAAAAAGAGAACGCCCCGGACGTGCGGTCCGGGGCGTCTGTGATGAGCGACAGTGGGACGAGGGCGCGCTCACCCCAGATTGACCTTTGCTTAGCTGAGCGCGTCCTTGGCGAGAGTCCACGCCTGTTCGAGTTTCGCTGATCGCTTCTCGTAATCGGCGCGAACCGCGGCGATATGCTCATCGACGCGCCGTTGCGCATCGGCGCCAGCGACGCTCGCCTGCTCACGCAAGGTGGCGATCTTGGCTTCGGTTTCTTTCTTCAGCGCCTCGGCCTTGTCCCTGGCGCGATTGACCGCATCCTTGAGCTCATTCTGGGCCTCGGTGACGCGCGCGCTCAGCGTCTTCTTCGCGTCGTCCGCGGCCTGCGCATATTCGACCTTCAACCGCTCATAGCCGGCTTTTTGCGCGGCGATCTCTTTCTCGATCTGATCCTGCTCGACATCCGCGCGGAAAGTCCGGATTACGGTCCCGCCAAGTGCTGACATGCGCGTATCAAGTGGAGTGACCCAATCCTCCGAAATTTCCGCGACGATCGCGACCTTGCCGGGCGCGAGTGCATCGGCAACGCTCTTGACGAAACCGGCAGAAACGCCTGCATTGAAAAGATCGCTGACGCTGCCAATCAATGCCCCGCTGGTGAGTCCGATCGCGGCGCCCACCGGTCCGCCGATCAGACCAATCAACCCTCCGGCCAAAGCACCGACGGCAGTGCCCAGCGGACCGCTGGACGCGGCATCCTTCACCGAAATATTGCCCGCGCTGTCCTTGGCAAGGACAGCCTGCCCGTACAGCACGAGACTTCCCTCGGTGTGAAGCTCCTTGAGCGCGCGGGTGGCCTCATAGGCCTTGGTTTCATTGGGAATGATGATGGCGACAAACTTGCTCATAACTGCCTTCTCCGGCCGATCGCGCTCCACGCCGAGAATATTCAACAGTCGTTGAATATTGTCAACGTGGCCGCATTCGTCTGGCAGACGTGCAGTGATGTCGGGGCTCAAGCGCCCGCCTTCAGTGGCAGCAGCACGGACTGCTTGAGATTTTGGCGGAATGTCTTGTCGCTGCGCGCTTTGGCCGAGAATGTCGCAAGGAATGGCCGTCCCGAGACGGTCAAGGCCAGCGCGCCCGCGAAGGCGAAAATGAAAAAGTCCGCATCGATGGACGGCAGAGAACCCTCGGCCGAGGCCTGTTTGAACAAGGGAGCGAGAAGATCGTGCACGGGCCGTATCAGCTTTTCATATTTATAGTCGGAGCGGGCCTCCGGCTGCGTGGCTTCCCTGATCACAAACTCTGCCAGATAAGGCGTGTCACAAAACAGGTCGACAAGACTGTCCATCGCGTGGTGAAGCTTTGCAATGGCGGTCGCACCGCCCGCCTCACCTTCAGCGAACGTCCGTATGGCCGAAATCAGATCGTCTCCAATGCGGTTGATGACCTGATCCCACAATTCCCGCTTCGACCCAAAATTATGCGCGATCAACGCAACATCGACGCCCACTTCGGCTGCGATCTTCCGCAAGCTCGTGGCTTCGTAGCCATGCTCTGCGAAACTGCGAAGCGCGGCATGGAAAAGCTGTTCGGACTTGGCACCCTCGTGCCTGGTCTCCGATTTGCGTGGTCGGCCCCTGCTTCGCGCAACAGGCGGCTTAGCCGTTTTCTCTTTGCTCACTGATGACCTCGTTGGAGCTCGATCAAACCGATCCGTTCAGTCTTGAGCCACCCGCACAAACATCAATGGCGGCATCATACAATGCCGCCATTGAGCGAAAAGAAAGCGAATTGACGTCCGCGCGCCAGGAAAGCGCACTCAGCCCAAATTCAATTCCTGGAAGAAGTCATTGCCCTTGTCATCGATGATGATGAAGGCCGGGAAGTTTTCCACCTCGATGCGCCAGATCGCTTCCATGCCGAGCTCGTGATATTCCACGGTCTCGACCTTCTTGATGCAATGTTCGGCAAGGTTCGCGGCCGCGCCGCCGATCGAGCCGAGATAGAAGCCGCCATATTTCTTGCAGGCTTCACGCACTTGCGGCGAGCGATTGCCCTTGGCCACCATCACCAGCGAACCGCCCGCGGCCTGGAATTGCTCGATATAGCTGTCCATGCGGCCGGCCGTGGTCGGGCCGAAGGCGCCAGACGCATAGCCGGTCGGGGTTTTGGCCGGGCCGGCATAGTAGATCGGGTGGTTCTTGAAATAATCCGGCAGACCTTTGCCCTGCTCCAGCCGCTCGCGCAGCTTGCCGTGCGCCAGATCGCGCGCGACGATCATGGTGCCGGTGAGCGACAGCCGCGTCTTGATCGGATATTGCGACAGCGTCTTGCGGATCTCATCCATCGGCTGGTTGAGATTGATCTGCACGACCTCGCCGCCGAGCTTGCTGCTGTCGATCTCCGGCAGATATTTCGCCGGATTGTGCTCCAGCTCCTCCAGGAACACGCCATCCTTGGTGATCTTGCCGACCGCCTGACGATCGGCGCTGCACGACACGCCAAGCCCGATCGGCAGCGACGCGCCATGGCGCGGCAGCCGGATCACCCGCACGTCGTGGCAGAAATACTTGCCGCCGAATTGCGCGCCGACGCCGAGCGACTGCGTCATCTTCAGGATTTCCTGCTCCATCTCCAAGTCGCGGAAAGCGTGGCCATCGGC
>Ga0164243_10004702_pt1 | contig 21251 bp, 21 predicted proteins | sample OricompcompostOP_FD_108781 | JGI IMG/M metagenome (GOLD analysis project Ga0164243, IMG submission 108781) | Organic Plus compost microbial communities from Emeryville, California, USA - Original compost - Organic plus compost (OP) | ecosystem: Engineered > Solid waste > Mixed feedstock >...
GAGAGATTGCCCGTGTCCAAATCGACGACAAGCACCTTGTGGCCGACCTCAGCGGCATGAAACGCGGCGTGCGCTGCGCTGGCCGTCTTACCAACGCCTCCTTTGCCTTGTGCGATAACGACGATTTTCATAGTCATTAGATGTTTTCCTAGTGGACAACGGGCGTGGGTGTTTAGCGGCTAAACTCGGCGGCCGCAGATGCAACGTGGAATTGAATTGAGATGAGGGACTTGCTATTCGCGCTCATTCGGGCGGGGCAGGTCCGGCCACCAGTCCCAATAGTCGTTTGGTCGGAGGTCCTGTCGTTTGGCTACGCCACAGCTCTCGCGCTCGATGATCACGGCACGGTCGGAGGGGACCTCCGCGCGTTCGATCCATTCGTAGATGGAGCCGCGCTGAATTCCGAACCGGCGCGCCCATTTTGTGACGCCTCCGGCATTTCGGATGGCAGTTCGCACGATGGCTTGTGCTTCGGAATGGGCAAGCATGGAATGAAAAACCTCAGTGTATTGTTTTACCGTACATTCTATCGACGGCAGTGCCATTCACGCAAGTGCTAGGCTTCGCGCATGCATGATTTCGGCGAACGCATCCGCAAGCTTCGCGTAGAGCGAGGCCTTACCCTGCAGCAGATCGGGGAGCACTTTGACATCCAGCGTTCGTCCGTTTCTGACTGGGAAAACGGCCGGACGTACCCTGACGCGAGGCGCCTTATTAAGCTCGCGCACCTGCTGAACACCTCAGTCGAGTTTCTACTGACCGGCCGCGAGGAAGCCTCATGGCCGTTGCACCCGATTGAAAGAGCTCGGATCGTCCAGCTACCGCCCCAGCAGCAGGAAGAGCTAATCATTGCCATTTCGGCAGCACTGGCAATGATTGAAGCGAAACTTGCTAGGCACCCTCACACTGAGGAACCACCCCCCCGAAAGACCGGAACCACCGGAAGACCCTAGCAGTCGTTCGGCCGGCCGGTTTCCCCTTATGATCAATCCCCATCCAAGACTTTCGCCACCAAGAGGGCAAGCTCAGATAGTGGATTCTTCATTTTTAAGCTCTTTGTAACAAGGCAAGAAAAACGTAAGTATGTGGTTGCAACTGCGCAACCACTTCTCGATAAATCCACGCACATCCGCACGCATCTGTTGACGGCGTGTATTGTTTAGCCGTACTATCTTTGTACGGTTTAGCAGTACACGCTCTTTCAAAACTTGTCATTGATTTCAGTCCCGCGCGGCTTTCTGGCCGCCGCAAGGAGGGGAGCTGGCTGCGAGGAATGGAAAGCCCCAGGGACGAAAAGAAGCAGCAAAAGTCGATGCGCCTATTGGTGACCCGTGAAGTCCGCTGGCCTACCGGGGCAGAGAAAAAAACAAAAACAGGGTACCCGCCAGTGAAAAGAACCAACGCACATCGATCTCGGAGGTGTCAAAAAGAGGCTCGTCTGAGAGCCGTGACGCCGCTCGAGGCACTGACGGCGACCATATCGCCCAATGCCGAGACCGAGCGCCCAAGCAGCATGCCTCCCGTGGCGGGTAACGGGTTGGGCGAACACCGAGCCAGGAGACCAACTGGCTCGCGCCGTGCAAGTCGGCAGGATGACCGGCCATGCGTCGCGGTATCTCGCGGCCGGCATCCGAATCGGCGTTCAATCAGGCGTCGCGGTTTAGCGGCTAAACACTGCCCAGAGCGCTCCGATTCGGATGATCTCCTCTTTCTGAATAGGACTATTGATCCAAATGCAGCACCGGACGGGACGAACGATCTCCCGTCGTGTCGCGCCTCGCTGGCAGACGATAACCGGCTGTGCCATCGAGACTCTCTTTTTTCACATCAACCCACTCGCACCTCGGAGCACAGGGGCCTTGTCAATGACAGGAGTACAAAATGAGCAAACCGTCCTATTCCACCTTTTCCACCGTTGTGGCCGCCAAGTCGTGCGCACGCAATGTTGTGCTCGGCGGTGCTGCGTTGATTTGCGCGTTGGCCATTGTCGGTGCGCTGATCAATGCTGGCCCCACCATCGGCCGCGCTATCGCGGACGTCTGGGACTGGCTCCTATGGACCGTAAGCCTGGGCGGCCATTTCTGGGCCGCGGCGGCGGTTGGCGCAGTCGCATTGGGCGGATCTGCGTGGGCCACCTGCCTGACGGCCAAGCTCCCTAAAGACGCTCCATGCGGCACGGGAATCAAGCTGTTGGCGCTCAATGGCCTCTGCTGGTGCCTGCTTCTTGTGGCAAACTGCGCCGTTCGCACGACCTATACCGACACGAGCCAGCTGACCGCCTATGAAAAAATCGCCCTGGTAGGATTGGGGTTGCCAATGGGGCTACTGCTGCTCGGGGCGGCATGGCTAACCTTAATGGCAATCGATGGGCCAATCGACGATCAATTACGCGGCTACTGACAATGTCTTTTACCAACGAGAACGGATCCGGCATCTGGGAGCTATCGCTGAGCCAACGGGTGGTACTTGGCATCTGCCTGTCGCTCGCCGTGTCAGCAGCCATCATGTCTCAATCGATCGATTCCGCGTGGCCTTGGCTTGCGCTCGGAGCGACTTGGATGACCGCCGCAGTCGCTGCACGAGGCATCTACACGCAACGCGGCGCGAATAGGCGGCTGTTCGGGGGAATCCTGGCTACATGCGCGATTGTCCTTCTGGCGAGTTTGCTGATACTCGCTGAGCGGGTTTACTACACTGGAAACATGCACTATGCGCGGTGGTTGACCAACGGCGAACTGGCCGCCGGCACCACGTGGCAAGACCTGATGGCGGGCCCGTGCAAAGGGCGCAGTCCCCTGGAGGTCAACGAACAAGCGGATGGCCAGTTTCTCATTCGATGCGGGTTGCTGTGGAGCAATAGCAAACTATTCCTGTCCACAACGTTCCCGGAGGAAGGCCGCAAATGAGCAAATACCTGCCGTGGATTAAGCGCAATCTGGGCCTGCCCCTATTGATGGCATCCATCACAGCCATCACCCTCGGCATCTACCAGGCCAGGGAGGCGACGGCCACCCAATACGCGGTGCTCGAGCAGATGTATCTCGACGGCACGCCCGAGTTTCGAGCAGCCCTGGCAGAGCTGGTCGATGAGCCGCTCAGCCGCTGGACATATTTCGGCCTGTCGCGGGCCTACTGGGAGGAAACTCGAGCTCTGGCATTGCCTCATGATGTCCCCGCGCCCGAGATCGATTCCGCGACAGCGCGTCGGGCACTCTGGGACACAGTGAGACAGCGCACCAGCCGGGGCAGGGTGCCGTGACGAGAAACCATCGCAACCGCTCCTGGCGGTCGCAGTGGCGCATGACCGTTTCAGGCAAAATGGCTGTCCACAAGAGTGGCACCATCGCGCAGCTGCTGCACGACGGCTGCGACTCTCACGCCGAATTGAATGTTGATGGCGTTTCGCCCGAGCAGCGGGCACGCTGGGATATGGCCACGCTACAACGACAAGCGGAGAAGCTGCTGCGCGAATCCGCCCGCGATGCGCCAATGCCCCGGGCGCGCCAGGCACTGGCCGGCAACTCAACGTCGTAGTTCATTGAAGGACGTTCGTCCCAACCAATCGAGGGGGCTAGCCTCCCCAAACCTTCCATTGGCCCTGATGTCGCCGGCTGTGACGGCAACCTCGGGGCCATTTCATTGGAATTTCCATCATGAAAAACATGCTCAATGATCTGAAAGACGACGTGCGGCAATTTGCCTCGGCCTGGCGCACGTGCTGCACGGCGTACGGGCACCTCCCGACCCATTGCGTGTTCGTGGGTACCAGCCTCGGGGCCGGCATGTTTCTGGCAGCGTTCATGCTGCTGGCCGTCGCAATCGCGGCCAGGCTTTTCGACAACGAGCAAATCGTTGAAGTGGGCCTGTGTGTCAGCGGCGTATTCGCCGTGGTTCTCGGCCTGACGTATGGAATAAGCGTAACGATGAGCCACGCTGCAGCCTTTCAAGAGCGCAAATTGAGACGCCCGCGCCGCTCGGTGTAAACGGCGTTATCACCGGCCCAATCAGAAGGTGCGCCGCCAAGACAGCCATCGCCTGCGTGGTCCTGGTGGTCCAAAACGCAGAAACAACGCAGAGATGAACATGAAGGAAACCCGCTACCCGGTCGAGATCACGCTCGGAGGGAACACACGCATCTACTCTCCGGAGTACCAGGCCGAGGAACAGTACGCTGCGGCCTGGAAGAGAGTCCTGTTGCTCTCTCATGGAAAAGCCGAGGTGCGGTGCTGCTGCCTCGGTCCCGGCGACAAGCGGCTGTCGATTCACAGCCGCTCGAATTCGGACGCCTTCCATCTGGCTCGATTTCCTGAGACTGGCCCCGAGCATAGCGAGGACTGCATCTACTACGGCGTGGATCCGAACATGTCGGGGCTCGGAGCGTACCGGCGCGGAGTCGTTCAGGAGCTGGATGACGGCAACGTCAAGATCAAGCTCAAGGTGGGACTGCAGCAGCGCGCCGCCACCGCGCCGCAGGAGGAACAAACAGGAACCTCGTCCGAAGCCAAGAAACCAGCAGGCCGAGGACGGCCAGGCCAGGCGAGCATGACACTGCTGGGGCTGCTGCACTACTTGTGGACAGAGGCCGGCTTCCATACCTGGTCGCCGTCCATGCAAGGCAAACGCAACCTTGGCGTGTTGCATTACCACTTGCTGCAAGTTGCCAGCTCAACCTACGCGGGAAAAGTGCGGCTATCCAGCAATCTGCTCATCGGCACTCCCACTGCGGCTGGCCGGCAGGCCGAGCTCAACAAGGCCAAGGCTGTCGAGGCCATGAACCGGCGCCGCCGCCTGGTGATCGTCGCACCCCTAGCTCAATACCAGGCAGGCATGGAGGAAGGTTCGCGATTACCCATCTCCGGCTACCACGGGATTCCTCATTTGCAGGTAACCAGGGAGATCTGGGACGTGCTGCAACGCCGGTTTGTGAGCGAACTGAACAGCTGGATGGCCGGCGACCAGGTCGTTGCGATTGTACAGACGGATGTTCCGACCCCTGCCACTGGCTCGATGCAAGCACGGGTGGTCGACGCTGCCCTGATGGTCACGACCCCTCAGTGGATCCCCGTCGATTCCGGCTATGAGGCCGCGGTCGTCGCTGCTCTGGTGGCCGAAAACCGGCGCTTCGAGAAGCCGCTGCGTTTCGACGCAGGCGAAGACCGGGTGTTTCCGGATTTTTGGCTGCGGGATCGGGCGGAAGATCTGCCGATGGAAGTATGGGGCATGACGGATCCGGAATACGTGGCCCGCAAGGAAAAGAAGATCTCGTACTACGACCAGACGTATGGCGCCGGGAACTGGTGGCAGTGGGACGCGGCAGCCGGCGGGCCCATGCCACCGTTTCCCTAAAGAACTTTGGCCTCATGGAAATCCTGGACGCCACGGACGCCGAATACTTATCTGTCAACGCAACTTCATCAACTACGAAGGCTCCTTATGTTGCTCAACTATCGCCCGGTAGTCTGGGTCGTTTTAGAAAAGGCTTCGGAATGCACGGGCCGATCCGTGGACTCCTTCAGGCACTTGATACGGAACGGCCGATTGATCGAGGGCACGCACTGGAAATGGTCTCCCGACAACCGTCAGCATATCAACCTGGAAGCCTACGACGAATGGGTAGCCAAGAGCACTTCGAAGGGGTCGTCCCGCGGTCGGCGTCGATCCTCATTGACTTCCGTTGGAACAACCAACGTTACCGCGAACGCGTAGCGCTGCGGCCAACAGCTGCCAACATGCGTGCTGCGGCGCGCATGAGGGTCGAAATCCTCCAAGCGATCGCACTCGGTGCATTTACCTGGGACGACTTCGCGCGCTACTTTCCCGACTCCCCGCGCATTCCCGTCAAGGAGGAAGAGCCCTCGCAGGGACCCACGTTCAACGAAATGGCGAACATGTGGCTAAAGCTGATTAGCCACAAAGCGGCCACGACCCTGAGCGAGTACGAGAACATTCTGAACTCACGATGGCGCCCTTTGTATGGAAATCGACCCATCGCTGATATCACGTACGAGGAACTCGCTCTGGATGTAGCCGAGTTTCCGCGCATGGCCGCAAAGACGTTTAACAACATCATGACGCCGGCAAGGCAAGTATGGGCGTTGGCGTTCAAGATGCGGAAGGTGCCCGAGAACATAACGCTAGAAATTGAGAGCCGGAAAGGTCAAGATCCCGAACCTGACCCGCTACTCATGGCAGAAGTATTGTTGGTGATCCAGCATATAGAAACCAACTTCGGCGCGGCCTGGCGCAACTATTTTGAGGTGGCATTCTTCACTGGACTCAGACCGTCTGAACTGATAGCGCTTCAATGGAGCCGCGTGGATCTGGCTCGCGAACAGATTCGCGTCGATCGTGCCCTCGTCAGGCGTCACAGCAAAGGCACGAAAACGTACAAATCGCGAGATGTCGATCTACAGAAGCCGGCGCTGGAAGCGCTCAAACGTCAAAGGGATCTAACGTTTCAGGCGGGCGGTTGCGTGTTTCTGAATCCACGTACCGGGAAGCCGTTCGTCGACACTGCCGATGCAGTTCGAAAGGTATGGAGACCCACACTCAGCGCTCTGGGCATTCGCGACAGGGATGCACGGCAGACGCGCCATACGTACGCAACGCTTGGTTTACATGCGGGCATGAACCCTGGGTACCTGTCACGCCAGATGGGACACAAGAACGCGCAGATGTTCTTTCGCGTCTACTCGAAATGGATTGATGGAGAATCCAACCAGCGGGAGAAGGCGAAGATGACAGCCTTGTATGCCGAGCACTTGGAGAGGCGCTAACCCCTCAGAGCAACTCCAAAGAACACGCGCTAATTAGTGCCGTTTGGGCACAAAACGGACACAAAAAAACGTAAGTTATTGATTTTGTGGCGCGCCCGACAGGAATCGAACCTGTATCAAGAGCTTCGGAAACTCTCATTCTATCCATTGAACTACGGGCGCAGTGCAAGGGAGGCGGTATTGTACCCAAGTTTCGGCTTCGCGCATGAATTGCGTCGAATCCGAGGTTCGTGGCGGGGCAGGCGGGGCCCGGGGCGCGGCCAACCAGACCCGGCACCGTTATATAATCCAGCGTTTGCTTTAGGTCGGTGACGCCGACTTCCCTCGTGCAGTTCTGATTTTCTGTTGCCGCCGCAAGGCGCCCCATACCCGTTCGCAGGATTAGGTCATGAGCAACGAGCAGGAACACATAGAAGAGCACACCTCCCCCATCAAGACCCCGAAGCAACTGATCGTCACGGTCGTTCTCGCCTTCGTGGTGCCCATTTCCATCATCATCCTGCTGGTGAACATGGTGGCCTCGGGTTCCAAGACCGGCGCCGGCTCCGACTCCCTGTCCAGCGACGCCGTGGCCAAGCGCATCGCCCCGGTCGCCGGCTTCCAGCTGGTCGACGCCAACGCGCCCAAGGTATTCAAGACCGGCGAACAGGTCTTCGCCTCGGTCTGTACGGCCTGTCACGCCGCCGGCGTGGCCGGCGCGCCCAAGGTGGGAGACAACGGCGCCTGGGCCCCGTTCATCAAGACGGGCTTCGACGCCATGCTCAACGTGGCCCTGCACGGCAAGGGCGCCATGCCGGCCAAGGGCGGCAACCCCTCGCTGTCCGATTACGAAGTGGCGCGCGCCGTGGTCTATATGGCCAACAAGTCGGGAGCCTCGTTCCCCGAGCCGGCCGCGCCCGAAGGCGACAAGAAGGAAGAGGCCGCAGCGAGCGCCCCCGCGACGGCTGCTCCGGCAGCCGCTGCCGCGCCTGCCGCCGCGCCGGCGCCCGCGGCTGCGCCCACTCCGGCTCCCGCCCCCTCGGCGCAGACCGCCGCCGTCAACCCGGCGGGCGAGAAGCTGTACAAGAGCACCTGTTTCGCCTGCCACGCCACCGGCGTGGCCAATGCGCCCAAGTTCGGCAGCAAGGCCGACTGGGAGCCCTACATCAAGACGGGCCTCGACGCCATGGTCAAGGTCGCCATGGAAGGCAAACCGCCCATGCCGCCCAAGGGCGGCGCGGCCAACGCCACGGAAGAAGACATCCGCGCGGCCGTGCAGTACATGGTGGACCACGCCAAGTAAGCCAACGGCCCGCGCGCAGGCCGGACATTGCGCGCCCGCCAAGACAAAACGCCCCTTGCGGGGCGTTTTGTCTTGGCGGGCGCGGCGGCGCGGCCTAGCCGGCGGCGCTGGCGGTGAGCGGCATGCCCAGCTGCACGCGGCGCTGCAGCCAGAGGCTGGGACGGTAGCGGGGATCGCCCGTGACGCGCTCCATGTTTTTCAGGATTTCGTAGATGCGCGGGGCGCCGAGCTTGTCGCCCAGCGACAGCGGCCCGACCGGATAGCCCAGGCCCAGGGTGACGGCGCGGTCGATGTCCTCGGGCGTGGCGATCTGCTGCTGGGCGATGTCGCTGGCGATGTTGACGATGGTGGCCACGATGCGCTGCGCCACGAAGCCCGGCGAGTCTTGGATCACGGAGACGGGCACGCCGTCCTTGGCAAACAGGGCGTGCGCCGCGTCGCGCCAGCGCGGCTGCGTGGCGGGCGACACCATGACGGTGCGGCGCTTGGCGCCGGCAAAGGGATGCAGGGTATCGAGGCCCACGGTGCGGGCGGCGTCCAGGCCCTGGGCCGACACGGCGGTGGACACGTCTTCGCCGAACGGTGTCGCCACGATGAGCGCGTCGGCGGGCGGCTGCGCGCCCTCCGCCAGGGCCGCGCCCAGATCCTGCAGCAGTTGGACAGCGCGCGCGCGGCCTTCGGCGTGCTGGGGGCTGACCCAGACCTTCAGGCCCTCGGGCAGCGCCGGCACGGACGGCTCGGGCGGCACCTGCTTCTGGCCGTCGACATAGGCATAGAAGCCTTCGCCGGTCTTGCGGCCGATGAGGCCGCCCGCCAGGCGCACCGTCGTGATGGGAGACGGACGGAAACGCGGCTCGTCGAAGAACTGGCGGTAGATGGATTCCATGACCGGGTGCGACACGTCCAGCGCCGTGAGGTCCAGCAGCTCGAACGGCCCCATGCGGAAGCCGGCCTGCTCGCGCATGATGGCGTCGACCTGGGCGAAGCTGGCGACGGCCTCCTGCGCCACGCGCAGGCCCTCGGTGTTCATGCCCCGCCCCGCATGGTTGACGATGAAGCCCGGCATGTCCTTGGCGCGCACGGGCGTGTGCCCCATGCGGCGCGCCAGCGCGGCCAGGGTGTCGCCGACTTCGGGCGCGCTGCGCAGGCCGTCGATCACTTCCACCACTTTCATCAGCGGCACGGGATTGAAGAAGTGGTAGCCCGCCACACGCTGCGGACGCTTGCACGCGGCGGCAATGGCGGTGATGGAAAGCGAAGAGGTGTTGGACGCAAGAATGCAATCGTCAGAAACCACGCCCTCCAGGGCGGCGAAGAGATCCCGCTTGACGTCCAGGCGCTCGACGATGGCCTCGATCACGACCTGGCATTGGGCCATGTCGGACAGGGCCGTGGCCGACTCCACCCGCTCCAGCGAAGCGCGCGCATCGGCCTGCGCCATCTTGCCCTTCTGGACCAGCTTTTCCCAGGTGCCGCGCAGCGACTCGCGCGCGGCGGTGATGGCCTCGGCGCTGGTGTCGTACAGGCGCACGCGCAATCCGGCCTGCGCCGCGATCTGCGCGATGCCGCGCCCCATGGCTCCGGCGCCCACGACGCCGATGGTTTGAATCTCCGTCATCAACTATCTCCTGCCTGTATTGTGAAACGACAACCGCGCCGCGCGGCGGACGGCGTCAGCCGCCCGACTGCGCCAACGCCTGGATTTCTTCCTGGGACAGGCCCAGCCGTTCGGACAGCACCTGGGCCGTGTGCTCGCCCAGCATGGGCGGCGCGCGGCGGTATTCCACCGGGCTGTCCGAGAACTTGAGCGGGCTGGCCGCCATGGGCACCACGCCGGCCGCCGGGTGCGGCAGCTCGCGCTTCATGCCGCGCGCCAGCACCTGCGGGTCTTCGTAGACCTGGTCCAGCGTATTGATGGGGCCGGCCGGCACGCCCACCGCCTCCAGCGCCGCCAGCCAGTGGTCGCGCTCGCCCGTGGCCATGCGCTCGGCCAGCAGCGGCACCAGCTCCTCGCGATTCTTCACGCGCTGCGGGTTGGTGGAAAAGCGCGGGTCGGCCGCCAGCTCGGGCAGCCCGATCGCGCCGCAGTAGTTGCGGAACTGGCTGTCGTTGCCCACCGCCACGATGAGGTGGCCGTCGCTGGCGGCGAACACCTGGTAGGGCACGAGGTTCTGGTGCGCATTGCCGGCGCGCCTGGGCGCCTTGCCCGAGGTCATGTAGTTGAGGTTCTGGTTGGCCATCATGGCCACCTGGCAATCGAGCAGCGCCATGTCGATGTGCTGGCCCAGCCCGCTGCGGCCGCGCTCGTGCAGCGCGGCCAGGATGCCCACGGTGGAGTACATGCCGGTCATCAGGTCGGCCACCGCCACGCCGGCCTTCTGCGGGCCGCCGCCGGGCAGGTCGTCGCGCTCGCCCGTGATGCTCATCAGCCCGCCCATGCCCTGGATCATGAAGTCGTAGCCGGGACGGCTCGCGTAGGGGCCGGTCTGGCCGAAGCCCGTGATGGAGCAATAGATGAGGCGCGGATTGACCTGCCTGAGGCTTTCGTAGTCCAGGCCGTACTTGGCCAGGCCGCCCACCTTGAAGTTTTCGACCAGGATGTCGCTCTGCTCGGCCAGGGCGCGCACCAGTTCGGCGCCGCGCGGCGACGCGATGTCCAGGGCCACGGAGAGCTTGTTGCGGTTGGCCGAGAGGTAATAGGCGGCCTCGCTGGTGTCGTTGCCCGCGGCGTCCTTGAGGTAGGGAGGCCCCCATGCGCGGGTGTCGTCGCCGCTGCCGGGACGTTCGATCTTGATGACCTCGGCGCCGAGGTCGGCGAGGTTCTGGGTGCACCAGGGGCCGGCCAGCACGCGGGTCAGGTCCAGCACGCGGATGCCGGTGAGAGGAGCGGGACGTTGCGACATGGGTATTTTTCGCCAGGGAATGGATGAATACGGATGACGTCCGGCTCGCGGCATGCGCCAGCCGGGGAATCTCGACCATGCCGGCGGCGCGGGCCGCCGGCGCCGTGCGGCCGGGGACGCGCCCCGGACCCGCGGAACCAGACAGGATATTAGCCTTTCGGGCGCGCGCGGCGCGCGCCTGTCCGGAGGCCGGACTCTCAGGAATTCGCCTTGATCGTCTCGCGCGCGATCACCAGTTGCTGGATCTGCGAGGTGCCCTCGAAGATGCGGAACAGGCGCACGTCGCGATAGAAGCGCTCCACCGCGTATTCCGACATGTAGCCCGCGCCCCCGTGGATCTGCACCGCGCGGTCGGCCACGCGGCCCACCATCTCGGTGGCGAAGAGCTTGCAGCAGGCGGCCTGCAGGGTGGTGTTCTCGCCGCGGTCGCGCATGCGGGCGGCGTCCAGCACCATGCAGCGCGCCGCGTACAGCTCGGCCTGGCTGTCGGCGATCATGGCCTGGATGAGCTGGAACTCGGAAATCGGCTGGCCGAACTGCTTGCGTTCGGTGGCGTACTTGACCGCGTCGCGCAGCAGCCGGTCGGCGATGCCCACGCACAGCGCCGAAATATGCAGCCGGCCCTTGTCCAGCACGCGCATGGCGGTGCGAAACCCGTTGCCTTCCTCGCCGCCCAGCAGGGCCGAGGCCGGCACGCGGCAGTTGTCGAACACCACGTCGCTGGTCAGCGCGCCGGCCTGACCCATTTTCTTGTCGGGCTTGCCGATGGACAGGCCGGGCGTGCCGGCCTCGACCAGGAAACACGAAATGGAACCGGCCTTGCGCTCGGGCGCCGTGCGCGCCATGACGGAGAACAGGCCGGCGATGGGCGCGTTGGTGATGAAGCGCTTGGTGCCGTTGAGCACGTAGTGATCGCCGTCGCGCTCGGCGCTCACGCGCAGCGACATGGCGTCGGAGCCCGCGTCGGGCTCGGTGAGCGCGAAGGAGCCGATGAGCTCGCCGCTGGCCAGCCTGGGCAGGTAGCGCTGGCGCTGCTCGTCGGTGCCGGCCAGCACGATGGCCTGCGAGCCGATGCCGATGTTGGTGCCGGCCAGCGAGCGAAAGGCGGGCGAGGTCTGGCCCAGCTCGAACACCACGCGCACCTCTTCTTCCATATTGAGTCCCAGGCCGCCGTACTCGGGGGCGATGGACAGGCCGAACAGTCCCAGCTCGCGCATTTCATTGACGATGTCGGGCGGAATCTCGCCGCTGGCGGCCAGCGCGTCTTCGGCGGGAATGAGGCGTTCGTGCACAAAGCGGCGCACGGCGTCCAGCAGCAGGTTCAGGGTTTCGGTATCCAGGGCCATGGCGGGTTCTCCAGGTATGTCTCGAATATGTCGGAAAAGATTGCGCGACGGCGCGCTCAGGCGCGCATGCCGTTCACGACCAGATCGAAATAGCCGGCGGCGATCTGCTCGGCGCTGTCGCCCTGGCCGGGCTTGTACCAGCGCACCATCCAATTCAGCAGCGACAGCACGGCGCGTCCGGTTGCGGCGACGTCCAGGGCGCGGAAGCTGCCGTCGTCCACGCCCTGCGCGATGATCTCGCGCAGGCGCTTTTCGTAGTCGTCGCGCAGGCGCGCGGCGTCTTCGCGCTCGGGCAGCGCCATGCCCGAATAGCCGATCAGCATGGTCACGAACTCGGCGTGGTGCGCCTCGAAGTAGCCCGCGTGCGCCAGCATGAAGGCGCGCAGCCGCTGCGCCGCGCCCTGCGCGCGCGCCACTTCCTGGCCCACCGCCTGGACCAGGCCGCCGAGCACGGACAGGATGATGGCGTCGTAAATGTCCTGCTTGGTGGTGAAGTAGTGATAGATCGCGGCCTTGGACACGCCCAGCGCGGCGGCCAGGTCGGACACCGAGCTGCCGTCGTAGCCGCTCCTGGCGAACAGGCGCGCGGCCTCTTCGAGGATGCGCTCGCGGGGCGCGGCCAGGGTGGGCGGACGGCCGGCGCGGGCGCGTTTGGGGGAAGCGGCGGTGACGATGTCCATGGGATTTCGGGGCAGGCAGCCCCCGGCCCGCCGGGAGCGCGCGGCTCCATTGACAGGGATTTGGGGCATGCCGTTAAATAAGGATTAATTAATTACCGGACGGTCGGTAGGTAATTATAGGCATGGTGCCGGCGCGCGCTCAAGTCCTGCGTTCGGGCCCGTCGCTCGGGCCCGGCTTCGCGCCGCGCATCCGCCCCGCTTGCTCCGACCCCACCACGCTGCTCCAGAAGCCATGCCCCACTCCCTCGTGACCGAGCTGTACGGCCAGATGACGCTGCCTGTCATCAGTTCCCCGATGTTCATCGTGTCCAACCCCAAGCTGGTGCTGGAGCAATGCACCAGCGGCATCGTGGGCGCTTTCCCGGCGCTCAATGCGCGCCCCCAATCGCTGCTGACCGACTGGCTGGACGAGATCCAGGCCGGGCTGGCCTCCTACCGCGAGGCCAACCCCGGCGCCCGCGTGGCGCCCTACGCCGTCAACCAGATCATCCATCAGTCCAACGACCGGCTCGAGCAGGATCTCTCGGTCTGCGCCAGCCACCGCGTGCCGCTCATCATCACCAGCCTGCGGGCGCCCGGCGACCTGGTCAAGGGCATCCACGAGTGGGGCGGCAAGGTCTTTCACGACGTCACCACGCTGCGCCATGCCGAAAAGGCCCTGGAAGCCGGCGTGGACGGGCTGATCCTGGTGTGCGCGGGCGCGGGCGGCCATGCCGGCACCCTCAGCCCCTTCGCCCTGGTGTCCGAAGTACGGCGCTTCTACGACGGCCCGCTGGTGCTCTCGGGCGCGATCACGCGGGGCGAGCACATCCTGGCGGCCCAGGCGATGGGCGCGGACTTCGCCTATATGGGCACGCGCTTCATCGCCAGCGCCGAAGCCAATGCCAGCGAAGGCTACAAGCAGGCCATCGTCCAGGCCAGCGCCTCGGACATTCTCTATACGCCGTTTTTCACCGGCATTCCGGGCAACTACCTGAAATCCAGCATCGTGGCCGCCGGGCTGGACCCGGCCAACCTGCCCGAGCCGGACCGCGGCGCCTCCAATTTCGGCTCCACCCGCGTCAAGCCGTGGAAAGACATCTGGGGCGCGGGCCAGGGCGTGGGCGGCATCGCCAGCGTGGCGCCCACCCGCGAAATCGTGGCCACCCTGCGCCATGAATACGCCCAGGCCCGCGCCCGCCTGTCCGAAGGGAGCTTCGCATGAGCCCGCCGGACCGCCCCGCGGGCGGCTACCGGAACGCGCCGCACGAGGACACGCCCGCCAGCCTGCTGGCGCAGCGCGAGGGTTCGGTCGTCACGCTGACGATCAACCGTCCCGACCGCCGCAACGCGCTGGACGCGGCCACCTATGGCGCGCTGTCGGAACGGATCGCCCAGGCCTCGGCCGACGCCTCGGTCAGCGCGGTGATTCTCACCGGCGCCGGCGAGCACTTCACGGCCGGCAACGACCTGCGCGATTTCCAGTCCGGGCGGGGCCCGGGCGACAGCGCCGGCCTGGCGTTCCTGCGCGTGCTCTCGACGTGCGAGGCGCCCGTCATCGCTGCGGTGGAAGGCTACGCCATCGGCATCGGGGTCACGCTGCTGCAGCACTGCGATTTCGTGCATATCGGCGACGCCGCCACGCTGCGCATGCCCTTCGTGGCGCTGGGGCTGTGCCCCGAAGGCGCGTCCAGCCTGCTCATGCCCCGGCTCGCCGGCGCGCGGCGCGCGGCCCGCTGGCTGATGCAGGGCAAGGCGTTCACGGCGGCCGAGGCGCTGCAGGCCGGGCTGGCCACCGCCGTGGAGCCCGCGGGCCAGGCGCTCGCGGCCGCGCGCCAGACCGCGGCCGACCTCGCCGCGCAGCCCATCGCCGCGCTGCGCCTGACCAAGGCCATGCTCAAGCGCGCCGACCGCCAGGCCATCCAGGAAACGCTGGACTACGAAGCCGGGCAATTCCGCGCGCGCCTGCAAACCGAGGAGGCCCAGGCCGCCTTCGCGCGCTTCTTCAAGAAATGAGACGCGGCGCCCCGGCCCGCCTCAGAAGGGGGAGTCGGGGCGGAAGTGCGGCGCGCGGCGCTCGCGCAGCGACTGGATGCCTTCCTGCACGTCCGGTCCGGCAAAGCCCATGAATTCCAGCGCCAGCGACGTGTCGAAACTGGGACCGGCCTGGCGCAGCCAGTTGTTGAGCGCGTACTTGGTCCAGCGGATGGCGGTCTGCGAGCCCGCGGCAAGCCGGTTGGCCACCTCGAAGGCCCTTTCGATGAGTTCGGCCTCGTCCACGCAGAGCGACACCAGGCCGATACGCTCGGCCTCCTCGCCGGACACGGTTTCGCACAGCAGCAGGTAGTACTTGGCCTTGGCCATGCCGCACAGCAGCGGCCAGACGATGGCGGCATGATCGCCCGCCGCCACCCCCAGCCGGGTGTGGCCGTCGATGATGCGCGCGTTGCGCGCCGCGATGGAAATATCGGCCAGCAGGCCGGCCACCAGCCCCGCTCCCACCGCCGCACCGTGCATGGCCGACACGATGGGCTTGTTGCAATTGACGATGTTGTAGACCAGGTCGCGCGCCTCGCGCCACACGCGGGCGCGCACGTCGAAGTCGTTGGCCATCTGCTCCACCAGCGCCAGGTCGCCGCCGCCCGAGAAGCCCTTGCCTTCGCCGCGGATGACCACCACCCGGGTATCGGGATCGGTGTCGATGTCGCGCCAGATGTCGGCCAGCTCGCGGTGCAGCCGGTCGTCGGCCGTGGACAGCTTGCCGGGCAGGCCGTCCTTCGAGCCCATGACGAGTTCCAGCACGCCGCCGGGATGGCGGCGCAGTTTCAGGGCTTCATAGGCCGAATAATGTTCCAGCGTGATATCGCTCATTGTCTGCTCCGGGGTGCTGTTTCGTGTTCCGCGCCCGGCGCGGGCCGGGCCTGGTCCGGCCGGACCGGAAAGCGGGCGCGTTTTTGGGCACTATAGAGGATGTGCGGGGCCTCGCGCGCCCCACGCCTGCCAGGAGCCCAGCCCATGAACACCGTCTTGCCCGTCATCGACCGCGCCAGCCTGCCCGCCCTCTTCGCGCCGCGCGCGCCCGACACCCACAAAGGCAGTTTCGGCACCGTGGGCGTAGTGGGCGGCGGCGCCGGCATGACGGGCGCGGTCCTGCTGGCCGCCCGGGCGGCGCTCAAGATCGGAGCGGGCAAGGTGCTGGCGGGTTTTGCCGCCGAGTCCGCCCCGCTCCCCTGCGATCCCCTGCAGCCCGAACTCATGCTGCGCGACGCGCGTTCGCTGCTGGAAGAAGACTGGGGCGTGACGGCCTGGGTGGCGGGCTGCGGCATCGGCGGCGGCACGCTGGCGGCCAATGCGCTGTCCGAGCTGTTCGTGCTGCGCCGGGGCGCGCCCCTGGTGCTGGACGCCGACGGCCTGAACCTGCTGGCCCGGGGCGACATTCAGCCCAACTGGGGCAAGGGGCCGGTGGTGCTGACGCCGCACCCGGCCGAAGCGGGCCGCCTGCTCGGCGCCGACGCCGCCCGCGTGCAGGCCGACCGCCCAGCCGCGGCCCGCGAACTCTCCGCCCGCTACGGCGCATGGGTGGTGCTCAAGGGCGCGGGCACCATTGTGTGCGCGCCCGACGGCCGCTGCCAGGTCAATGCCAGCGGCAACCCCGGCCTGGCGACCGCCGGAACGGGGGACGTATTGGCGGGCATGCTGGGCTCGCTGATCGCCCAGGGCCTGCCGCTGGAGCAGGCGGTGCCGGGCGCGGTATGGCTGCATGGCGCCGCCGCCGACGCGCTTGTGGCGCGCGGCATCGGCCCCATCGGCCTTACGGCCGGCGAACTGGCCGACGCGGCCCGCGCATTGCGCAATCAGAAACACTAGGGTAAACCCTATTTACAACATTCTTCTCCTGCGGCAGGAAATTCGATTGCCTTTTCATTAGGGTTATCCCTATAATGGTTTACCCCAAGACGAAACGGACTGGAGAGAACCATGAGCGAACTGACCCTGAACCACAACGCCCGCCTGACCGACGCGCTGGAGCGCGACCTGCTGCGCGGCGCCCTCGAACGCCAACCGAACGCCCACCCCCTGACCAGCCTGAAGAAGGCCGGCCACGCCGTCGCCGGCGCCATCGGCAGCTTCTTCGATTTCATCGACGAAGTGAACGAGTCGATGAACCGCGCCCGCGCCGCCAGCGCCCGCTTCTCCGGCTCCCAGTGGTAATCGCTGCCGCGCCCGGCAGGCCCGCCGCGTCCCGACCGCCGCGCAGCCTGCCGGGCGCAACACCGTAGCGGCGCCCGCGTCTTCCCCGCGCCCGCCGTGCCGGTGCGGCTGCCCGACCCCTCTGCGGGCGCCGATCCGCGCCGCGCCGGCCTGCTTTGGCCAGGCCCCCGCGACGCGCCTTCCCCGTCCGCCTTCCGGCGGCATCCTAGGCGTTTTCCCTAGCGCCCCTTGCGCCTGCGGCGCATTGACAGCTTCCGAACCCCCTACCGATAATCGGCCCCTTGCCGTCGCGCCCGGCGTCCGCCCCTGCCCCCGCGCCGTCCGCACGCGGCCGGCCGCCAGGCAGGCGCCGCGCACGACCCGGTCCGTTTTCCCTCCGGAGTTGTCACCATGAAGTTGCGCACCACCCTGGCCCTCGCGGCCGCCAGCGCCGGCCTGGCCGCCCTGCCCCTGGCCTCGCAGGCCCAGACGCTGAAGATCGGCCTGTCTTCCGAGCCCACCTCGGCCGACCCCCACTATCACAAGATGACGCAGAACGACGCGTTTTCCGCGCACGTCTACAGCTCGCTGGTGGGCCGCGACGCCGACATGAAGCTGGTGCCCGCCCTGGCCACGTCCTGGAAGAACCTGGACGACCTGACCTGGGAATTCAAGCTGCGCGACGACGTCAAGTTCTCCAACGGCAAGCCCTTCACGTCCGAGGACGTGCTGTTCACCATCTGCCGCACGCTGAACAACGAAACCAACGTGTCGCAGTCGTACATGGACATGACCAAGCGCATCACCGATGTGCAGACGCCGGATCCCCACACCGTCATCGTCAAGACGGCCCAGCCCTTCCCGCTCATGCCCGCCGAAATGGCGCGCTCGCTGCCCATCATCTGGAATGGCATCGTCGAGCACGGCAAGCTGACCTTCGATCCGAAAAAGGGCTGCGGCGTGACCGGCCCCTGGCCCACCGTGGCCGACTTCAACAACGGCAAGGACGCCATCGGCACGGGCCCCTACCTGCTCAAGTCCTACGTGAAGGGCACAGGCATCGAGCTGGTGCGCAATGAGAACTACTGGGGCCCCAAACCCTACTGGAAGGAAGTGAAGTTCGTGCCGGTGCCGGCCGCGGGCCCGCGCCTGACCGGCCTGCTGTCGGGCGACTTCGACATGATCGAGAACCCGGCCGCGCGCGACCTCACGCGCCTGAAGGACAATCCCAAGTTCGGCTACGTGGCCACGCCGTCCACCCGCCTGATCTTCTTCCAGCCCGACGTGGCCCGCAACCCGAGCCCGTTCGTCAAGAGCGCCGACGGCAAGAACCCGCTGCAAGACCTGCGCGTACGCAAGGCCATTTCCATGGCCATCGACCGCAAGGCCATCACCGCCCGCATCATGGACGGCATGGCCACCCCGGCCTACCAGTACATGCCCGACGGCATGTTCGGCGCGCTGCCCAAGGCTCCCGAGATCAAGTACGACCCCGAAGGCGCCAAGAAGCTGCTGGCCGAAGCCGGCTATCCCAACGGTTTCGAGCTCACCATCTCCACCACCAACGACCGCTACGTCAACGACGGCCAGGTCGCCCAGGCGGTGGCGCAGTATCTCTCGCGCATCGGCATCAAGGCCAACGTGGACGCGATGACCGCCTCCATCTACTTCCCCAAGCGCGCCAAGCGCGAGTTCAGCTTCTCCATCGGCGGCTGGCCGGCGGAAACGGGCGAAGCCTCGGCGCTGTTCCAGCTGTGGGTCGCCTCGCTGGATTCGCCCAACAGCCTGGGCACCAGCAACTACGGCGGCTTCTCCAACGCCGATTTCGACAAGGTCTACAAGCAGGCCATCGTCACCGTGGACGCGCCCAAGCGTGAAAAACTGCTGCAGGAATCCACCCGGATCGCCCTGGACAACGTGCCGCTGATCCCGCTGCACTTCGAAAGCAGCATCTGGGCCTTCCGCAAGGGCATCACCTACGAAGGCCGCCGCGACCAGTACACGCTGGCGATGTCGGTCAAGCCTGCCGGCCAGAAGTAAGGCGGCCCCCCGCCCCCCCCCGAAAAGACGCCGCCGGCCCGCGGCGTCTTTTTTTTTCCGCCGGGCCTACAGCTCGTCCAGCCGCCGCGCCAGCAGCGCCGCGAAAGCCTCGGCCTCGGCCGGCAGCAGGCGGCCCTGCATCACCTGGATCTGCAGCGTGCGCGACTGCAGCTCCGCATTGGCGATCGGCACGGCGGCGAGTTCTTCTTCCGCCAGTCGCCACGCCACCGATACATGGCCGCTCAGCATGATGGCGTCGGACCGCCGCACGAACGCATGCAGGGCGCCCGAGTAATTCGTGGTCAGGGCCGGTTCCAACGTCACCGAATCCAGGGCGCAGCCCAGCTCGAACAGGCGACGGGTGGTGGTGGCCGCGCCGGTCAGCGCCAGCGGATAGCCGCCCAGCTCCGATAAGTCCAGGCTGGCGCGCGAGGCCAGGGGATGGCCGGCGCGCATGACCGCATAGACGGGCGCGCGGCGGGAATGCCGCACGGTCACGCCCTGGCCGCGCTCCATATTGAAGGTCACGGCCAGTTCGGCCTCGCCGCTCGCCACGCGCCGCGTGGCTTCGAGCGGCGAGGCCACGTGGAGGTCGAAACGCACCCAGGGCCATTCGGCGTGGAATTCGGCCATGGCCTGGGGCAGAAAGCCCTGCGCCGGCCCTTCGGACGAGGCCACCCGTATCTCGTTGCGCGGCGAACCTTTCAGCCCGGCGATCTGGCGCAGCACCGATTCGGATTCCAGCAGCGAACGGCGCGCATGCGCCAGCAACAGGCGGCCCGCCTCGCTCAGCACCATGCCGCGCGCCGCGCGCTCGAACGGCGGCGCGCCCGCCTCTTCCTCCAGCTTGGCGATCTGGCGGCTGATGGCGGACACGGCCACGTGCAGCCGCGCCGAGGCCGCGCTCAGGCTGCCGGCGTCGGCCACTTCCACGAAATACTTCAGGGCGATGCCGTGCATGCGCGGCTCCGGGAAAAGAGATCCTTGCCGAAAAGGCAAAGCAATGAACAATTATTCTAATTGTCGAGAAAGGACGCGCGCTCCTAGAATTTTTCGCCATTGCCAACGAAAACGGCGCGCCACGACGCGCCGGGATGGGAAAACCGTGTCAGCAGCAGTTTCGAGCGCCACCCGCGAGGCCGCCATCGCCCGCGCCGTCGCGCAGGCCGATGGCGGCGCCTTGCAGCGCGAATTGGCCGGCCTGGTGGCTTACCGCAGCGAAAGCCAGAACCCCCCCAGCGCCCCACGCTGTATGCCTATCTGCGCGAAGCCGTGGCGCCGCGCCTCGAACGGCTGGGCTTCGCCTGCCGCATCGCCGAAAACCCGGCCGCGGACGGCCCGCCCTTCCTGCTGGCCCACCGGGTGGAAGATCCCGCCCTGCCCACCGTGCTGCTCTATGCCCATGGCGACGTGGTGCGCGGCTACGACGAACAGTGGCGCACCGGCCAGGGCCCGTGGCGGCTCGCCGCCGAAGGCGACCGCTGGTACGGACGGGGCACGGCCGACAACAAGGGACAGTACTGCATCAACGTAAATGCCCTGGAACAGGTGCTGGCCGAACGCGGCGGCCGCCTGGGCTTCAACGCGCGCATGCTGGTGGAATGCGGCGAGGAAGTCGGTTCGCCGGGCCTGCACGACGCCTGCCGCCTATGGAAACAGGAGCTGGCGGCCGACGTGTTCATCGCTTCCGACGGGCCGCGCCTGGCCGCCGAACGGCCCACGCTGTTCCTGGGCTCGCGCGGCACGCTGCTGTTCGACCTGACCGTGGACCTGCGCGAACACGCGCACCATTCCGGCAACTGGGGCGGGGTACTGCCCAACCCGGGCCTGCTGCTGGCCCATGCGCTGGCCGCCCTGGTGGACGCGCGCGGCCGCCTGCTGGTCGAAGGATTGCGGCCGCCTCCCGTGCCGCCCGCCGTGCGCGAGGCGCTGTCCACCATCGAGGTGGGCCGGGACGAGGACGCCCCCGAGCTGGACCCCGGCTGGGGCGAGCCGGGGCTGACCGTGGCCGAGCGCCTCTTTGCCTGGAACACGCTGGAAGTGCTGGCCTACAA